>Ga0209013_10002077_pt1 | contig 18320 bp, 14 predicted proteins | sample Cruoilmetagenom2_FD_187291 | JGI IMG/M metagenome (GOLD analysis project Ga0209013, IMG submission 187291) | Oil polluted marine microbial communities from Coal Oil Point, Santa Barbara, California, USA - Sample 2 (SPAdes) (version 2) | ecosystem: Environmental > Aquatic > Marine > Oil seeps ...
ATATCAAGGGACTAACCAATTATAATCGCGGCCAGACGATAGTCGAACGTTACCTTCCCCAGGAACCGGCCGAGCGTGACACCTTTACCATGCGCGCCGCCTACGACGACTTCAGCCAGCTGGTCAAGCTCTACCCGAACAGCACCTACGCCATCGATGCATCGCAGCGCATGATCCATCTGCGTAACAATATGGCAGAGTATGAAATACATGTTGCCGATTACTACATGCGGCGCAAGGCCTTTGTCGCTGCCGCCAACCGCGGCGAGTACGTCATTGAAAATTTCCAGCGAACGCCGTCTGTGCCTGACGCACTGGTCATCATGACCCGGGCCTATCGCACACTGGGTGTTGATGACCTTGCGGATGACTCCCTGCGAGTGCTGCGCCTCAACTACCCGGACAGCCCTGAAATCGCCTGGCTGGAAGATCCCAAGGGTTATGAAAAGGCTCAGAAAAAGTCTGAATCATGGTGGAGGTTCTGGTAGCCGGATGTAATTGGATAGCGCCGGTCTCGCCCAAAGGCTCGCTGCGTAATCTTTATTCCCGGGGGCGCCTGCCGGCGCTTGTACTCGTTGCGTAGCACCAGCCTCGCAATACGCTTCACTACTGCCGCATCGAAACCCGCCGCAATAATTTGCTCAACACTCTCATCCTGCTCGATATAGCGCTCCAGCAATGGATCAAGCACCTCGTAAGGCGGCAGGCTGTCTTCATCCTTCTGGTCCGGCGCCAGTTCAGCCGAGGGAGGGCGCTCCAGCACCCGCTGTGGAATCACGGGAGACAGGCTGTTGCGGTATTCACATAAACGATAAACAAGCAGTTTGGGCACGTCCTTGATCGGTGCAAAACCACCGGCCATGTCACCGTAGAGCGTGGCATATCCCACCGACATTTCACTCTTGTTCCCGGTCGTCAGCAGTATTTTGCGTTTTTTGTTTGAGATCGCCATCAGAATGACACCGCGACAGCGTGCCTGTATGTTCTCTTCCGTCGTATCCGGTTCCAGCCCGGCAAACGTTTCATCCAGCACCTCAAGAAAACTGCTAAACGGTGCCTCGATCGGAATCTCGTGGTAGGCCACTGCCAGCGCTTCTGCCTCGGCACGTGCATCTTCCTGGCTCATGTCCGCGGTATAACGTGACGGCATCATGACCGCCTCGACGCGCTCCGCGCCGATGGCATCCACGGCCAGTGCCAGCGTCAGTGCAGAGTCAACGCCCCCGGACAGGCCCAGTACCGCCCCGTCAAAATGATTCTTGTTGATATAGTCGCGCACACCCAGCACCAGTACCTGATAGATTGCCGCCAAATCAGGCTGCGGGAGAACAGGTTCTGCCGGTACGGGTGTAATGTCCGCGTCCACCTGAAAATCCACCGGGTACAAACCGGCTTCACAGGCAGGTGCCCGCTGTGTCACCCCCCCTTCCCGGCTGACCACGAAGGAACCACCATCGAACACCAGTTCATCCTGTCCACCCACCAGGTTGACGTACACGATCGGCAAACCGGCCTGCTGTGCGCATTGCGCCACCCGTTGCTCCCGTTCAGCAGACTTCCCTGCATGAAACGGAGAGGCATTGATATTGATTAACAACCTGGCGCCGGCAGCAGCGGCCTGGCGTACCGGCCCGGGTTCCCAAATATCTTCACAGACGGTAATGCCTGTCGGCACACCGTTGATGTGCACGATGCAGGGTTCATCGCCCGGCGTGAAGTAACGTTGCTCGTCAAATACGCTGTAGTTGGGAAGGTGCTGTTTCCGGTAGGTTGTAATATCGCCACCCTGAAACATCCCGGCAACGTTGTACAGGTCATCCTGCAGTTGTAACGGGTAACCTATAATGGCGGTAATGCCGGTAATGTCCTGACGCAACGATGCAACCGCGGCCTCAACATGCTCGATAAAATGTGGTCGCAACAGCAGGTCTTCCGGAGGATAGCCGGTCAGTGCCAATTCCGGGAACACAATGGCATCTGCGGACATTTCGTCACGCGCACGTTCACAGGCCGCCAGTATTTGACGGGCATTGGCATGGATATCGCCGACCAGGTAGTTCTGCTGCGCCATGACGACGCGTAAACCGGATTTTTGTGTGCGGGTCACATTACTACCTGGCGTTTATCAAGGTAACTATTTACCAAAGAGGCGAATGGCTCTTGCTTAAACATCTTGCCACGGAAGCACACGGAATGACACGGAAGAAAAATGCCTTAATAGAATTATTTCCGTGTTTTTCCGTGTGCTTCCGTGGCCAATTGGATTTTTTATTTATGAATGCAAACTACATAACAGCCTGCATACCCGTACCGATCTCAGCAGGTGAGCGCACGACTTTAACGCCGGCGTCCTCCAGTGCACCGATCTTGGCCTCGGCCGTGCCCTGGCCGCCACTGATAATGGCGCCGGCATGGCCCATGCGTTTACCGGGCGGTGCGGTCACACCGGCAATGTAGGCTACCACCGGTTTGGTAACATGCTGCTGGATAAATGCAGCCGCCTGCTCTTCATCATTGCCACCGATTTCACCGATCATCACAATCCCGTGCGTGTCGTTATCGGCCTCGAACAACTGCAGGCATTCAATAAACCCCATGCCATGGATCGGATCACCACCAATACCGATACAGGTGCTTTGACCGAAGCCGCTGCGACTGGTCTGGAACACGGCTTCATAAGTCAGGGTGCCGGAACGCGATACGATACCAATGTGCCCTGGTGTATGCATCGGGCCGGGCATGATGCCGATCTTGCAGGCACCCGGCGTGATAATGCCGGGACAGTTCGGACCAATCAGCCGTGAGTCGGTCTCCCGCAGCACCGCCTTGACGCGCAGCATATCCAGTACCGGTATACCCTCGGTGATACACACGATCAGTTTAATCCCGGCAGCAGTTGCCTCGAGTATGGCATCAGCTGCAAAGGCGGCCGGTACGTAGATCATGCTTGCCTCTGCCCCGGTAGCAACAACCGCTTCAGCAACGGTATTGAATACCGGCAGGTCCAGATGCTGCTGACCACCCTTGCCCGGTGTAACGCCGCCCACCAGGCGCGTCCCATAGTCCAGTGCCTGACGCGAATGAAACGTTCCCTGGGCACCGGTAAAACCCTGGCAGATAACGCGTGTCTGCTCGTCAATCAGGACACTCATAGCTTTTCACTCACCGCTACAGACGCCACCACCTTATCCGCTGCCTCGGTCAGATCACTGGCGGTCAACACATCAAGACTGGACTGCTCGATCAGGGCCAGCCCTTTTTCTGCGTTGGTCCCCTCGAGGCGCACGACCACCGGCACCTTGACATCCACTTCATTAATGGCCTGCAGTATCCCTTCCGCAATCAAATCGCAGCGCACAATGCCACCGAATATATTGACCAGTATCGCTTCCACCTGGGGATCGGACAGTATGAGTTTAAAGGCTTCGGCCACTTTTTCAGCCGTTGCGCCGCCACCCACATCGAGAAAATTGGCCGGCATGCCACCATGCAGCTTGATCAGGTCCATGGTGGCCATGGCCAGACCGGCCCCGTTCACCATGCAGGCAATATTGCCGTGGAGCCGGATATAATTCAGTCCATGCTGCCGGGCAGCGTTCTCGCGCGGGTCTTCCTGGCGAGTATCGTACAAGTCAGCCAGTTTTGGATGGCGAAACAGGGCATTGTCATCAATATCCACCTTGGCATCCAGCGCCAGCAGTTCACCGGATTCAGTGACCACCAGCGGATTGATTTCCAGCAGACTGGCATCACACTCCAGGACCAGCCGGTAAGCCGCCGTCACCAATTTCGAGAAGGCATTGATTTGCCTGCCTTCAAGCCCCAGTGCAAACGCCAGGTTACGACACTGGTAAGCCTGTAGACCGACCGCCGGATTGACAGCTTCAGCCAGGATTGCATCCGGATCACTGGCCGCGACCTCCTCAATGTTCATGCCACCGGCCCTCGATGCCATCAATGTAATACGTTCCTGCGAGCGATCCACCAGCATGCCGAAGTAGATTTCCCGGGCAATAGGCACAGTTTGCTCTACCAGCACGCTGTTGACGGGCAAACCTTCAGAATCTGTCTGCCGGGTCACCAGTCTTGAGCCAATCATTGCGTGCACTGCATCCTGCAGCGTCTGCTCGCCTTCGACCAGCCTGACACCCCCGCCCTTGCCGCGTCCACCGGCATGCACCTGGGCCTTCACTACCCACGCCGACCCGCCCAGTGAGCCGATCAGCCCGGCAACACCCTGCGGATGATCAAGCATCGCCCCGACGGGGACCGGAATTCCATAGTCCGAGAACAGCTGTTTTGCCTGGTATTCGTGCAAGTGCATGGTGCGAGTGTGTCAAACCTGGGCACCCTTTATCAAGTCATAGATCAGGTGCACATTAAAAGACGAAGTTAATGTAATATGGCCGACAACTTATATATGGCAGGCAGGCACTGATCACAGAACCCCATGCGCACCCTTGTTATCATTATTGTCCTGGTACTGATCGTCATCATCGCCAAGCGGCTGTGGCAAAAACCACAGACACCGGCCGGACGTAGCCAGAAAAACGAACGGATGGTGCAATGTGCCAACTGTGGTATCTATATCCCTGAACAGGAAGCCTTGCAACGAGCCGGGCATTACTACTGCTCCCAGACACACCTGGATGAAAACAGCAGGCAATCCTGACGCCTGTCAGACGCGGCAGATGCCAGATTCCCATACCGACAGATCCCCTGATCAGCAAACCCATGACGCCCTGACGTGGAAACCACTGCGTCTGCTGAGCTTTTACAGAGTCATCCTGGCAGGTCTGCTGGCCGTGCTGTACTTCAGCATTCCCGAAGATACCGGTCTCGGCATTAGGGACAACAAGCTCTACGCCCTCACTTCCATTGCCTACCTGCTGTTCAGCGTACTGGCCGGGTTTGCGGCACGTCTGCGGCAACCAGGCTATGAATTGCAAACCGTCTCCCAGGTCATCATCGACATCGTTGCCATCACCGTGCTTATGTTTGCCAGCGGCGGACTGGCCAGTGGTCTCGGCATTTTGCTGTTAATCACGGTCGCAACCGGTAGCATCCTGCTTCCCGGACGCATGGCATTTCTGTTCGCCGCGATCGCCGCCATGGCCGTCATGGGCGAGGAAGTTTACAGCGCCCTGTTTCTGGATATACCCGACAGTGGTGGTTATACACAGGCCGGCTTGCTTGGATTGGCGCTATTCGTAGCCGCCGCAGTCACAAACCTGATGGTACGGCGCATTAAGGAAACAGAAGCCCTGGCACGTCGCCGCGGTATTGATATCGACAACCTTGCCAAACTGAATGCCCACATCGTCCAGCGCCTGCAGGCAGGTATTATCGCGACCGACCATGAACACCGCATCCGCCTGATCAACAAGACCGCACAAAAACTACTGAATGTGTCGGAGGTTGAGAATGGTCAACCTCTGGAGTCACTGTCACCGGAGCTTTTTGAAAGGCTCGAAGACTGGAGAAAGGCACCGGATGCAGAACAGTCTGTCCTGCCTGCAAAAATCAAGGGTACCAAATTACTGCCTCAATTCACCCCGCTCGGCACTGCAGACGGAATCGGCTCACTTATTTTCCTGGAAGACTCCGAGGCATTGGCAAAGCAGGCACAGCAACTCAAACTGGTTTCTCTCGGCCGGCTTACTGCCAGCATTGCACATGAAATTCGTAACCCGCTGGGTGCCATCAGTCATGCGACACAATTACTGGATGAATCCGAAGAACTGAATAGCAGTGACCAGCGACTGATAACCATCATTGGTGATCACACCCGGCGCGTCAATGCCGTCGTTGAAAATGTACTGCAGCTATCGAGACCGGGCACTTCCAGGCCACAACTGATTAGAATTCAGGAGTGGCTCGAAAAATTTGCCGCCGAGTTTGCCAACAGTGGCAACTGCCAGCGGGAACAGATCAGTCTGTCGGTAACACCGGCTGATCTCAAGGTGGTTATGGATCCCAGTCTGCTGCACCAGGTTGTCTGGAATCTATGCCAGAACGCTACTCGACATGGTGCTCTGGAAGCGACTCCATTAAAAATCAGAATGCTGTGCAAGATCTCAACTGCCTCTCAAAAGCCAACTCTTGATATCATTGACAACGGGCCTGGCATTGACCCTGATAATACAGATACCATCTTTGAACCGTTTTTCACCACCAAGAGCAGCGGAACGGGACTTGGTTTGTATATTGCACGCGAAATTTGTGAAAACAATCAGTCACACCTGGACTACATTCCAGTCCCGGAAGGTGGCAGCTGTTTTCGAATCACCTTCACCAGCAGGCAGCCACAACCTGTCTCCACAGTTGCATGATAAATAAAACCATGAGTACACACCTGGCACTGATCGTAGACGATGAACCGGATATCCGGGAATTGCTTGAGATGACACTGGGACGCATGGACATCAATACGCGCAGTGCAGCCAACCTGGAAGATGCGTTTGCGCTTCTGGAATCAGAAAAATTTGATATCTGCCTGACCGACATGCGCCTGCCCGACGGTAACGGTATCGACCTGGTACGGCACATTCAGCAACAGGGGTTAAACTTGCCCACAGCCGTAATAACCGCTTATGGCAGCATGGACACGGCAGTTGATGCACTCAAGGCTGGCGCATTTGACTTTGTATCAAAGCCTGTTGATCTGACGGTACTGCGCAATCTCATCAATAGCGTACTGAAACTCTCTGACAGCGCCCATCCCCGTGATCGCCGCAGCCGCGACACCCTGCTGGGCGAATCGCAGTTAATGCGTAATATTCGCTCAACCATCGCGAAACTATCACGCAGCCAGGCACCTGTTTATATCAGTGGCGAGTCCGGTACCGGCAAGGAACTGGTCGCACAGCTGATTCACAGCAAGGGTCCACGCAATGACGGTTCATTCATTCCTGTGAACTGTGGCGCCATTCCGTCCGAACTGATGGAAAGCGAGTTTTTTGGTCACAGGAAAGGCAGTTTTACCGGTGCTGTCAAGGACAAGAAGGGCCTCTTCCATGTTGCCGAGGGTGGCACCCTGTTTCTTGATGAGGTTGCCGAACTCCCCCTGCACATGCAGGTCAAGTTGCTGCGCGCGATCCAGGAAAAGGCTGTGCGCCCGGTAGGCGCAGAGCAGGAAATACCCACGGATGTACGCATACTTTCGGCCACACACAAGAACCTTGCCCGGCTTGTCGAGGCTGGCCAGTTCCGCCAGGATCTCTACTACCGACTGAACGTGATACAACTTCAGGTCCCGCCCTTGCGGGAACGACGCGAAGACATCCCCCAGTTGACAACACATTACCTGAAGAAACTGGCCGGTGAGAACAAGCTGCCGGACTTGAATATCAATGAGGCTGCCTTGCAGGATCTGTATGCCTACACCTTTCCCGGGAATGTTCGCGAGCTTGAAAACATCCTCGAACGCGCCACCACACTGTGTGACAACAACACCATTACGCAGGAAGACCTGCAACTGCCCGCCGGCGTGGCAGTCAGCCAGGATGTACCCGTCCCGGAACCCTCACAAGAGCTGAACACGGGCACTGTGCCGCTGGACGCTTATATGGATACCATTGAGAAAGACGCCCTGATCAAGGCACTGGAACAAACCCGCTATAACAAGACGGCAGCCGCAAAATTACTGGGTATCACCTTTCGCGCACTGCGCTATCGATTAAAAAAGCTTGATCTCGAATAATCTTCCTGCCGCCCGGGACTCTCGCACCGGCAGAAAGTGACGTTCTGCGTCACTTTCTGCCCTTGTTTGTGTACCACGTCTCAGTTTCGTTACCTGTAGTCGACTGATGCAGGGGTGACGAATTCCGTTAAATAATATCTCATCTATCTGTTTATACTATACTTTTCATCTCTTTTCCGCACTTCAATCCCGACAGGACATCGCCTTTTGCATGGGTTGGCACGGAATCTGTATAACTACAAGCAGCCAAAGAATCCGGGCCACTGCCCGATAGCACGGCTGAACAAGGAAGCTCGGTGTCGGGCTAACCAACAGGGACGAACACCAACTTTTTAACAACAGAGGGTATCAACCATGAAACAGCAAAAAGGTTTTACATTGATCGAACTGATGATCGTGATCGCCATTATCGGCATTCTGGCCGCCATTGCGATCCCGGCCTACCAGGACTACACCATTCGCTCCAAGGTCTCTGAAGGTCTGGCCCTGGCCGGCGCCGCCAAGCTGGCCGTTGCCGAGACCGTTGACAGCGTCGGCAGGTACCCGACAGGAGCCAATGTCAGTTACGGCCTGCCAACCGACGTCAGTATTGCCGGCAATTATGTGTCGGCTGTCGCGGCTGCGGCAACTACCGGTATTATCACCATCTCTTTTAACAACAACGTCGGTGGTAATCCGTCTGCCAATCTAAAGACCATCGTACTGACCCCGAATACCTCCAGCATCGGTTCCATGAAATGGATTTGTGGTGGTGGCACCATGCAGAGCAAGTACCTGCCGGCTACCTGCCGTTAATCACGGCCGGTCTGGTACGGTAGTAATGAACGCCCCGGAAACGGGGCGTTTTTTTTTGTAATTGATGTATCATCCCCACCCATTGCTCACTCCTGCAGCTTGTATTACCAACAGTCTATAAAGAGATAACAGTAATGAACCACCCTGAGTCCCGGGACCTCTCCTGCTGGTTTTTCCTGCTGCTCGTCCTGCTCACCATTGTCGCCTATTATCCCGGCCTGTCCGGTGACTATATGTTCGATGACACCAGCAACCTGCTGAAAAACGAGGCGCTGGATATTGAAACGCTGAACATGGACTCACTGCAGAGTGCCGCGTATTCCTCCGGTGCCGGGATGCTGCGGCGGCCTGTCAGCATGGCCAGCTTTGCACTGAACCGCTTCTTCTTCGGCATAGCCCCCTACTCCCACAAGGTCATCAACCTCGTTATCCATATCTTCACCGGTTGCCTGCTGTTTCTTTTCAGCCGTCTGTTGATCTCAAGTTACCAGCAATACAGGCAGCCTGCACTGTCCGCACAGGCCGCGCGCTGGATCCCGGTCATCGTCTGCGGCATGTGGCTGGTACATCCGCTGAATCTGACCTCAGTCCTCTACATCGTGCAACGCATGACCAGCCTTGCCGCCCTGTTTACGGTGTGCGGACTCTGCCTGTACATCACAGGCAGGCGCCAGATGCTGCTGGGCAAACACGGACTGTCGATTATCCTGGTCGGGCTGTTTGTGTTTGGTGGACTGGCCACGTTCAGCAAGGAAAATGGCATACTGCTGCCACTGTACATGCTGGTGATAGAACTCGCCCTTTTCAGGTTCCGGGGCAGCACTGGACAGCCGGACAAAGCCATCATCACCTTTTTTACTCTGGTGGTTGCCCTGCCTGCGGTACTGGTACTGTCCTACCTTGTCATCACTCCAGACAGCATGCTGCACTACGGCAGCCGGGATTTCACCCTGACGGAACGGGTGCTCACAGAATCACGCGTGCTGGTGTTCTACCTGAAAATGATCATTATGCCCACGGTGCAGGAACTGGGCCTGTACCATGATGACTTCACTCTTTCTCACAGTCTGCTCGACCCTCCAGCCACACTGTTCTCTCTACTCTCGCTGGCAACACTGTTTACCGGAGGTCTGCTGTTACTGGGGAAACGGGCCCTGGTCAGCCTGGGGATACTCTGGTTCTTTGCCGGTCATTCACTTGAGTCGACCATACTGCCCCTCGAGATCGCACATGAACATCGTAACTACCTGGCAGACTACGGTATTCTGCTGGCAGCAAGCTGTGCACTGGCACAAGCCCCGCTAAAAAAGCTCGCACCGTTCATCCAGATCCCGGTACCCGTGTTATTCATCCTGCTCTTTTCCTACACAACCTGGCTGCGTAGCGATCAATGGTCAGACAACATCAACCACGCTGTTTACGAGGCACGCCACCACCCAAACTCACACCGCGCCGTGTTCTCGGCGGGGCGTATTCATGCACGCCTGACACTGGAGGGTCACCTGGACAGCAAAGAACAGGCCTTTACCTATATCGAACAGGCCAGAAGGCTGGACAAAACCGGTATAATGCCCAATGTTACCCTGATCAAGCTAAGCTACCTTCTTGATGAGCCGGTCAACCCTGCCTGGTTCGATGAAATGCTTGAAAAACTGTCACGCTACCCGATCTCCGCCTCAGACATATCCAGCCTGCAGATTTTCACTGACTGTGCACAAACCAGATGCAAGATAGAGCCTGAAAAGATGGAGGCACTATTCGATATTGCGCTGAAACAAGATCACGCGAGACTTGTGAGCGTATACGGCTATTATACAATCAACAACCGGGGTAACTTTGAAAAGGGTCTGGCCCTGTTCGAACATGCTGTTGAACTGGAACCAAGGGAACCACAGTATCGGAAGAACCTGATCAATCTGCTGGCCGTCATGGGACGGTTCGACGATGCAGAACAACGACTGGAACAGTTCAAGACGGCTGACACCCATGGCAACAACCAGGATTTCTATGCATCGATGGAAAATGAAATCAACACCCTGCGAAACAATGATGCCGCACCACCAAACGAGTAAAGGAAAAGTATAACCATGAGTCGTGACATCAGTATTATCCTGCCTGCCAAGAATGAAGCCGAGAGCCTGGATGCTTTACTACCCGAACTCAGGCGTCAGTTCCCCGACGAGGAAGTCATTGTTGTGGATGATGGCTCAACGGATGGCACCATTGACGTCTGCAACCGTAATCATGTGAAAGTGATCTCGCATGTGTACTCCATGGGCAATGGCGCAGCCATCAAGACAGGCGCAAGAAATGCAGAGGGCAACATCCTGGTGTTTATGGATGCTGACGGACAACATACCCCGGATAACATCCGTAGTCTTATCGAGAAAATCAACGCCGGCTTTGATATGGCCGTCGGGGCACGACAGATCGATACCCATGCCTCTTTCGCCAGAAGAATCGCCAATACCTTCTATAACAAACTGGCATCCTGGATGACAGGCTACCCGATAGAGGATCTGACATCAGGATTCCGTGCAGCACGGGCCAGGCATTTCAGAAAATTCCTCTACCTGCTGCCTAACAAGTTCTCCTATCCAACGACCAGCACCATGGCATTTTTTCGTTCGGGATTGCCCGTCGGCTATGTTCCGATCAAGGCAATGAACCGGTCAGGCGAACGTAAAAGCCATATCAGATTATTCCATGACGGCTTCCGTTTCCTGATTATTATACTCAAGATTGGAGCACTGTTCTCGCCCATGCGATTCTTCCTGCCGATCAGCGGCCTGCTATTTTTCACCGGCCTTGCATACTACGGTTTTACCTATTACAACTGGGGCCGCCTGACCAACATGAGCGCTATTCTGTTTCTGTCATCCCTGTTTACCTTCCTGTTCGGGATTATTTCGGAACAAATATCGGCATTGCATTACAAGGATATCCAGGAAACAAAGCGACGAACCTTGAGATAGCGGGCTAATTTCCCGCTTGACATAAAACCAGTCCAAAGCAGCTACGAGTCAATCGAGACTGACACTATTGTTTATAGTATTAACCGAATCAAAATGTCTGATAAGCATGCAAGTTTGACGGGTGGAAGACGGCTGGCCCGTAACGTTCTGTGGAACCTGTTGGGCACGGGAGCACCATTGTTGGTGGCTATTATTGCCATTCCACTCCTGATCGAAGGCCTGGGTACAGCGCGTTTTGGTGTGCTGACACTTGCCTGGATGGTGGTCGGCTACTTCAGTCTCTTCGACCTGGGTCTTGGCCGGGCACTCACCAAACTGATTGCAGAAAAACTGGGTAAGGGCCAGCATGACGAGGTTCCCTCACTGATCTGGATGGCGATGTCGCTGATGGCGGTCCTCGGTGTGCTGGGCACGGTTATCGTTGCCCTGCTCTCACCATGGTTAGTAGGCAGCGTGTTGAAGATACCCATTGATCTACAGCCCGAGACTTTAACGGCGTTCTATCTACTTGCCTTTTCCATTCCCATTGTAATAAGCACCACCGGGCTGCGCGGCATTCTTGAGGCCCACCAGCGTTTTGGCCTGGTCAATGCCGTGCGCATACCCCTCGGGATGTTCACGTTTCTCGGCCCGGTTGTGGTGCTACCTTTCTCCAACAGCCTGGTACCAGTGGTAGCAGCACTGGTTTTAGCCAGACTGGTTTCCTGGTGCGCATATGCGGGTTTATGCTTGCATATCGAACCTGCTCTTCGCCGCTCAATCAGTATGCACCGGGCAATGGTAAGGCCGTTAATCACCTTTGGGAGCTGGATGACGGTAACCAATATCGTTGGCCCGCTAATGGTCTACATGGATCGTTTCCTCATCGGCGCCATGGTCTCCATGACAGCAGTCGCCTACTACGCTACACCCTATGAAATCGCCACCAAGCTCTGGATTATTCCTGGCGCATTCATGGGCGTATTATTTCCCGCCTTCGCTTCCGCATTGGCACAAGATCGAGCACATGCCACCCACCTGTTCAGCCGAGCTATCAACTATACTTTTCTCTCACTTTTCCCGATCGTGCTCATTATTGTCATGTTTTCCCACGAGGGCTTGTCTTTATGGCTCGGCAGCGAGTTTGCCGATAACAGTAGTCTGGTTCTGCAGTTACTTGTCATTGGAGTGTTTATAAATAGCTTGGCACAATTACCCTTTGGCATGGTGCAGAGTGCCGGGCGCCCGGATCTAACAGCCAAACTGCACATAATAGAGATGCCGTTTTATCTGCTAGCGTTGTGGTTGTTACTTAGCACCTATGGCATCGTAGGTGCAGCCATTGCCTGGGTACTAAGAGCGATAATTGATACCTTGTTACTTTTTGTTATGGTGCGTTGGCTGCTACCGTCAGTAAACCTCTTTGCACTGCAGCCGATACTCGTGTCGGTTATGGCGTTATTCGCGCTGGCGCTGGGTGCTATCATTCCCGGACTCGCCATTAAATGGGGATTTCTACTGCTGACGCTGGCCCTCTTTGCAGTCATTGAATGGTTTTTTATTCTGACCCCAGATGAAAAACACATGATATGCGGTCGTTTGAAGATATTTCCTGCCTTCAACTGGCAAAGATAAAAACGTGTTAATAACAGGCAGAATAATTCCGGATCGTGCAAATATCAGAACCAGAGAACATGTGAAAACAAGAATGGAAAATAAAGCGCATGCACAAGAACCACCCTTGGAGTGGCCTGCCGATGGTCTTGAATCTGTACCCAACTGCCCGGTATGCGGTGCCAGCGCACGCGAACTATTGCACAAGGAACTTACTGACCAAATATTTTTTTGTGCCCCTGGCAAGTGGAATATGTACCGCTGCGAATCATGCGCCAGCGCCTATTTAGACCCGCGCCCGAACCATGAGACTATCGGTTTGGCTTACCAGCATTATTTCACTCATGATAAAGTACCTGACTATAAGTCACTGGACTTCCCAGGAAAGATTCGCCGGAGGGTCGCGAACGGCTATCGTAACCGTCATTTTGGCACACGAGAGTATCCCGCCAGCAGACTTGGCAGCTTCGCTGCCAGCCTGATGCCGAACGTTAGGGCGCTTATCGATGCGAATATGCGGCATCTAACCGGGGAGCACACCAACAATCGATTACTGGATGTAGGGTGTGGTAATGGCGGGTTTCTGTTGCTGGCACGCAGTGCAGGCTGGGATGTTGTTGGAGTTGACCCCGATCCAAAGGCAGTAGAGGCAGCTTGCAATCAGAACCTTGACGTGCGCCCGGGTGGAGTAGAAGCGCTTGACCCATCTATTGAGCAATTCGACACCATTACTCTTTCGCATGTCATCGAGCATGTACATCAGCCGGTGAAGGTATTACAAGCTTGTTATAGATTATTGAGGCCGGGTGGTGTTTTGTGGATAGACACACCGAACATTGAATCTCAAGGGCACCAGCTATTTGGTTCGTCCTGGCGAGGTCTTGAACCACCTCGCCATCTTGTACTTTTTACATTGAAGTCTATGCAGAGTGCTTTAAGTACGGCGGGATTTGCTGAGGTGAAAACTCAATCCTACCGCCCTTTGTGTGATAGTGTTTTCGGTGCCAGCATAGCAATCACTGAAAGTATTGATCCACATCTAGAGCCACGACGAAATGCCCCCCCGGATTTGGTGAGAAGAGCAGAAATAATTGCCAAACGTAATCCCGAACGACGGGAATTTATCACCGTAAAAGCGTGGAAAAGGTGAGGATTTCCCTGTGCCCGGGGAAGTAGATAACAGAATGAGAGTTTGTGCAATTCTGCTGAACTATCGAGGCGCAGAAAGAACGACTAAATGCCTTGAGTCACTTGCCGGACAGGGTTTATCAACCGCTATCATCATAGACAACAGCGAAGATGAAGCCTGTTCAAGACTTTTAAAAACCAACATAAATCAACTTGATAACAAAAAGCTTGGCTACCATATTCAACTGCTTACCGCACCGGAAAACCTGGGATTTTCCCGGGGCATAAACTTTGCTGTCTCAATAGACAAAAATTCCTCGCGCCCCCATGATTACTACCTCATCATTAACAACGATGCCATCGCCCAGCCAAGCCTAGTTGAAAGACTGCATCAGGCATTACAGGAAGATGAGGATGTTTTACTGACAGCACCGTGCATACTGGCCCCGGAAACGGAAGAATGCGGAGCCTGGTACAACCGCTATCTTGGATTACTGACAAAAAACAGAACTCCATTATCCTTCAAATATGTCAGCGGATGCTGCATGATGATTGACAAATGTCTTACTGCTAGGAATCAACTATTTGACCCTAAATTCTTTATGTATTGCGAAGATGCTTTCCTGTGCTGGACACTTACCGGGAAAAAATCGAAATTCAGACTGGTAGCAGACGCTCATGTCCAGCATGAAGCTGGGGCATCATCAAAAAAAGCAGGAATATTCTATGAGTATCACACCGCCCGCGGACATGTGCTGATGGCCACCAAGGCATTTAATAATCCGCTGGAAGTACCTTTGATGCTCATATCTAAACTCCTTGCATTATCATTAAGATCAGTAGCGCGATGTATAAGATATAAGAGCCTTGTTCCGGTCTATGCTCTTTTATTAGCTTGCTATCCACTCGATATAAAAATCAGGAATCCTTGATCGAAACCCATATGAAGCTAAGAATATTGCATCCAACGGTCAGCATCTACCATCATTCCTGGCAGTTGCGCTAATCCCTGACCTAACTGCGCTCTAGACTTATAAACATGAAAATTTATAGCCCACTGGCCCGGGGAAACGGTGCACATATCATGCATCAGATACTCGAATCATCCATACCCGGCTACCAATTATGTGCATACAACCCATGGTGGACGCTCTTCCCGCCAGCGCTTTACGCAGTGTGTCGCGGTGGACATCCCGACATCATTCACAGCACACCTGACTATGCAGTTTTCAGTACCCTCAGGCACATCCCGTTAGTAATTACTTTCCATGGCTATACCCTGGATCGTGCAATGCGGCAATATAACAGTCCACTCCAAAACCTGCACTACTCCACTGACCTGAAATGGTTAACCCGCAAGGCGATAAAGAGAGCCTCCGCCATAACAGCGGTCAGCCGGTTCACCGCAGAACTTGTCCGCAAGGACACCGGCCTGGAGCAGAAAATTCGTGTCATCTACAACGGTATCGATGAAACACAGTTTGTCCCGACAGCAACCAGGGAAACCGGATCACAAAGCATCAATGTACTTTTCAGTGGCAACCTGACACACAAAAAGGGCGCCAACCTGCTCCCGGATATTGCGGCAAGACTGAATCCCGGCATCAAGATACTGTACACATCAGGCCTGCGCAGCAACAAACGCCTGCCGGCACATCCAGCCTTGCAGTGCATGGGCAGGGTACCCTATGAAGCAATGCCGCAACTATACAACAAGTGCGATATATTACTGTTCCCGACTGTACGCGAGGGATTTGGACTCGCGGCCGCAGAGGCCATGGCCTGCGGGCTGCCAGTAGTCACAACAGATTGCTCTTCATTACCGGAGCTTGTGGATGACAGTAAGGGTGGGTTCCTTTGCCCCGCGGGTGATGCAGAGTTCTTTGCAAACAGGATAAATGAACTGGCAGATTCCCGTGCCCTGCGTATCGAAATGGGTGAGTACAACCGTACCAGGGTTGAACAGCAGTTTACGCTCAAGCGAATGATTAGTGATTATATTGAATTATTTGAGGAGACCATAAGCCACCACTGAAGTACCCCGCACATGCAGAGCCCTATGGGCTGCGATGCAATGCGGCATTTCAGGGTACTCATGCCCCCCCCCAGGTCCTGTTTCATTATGCAATCATTACTGATCCTGACTTCAACATACCCCCGCTGGAAAGGAGATACTGAACCGGCATTTGTGCATTTCCTTTGCAAAGAACTTGCATGCAAATACAGGATAATTGTCCTCGCGCCACACTATCCGGGCTCAGCCAGGAAAGAAACTGTAGAGGGTGTGCTGGTCTACAGATTCCGCTATTTCTTCCCGTTTGCAGAATCTCTCGCCTATGACGGTGGCATCATCACGAACCTTAAAGGCAACATCCTGAAATGGCTGCTGGTGCCCTTTTTTCTCGTCAGCCAGTTATTTCATATGATCCTGCTGACCAGAAAGTACAAGGTCAGCCTGATTCATGCCCACTGGGTCATCCCCCAGGGTTTACTGGCCGTCATCTGCCGCCAGTGCCGGCTTGTGTCAAAACACATCAGGATTCTGTGCACATCACACGGGGGAGATCTTTTCTCACTGCAAGGCGGATTGCTGGAAACGCTGAAGCGCTATACATTTCGCCATTGTGACCATGCCACCGTAGTGAGCAATGCGATGCGCGATCGCCTTGTCAGCATGGGCTGCAGTACCGGAAATATTACAGTCCAGTCCATGGGGGTAGACCTGACCACACAGTTCGTCCCCGACAAGAATGCAGTCAAATCACGCGACATCGTCTACGTCGGACGTCTGGTTGAGAAAAAAGGTGTCAGCACACTGATAGGTTCAATCAACCTCCTTAAGAAAAGCTATCCCGAACTAACCGTGGCCCTTATCGGAGACGGTCCCGAGAGACCAGACCTTGCACAACAGTGCCGGCAGCTGGGGGTAAATGAGCAGGTGGAGTTCCTGGGATCCATGCCCAATGACCGTGTCCCGCAGTTCTACCAATCTGCAAAAATTGCCGTTGTTCCCTCCATTGTTGCCGCAGACGGCGACCAGGAAGGTCTGGGGCTGGTCGCCGTGGAAGCAATGGGTTGCGGCTGCGCCACCATCGTTTCCGACCTGCCTGCTCTCCGGGATGTTGTTGATGATGGAGAGACCGGTCTGGCATTCAAGGCAGGGAATCACACTGATCTTGCGGAAAAAATCAGCACACTGATGAGTAAACCCGGCCTGTCCACCCAGCTGGGCCGGGCCGGTCGCCAATCCGTCATCGACAAGTTTGACTGGCACAAGGTGGGTACACGTTATCTGGAAATAATAGACCGGTGCCTACACTCCCCGGATGTTTGACAACTCCACCCACAGGACAACACAGACAATATAACCCTGCCGGAGAGGCCACAGGGACGGTTAAAGATATAGTCCCGGGAGTCGAAATACTTATGAGCAAGCCATTCTCGGGTAATTGCTGTGAAAACGATGGCTTTTTTATTGATTTTTCAAAGAAAACTACATCTGCAGCAGGTTGACAATGCCAAGAATTACTGTACTTTTTGCATGGTTATTGCTACCCGCTGCCGGCTAACCGTAGATTGAGAACATGACAGAGATCACAGTGTTTAAAAGTCATTACTCCATAGTGCAATAACCCATGGCCACAACTAATCCTACAGCACACCTCAGCGGTCTCGCCCGCAGACTCGTCATGGACGGCCTGCTGGCCGAGGCAGAAGCCACCAAGGCCCATGAAGCAGCGCTGAAGAAGCGTACCCATTTTGTCAGCTACCTCGTTGAAAACAAGATATTAAAGAGTCGCGATATCGCCTGGTCCGGCGCACAGGAGTTTGGCGTCCCCCTTTTCGATCTCCACTCGATGGATAAGGAAAGCGCTCCACTCAAGATCGTCAGTGAAAAACTGATCCAGCAACACAATGCCCTGCCACTCATAAAACGTGGCAACCGACTCTACATTGCCGTATCCGACCCGACCAATCTCGGGGCCATTGATGAGTTCAAGTTCCACACCGGCATTAACACCGAGGCAGTACTGGTTGAAGAGGTACACCTGCGAAAGGCGATCGAAAAGGCCCTGGAAGCACTTGACACTACCATGTCCGAACTCATGGATTCCGACCTCGACAAC
>Ga0209013_10002078_pt1 | contig 18314 bp, 9 predicted proteins | sample Cruoilmetagenom2_FD_187291 | JGI IMG/M metagenome (GOLD analysis project Ga0209013, IMG submission 187291) | Oil polluted marine microbial communities from Coal Oil Point, Santa Barbara, California, USA - Sample 2 (SPAdes) (version 2) | ecosystem: Environmental > Aquatic > Marine > Oil seeps ...
TACCGGAAATGCTGCTGGAACACGGCTACAACACTTTTTGCACTGGCAAGTGGCACCTCTCACCCGCTGAGGAAAGCACCCCGGCTGGCCCCTTCCACCGTTGGCCGCTGGGCCGTGGCTTTGAGCGTTTTTATGGCTTTTTGGGCGGCGAGACCAATCAATGGTTCCCCGATCTGACTTACGATAATCATTCGGTGCCCCAGCCCAAGACGGTTGAAGAGGGCTATCATCTGGATGAAGATCTGGTCGATCATGCCATTCAGTTCATCCTCGATGCCCAAGTCAACGCCCCGGACAAACCGTTCTTCCTTTACCATGCGCCCGGCTGCGCCCATGCACCGCATCAAGTAGCCCCGGAATGGATTGAGAAGTACAAAGGTAAATTTGATATGGGTTGGGATGAATACCGCGAGGTTGTTTTTGCCCGACAAAAAAAGATGGGCATCTTCCCTGCCGAGGCCGAGTTATCACCGCGTGACCCCGACGTACCCGAATGGAAGAGCCTGAGCGAACAGCAGAAAAAACTCTATGCGCGTTTCATGGAAGTCTTCGCCGGGTTCCTGGAGCACTGCGACCACCAGTTTGGCCGGATCCTGGAAGCCCTGGAAGATATTGGCGAACTGGACAACACCCTGATCATGGTCATTCCCGACAACGGGGCCAGTTCCGAGGGTGGCGTCGATGGCGCTTTCAACGAGATGAGCAGTTTTAACTACCGTTGGGAGAAGTTGGAAGAAATTTTGCCCCGCATGAATGAATTAGGCGGTCCCAGATCTTACAATCACTACCCCTGGGGTTGGTCCTGGGCTGGCAACACCCCCTTCCGCCGTTGGAAGAAAGAAGTTTATCGCGGTGGCAGTACTGATAATCTGATTGTCTCCTGGCCTGCGGGTATCAAAGCCAAAGGCGAGAACCGTGACCAGTTCGGTCATGCCATTGATATGGTCCCCACTATATTGGAAGCGCTGGGCATCGAACCTCCCAAGAGTATTCGGGGGGTGACTCAATCACCCATTGAAGGCGTTAGCTTTGCCCATACCTTTGATCAAGCCGATGCGCTCACCAACCACCATACCCAATATTTTGAGATGTTTGGTACCCGGGCGATTAACCACGATGGGTGGCGGGCAGTCTGCGGTTTCCCTGGTCCCAGCTATGCTGAAGGAGAAGAAAAAGGACTTAGTCTGGGCGATGTAATCACTCCCGAAGTTCTTGATGATCTGGATGCCAACAACTGGGAGTTGTATCACGTAGCCAAAGACCCTGCCGAAGTGCATAACCTGGCCGCTCAACACCCCGACAAATTGCAAGAGATGATTGCCCGCTGGTATGTAGAGGCCGGTAAATACAAGGTTCTGCCACTGGACGGAAGTTTAATGCAGCGCTTTGCCACCGAGAGACCTCGCCTGACCAAATCTCGCAACCAATATACTTTTTACCCCAACCTCTCAGTAGTGCCGATTGGCAGCACACCGATGGTCTTTAATCGCCCTCACAGTATCATAGCCGAAGTTGATATTCCTGATGGCGGAGTGGAAGGCGTCTTACTGGCGCAAGGTGGTATTGCGGGTGGTTATGTGCTATATGTGCAAGATAGTAAACTGCACTATATTCACAACTATCTGGGATTGGAGGAATACAAAGTTACCTCCACCGTAGATGTTCCCACAGGTAAGACCACCTTACGCTACGAATTCGAACCAACTGGTGAACCTGACATGCGCAACGGGCAGGGAGCCCCAGGCCGCGGACAGCTTTATTTTGATGACAAACTGGTTGGCAACGCCGAGTTCCCCACCACTGTACCAATTCTATTTGGCATCGAAGGTTTGAGCTGTGGTTATGATTTTGGCGAAGCAGTCACCCACGAGTACCATGCCCCCTTCACTTTCACTGGGTCCATTAAACATGTAACAGTGGATCTCTCCGGCGACCTGATCGAGGATGATGAATCCAAGGTGCGCATGTTGATGTCGCGCCAATAAAATAGGGCGCCCATGGATTGGCGTAGCAGTAATTATCCATAGAACTGGCAGTCGTTCAACAATTGCCAGTCCTCCAGTTCAAGATAAGGAGAAAAACTATGACACTCAAAGAATACAAACCCGGGACCGCATTCACCGGTGTGGTCGCCCGCACCTACGATCAATCCGAGCCGGCCTGGCCGGAGCCGCCCCGAGCCAAGGAAGGCGCGCCCAACGTGTTGTTCATCGTCCTGGATGACACCGGCTTTGGGCACCTCGGCTGCTACGGCAGCCCCATCAAGACCCCCAACATGGACAGCCTGGCAAAAAACGGGGTGCTTTACAACAATATGCACACCACCGCGCTGTGCTCGCCCAGCCGGGCCTGCATGCTGACCGGGCGCAACCATCACTCCAACAATATGGCCTGCATCACCGAAGGTTCGACCGGCTATAACGGTTACAACGCCAATATCCCCTTCGAGAATGGCTTCCTCTCTGAGATGCTCCTGCAGAACGGCTACAATACCTATGCCGTGGGCAAGTGGCACCTGACCCCGGTCGACCAGGTTTCGGCAGCCGGGCCGTACGACCGCTGGCCGCTGGGCCGCGGCTTCGAGCGCTACTATGGCTTCCTGGGCGGCGACACGCACCAGTTCTATCCCGAACTGGTCTACGACAACCATATCGTCGAGCAGGAGAAAACACCCGAAGAAGGCTATCACGTCACCGAAGACCTGGTCGATAAGGCCATCAGCTTCATCGCCGATACCAAGCAGGTGGCGCCCAACAAACCTTTCTTTATGTACTTCGCCCTGGGAGCCATGCATGCCCCGCATCATGTCACCAAAGAATGGGTCGAAAAGTACGATGGTATGTTCGATGATGGCTGGGATGCCTACCGCGATAAAGTTTTTGCCAGGCAAAAAGAAATGGGCATTGCTCCGCAGGACGCTGAACTCTCGCGCCACGATCCCGACGTTCAGGATTGGGACGCGCTGCCCGAAGATGAACGAAAACTGTATGCCCGCATGATGGAGGTCTTTGCCGGTTTCCTGGAGCATACCGATTTCCATGTCGGCCGCATGTTAGATTTCCTCAAGAAAATTGGCGAGTTCGAAAACACCCTGATTATGCTCATCTCCGATAATGGTTCCAGCGCTGAGGGCGGCCCCACCGGATCGGTCAATGAGAGTAATTTCTTCAACTTCATCCCCGAATCAGTGGAAGAAAACCTGAAAGCCCTCGATACGCTGGGCGGCCCGGAATACTTCAATCACTTCCCCTGGGGTTGGACCTGGGCCGGCAACGCCCCCTTCCGCCGCTGGAAGCGCGAAACCTATCGCGGCGGCGTCAGCGATCCCTTCATCGTGCACTACCCCAACGGCATCCAGGCCAAAGGAGAAGTGCGCACCCAGTTCGCCCACGCCATCGACATGGTGCCGACGGTATTAGACCTGCTGGACCTCGAGCCACCCACCAGCATCAAGGGCGTAACCCAGGCCCCCATCGAAGGCTTCAGCTTTGCCAATTCTCTCGATGATGCCGAAGCACCTGATAAACATCGCACGCAGTACTTCGAGATGTTGGGCCATCGTTCGATCTATCACGATGGCTGGCGCGCCGTCTGCCCCTGGCCCGGCCCTTCGTTTGCCGAGGCAGGTACCGGTTTTGGCAATCCGATCTCGGCCGAAAAACTGACCGAACTGGATGCCAACAACTGGGAGCTGTACCACGTGGCAGAAGACTTTGCCGAGAACTATGATGTCTCTGCTGAAAACCGTGCCCGGCTGATCGAAATGATTGCCCAATGGTACGTCGAGGCGGGTAAGTATAACGTCATGCCCATCGACGGCCGCGGAGCGCAGCGCGTCCAGGATGAACGCCCAACCATCGCAGTTGGCCGCACTAACTACACCTACTATCCCCACACACAACCAGTTTCGTCCTCGGCTGGTGCAAACGTGATGAACCGTCCCCACAGCATCACCGCTGAAGTGGAAATCCCGGAAGAGGGTGCCGAAGGCGTGATCTTTTCTCACGGCGGCAGTGACGGAGGCTATTCACTCTATATGAAAGAGGGCAAACTGCATTACGTGCACAACTACGTGGCCAAGGATTATCTGCATGTCGAGTCGACGGAGAAGGTGCCGGCCGGGGTACACCAGCTGCGCTTTGAGTTCGAGGTCACCGGCCCGCCGGATATCCACGCTGGCAAGGGTGTGCCCGGCCTTGCCCAGCTCTACTTTGATGGAGAGCTGGTCGGGCAGTCGGATTTCCCCTACACCACGCCGCTAGTGTTCGGTGTCGCTGGTGGTGCGCTGGAGACCGGCATGGACAGCGGTTCGCCAGTCACGCCGGAATATAAGCCGCCCTTCGAGTTCACCGGCACGATCGATACTGTCACCGTCGATGTCAGCGGTGAGCTGATCAAGGACAGCGAAGCCGAGATACGCCAGATTATGGCGCGCCAGTAAAAATGATGGGGCTGTTCCAATACCAAAAAATGTCATTCTGAACGGAGTGAAGAATCTCCAATTTAGCTATAGAGATCCTTCGTTAAGCTCAATTGCGTTGAGCCTCTCAGGGTGACAAACTTTTGGGACAGCCCCAAGAAACTGCATAAGCACCCTCTGCCCGCCAGAATCGGGCAGAGGGTTTGTTTTTATGTGGGTTGATCCCCTTAATCTGCTGCAGAAGTTGCCATTTCCAGGGGTGAATATTCTCGTTCGAGTTTAGACCGGAACTGCGAAGTGTATAAGCGATAATAAAAACCTCGCTGGCGGAGAAGTTCAGCGTGGCCCCCGTTTTCGATGATGTTTCCATCTTTGATGACCAAGATTCGGTCAGCATTTTTGATGGTGGATAGACGGTGGGCAATCACAAAACTGGTGCGGCCTTCCATCAGGTTCTCCATCCCTTTTTGAATAAGTGTTTCGGTGATCGTATCCACCGAACTGGTCGCTTCGTCCATAATGAAAATTTCAGGCTCCCGGAGTACGGCACGGGCCAGACTGATGAGCTGTTTCTGACCGACAGAAAGCAAGTTGCCCCCTTCTCCAACTTCATCATCATAACCCTTTTCGAGATTTATGATGAAATCATGAGCACCTGCAAGCTGGGCTGCGGCTCCAATCTCTTCATCTGAGGCGTCCAATTTTCCGTATCGAATATTGTCGCTGATGCTGCCTGAAAAGAGGTGCGGTGTTTGCAAAACAACCCCGATCCGCGATTGGATGGCGTGCAGGGCGATGTCCTCGTAATCTCGGCCCCCAATGCAAATCGTGCCACTTTTTGGTTCGAAAAAACGGCATAATAAATTAACGATGGTCGTTTTTCCGCCACCTGTTGGCCCAACTAAAGCTATGGTCTCACCGCGCTTGACCTGCAAGTCAAAGTTGGTCAAAATGGGTTTGTCGTCCTCGTAAAAGAAATCGACGTCCTCAAAAACGATATCGCCCTGAATGCTGCCCGGGTCAAATGCATCCGGTCTGTCGGATATTTCGGGAACGGCATCGACCAGAGAAAATATTCTTTCCGCTGATGCTATGGCGCGCTGCATTTCTGCATATACGCGTGCCATTTCTTGAATCGGCCAAATCATAAAAACTACATAGGTGACAAAGGCTTGAATTCCACCAATACTCATGGACCCAATCTGAGTTTGATAGCCTCCAATCCAAACAATCGCGGCCACCGCAAATGAACTGATCAACATCACTATCGGCAGGAATAAAGCTGACAGCCATGCGGCCCTGTAACCGGCACGATACATGTCACTCGTCAGCACGTCAAATTCCCCCATGTTGCGCTCTTCTCTGCCAAAGGCTTTGATCACCCGGACCCCGGTGATGGTTTCGTTGAAAGCGCCTGTGATCTTGGAGTTAATCTTCCGCACTTCCCGAAACTCGACGATAATTTTCTTTTTGAACTGCACAGCAACCACAATCAAAACCGGGATTGATAAAAATACTATCAAAGCCAACTGCCAGTTGATCATCAGCATAAAAAATGCGGCCGTAGCAATATTCATAATCCCCCACGTGACATCCAAGAATCCCCAGGTAACCAGTTCGGCCACGCGTTCAGAGTCAGATGTCACGCGGGACATTATCCAGCCAACCGGCGTAACGTTATAGTAAGAAAGTGATAGTTCCTGAAGGTGTGTGAACATATTCTTTCGCAGATCATAACGAATACGCTCGCCCAGGATCCCGGCCAGGTAAATGAATCCGAAAACTCCAGCGGCTTGCACGACGATCAGCGATCCATAGCGGATGATGATGTTTTTTAGCGCACCTACATCCTCTCCCAAAATGGCTTCGTCGATGATAAGGCTGCTGAGGAATGTGAAATATGAATCCAGAACTGATACCATCGTAATCATCAACAAGAAGCCGAGCACCCATTTCCAGTGCGGCCTGGCAAGCTGCAAAATTCGCCGAGTGATGTTCCCGGTAAATTGAGTCGTAAATTCTTCTTCTTCGAAGTATTGATCAGTCATTATTTCACCGCCATCTCAACGCTGGCGATTTCTTTTTCCAACTCGGCGTCGATCTGTGTTTGAATATCATGGATCCTCTGGTAGACGCCTTCTTGAGCCAGGAGATCTTCATGTGTGCCAATCTGAATGATGCGACCTTTATCAAGAACTACGATCAAATCAGCTTTCATAACCGTTTGGATGCGGTGTGCGATTATAAAAGTGGTGCGGTTCTCCATCAGGTTGTCCAATGCCTGACGGATATCAGCTTCGGTTTCCAAATCTACGGAGGAGGTGGCATCATCAAGGATGAGTATGCGTGGGTTTTTTATGATCGTACGCGCTATCGCGACGCGCTGCTTCTGTCCGCCTGACAGCGTAACGCCTTTTTCCCCAACGAGTGTGTTGTATCCATCGGGGAAATTTATGATCGAATCGTGGACAGCTGCTGCCTGCGCGGCGCTTTCGACTTCCTCCTGGGTTACTTCCCGGTCGATTCCATAAGTTATGTTCTCACGGATCGTTCTCGAGAAGAGGAAAGGTTCCTGTTCTACGGTCCCAATTTGACCCCGTAAAAAACTACGAGGATAACGCTTCAGCTCAACACCATCCAGAATGATTTTTCCACCCGTGTACTCATAAAAACGAGGCAGCAAATTAGCCAAGGTTGTTTTGCCCGAACCAGTCGATCCCAATAAGGCTACCACCTGCCCAGGTTTGACAGAGAAGCTGATATCCTGCAGGACACCTACATCCGGGGCGTCGTCATAAGCAAAGGCGATGTTCTCAAAATCGATGGCTCCTTCTACCGCCTCCTCCGGGAGGTAGTCACCAATATCGAGAGGCTCACGCGGCTCCTTGATCACGGTCATGACCCGGTCAAATGAGACCAACCCGGATGACATTTGAACAATTAATCGCCCCAGGTTGCGTATTGGCCAGAGAATCCATAACAATAGTCCTGCGTATGTTATGTACTCTCCGACGGTGATTGTGCCGTTGATCGCCATCAGCGCGCCAACCGTGAATCCCAGCAACATTTGAAATCCAGTTAAAATGTCTGATATGGGCCAATAGCTGGAATGCATCAACAGAAGGCGTTTGCCGCGCAGGTACTTTTCCCAGTTTTCGGTTTCAAACTTGTATATTTCATAAGCCTGACGGGCAAATGCTTTAACAACACGCACCCCGGTCAGATTCTCTTGAAGTCGATTCGAGAGAACTGCGTCCTGTTCCTGGTACTTTTCGTAAGCCTTGGACACCCTACCAAAGAATATTATGGAAAGCGTAATGGTAAATGGGACTACGATGACTGACACCAGCGCCAAACGCCATTCGAGCCACAGCAGCACCACAAAATTCACCAAGAATAAGGTTGTGATCCGTCCGATTCCGATCGCTTGATCCGCATAAAAACGCCGAATAGCGTCAATATCCGACGTCGAACGCTGGACCAGTTCACCGGTTTTGGTCTGGTCGTGGTAAGTGAAAGTCAGGTGCTGGATGTGATCGAACATATAATCTCGAACTCGCTTGGCTATCCCTTCAGATGTACGGCCAGCAAGTGCTCCGCTCGCAAATGCAAAAAGACCCATAATCAAGGCTAATCCGATAAAGCCCAACGCAATCTGGAAAGACGTGAATTGGGCTGTATCATTCACCAGGACTCCATCAACAAAATATCCGAGCAGCAGGTACATTCCTGTACGTGCAAATGCTGCAATACCCACGCCCAATATTGCTCCCGAGTAGAGCCATCTATAGCCGCGTAATAAACGCCACATACCAACGGAACGTTTATCAGTGATAACTTCCTGTAGATCCATATCGAACTGTGAGTTAAGTGTTGTCAAGATTTTTCTTCCTCAGGTAGTAATCTGAAATTGATTGGCAGTCCTATAGTTTAGTTGATAAATTCTGTGATGTCGATGTTTAATTAAAGGGATACCCTCTGCCCGTGGCTGGCGGGCAGAGGGTTTGTGTAGGTGGGCGTTTAGCCCGCATATTCTAGATTATTATTCTTCGGATGCTGGCTCATCCAGGGCGGCAATACTGAATCCGATGATCATCATGTCTATCAAGGCGCCGTCCGTTTCCAGGGTTGCCGGGTCGGTTTCGTAGATGATCACATAGGCTTTACCATCGTGCAGCCAGGCTGCAGCGAGGATAAACTCAGATTCATCACCGGTTTCGTATGTGAGCAGGGCAAAGGCGTCCGCATCGTCTGCTGCGCAGGTCCTGCACGGCCGCTCAGAAACAGTGAGTTGACTATCAAAGTCAGGATCAATTATCTCCCAGGCAGCGTCTGAGGCGTCCGTAAAGTTGTCTGCTTCGACAACCACGAGAGAGGCCGCAATCCCACCATCAGGGCTGGTCATGACCGGGTAACTGGCACTTTCATCCAACGTCCACCCCGGCTGCAGTGGGACAGTATACAAGCCCGCCGGGTCTTCGTACAGCAGGTTGAAGCCGGTTGACAAATCGTCGACGCAGGTCGCAGAAGGCGCCTGGCTGGGATCGTCGATAAAGGCCCCGATCATCTGGCGAGAGCAGTCCGTGGCGGCTGTTATGTTATGACCTACCCCGGGAAATTCGAACAGGTAGCTGTTGCTCAAATTTTTTGCCGCGATCTCGGCAAACTCGGTGGGTGTAACCGGATCGAACTCACCTTCAAGAAGGAGGGCGGGGATGTCGCTGACCAACGGTTCCTTAAACGATGGATCTGCGAGTTCAACCGGCCACTCTTCGCAAATGGCAAATATTCCGAATTTGCGGATTAACTCTTCATCATCATCTCCCTGATACTCATCCGGAAGCTGGGCGATGGCGTCCAGCTGATCGCTTACATCTACGCCGATCACGTCCTCTGCACACAATACTGAGAACTCCATCCCGCGGCTGAGGGCTTCGTAGAGAGAAAGATGCACTCCTAACAGCTGCCCAATGAGGGCATAATCCTGGTTGGAGACATTATAGATGGCCTGCGGCAGCATGGGGATGAGCTGCGTCTGGTAGAGAAGACCGACCAGGGTGCTGAAGACCCTATCTCCGGTGAGCAGCACGTCGTATTGCTCACCACTCACCGCATGGGTGACGGAAATCATCTCAGGCTCGTCGTTCAAGGTCTCAACGACCTCCGAAAACACATCCTCCAGGTTCGGGTAAGCCTGGCTGCAATCCGGGTCGGCCTCACAGGCAGCCAGCATGTCCAGTACCGCGTTGGTAGTCACCAGCGGGGCGTTGACAAGAAAATTCACTTCCAACGGCCAGACGGAATTAATCACCAGGCTGCGTACGACGTCCTGGTGCTGGCGAACAACTTCCTGGGCCAGGAATGAGCCGTAGGAGCCGCCAAACACGTTCAATTCTTCGTACCCCAAGGCAGTTCTAATAGCGTTTACATCATGTGCACTCTGGGTGGTGTTATATGCAGACAGGTTGTAGCCCTCATCCAGCAGGTCGTCACGGCAGGCCAAAAGAGCATCAAAAGTGATCTCCCCTGAAACGAAGGGATCGGCCTCATCCAGGATTTCGTACTGGGCCTGCACCCAATCGGGGCATTCCAGGGCAGGTTCGGAGAGTCCCACACCGCGCTGATCGAAGATAATTAAGTCCCTGTTCGGATGCACATGCTGAAAGAGGTAACCCAAGAGAACGCCGTTCTCAACCGCTTTCTCACCCGGACCGCCGGTCAGCAGGATGACCGGATCGGGCTGGTGATCTTCGCTCAGGTCATTGATCACCACCACCGCCAGACGGATGGAGGCGCCATCCGGTTGACTGTGATCCTCAGGCACGACCACGTGACCGCACTCGACGTATGCGTCCGAGGGAACATTAAACGGGCAGGGACCCACCTCAAAGGTGGATTCGAACTCCGTTGGAGGTTCTGGCTGCGGTTCTTCCGTAGGCGGCAGAGTCGGCTCCGCCTCAAGCTCTGACGATGGCTCGGTGGTCACCGGAGCATCGATTATTGTTTCAGTGGTTATAGTCGGTGAGACTGTCTCAGTTGGTGTCGCACAGCTCACCAACGTCAGGAGGAGTACCAACAGGATAATTGGGGCTTTTCTGATCATCTTCTTTCCAGTTTCATACCTGTGTTTCTTCTGATTTCGTTACCAACTCTCAGATTTCACAAACTTCTCAAGGCCCACACGCAAATGATGGAGCCAGAGGTATCAAGTGGTTTGATCCAGCATAAATTTATCATCCAGGTGGGTGAGTTGTCATCCCCAATTTTGGGGAGATATTTATTTGTTCAAACATAAAAGGAGACCAATCCTGTTGACATTATCCAGTTAACAAATTATGATCCTTCCCATGGAAAACATCGGTCAAACGGATAAAAGAACGAGGTCTGAGGGTGGGGAGCGCCTGCACCCGGATACACAATTGGGTATCGTGCATCTCACCGTGGTGGATATGGAACGTTCGCTGGCCTTCTACGAGGGGGTGTCGGGATTTCAGGTACAGAAACAGCTGGGAAATACAACCTCCCTAAGCACCGGCAAAAGAGACCTGTTGAAAATAACAGAAGTTCCGGGTGCTGTGCATGTCCCCCGCCGAACGGGGCTGTATCATTTCGCCATCCTGCTGCCGTCCCGGTTGGATCTGGCTTTATGCCTGCGCAGCCTAGTCGAAATCCAGGTCCCCCTGCAGGGCGCAGCCGACCACCTGGTGAGCGAAGCACTCTACCTGGCCGACCCGGATGGCAACGGAATTGAGATCTACCGCGACCGCCCGCGCGACAAATGGGAATATGAAAACGGCACCTTAAAAATGGGCACAGATCCCGTGGACGTCCAGGGGCTGCTTGCAGAATTGGAAAATTCGACCGATAATTGGCAAGGGTTACCCAAAAACACCCGGTTAGGGCATATGCACCTGCATGTGGCACGTTTGCCTGAGGCGGTCGAGTTCTACGAAAAAGTTTTGGGATTCGATCTACTGCTTAATTACGGAGACAGCGCTGCATTTCTGTCAGCGGGCGGCTACCACCACCATATCGGCATCAACACCTGGAACGGCGTTGGTGCTGCGCCGCCACCAATAGATTCAGTGGGATTACGCTACTTCACTATCCTGGTACCTGAACAGCGTGAAATGAACGAATTGATTAAGCGACTCGAACGCGCGCAAGTACATTACGAAGAACGTAAAGACGGGATATTCATGCGCGATCCTTCAAAGAACGGCATTTTTGTACAGGTTTAAATTAAATTTCAACCGCCAGGCAATCCAGCACCGCCTGAATCGGGCTGTAGATCGTGGTCTGGTCTGAACCAGCGAACAGCAAACCCACCGCCTGTTGGGAGTCCCCTGCGACCACCAGGGAGCCAGAATCACCACCCTTGGACATGGCACCACTCACAATCTGGCCTTCGAATATCGCTGTCCGGCTGGATCCATAACTTACAATGATCGTGGAATCCACCACATTCACTTCTCCGGTTGTCAGTTCGGTCGTGCGACCGGATTTACGAACCGCCATACCGAGCACAGCGGCTGCCGCCCCCGAGACAGCGCCAATTTCCAGTATCTCGTCCAACACTTCGGCGTCGTTTATCGGGCGCGCAACGGCAGCGTCAACCAGGTTGGCTGCAGAAGGATCGGCCTGGACTGCCTGCACACGGTGCTTCGAGCCAAACAGCGAGGCCAACGCATTTCCAATGTCCGCGTACGTGCCTGCCAGGCTGCAGACACCGGGTGACTCGCTGAACACGATGGGGCGAAAACGCTCCAATGTGGCGATCGTATCATCATTCACATTGCCCCCGTCCGCGGCGCCCGGTTGGATGATGGCATCGCCGGGGCTGGCATCGTTGCTGTTGGCCAGCACGTGGTTGTTGGACAGGATCAAGCGGTCGCCGGTGGCCCTGTCGCGCACGATGCTTCCCAACGTGCCGGCCGTGATCTTATAGTGCCCAATGCTTACCCCACCCGGTGCCGGCCGCCAGCGATCGGTGCGCGCCTGCAGGGCCCGTAATTCACCCACATCCCAGACATCCGTGGGTACGCCACCAACCGCCGGGGGGATCCTATCCTCCGGGGATAGACCCGCTGTTGGGGGTTTCTCACTCACCATCACTACGGTAGCTAACACATCCGTCGTTTGCCCGGCTACTACCTTGTAGCCAATACCGACACCGACCACGTTAGGTTTGGCCATTAGCGCCGGGGTGTGTGCGTCCTTGACCTGTTTGACTTCACCTTCAGACATTTCTCTTCCTCCTTTGTTCAACAATCATGGAGCCCGATAATAAATCCCAGACAAAAACACTCTGATTACTATTATGCACAAATGGGACTGAAAGTCAATCTCCTGCGAGGAGGACATAACGAGAGATTAATAATATATGGTGAGTAGTGGGTAGTGATCAGGTGATCAGTTTTCAGTCAGTCAAATAGCCCCGGAATGATTTCCAGGGCTGATACATTAAACCCGTTGAAACGGGTTCAATTGCGTATCCGTTCAGTGGGAACCGGCTCCTCATCAATAATGTCCACCCCACGCACCTCTTTAATTTTGACCTGTGGGTCGCCGGTGATTAAACGTGAGCCGCGTTCGAATTTTAAGAACGTCCACATCCATTCCAGGAAAACGGTCACTTTATTGCGGAACCCGATCAAGAACAGGATGTGTACCACGCCCCACATCATCCATCCCAAAAAACCGGCGAACAGGCGTCCATAGGCAAACGAGACGGCCTTACCCCGACCTATGGTGGCCATGGACCCCTTATCGTGGTAGCTGAAGGCCGGACGATTGGCTGCAGATGTACCGTTTATCTCAGAGCGGATGAGTTTCGCCACGTACTGTCCCATCTGGATGGCACCCTGGGCAACAGCAGGCACCGGTTCACCCGTCTTTGAATCGACAACATGGGCTGCGTCACCGATCACAAACGCCCCCGGGTGCCCGGGTATCGTCAAATCCGGTTCAACGATCACGCGGCCTGACCGGTCCAATTCGACTCCCAAGGTGTGGACAAGCGGCGTGCCCTGCACACCAGCCGCCCAGATCACGTTTTCCGCCGGCACACGGTCGTCACCGATCATCACGCCACCCTCATCTACATGTGTCACGTATTTATTGAAACGCACCTCCACACCCATTTTTTCAAGGTCCCGCAAAGCTCGCTCACCCATCGCTGGAGGCATACCGCCCAGCAGCCGGTCGCCGCCCTGCACCAGGATCACGCGAGCCGTGTATGTGTCGATATAACGGAACTCCTCCGGCAGTGAATATCTGGCGATCTCCATGATGGCGCCGGACAGTTCAACGCCGGTCGGCCCACCCCCCACCACCACGAATGTCAATTTTCCACGCCGGGATTCTTCGTCAGCTTCGAACTCGGCCTCTTCGAACGCTAAAAGTATTCGGCGCCGTATCTCCGCGGCGTCGTCCAGAGTCTTCAAACCCGGGGCAAACACTTTGAACTCATCATGACCAAAGTAAGCCCCCTCAAGACCGGTGGCGATCACCAGATAATCGAAATGTTTTTCCCCGCGCGGACCGAAAATCACCTTGCGCCTTAAATCCACACCAGCGATATTTGCCAGCCCTACGCGAGTGTTCTTCTGTTTACGCAGGACGCCCCGGATTGGTACGGAGATACTATCGTCCGAAAGAGCAGCTGTGGCGACCTGATATAACAACGGTTGGAACACGTGATAGTTGTGTTTATCAAGCAGCAGGATAAACGCGCGTGTTTTTGACAATCCCTGGGCAGCGTTCAAACCACCAAAACCACCCCCGATGATGACAACTTCTGGCCATTTGCGATCAATTACGGTCATATTTTTTCCAAACCTAAGCAATGCGTTCGACCGCCAGCCCCACGACGGAGCGCGGCCCGGCAAGATATTTCATCTTTTGAATGACCGGCGCTCTTTCAGCGCCGCAAAAGTCTTCGGGAGCTTCGAGCGATGTATCGATCACACGTCGCCATCCAGTGCTCGCGCCGCTGGGCACAGGCGGGAGATCGAACTCCAGGGCCTCCCAATATGCGTTCAATATAATGTGGAAAAACTCTCTCCTGCCGCGTACAGTAAACGCCAGGCTGCGAGAATTTCCCCCCCAGTCTGGTTCATCAAGCTTCGCTCCGTGCCAGCGGATGGCCGCAAGTTTTAGCAGCTGCGCCAGGCTGAGATTATGATCATTTTTGAAAACGTCAAGACTCAGGCGGAACCTGATCAGGCGCTGGACAAAACGAAAGACTTCGCCGTTTTTTTCGAGCAGGTTCCAATCCAACCAGCTGATCTCGTTATCCTGGCAGTAGGCGTTGTTGTTCCCCAACTGGGTGCGCCTGACTTCATCCCCCATGAGGAGCATGGGGACGCCCAGCGCCAGCAGGTTGATGGTATAGAAGTTCTTGATCTGGCGCACCCGCAGGCTTTCTATGGCAGGGTCATCGCTCAGCCCCTCCACTCCGCAGTTCCAACTGAGATTGAAATCGGATCCGTCCCGGTTTCCCTCCAGGTTGGCCTGGTTGTGTTTTTTATTGTAGGACACCAGGTCGTTCAGGGTAAAACCATCGTGGCTGGTGACAAAATTAATGCTTTGCTCTGGCTCCCGCTCTTGATGGACATAAAGATCGGGGCTGGCGAAGAAGCGGGAGGCTGTTTTTACCACCGCACCTTTATCGCCTTTGATGAAGCTGCGAATATCGTCCCGAAACTGCCCGTTCCACTCTTTCCAGCGTTCACCCCCAAAGCTGCCCACCTGATACAAACCGGCCGCATCCCAGGCTTCGGCGATCAGCTTGGTCCCGGCCAGCACGGGATCGTTTTCGATGTCCCACAGCACGGGCGGGTTCGAGAGCGGCTTCCCCGACTCGTCCCGGGAGAGTATGGAGGCCAGGTCGAAACGAAAGCCATCCACATGCATCTCCTCCACCCAGTAATGCAGGCTGTCGATGATCAAACGGCGCACGATCGAATGGTTGGCGTTCAGGGTGTTTCCGGTGCCGCTGTAATCTGCATAACTCGCTTTGTCTTTCTCCAATATGTAGTAGGTGCTGTTTTCCAAACCCCGGAAGCATACCGTCGGACCGGTGTCATCGCTCTCCGCCGTGTGATTGTAGACCACGTCCAGGATGACCTCGATGCCAGCGCGATGCAGGGCTTTCACCATTTCCCTGAATTCATTAATAGGGCACAGGACGCCGCGGGCGGAACTGTAACCGCAATGCGGGGCAAAAAAAGAGACCGGGTTATACCCCCAGTAATTGGTCAAGCCATCGGGCGCCTCCTGCTCGTCGAACTGGAAAACCGGCAGCAGTTCTACGGCGGTGATGCCCAATTCCTGCAGATAGGGAATCTTATCTATCAAGCCTGCGTAATTACCTCTCTTCTCTTCTGATACGCCAGAACTGGGGTGCTGCGTAAAACCGCGCACGTGCATTTCGTAGATCACCGTTTGGGAAAACGGACGCCCCAGCGGTTGATCTCCATCCCAATCATAAGCACCAGGATCAACAACTACGCTTTTCATGGCTGTTGGGATATTGCCCCCCGGCATGCTCGCGGCCAGGCGGTTGTAAGCCGCGGGGACGGTGATGCACTTGCCATACGGGTCCAGAAGCAGCTTGTCGGAATCGAAGCGGTGTCCGTTTTGCGGATCGTAGGGGCCTCCTGCCCGATAGCCGTACACTTGCCCGGCCGTAAGACCAGGGACGAACACATGCCAGTAGTGAAAGGTACGGTTGCGCCGCGGGTCGAGCCGGATCACCCGCCCCGGTTCATGCGCATCAAAAGCATCGAACAGCAGCAGTTCCATCGAAGCGCTGCTCTTCGAATAAACACTAAAATTTACTCCCTCCGGGTACACGGTGCTGCCCAGGGGATAGCTCTTGCCTGAATTTACAATTTCCGAAATTTGATTCAAGTTATATTCGTTTCCTATAATGGATTATCGTAGCTTGTTAACAATAATTATCTAGATTGTCACTCTGAACGTTGTGAAGAGTCTATTCGATGCGAGGCGAGAGATTCTTCACTCCACTGCGTTCCGTTCAGAATGACAAAATAATCATTGTTATTTGAAGTAAACTTAATCACCTATTCTAATACTGATAATTGCAGCGAGCAGTTTTTCCAGGTTGGCGTAGGAATAATGGCGGCGCGCGATCTCATAATTGATGTCGCACATCTCCTCTGCCAGCGAGGGGTTCAGGAGCAGTTCTTTCGTTCTTTCTACCGTCGCTTCGGTTATATAATCGCCAAATTCCACAACATTAAAACCTTTTGGTTGGATATCAAGGCGGTATATCTCGTACGTGCTCATTACCATTGGGCGCCTGAAATATATCGCTTCCAGAAAGGCGTTGCCGAAGCCTTCGATGCTGGATGGGTACGTGATCATGTCGGCGGCCATGTAGGAGTCGCCCAGCGAATATATCTTCTTTCCATCCGGGGTCGTGCCGCGATCACAGCTAACAACGCGGTCGGCAAACCGCACCTTCACGTCAAGAAGTTGGATGTAATCATTCAAAAAATCTGAGTAATCGGAGCCTTCGTCACCCGCGCTGTGCGATATAACCACCGTGTTGGGCAGCTCTAAACGTCTTGAGAGTCCGATCGCATATTCGATCCGCTTGCGCGGCACAACCCGCGTGGGCTGCAGGATCAAATATTCATCTTCAGAAACGCCCAATGCCCCCCTGATGTCTTCCGCATATCCATCCGGCTCCGGTGGGGGTGAATCAAAATCCATCACGTTGGGGACAATGATCGAGCTGGCCCCGGTACGCAGCGCGAGCTGGCTCTGCCCGTAGGAGTTGATCACAGCGTGCGTGATCGAGTTCAAGGTGGACGGGAAAGCCGCCCGCAGGTAATCGTCAGCCGCGGTGACAGAAAAACGGGGGCGTTCCCAGGCAAAGTCGTGGTGGTGCGCGATGGTCGGAATGCACGTTTCAGCGATCACTTCCGTCAGCGCCAGGCCCAGCGGCACGTTCATCGGGATGGCCATGGCATTCTCCACGACGAGCAGATTGATATCGAAACGTTTGATGAATTCGTGCAAGTGCCCTTTTAGATAATTCTTTAGCTTATCAACGAGGGCGGAAGTTTCCGGAGAACGGACATAATCATTAAAGAGATCTTCAGTAAGCCTTTGGATTTCCGGGTGTTCGAAGTGCGCTTCGGGCACCACGTAGGCACGCTCCTGCGGCCAGTCCGTCTCGCCCGCAAAGCAGAAGTTCTCGTGCTCGAGACCTCTCAACACTTTAACCCACTTCAAGGTCTCCAGGGAAACGCCGTCCGTTCCAGCGAAACGCGTCGACACGAATCCAATGCGCTTACTTTGCGTAGACACTCACACCTCCATAGATGAAATGATCCGATATCTTAGCACAATAAAAGCGACCTGTGTTGGATTTGGGATTTGGGGTTATTGATTTTAGATTTATGATTGCGGATTATAGAAGCGGATTGAACGGATTTTCGCATGGGGAGGCAGCGATGAATGATGTGTGATTTGGCAATCAGTGATTGGGGGTGAAAAGGTATTCGTTCCTCGGAAAAAAACGAATAGAAACGAATGAGGGATTGCGGATTTGGGATTTGTGATTTCAGATTTTGGGATCGGGGTGAACAAATTACTGTCAGCGGGTTCTGCTCCAAAAGGATTGGGCATGAGGAGGCGGTTGACGATGATCCGTTGACGGTTTTCAGTGAACGGTGACCAGTCGCATTTAACATGCATAAACCTGTGGGGTTGGTTTAAGTGTTGATTATAGCACAAACGTTCGGGAGGGGCAATATTGCGTATTCATTCATCTAAAATGTTACTAAAGGATTATAGTTCACTCAAATGAAAATGTTACCGAGGGAACGATGTACAAAGATGAGAATATGACAATAGA
>Ga0209013_10002079_pt1 | contig 18310 bp, 13 predicted proteins | sample Cruoilmetagenom2_FD_187291 | JGI IMG/M metagenome (GOLD analysis project Ga0209013, IMG submission 187291) | Oil polluted marine microbial communities from Coal Oil Point, Santa Barbara, California, USA - Sample 2 (SPAdes) (version 2) | ecosystem: Environmental > Aquatic > Marine > Oil seeps ...
CACCCAGCGGTGTTTTCTCGCTTCGGGGTGCTCGACGTACTGTCAAGTACGACTCCGCGCCCCTCAGGTCGAAAACCCCGCTGGGCGCGGCGCCTCGCCGCCCTCGCCATGAAACCCGGTGAGAAATGCAGGCTGGTTGTCATAACCGTACCATCATACGACGGCCCGCATGACCGTTCAGCCTCTTCGCTCGACCACGAGCAGCGTCAGATCGTCGGCTAGGACGGTCCCGGCGGTGAAAACCGAGAGCCTTTCGAGGATCATCGCCGTCAAGGCATCGCCCGAGAGGTCGGCGGCGTCGGCGAGGATTCTGCCAACACGGTCGTAACCAAACGGCTCGCCGTCAGGAGAGAGGGCCTCGACGAGGCCGTCCGAGTACGCGAGCAAGCTGCTGCCGACCGGGAACGGCCGCTCCAGCACCTTCGGGCGGCACAGCCGGGTGCCCAGCGGGAGCGAGCCCGCCATGAGCTCCTCGACGGCCCCGTCGGTGGTCACCAGAAAGGCCGGCGGATGACCCGCGTTGGCGAGCTTGAGCCGATCCTCGGCGACATCGATTTCGATCACCGACAGGGTGACCATCGTCCGCGACTGTTTGTTCTCAGTAAGCAGCCGGTTCACCCGTTCGATGAGATCGGCGCCGGCGTAGCCCTCGTGGACCAATGCCGCCACCGAGGACTTGAGGCTCGCCATCAGTAGACCGGTCGAAAGACCGTGTCCGGCCACATCGCCGACCGCCACCATCAACCGGTCTTCGGAGAGCGCGAAGACGTCGAAGTAGTCGCCCCCGACCTCGGCCGCCGGTTGGAAGATGGCGCGCACGATCAGCGGTCCAACCTCGAGGTGGCGCGCCGGAAGGAGGCTCTCCTGGATCTCGCGCGCGAGCTCGAGCTCGTGCGCCAGACGCTCCTTTTCCGCGACGTCGTCCAACATCGACTGCACCGAACCGGTCATGTGGTTGAACGACCTTGCGAGGTCACCGAGCTGGTCATGCCGCTTGACCGGCGCCCGGTGATCGAGGTTGCCGCGCTCGACCTCGAGCGCTCCGGCCGACAGCCGCTTCACCGCGCGGGTGATGGACAGGATCATGCTCGTCGCCACCGCCAGCGCGAGCCCGTAACCGATGAGCAGGAACAGACCGAGCCCGGCGAGGATTCCCCAGATGTGGGTGCCGAGCTCGTAGCGCGAGAGGGTGAAGTCCCGCCACACGGCGCGCGGCGAGGTCCGCAGCAGGGCGAGCAGGCTCGCGCCCTCGATCGGCTCGCCGGTGGTGAGGTCGACCACGTCGACGACGACCCTGAACCAGACCACCAGAGGTTTCGAGAGAGCTCCCTGATCGCCCGCGGTCCACGGCGGCCAGATCTCCTCGCTCGACATCTTCTGACCGTCGAGGGTGAAGTTGACCGCACTGTCTCCCACCGTTGCCGCCGAGATGTTGTCCTCGTCCCCGGTGGGCCCACTGTCCGACGACATGTCTCCTTCGTCGAGGGGCAGAAACGCGACGTCAAACCACCAGTGCGAGCTGATCGCGCGCGCGGCGGGGTCGTCGAGAGGAATCAGCGCAACCACCCTGTCCCCAGCGGGAGACAGCGCGGCGACCACGCTGTACGCCGCATCCTCGTGCCGGGCCACGATGCTGTGAGGATCGTCCCCGATCCATGCGATCTCCGGCAGCTCGGCGGCGCCGCCGAGCCGCAGGTCCCGGCCGCCGAGCCGCGCCTGCCACACCACCCTCGGCAACGGCTCGGGGTTGGTGGCGGCCAGCTCCTCGAGGAGAGCCGCCGCCGCATCGGCCCCCTGGGTCTGCACGCGATCAAGGACCGCGTGGCATTCGGCTTCCAGCTCGGAGCGCATCCTCTTCATTTCCGAACCAAAGCGCACCGAGGTGTATTGCCCCATCATGATGTAGAGGCCGACGGCGGTGAAGGCCACCCCAAAGAGGATCGGCAGGAGGCCGACCAGAAGATAGGAGATAAAGAGCCGCACGCCCACCCGGTAGGTCATCCAGCGCCAGACGCGCCACAGCACGAACCACAGGCTGGCCACGATCCACAGCAGCGCCACCAGACTTAAGGCGCCGGCTATGGCCGACTCGTCGTTGACGACGACCACCACAGCGGCCGCCGCGATCGACACCGCTCCGGCTATCAGCCACCAACGGCGCCGGTGCTTCAACTGCCTTCCTCGTCGACGGGTTCGCCGGGGGGAAAGAGCCACGGCTCGGACGCGGGTGGCGCGCCGTCGGGTTCGTGGCAGCGCCGGCAGCGGGCCTCGTAGGCGCCGGCGGCGCCGACCACCACCAGCTCGTCGGACTGGATCAGCCGTTGCGTGTAGGCCGCCGGCGAGCCGCAGGACGTGCAGATGGCGTGGATCTTGTGGACCTCCTCGGCGACCGCGAGGAGGGTCGGCATCGGACCGAAGGGGACGCCCCGGTAGTCCATGTCGAGACCGGCCACGATCACCCGCTTGCCGAGATTCGCGAGGTGCCCACACACGCCGGGAAGTGTTTCATCGAAGAACTGCGCCTCGTCGATCCCCACCACCTCGGTTCGCGGGTCGAGGCGGGGCAGGATCTCATCCGTGCGCTCCACCAACTCACAGGGTATCCGCATCTGCGAGTGGGAGACAATGTCGCCTTCGGAGTAGCGGTTGTCGAGCTTCGGCTTGAAGACCTGGACCCGCTGGCGCGCGATGGCCGCCCGCTTGAGGAGCCGAATCAGCTCCTCAGACTTGCCCGAAAACATGGGCCCGGCGATCACCTCAATCCAACCTGCGCCGGGACGAGTGGGGTTCACTTTTGGCCTACCTCCAAGAGCGATAGAGTACCAGGGATCGAATTCGGAATTCGGAATTCAGAATTCGGAATGCCACCCCGTGAAAAATTCAAATTTCGATTTTCAAATGTTCTACCCATCCGCCCTGAGCACTTGGAGTCATAAGTTCGGTGGAGGGCTGGATGGAAATTCCGAATTCCGAAATCCGAAATCCGAAATCTACTTATTGACCATATGCACGGCCTGTCCAAGTGCCGCCTCGACGGCTTCCTGGAAGGCTTCCGACATTGTCGGATGAGGGTGGATGGTGAGCGCCACGTCCTCGAGGAAGGCGCCCATTTCGAGGGCCAGCGTGGCCTCACCAATGAACTCACTGACCCCGCGGCCGACGGCGACCACCCCGAGGAGCTGCTTGGTGTCGGCATCCGCCACGACCTTGACAAAGCCGTCGGTGGCGTCGAGCGACATGGCGCGGCCGGACGCCTTGTAGGGAAAGGCGCCGGTGACCACGTTGTGACCCTGCTCGCTCGCCTCCTCCTCGCTGAGGCCGACCCACGCAACCTCGGGGTCGGTGTAGATCACCGCCGGCACGACGCTGTCGAAGGCCGCGGGCTCGCCCGCGATCACCTCCGCCGCCACCTTGGCCTCCCGGTAGGCCTTGTGGGCGAGCAGCACGCCGCCCACCACGTCACCGATGGCGTAGATGCCGGGGACCGATGTCTGCATGCGGTCGTCGACCTTGATGAACCCCCGGTCGTCGGTGGCCACCCCGGCCACCTCGAGGCCCAGACCCTCGGAGTTTGGGACCCGGCCGATGGTCATCAGGACCACGTCGGCCTCGAGCCTGAGCTCCTCGTCCTTCGGCCCGCGCGCCACCACCAGCGACGGCTCGCCGGCTTCGAAGGACTCGGCCCGGTGCCCGAGGTGGAGCGTAACGCCGAGCTTTTTGAGCTGCCGGGTCAGGGCCTTGCCGACCTCGGGATCGAGCTCGGGCGCCACCCTGGGCAGGAACTCGACGATCGACACCTGGGCGCCAAGCTTGGCGTAGACGCTGCCGAGCTCGAGCCCGATGTAGCCGGCGCCGATGATCACCAGACGCTCGGGGACCGCCTGCAATGACAGGGCCTCGGTCGAGCCGATGATCTTGGCGCCGTCATGGGGAAAGGCCGCGAGCTCCATCGGCCGCGAACCGGTGGCGATCACCGCCTGCTCGAACTCGATTTCGACCCGGCCGTCGTCCGATGACACCGCGAGCGAGCGATCCGACACGAACTCGGCCACACCGTGAACCACCTCGACGCCGTTCTTTTCGCACAGGAACGCCACCCCCGAGGTCAGGCGGTCGACGATGCCGTCCTTCCACTCGACCATTTTCGGCAGATCGACGTCCAACCCCTCCACCGTCAACCCCATGCGCTCGGCGCCCCGGACCTCGTGGGCGAGATCGGCGGCATGGATCAACGCCTTCGACGGGACGCAACCGACGTTGAGGCAGACGCCGCCGAGACGCGGCCCCTTCTCGACCAGGATCACATCCTTGCCGAGCTGGGCAATCCGGATCGCGGCCACATAGCCGCCGGGGCCGGCGCCGATCACCACCACCTGACACCCACGGGAAACCGAACCGACAACCATCACAACCTCGCAATCAGCAGCATCGGCTCGTTCAAGAGCCCCACCATGTCGCTCATGAATCTCGCCCCCTCGGCGCCGTCAATGTAGCGGTGATCGAAGGAGACGCTCAGATACATCATCTTGCGGATCGCGATCTCGCCGTCGACCACCTCCGGCCGCTCCTTGATCGCGTGCAGCCCGACGATCGCCAGCTCGGGCACGTTGATGATCGGGGTTGCAAAGATCCCGCCCAACGGTCCGAGGTTGGTGATCGTGCAGCTCCCACCCTTGAGCTCGTCGAGCCCGAGCTGTCGAGAGCGGGCGCGCTCGGCCTTGTCCGCGACCTCGGCCGCCAGCTCCACCATGTCCTTGCGATCGGCGTCGCGGATCACCGGCACGATAAGACCCTCGGGCGTGTCGACAGCAACGCCGATGTTGTAGTACTTCTTGTAAAGGATCTCCCCGCGCTCCTCGTCGACCGAGGCGTTGAAGATCGGGTGCTTCTGCAGCGTCGTGACCAGCGCCTTGATAAAGAGCGGCAGCAGGGTGAAACGAACCCCGGTCCGCTCCTCGATCACCGGTTTGGCGCGGCGGTAATGGGCAAGGAGATCGGTGACGTCCGCCTCGTCGACGTGGGTGACGTGGGCAGCAGTGCGCTTGGCCGTCCCCATGGCACGGGCGATGGTCTTCCGGAGATGGGTGACCGGCACCCTCTCCACCTCGCCGTCAACGGTTGCCGCGACCTTGCCCATGGGCGCCGCTTGTGGTGCAGGCGCCGCCGGCGCATCACTGTCGGCGGCGCGCTCGACGTCCTCATCGGTTATCCGGCCGCCCGAACCCGAACCCTGGACAGCATGGAGATCGACGCCGAGCTTGCGTGCCAGCGCCCTGGTGCGCGGGGTGGCCAGCGGGCGGCGCACCGCGACGGCCGGAGCGGGCGCTTCGACCTCGGCGGGCGGCGCTGCCGCGGCGGTCGCGGACGCGGCTTCAGCCGTCGGCGCAAAGTCCTCGGGCAGCCGCTCGCCCGCCTCGCCGATCGTCACCAGTGGATCGCCGACAACGATGTCGGCGTCGGCCGCGGCGTGCAATCGGAGCACGGTCCCCGCATGAGGCGACGGCAGCTCGACCACCGCCTTGTCGGTTTCCACCTTGACCAGAGCCTGATCCTCGGCGACGGCATCACCCTCGGCGACGAGCCACTCGACGACCCGGCCCTCGTGGATGCCCTCACCGACATCTGGAAAATTGAATACGAACGCCATCATGCACCCTTTCTCAGAACGCGAGCACCTTCTCCACCGCCTTGACGATCCGCTCGCGCGACGGTAGGTAGAGCTTTTCGCTGTGGGCGAGCGGAAACACCACGTCGAAACCGGCCACCCGCTGCACCGGCGCCTCGAGTTGGAGCAGGGCGTGCTCGTAAATCTGGGCCGAGATTTCGGCGCCGAAGCCCCCGGTGCGCGGCGCTTCGTGGACCACCACCGCGCGACCGGTCTTGACCACGCTCGAGATCATGGTCTCACGATCGAGCGGGTTCAAGGTTCGCAAATCCACGACCTCGGCGCTGATGTCCTCGCGAGCCAGCACCTCCGCGGCGTCAAGACACACCCGCACCATCGCGCCCCAGGCGATCAACGTGACATCTTCTCCGTCGCGCGCCACCACCGCCCGGCCCAGAGGCACCTCGTATGTCTCGGCCGGCACCACCTCGCGAAAGGCGCGATAGATGCGCTTGGGCTCCATGAAGAGCACCGGATCGTCATCGCGGATCGCCGATACCAACAAACCCTTGGCGTCGTATGGGTTCGACGGCACGACGACCTTGAATCCCGGCGTGTTGAGGAACAGGGCTTCGTAGCTCTCCGAGTGGTGCTCAGGTGGGTGGATGCCGCCTCCGTAGGGCATCCGCACCACCATCGGACAGCTCAGAGTGCCCCGCGTGCGGTTGCGCAGGCGGGCGGCGTGGGCGAAGAGCTGGTTGATGGCCGGGTAGACGAAACCCATGAACTGGATTTCCGCAATCGGCCGGAAACCGGTTGCGGCAAGACCTACCGACATGCCGATGATCGAGCTCTCGGCAAGCGGGGTGTCGATCACGCGGTCGGCGCCGAAGCGTTCAATGAGACCGTCGGTGGCGCGGAAGACTCCGCCGTCCACGCCCACGTCCTCGCCGAGCACGATCACCCGCTCGTCCCGCTCCATCTCCCCGAGCATGGCGTCGCGCACCGCCTGAGCGATGGTCTGCCTCTCGGCCGCCGCCTCCGGAACCGCGCGCAGCGCCTGCCCCTCGGCGCCCGTCGCACTCATAACCGCGTCTCCTCGATCAGCTCGTCCATCTGCTCCGCCACGTGGGACGGCATCTCCGCATACATCGAGGTGAAGATCTCCTGGGGCGCTTGAGGCGGCATCTCCTCGAGCGCCTTGACCTGGGCATCGACCCAGGCGTGCGCCTCCTCGCGGAGAACCGTCTCCCGGTCGTCGTCCCACAAACCCTGGCGATCCATAAAGCGGCGGAGCCGGAGGATCGGATCCCGCGCCTCCCACTTCTCGACCTCCTCCTCGCCACGGTAGCGGCTCGCATCGTCGGCGGTCGTGTGATCGCCGAGCCGGTAGGTGACCGCTTCGATCAGACCCGGGCCATCTCCTCGCCGCGCGCGTTCGATGGCCTCGGCAGCGGCGGCGAACACCGCGAAGACGTCGTTGCCGTCGACCTGAATGCCTGGCAGCCCGTAGGCGTGCGCCTTCTGGGCGAGAGTTTCCGCCGCCGTCTGCCGGTGTAGCGGCACCGAGATCGCCCATTGATTGTTCTGAATCACGAACACCGTCTTGGCGCCGAAGACGGCGGCGCAGTTGACCGCCTCGTGGAAATCACCCTCGGAGGTCGAGCCATCTCCGCCAAAGGTCACCGCCACCGCATCCTCTCCGCGCAGCTTGAGCGACAACCCGACCCCGGCGCCATGCTGCCACTGGCTGCCGACCGGGACCGCCACCGGGAAGCAACGCACATCTTCGGGATAGGACGAGCCGCGCTCGTCGCCTGCCCAGTATGCGTAGACGAGATGCAGCGGGACGCCGCGCAGGACTATGATTCCGTGCTCGCGGAAGGCCGGAATCAGCCAGTCGTTCGCAGCCATCGCCAGCGCGACGCCGGCCTGCACCGCCTCCTGGCCCTTGATCGGCGGCCAGGTTCCCATGCGGCCCTGGCGTTGGAGCTTGAGCGCCTTGTCGTCAAAGGTGCGCATCAGCACCATGTCGCGGTAGAGGTCGCGGATCCGGCCCGGGTCGATCTCTGGCATCAGATCATCGTCAACCCGACCCTCGGTGTCGAGGATCTCCAGCCGTTCCGTCACCGCTTCATACACCCGCGTTCGCGGCATACATTCTCCCCCTCCATATCTTCTGGTCAGTGAGGACAACAACCGCAGGTGGCAAGGTATTTCGGGGAGGAATTTTAATTCTCAATTCTCAATGCCCGCCCAATCCTTCGGGGCGCGTGGGACGAGGTTCAGCGGGGGTGGCTGGCATCGCAACGTTTAAACGTTCAACGTTCAAACGTTTGAATGTCTTGATGGGTACCATCGAGGGCGGTTGTAAGGCTCGAGGAATCGTTTCGGCACCGGATCCAGGGGCCGGCGAATGGCCTCGAGGTTGAGCGCCTTCGCGAGCTCTTCCGCGACCGCCTGCCCCACATCGTGCGGGTCACCGCCACGCACCGCCGGCGCGAGGCCGGCAACAACCTCGTCCTCGGCGATGCCGAAGATTCGCGCGTACAGCCCCGCGTCGAGACCGAGGAGCACCGCGGCGTGGATCAGCACCGCTCCACCGCGACGAGTCTGGGCACAACCAACCGCCTTCCGGCCGTCCACAACCAGGGTGTCCGAAAGCTGGTCGAGGAAGCAGACCGGCGACCGCACGCGGCTTGCACGTCGCGGCTCGGCGAGCCGCGACACCTCGGCGCCGACCGCGGCCAGCGCCGGTGCGAGCACCTCCAGAAACCGGCCGTAGAGCCCGATGATCCCCTCGGCCCAGGGGTGCTCCTGCGGCAGGGCCAGACCGACGCCGAGATCACCCCGATGAACCACCCCGGTGCCGCCGGTGAGGCGGCGCAGGACCGGAATGCCCTGCGAGCGGCACCACTCGAGGTCGGCCTCGGTCGGCTTCTGCGCATAGCCCAGCACCACCACCGGCCCCTCCCACGAGGTCAAGAAGAGACTCGCCTCCCCGGCAGCCGCCCGTTCCATCAGCCACGCCTCGCGGGCAAGGTCCTCCACCGGCGGTCCGGTCGAGCGGTAGACGTTGAGGGTGTCTGCGGAGCTCACTCCCCAGATTGAACCACACTTGGCGCCTTTACTGTTCAGTTGACATTTGCATTTGCAGGCGGGACGCCTGCACCACAACGTCTCCAAGTCGGTTTTGTGGTGCAGCCGTCTCGGCTGCATATTCTTCTGCAGATAAAAGCTGGCCCAATAAACGGTCCCGGTTGGAATCTTCGTGCGGTGTCATAATCGGGTCGGCGCTTCCCGGTACGAGGAGTCGACGAAACATGTTTTGTCCAAATCCGAAATGCCCGGACTTCGTCGCCACCGGCACGCATGGTGAGTACGTCCCCGGGGTGACGACCTGTCCGGTCTGCGGCGAGTACCTCGTCGACACTCAGCCTCCTGACGACCCGGCGCCGAGGGAGCAAACCCGCTACACCGATGTCGAACCGGTCTTCGAGACCTCCGACCCCGCCGAGGTCCTGGTGGTCAAGGGGCTGCTTGAAAGCGAGAGCATTCCCTTTGTGACCACCGGCGCGGAGAAGTTCGACACCTTCCGCGGCGCCCTGTCGCCGATGCGCTTCAACCCCGGCGCCGGGATGGTCGTCTTCATGGTCCCCACTCCCCTAGCCGCCACCGTACGAGAGCTGCTCGCCGAGTACGAGAAGGAAGAGTGACTGATCTGCGCTCCCTAGAAACTCGGAGTTTCTAGGGAGTGCAGATCAAATGGAGGAAGGCATGCGCCGCATTTTTTCGTTGCTCGCTCTCGCCCTGATCCCGGTCGCCGCCGCGGCCCAGCAACCGCTCAAGAAGCTGAGTCTCGAGGCCCTCTTCAAGGACCAGGCGCTCGAGCTCGAGCAGTTCACCAATCTCGCATGGCTACCGGGTTCTCAGCAGGTCATCTACTTCACCTTCCGCGGCGACGAGAAGACGCTGTGGCGCCAGAACGCAGCTACCGGCGAGCGCGAGGCCGTTGCCGATTGGGCGGCGCTCATGGAAGGCCTCGCCGAGCAACGACCGAGCTTCACCAAACCGAAGATGAGTGACGTCAACAGCTCGGCATCGCATCAAACGACGCCGGTATTGTCGCCCGACGGGATGGCGCTGGTCGGCGGGCACGCGGGTGATCTCTGTCTCTTCGATCTCGCGACCGGGAAGACCCGGTTTCTCACCGGCGACGGGTCACAGGAGATCTACCCCGCCTTCAGCCCCGACGGATCGAAAGTCGCATTCGTCAAGAACGGTGATCTGTACTGGCTCGATCCGACCACGTCCGTGAGCCACCGGGTCACCGACCGCGGCGACAACCAGGACCTCCTCAACGGCGTTGCCGACTGGGTCTACGAGGAGGAGCTCGACGTCGAGCGCTCCTACTGGTGGTCGCCCGACGGCTCGCGCCTGGCCTTTCTCCAGTTCGACGAACGACCGGTGGGCGTGGCCCCGATCACCAGCGACTCGATGCCCTACCCGGGTCTCGAACGCCAGCGCTACCCCACGGCCGGAACCGCCAACCCGAGGGTGCGACTCGGCGTCATCGGGCTCGGCGGCGGCGAGCCGGTTTGGATGGACGTCGGCGCCGGTGATTTCTACCTGGTTCGCGGCGGCTGGACGCCGGCCGGGGAGGTCTGGGTCGAGCGCCTCAACCGCGACCAGACCGTTCTCGATCTAATGGTCGCCGATCCGGCCACCGGCATGGCCCGCACCATTCTCACCGAAAACGACCCCGCCTGGGTCAACGTCACCGACGACCCCCACTTCCTCGCCGACGGAAGCTTCCTGTGGACCTCCGAGCGGGACGGTTGGCGCCACCTCTACCTCTACTCGGCCGATGGCGCCCTCGAGCGCCGGCTAACCTCGGGCGAGTGGCAGATCGAGGCTCTGTTTGGCATCGATCCGAACGAAACCCACGCCTTCATCACCGGCAACCGCGAGGACCCTCGACAGCGAAACCTCTACCGCGTCGATCTCGCAACCGGCGCGGTCTCGGCCCTCGGTGACTCGGAGCGCGGCACCCACCACGGCACGTTATCGCCGGACGGTCGTCTCATCGTCGACCAGTGGTCGACCCGAGACACCCCACCGCGAGTGGATCTCATGGCGGCCGACGGCCGGGCCGTCCGGCGGCTGTGGGAATCGGGCGACGAGCTCGCCGGCTGGGACCTCCTCCCCGTCGAGGCGGGTGCGATCTCCGCCGATGACGGCGTCGAGCTCTACTCGCTGCTCATCCGGCCGCGGGACTTCGACCCCGCGAAGCGCTTCCCGGTGGTCCTCTACGTCTATGGCGGGCCCCACTCCCAGCTCACCCAGGACCGCTGGGGCGGCTCGATCCACCACACCTACCGGCTGCTGGCCGACATGGGCATCGGCGTCTTCCTGGTCGACAATCGCGGCACCTGGGGCCGAGGCCACGCCTTCGAGACCGCAATTCACCGCCGGCTCGGCGAGCTCGAGGTCGCCGACCAGCTCGCCGCCGCGCGCTGGCTAAAGGCCCAGCCGTGGGTCGATCCCGACCGCATCGCGGTCTATGGCGGTAGCTATGGCGGCTACATGACGCTCGTCCTGATGCTCAAGACGCCGGGGGTCTTTCGCGCAGGTATCGCCTACGCCCCGGTCACCGACTGGAAGCTCTATGACACCATTTACACCGAGCGCTACATGGACACCCCCGAGGACAACCCCGAGGGCTACGAGGCGTCGGCGCCCCTGACCTATGCCGACAACCTCCAGGGCGCGCTGCTCCTAGCCCACGGCGCGATGGACAACAACGTCCACTTCCAAAACACCCTCCAGCTCATCGGTAAGCTGGCCACGGCCGACAAGAGCTTCGAGCTCATGGTCTATCCCCGCACCCGACACGGCGTGAGACGATCGAAATTCGCGCTACATTTCCACCGCCTCAAAGTGAACTTCCTAAAAAGATACCTGCTCGACGAGTGATGAGTGAAACCAATACGTTTCGGGGTGGGCGGCCGAAATTCCGAATTCCGAATTCCGAATTCGACCTACGGTCGCATCACCTCGTCGAGGCTCATGCGCCCCACCGGCCAACCGTCCGGCAGCAAGGTTGCGAAGGCGTCGGACGCGAAGAACTCCTCGTCCCCGGCGTAGGTGGGCACGATCAAGCGTGGAAAGCGGGTCAGGATCTCCCGGTCGGGCACGGTCCGCACCGCTGCGAGCTCGGCCCGCCGCGCCTCGGTCCGGTCGAGACCGGCAAAGAAGCCCTGCGCCGCGCGTAGCTGCATGAGCAGCAGACCTTCGTCGAGGGTCGGGCTGCCAGCCCGCTCACCGAGGAGCGCGCGCGCCAGGAGGTGGCGAGCGCTGCCGGTGAGACCCTCGTCGCGGAGACGCCGGCGCCACCTCTCGCCCCGCGACCGCGGCCCTCCTGATACGAAAGGATCGGCCACCGTCTCCTCGAGCTCGGGCCGCTCTTTGGCGAAGGCCGTCATACGGTGGAGAAAGGTCGCCAGTATCGCCGGTCCGAAGGCCGCCCGGCAGTCGTCGTCGGCGCAAGCGAAGAACGTGCGCAGGGCGTTGCGCTCGAAGAGCACACCGCGACGATAATCACCGAGGGCCACCGACGTCGCCGCCCCGCGGTGGCGGGCCACCGCATCGGGCGCGGCCACCACCTCGCGTCCCACCGCCCACAGCCGCCAGCCGAGATCCACGTCCTCGAAATAGGCGAAGAGGCCGCGGTCGAAGCCGCCGCTCGCCTCCCAGTCCGAACGGCGGATCGCCATGTTGCCGCCGCAGGCGAAGGGCAGGGCCATCCCGGACGGCGGTGGTTCGATCTCGGTCATCTCGAAGCCCTGACCGAGCTGGAAAGCGTGGCAGTCGAAGGTGACGCCACCACGTACGAAATCGTGCTTCCGCCCGTCCCAGCTCGTGAGGCGGCCGGCGCTCACGGCCGCCTCAGGGTTGGCGGCCAGGGTCTCCAGATGCGCCTCCACCAGACCGGGCCCGGCCGCGGCGTCGTCGTTGAGCAGCACCAGCACATCGCCGGAAGCCGCCTCCGCGCCGAGGTGGACGCCGCCCGCAAACCCCGTGTTGTGCTCGGAACGAACGACATGTATCCACGGATACCGGTGCTGGGCCTCCTCGCCGCAGCGATCGGGGGAACCGTTGTCCACCACCACCACCTCGACGCCACCGCGCTCACCGGCTTCGGCGATGGAATCAAGACTATCGGTGAGGTGATGGGCCCCGGCGTGGACAACGATGATGACCGATGCCCTCAACGGCCACCTCGCTTTTTGCGTAATGCCCGCTGGATGCGTCGCAGCAGCGGTTCCTCGCCCGCCACCGGCCCCGGCGCGACCTGGTCGAAGCGCTCGCGGTGGGGATCCCGCCACGGCGATGCGGCGAACTCCAGCAACGGCGCGGCGACCCGGTTCCAGGTTCGGCTTGCGGCCCATCTTCGGCCGGCTTCCGAGGCCAGCCGCCGCCGCTCCTCGTCGGCCAGCAACTCTCGCACCGCTGCCGCGACAGCACCGGCGTCGCCCGGCCGCACGACGGCGCCGGCGCCCTCCTCGGCGACCACCCTGGCCATCGTACCGCCCGCCGTGATCACGGCGGGCAGCCCCAACCACATGAGATCCACCAACCGGGTGCGCAAGCTGAGATCGGTTTCGAGCCCAGGCCGGTGGGTCACCACCGCCAGGTCGCAGACCTGCGCGAGCTCGAACCGCTGTTCGAAGGGCCGCCACGGCTCGAATCGCACCCTCGATCCGAGCCAACCACGCTCGTCGGCTATCTTCTTCGCCCGTGCCGCGGCCGCCAAGGGGGTCAGCTCGGGGTGCGGGTGCTCGACAAAGATCAGTGCTGTCCGCGGGTTGTGCTCGAGGATCTCCGGCAGGGCCTCGAGAACAACCTCCGGGTCGTACCAGTCGTAAATACCGCCGAAATACAGAAACGGCCCATCCTCGTCGGCGTCCGGAAAAACGGCGTTCCGTGATGGTGGTGGCGGCGGCGGCGCCTCCGGCGTGCCGAACGGAAGCTCGACGATCAACCGATCGAGGGTCGAGTCATCCTCGACAGCCAGCGGATTGACGCGTCCGAGGGCGCTCAACCAGCCGAGGTAGTAGAGGCGTTGCTCCTCCGACGAGCAGAGGAAGAAATCGCCGCGCGACATCTGCAACCGCCAGGTCGCGTGGTCGGTGGTGAAGGGCTCGAACCCGAGCTCGCGATGATAGTGGAGATTCTCCACCAGGAACGGGTCGTAGAGATCGACCACGACCGGCAGGTCGTCTCGCTGCGACAGGAAGTGATTGCCAAGATGACCGTGGAGGAGAACCCAGTCGTGACGGCCGGCCTGCTCGCCCAGCCGCTCCGGGTCGGCCTCCAGGAGATCAACGCCGTCCGGGGCCTCGCCCGCCTCGGCGGGATCGTTCGGAATCGCCAGCATCACCTCGTGCCCGGCTTCGGCGAGCACCCGCGCGAGGGTGAGGAAACGGGTCCCGACGCCGGCGGTGACGGCGCGAACCGGCTCCGGACAGATTAGAAAGGCTCGGCTCATTTCGGTCCGGAGCGTCCGCGAAGACGGTCGAGCAGCTCGTGCAGCTTCCAGGTGCGCGAGCCGTAGATCTGCTCGAGGATGGCGCCGAGCCGCTCGACTTCGGATGCGAGTTCCACTCTGTCCGCGTCCAACGCCGCGATCCGCCTCTCGAAATCTCGCGCCGACCGTTCTCTCTCGGCCTCAATCCGGCGCAGCTCCGATTCGAGGCCATCGCAAGACCCGCGTGATTCCAGCAGCTCCTCGTCGCGGATCCGGGCCAGCTCGGAGGCGCGGTCCCGGGCGGCGACGAGCGACATCACGGCCGACGCGACGCGGTCACCGTCATCGAGGAACTGATGCCGCTTCCACAAAGCTCCAAGAGCGGCGAGCTGCCCCGGCGATCCTGGCGGGTTGGCCCCGGTGATGCCCCCGGATCCTTCGATGATCCGGTACTCGCAGGTCACTCGCGGCAGGTGGGACAGTGGGATCTTCCCGGCCGTACGCAACAGGAGATCCCAGTCTTCGTAGAGATCCAACTCGGCATCGAAACCGCCGACCTCGAGGGCGAGCTCCCTGGGGATGGCGATGCACGGCAGGGGGATGTGGTTGACGAGCCCGAAGAGCGCATCGTCGAACTCGCCGCCAAAGGTGCGGTGGCGCGCGACCGGCTCGAGATTGCCGTCTTTGCCGGCGCGCCACACGCCCTGTACCGCATCCACATAGGGAGCGGTAACGCCCCTCGCCACCGCTCGCCCCAGGACCAGCAGATGGTCGGGGTACATCAGGTCGTCATCGTCGAGGAAGACCACGTGCGACGCGGTCGCCCGCTCAAGACCGAGTTGGGCCGCCGCCGAACGCCCTCGCGACTCGTCACACTCGACGAGATCGATCTCCAAGCCCTCCTCTGAGCCGCACAGCTTCGCCACCGACTCGCCGCCGTCGTTGACCACGATCACCTTCTGCGGCGGCTGGATCTGGGTTCTGATCGAGGCCAATGCCTCGCGCAGGAGGTGCGGCCGGTTGCGGGTTCTCACGACCACGTCCAGCCGCGCCGCTTCGGACGCGGCTTCGAGGTCGGCGATCGGTCCCTGAGCCGCCGCCCACTCACCCGCCGAGTGGGTGCGGATGTAGCGGGGATCAACGACGTGGTAGGCCTCGGCTCGTTCGACTTCGAGCGGCAGGGTCAGGCGGCGCGCCCGCGCCATGCCCTCCATGACCTCGATGTAGGGATGCTGATCGAGCTGGGACGCATAGGCTGCGGACGCCGACAGCACGGTCTCCCACTCGCCGCTCACGTCCAGCAACAGGTTGGGGCGCAGGGCGGCCGACACCTCGTAGGCCGCCACCCGGGTCGCCTGCAGCGCGTTGTGCAGCGCGCTGCCCGGAGAGGCGGATTGAATAACGCTGTAGACAAGCATCGCCGTCGCCCGATGATCCGGGTGAATCTCGGCCGGCGACGGCAGGAGCACGAGACCCGGTGCGAACTCAATGAGCAGGGCGCGCAAGCGGTCGCCGAGCTCAGGATCGTCGGCCCGCAACGAGCGGTCACCGAGCCCCCAAAACTCGGGCGCCCCGAGACCGAGGATTTCAGCTGCGCGACGAGCCTCGGCCCGTCGGACCTCCGGATCACCCTGCGCCTCGCCGTCGCTCAAAACCAATACCCGGACGTCGGCGCCGGCACTCCGCAACTGCACGATCGCGCCGCCGCAGCCGAAGATCTCGTCATCCGGGTGCGGCGCCAGCACCAGAACCGGCGAGCCATCGAGACGACCGGGGGCGTACGGAACGAGGTCTTCTTCGGACCGCATCATGCCGCCATGTTAGCGGCGGCACGAGCATCGAAGCAAGGAAACACCAACTTGAACTCCGGTTGGTGTCTTGGGGCAGTGGGGAGAATTCTCAATTCTCGATTCTCAATTCTCAATTGACTACCTCAGCGATAGGTTCAAATAAGCGCGTCTCGCAACTCGCGCGAGAAGGATTAAGTAATTGAGGATTAAGAACTAAGAACTGAGAATTCACGCTCCGTACTTCTTGATCGCGGCATCCAACCTTGGCAGGAGGGCATAGAGGAACGCTGCGACCCCCGTGATGGCCACCGCCAGAATGACGAATATCTGGGTCGTCGGCTCGAGCCCGCTAATAAAGCCCGCAAGCTTATTGCCGATCGACGTTGCCAGGAACCACCCACCCATCATCAGTCCGACCAGACGCTTTGGCGACAGCTTGGTCACCAGCGACAGTCCCATCGGCGACAGGCACAGCTCACCGGTTGTGATGACGAGGTAGTACAGCAGCAGCCACACCATGGATGTCTTGATCGCCCCGTTCTGCCCGACATGAGAGCCCCACGCCATGATGAGAATCGAGAGCGCTGTGATCACCATGCCGTAGAAGATCTTGCGCGCGGTGGAAACCTGCCGCCCTCGCGCCGCCAACCAAGCAAAGAATCCCACGACGAGGGGAGTCAGAGCGACGACGAAGACCGGGTTGGGGAGCGCTGTGATCATCTCGGCGTTCAAGAGCCGTACATACTTGCCGGGCTTGAGCTCCGGGGTGCCGTCGTTCGCGTTCCTGTACACCGCGTCGAAGGTTGACTGCGAAACCAGAATCACAGGAACCTGGCGGCCGGCCAGAGGTCTGCTCAACAGGACCGACCTCGTTGCGGCGGTACCCTCCGGGCTCACCTTGACGGTGGTCGTGGTCACGCCGTGAATATCCGTTTCCTCGGCGATATGGACGTTGACGTCGGGGAACACCCCGCAGGCCAAAAATCGCTCCTCCGCCGGAACCTCGGACGGTGAGAGAACGGCAACATTCTGTGAGGGATCGTTTTGGAACCCATCGACCACAGACTGCTTCAGGATCCGGGCGCCAAACATCGATTCCGCATCGTGATCGACGATCACCAGGGTCTGCGGATCGGGACGGGCGACCTCCGGGCCGGCGTTGTCGAAGTATGACGGCATCGCCTTTTGGCCGTAAAAGCTGAGAGAGTTGGGGATCCAGTCGGCCTCGCGGTTCGTGTTGTGCTCGGCAAAAACGGTCATCAACCCGCCGCTCAGGTGCAGAACCATGAAGAACGCGCCACCCGCAATGTAGACCGGGATGAGCGACGCGAGACCCGGTTTCTCCTCCGGATTGGCACGCACCGCCAACATGATGAAGTAGACCAGAATTGGCAGCATGCCGACGAGAAAGGCGAAGGTCACCGGGCCGATTGTGTTGGCGACAAAGGGAATCGACTTGCCGATGAAGTAGCCGGCGGCGCCGAAAATCACGGCCGGCATCAGAATCGTCAACACGATCTGCCCCATGCTCACGTCGTCGGGGCTCGACTCGTGGCTCGGGTCGGCCACCGCGAGCTTCTTCCAGTTCAGTACCAGGATGGAGGTACCAATCAGCAGACCGACCCCGGCCGCGGCAAACGCCAGGTTGAAGTTCCACAGATTGCGCAGCGGTGCGGCCAACAACGCGGAGACCGCGGCCCCGATGTTGATCCCCATGTAGAAAATGTTGAACCCCGCATCCCGTCTCAGGTCATCAGGGGCATAGAGGTTGCCGACCATCGCCGAGATGTTGGGTTTGAAGAACCCGTTGCCGACACAGAGCAGGATCAGACCCGCATAAAAGGTCGGAAGGCTGCGCACGCCGAGACTGAAGTACCCCGCGGCCATCAGGATGCCGCCGATAAACACCGACCGCCGGAAACCGAGGATTCGATCCGCGATGAGCCCGCCGAGGAACGGCGTGAAGTAGACAAAGGCCAGATAGGTGCCGTAAATCTCACCCGCTTTGGCGTTCGAGAGTCCCAGCCCCCCGCGCTCGGTATCGATAATGTAGAGGTAGAGGATGCCAAGCATCAGGTAGAACCCGAGGCGCTCCCACATTTCGGTAAAGAACAGTGCCTTGAGCCCCTTGGGATGTCCAGACGCCATGTATGTCTCCTCGGGATACAAATTCGCGCCGCCGCGAAAACACGACGAAGCCCCGGAATCCTACCGCATCTCCCGAGCCGCACCAAGCCACCAACTTGACGCGATCCTATTTAGGTTGACGAAACGTGAGAATGGAACTAGCCCGGTTTTCTCACCGGGTTTCGTAGCGAGGGCGGCGAAGGGTAGTCAGATGTTGGGTTTTTCGCGAATCGGGCGACGCAGGCGTAGTAGCACTAC
>Ga0209013_10002080_pt1 | contig 18303 bp, 19 predicted proteins | sample Cruoilmetagenom2_FD_187291 | JGI IMG/M metagenome (GOLD analysis project Ga0209013, IMG submission 187291) | Oil polluted marine microbial communities from Coal Oil Point, Santa Barbara, California, USA - Sample 2 (SPAdes) (version 2) | ecosystem: Environmental > Aquatic > Marine > Oil seeps ...
GCTCGACGTACTGTCAAGTACGACTCCGCGCCCCTCAGATCGAAAACCCCGCTGGGCACGGCACCTCGCCGCCCTCGCTACGAAAGCTGGTGAGATATGCGGGCTAGGCTCGACCGTCTACAACGTTGGATGCAGGAAGTCGTGGTCCACCCGGGCACCGTCGAGGAGGCGATTGCCTCACCCACCGCCGAAAACGAGATCCCGGCCGATCGTCTGGGCGAGGTCGTGCTGCCCTCCCGCTCGATGACCTCCGCCGAACGCGTCGGCGTCTACCAGGGCATGTACCTGATGCGGATGGAGGAGGCGCTGGAGACCGACTACCCGGTGATCCGCTACCACCTCGGTGACGTCGCCTTCTCACACCTGATCGAGGCCTATGTCGCGCGCTATCCGTCGCGCAGCTACACCCTCAACCGCCTCGGCGACCACCTGCCGCAGTTCTTCCTCGATGAGCCAGAGTGGCCGCAGGCCGCATGCCTCCATGATCTGGCACGCCTCGAGCTCGCCATGACCCAGGTCTTCGACGAGCAGGAGTCGCCGGTGCTATCGTTCGAGGAGCTCGAGGCCGTGCCTCCCGACGCCTGGGAAAACGCGCGGCTCCGGCCGATCGCCGCCTTCCGCCTGCTCGACTTCCGCTACTCGGTGATCCCGCACCTCGTCGCGTTCCACGAGGACCGGCCGTCACCGAGCCCGCGCCGCCGGGCCGCCTGGGTGGCGCTGTATCGCCGCGATTACTCGGTCCTGCGTCTCGAGCTGAGCCGTGCCGAGCACGATCTGCTCAAGGCACTGGCCGGCGGCACGCCCCTCGGTGAGGCCCTCGCCGTCGCCGCGCAGTCGCAGAGATCCTCGCGCCAACGGGCGCAGATCTTCAAGTGGTTCCGGACCTGGATGGCCGAAGGACTCTTCACCTCGATCGAGGTATAAAGCGTTCAACGTTAAACGTTCAAACGTTTGAACGTTTAAACGTCCTGAGATTTGACTTGGCTCAAAATCCTTGAGAAACTGAGAACATGAGCAAAACAACGGAACCCGAAGCACTGCCAGAATGGATCGTGGAGTGCCTCAGCCGGCTCTTTTCATCGATCTCCGATCCGACCCGGATCCGCATCGTCTATGCGCTGACCGAGAACGAGCGGCTCAACGTCACCGAGCTCTCGAACTACACCAATCTGTCGGTCTCCGCCGTCAGCCACCAGCTCCGCCTGCTCCGCGACCGCGCGCTGTTGCAGGCCCACCGCGAGGGACGCTCGGTCTACTATAGCCTGGCGGACGAGCACCTCAGGGCCCTCTTCCGGACCGGCGTCCAGCACGCCTACGAGGACTGCACCAACAACCTCCGCCGCCAGGCCGAGCGCAAAAAATAATCGCGGGTCGAACCCCAATACCGTTCATCTGGATGTGCAGCCGAGACGGCTGCTCCACAATACCGACCCGGAGTCCTTGTGGTGCAGGCGTCCCGCCTGCACACGCCGGCGTTAATTGACCTTTCTTTCGTCGAGCTCACGCCCCAGGAATACGGGGGGCAATATTCAAATAAGCGCCGAAGGCGCGACAGATACTTCAGCTCAGCCCTCGACGGCTGGGCGGCGATTCGTCACCACCTTGTCAATGAGCCAAGCCGCCACGAGCATCAGCCCGAGGATCACGACTATTGCTGGTCCGGTCGGCATATCCAGGTAGTAGGACGCCACGAGGCCGATGACCGATCCGACGACGCCGAAGACCCAGCCGAGGATGAGCCGCGCCCGCATCCCCACGGCGAGCAGGATCGCGATGCAGGCGGGAATGACCAAATAGGCAAAGACCATCAGCACACCACCAATCTCCACCGAGAAGGTGATGATGATTCCGAATGAAAGGTAGAAAAGGAAGTCCCACCAGCGCACATTCCAACCTCGCCGGAAGGCCTCTTCGGGATCTGCGGTGATGAGCAGGAAACGACGGCGGAAGATCCAGTGGAAGAGGCCGACCGCCGAGTAGATGATCACATCCTTGATGACGGTGGGCCAAGTCACCCACAGCAAGCTCCCGGAGAGCATCTCCTTGATGTGCTCGGCGCCTTCAGGAGCGCGATCGGCGACCAAAATCGTGGCCGCCGAGGCGACCACGAAGGTGATGCCGATGATCGCCTCCTGGGGCAACTTCTCGTCGCGGGCACGGGTCAGCGCAAAGAGGACGGCCGCGAGAGTTGCGAAGGCCATGCTGTAGAGAGTGGAGCTGAGCTCGCCCGGATGATGACCGTTGACGAAACCCACTACCGCGCCCAGAGCCGCGAACTGGGCGACCGCCAGATCCACGAAGAGAACCCGCCGCTCGATCACGTGGATCCCGAAGTACGCGTGAATACCGACCAGCACGAGGCAGGCGGCAAAGGGCGCGGCCATGAAGCTCAGCATCTGGGTCATTGGTGGGTCCCCGACGAGTGGTGCCGATCATGGTGATCAGTATGATGGCTGTCGTGATGGCCTCCCTGATCGTGGTGACCTTGTCCGCCAAATGCCTCATCCGCCAACGCGAACGCATCGAGGAGACGGGTCAGCCAGGTGTCGACAAGGTCGAAATACGTCACCACCCCGGGCTCACCGCCCACCGAGGTCGGCACGACCACCGGCACGATCCCGGTGCGCTTGGCGATCAATTCGGGCTTGCGGCGTTCGAAGTAGTTGGCTGCCAACAACACCTCGATGTGCTCCGCCTTGATCAGGTCAATCAGCTCCGCCACGTGGCGTGCGGTGGGCGGGATCCCCGGCTTGGGTTCCACGTAGTCCGCCACGCCGAGCCCAAAGAGGGTGGTGAAATAGACCCAGTTCTTGTGGTAGCAGATGATCGTGCGTCCGCGCAGTGGCAGGCCCTCCTCCAGCCAGCCGCCAAGCTCACCGAGCATGTCATGCTCTTCCAGGAACGGAACCAGGCGGCCGGTGCGGGCGAGTGGATCCAGCGCATCAGTGCCCAGATCCTCCACCAGACGCTCGCCGTAAAGACGCCGGGCGATCTCGTCTGTGAAGATCACCAGGTTGAGCTTATAGCTCTCGCAACCCTCCGGGTCCACCTTGCACAGGCCGGTGGTAATGTTGCGCGCAATGATCGTGGCGTTGAGGGGCGAGGTCTGGATGTGGGGATTGCCGTAGACATGAACGCCGCCCCCCGAGCGGTCGAGGGAGAGGGGCTTCTGCATCAGATCGATACCCTGGAAAGCGGCTACGTATCCGGGCGCGCCATCCACGATATTCCGGTTACCCGCCTTGTTGACCACCGCCGGCGCCCACAGCTCGAGGTCGAGGCCGGTGCTCACGAAGAGGTCGGCGTCGCGGAGCATCAGGGCGTAGGAGGGCTTGGGCTTGATGAAGTGAGCATCGGCGTTGCCGGCGACGATCGCCTGTACCTCAACCCGATCACCTCCCAAATCGCGGGCGATGGCGGCGTAGTCCGTCAGAGTGGTGACCACCTTGACGGTAGCGCCGGCGAACGAAGTCACGCCTAGAAAGGCGACCAACAGCAGGGAAAGAAGTCTTCCTGAATTTTTCATGACGCCACCTCAGTAACTTTCGTGCTTGTGCGGACCGGCCGCAAAGGTGATCTGGAGCTCGAACCGTCGATCGGTCCCGTACCAGCTGTCCCTTTCATAGGTCGCCTGCCCGCGAAGCCGGACAAAATGGGACTGCCAAAAGGTCAGGTAGGGAGTCAGGCCCCACGTGTCGTGGTCCGGCACACGCTGGTCCTCCGCCCAGTCCCAGCGAAGGCCGCCGATCCAGAGCGCTGTGAATCTGTACTGGCCGTACAGGTAGCTGCCCCATGCGTCCAGACTGCCGCCGTCCTCGAGGTTCAGCCACGAGCGTAGGAGCATGCCGCGCGCTGTGAACCCGCGGTAAAGCTCACGTCCCGCCGGGTACCAGTCGTAGGCGAGATCGAGGGCCAGGAAATCGTGGTCGAGGTCACCCGCGTGGTCCGTGACGCCGTGCAGCCCGGTGAGGTCGGCCTGCAGGTAGCTGTCCCCGTTGAGGTCCCAATAGCTCTTGAGATAGGCGAGGAATGTCGGCTTCTTCCAATCGGAACCGGCGAAGGCCACGTCGTTGTTGCCGTTCATGATCTCGACGGTGAGCTCGTTGGTGTCGGCCCACAGCCGGGGCATCAGCCAGTCAAAGGAAACACCCGTGCCGACTAGGCCGTGAGGGCCGAAGCTCTCCTGGATCACCCACGGATAGTCGGACTGATCGAGGGCGTGCTTGTGCCAGCGGTTGAGAATCCCGAACTGTTGGCGTTTCTGGCCGACTGTAAGCGAGGTGTGGCCAGGGAGGTGGAGCCAGGTGATGTAGCCCTCACCCAATCCGAGGCCCCCATGGTCGTGCTCCTCCTCCCCATGGTCCTCCATGCCGAATGAGGACTCATGGTGGGGGCCGTGGTATCCGATGACCAGGTGCATTTTCGTATACGGGTCAAGGTATGACTGGATATCGAGCTCGAAGTGGTCGGCCAAAAACTCCTCTTTTTCATGCTCACCGCCGACGAAGAAGATGTCGCCGGTGACCGAAAGCTCGGGGTTGAGCATGGGCTGCATGCGGGTTCCGGAGACGAACTTCGTGGTGGTGTCCACCTCCTCCGCCGTCGCTTCCTTGGCCGCCTCGGTGTGGGCCGCCTGCCGCAGGTGCTCGAGCTCCGCCTGGCGGCGCTCTGCCTCCTGTTGAACCTTCATTTTCTCGAGCTGTTCCTGTACGAGCAGCAGCTGCCGGGTCAACTCGTCGATCTGATGTTGCAGCTCCTCGATCGTGGGTTGTTGAGCCGGCGCCGGCGCCGGCGCCTTTTCCTGTGCCGGAACCACTCCGGCGGCGAGGACAATCGTGATCGCCAATATGGCGCCACGAAAAAAATATGGTTTCATGTTCTCCACCCTCCTTGTCCGAACGGTGATCAGAGATCGATGCCGTTTCAGACTGTGGAGGGAGGACCTCGGAGGAGGGGCAGATGGAATCGGCCGTGCGGACGGCAGTCCGCGACCGCGACCGCCTCCTGGACATGCTTCGAGATCACCGGGCCGGCCGCCATCGTCGCGGGGGCGGACGCATGGTTCGATCCCGCAAGGCATGCGAGACATGGATGCGGCGTCAACGCATGGCCCGCAGCGTGCAGGTGGAACGTGGTCGAAAGCGGGTGCGAGGCCGAGCAGATGAGCTCTTCCTGCGGAATACCGGCGTCGGCGTGGCTGTGGGGCAGACTCAGCATGATCCCGTGCCACGTCATCAGGAACGCAGCCGCCGTGACCAGCAGGACCTTTGCCAACACCCTCAACCCACCCATGATGGACCCCGGTTTGTGTGCTGTCAAACCCCCTGTGGGAGAATGACATGGACAGGCAACGTCAAGGGAGGGTCGATGGACAGCGACGAAATCAGACGCATGTATGAGTGGATCCAGGGTCGGGTCTCTCTCGGTGATGGCGCGGAGGGCGTCACAATCGTCTTTGCCGAGCCCGCAGCCAGGGATTTCGAAGATCACGGATTCAGCAACGAGGCGATCGCGCTCACCCTCAGGGCCGGCTGGTGGGCCGAGATGGCGGCCGACATCGTCGAGACCCCGGAGTACGCGGAGCCCGGCGAGTCTCCGGAGCAAGTCCTCAGCTACGCCCGCGACGTCGTCGTCGAGTACGTGCGGAAGAGGTTGTTCACTTGATGCTGGATGCTGGATGCTCGATGCTCGATGCTCGATGCTCGATGCTCGATGCTCGATGCTCGATACGACAAAATCGTAGATTCTCCATCCGCCTTGTCAAGGGGCAGGTGGATCGAGTATCCAGTATCGAGTATCCAGTATCGAGTATCGAGTTTCGCGCCCTTACATCTCGGATTCGGCAGGCTCGGCTTCGCCCGGCGGCGCCTCGACCCAGAACCAACCGCGGAGGTCACCCTCGGCAAAACCGACCGCCTGATCGCCGGGGTAGTGCTCGGCAAGCGCCGCCGCGATCCCCTCGTCGATCTCGTCGACTTGGCCGTGACACATCTGGCACTCGGCCTTGAGCTTGATCGGCAGTAGGGCACCAAGCTCTCCGTTCGGTCCGGCGACGTAGGTGGGTTCCTCGATCATTGTCTCGACGTACGGATGCGCCCACTCAGGCGGGACGTTGGCGGGGTTGCGCAGCCAGTACGAGGTGCGGCCGATGTCGACGCCATAAGCCTCCGACACGTGGGCCGCCACCACCCGCACCTTGCTGCGGCAGACGGCAATTGCAGCATCCGCGTCCCCCGAATCGAGCGCTGCCGTCAGCTCACCCAACAGCTCGGACGCCAGCGCATTGGTGGCAGTCAGGATGAGCTCCTGCTGGGCATTTTGAGTTTCGGTCATCAGACCGGGCAGGGCTCTCTCCCACTCGACTGTCGCCGCCGGCTCCTCCGTCTTCACCGGTTCCTCCGCTGGCCGTGCACAACCGGCCACCACCGAACAGACCACCATGCAGACCACAAATAGATGCTTCATCGCGCCCCCCTTTTGTAATACATCAAATTCGTACGTCTCACCACTTCACGATGGGACGAGCCGTCCGGGTTGTTTGCTGGAACCATAACTGCATCATCGGCCTCCGGGTGGTTGATGTCAACCTTCCAGGCGCGACATGGAGGTCGGGCACGCCCCCGCTCTATGATCCGATTCTCCTAACATTCTTGAGATGACTGTTATCGAATATACTGATGTGGCTGCGATGGCCCACCCTTCGTATGGATGAGGGAGCCGAGCTTGCGGTGATCGCGGTGATAGCGCTCGTACATCGAAAAATTGAAAAAGGGGGACGCCGGATCAGATGTTCCAGGTGATAAGCAAAACTCGGACGATGGCCGGCTTGGCCGTCGCCGTCCTCGCGGCGGCAATCCCGGCGGCTGCCACAGCGCCCACGCTGCAGACGGGCTCCACGGATCAAGAGATCCACCTCGACGGGGCCCTCGACGAGCCCGCGTGGCAGCAGGCGGGCGTGATCCCGAACCTCACTCAACAAGACCCTCACCCTGGCGAACCCACCCCCTTCACTACCGAGGTGCGGGTGCTGGTGGACGGGTCGGCGATCTACATCGGGTTTGTCTGTCACGATCCCGACCCCTCCCGAATCGCCATCCATACCATGCAGCGGGACGGCAACATGCGCGGCGACGACACGGTGACAGTGGTCCTTGACCCGATCGCCGACGGGCGCCGCGGTTACTTCTTCGAGATCAACGCGGCGGCGGCGCGGCTCGACGGGCTCATCTCCGGATCGGAGGACATGTCCACCGATTGGGACGGAATCTGGGACGCCGCGACCCGGCGCACGTCCGACGGCTGGAGCGCCGAGATCCGCATCCCGACCCAGACCCTCCGCTTCCGCTGGGGTCAGGACCACTGGGGTTTCAACGTCCAGCGCTATGTTGCGCGAAACCTGACGACGCTGCGGTGGAGCGGCATCACTCTCGACGCAAACCTGATCGACCTCCAGCGCGCGGGGCGATTGGTCGGTGTCGGCGCCCTCCGCCAGGGCCTCGGTCTCTCGCTCGCCCCCTACGGCCTCATCCGTTCGGAAACGGACTTCGAAAGCGGCGAGCGAACCGTCACGGGAGAGGCCGGCGGCGATCTCACCTGGAACTTCACCGGCGACCTCACGGGGTATCTCACCATCAACCCGGACTTCGCCGAGACCGAGATCGACACCCGCCAGGTCAACCTCACACGCTTTCCCCTCTTCTTTCCGGAAAAACGGGCATTCTTCCTCGAGGGCTCGGATATCTTCGAGTTCGGTTCCGGTCTCGGCCGCGATTTCATCCCCTTCTTCTCCCGCCGGATGGGCCTCTACGAGGGAGAAAAAGTGCCCCTCCTCGGCGGCGTGAAGCTCCTGGGCCGGACAGGGAAGTGGCGGGTTGCGGCGCTCGGGGTGGCGGCCGACCAAACGGAGGTGACCCAACGGACGAATCTCTTCACCGGACGAGTCACCTACGATGTCGACGAGCGCCTGACGTTGGGCGTCATCGCCACCGACGGCGACCCCGAGGGCGTGCGCGACAACTCGCTCGGCGGCCTCGACGTGCTGTGGCGAACCTCGACCGTCGGTCGCCACCACGACAAGAACTTCTCGGTCGGCGGCTGGGTCGCGATCAGCCGCGGCGACGTCCCCGACGGCCAACGCTCAGGCTGGGGCTTCAAGATCGACTATCCCAACGACCTGTGGGACGTGAACCTGATCGTCAAGGATTTCGGCGCCGGCCTCGACCCGGCGTTGGGTTTCCTTCCCCGGCCAGATACCCGCTGGTACTCGTCGAGCATCGAGTACAAGCCGCGGCCTCAGGGCGGTTTCTTCTCCTGGGTGCGACAGTTTTTCTTCGAGTTCCGTCCGCTCTACGTCGAGGACGGCAACGGGCATGTCGAATCGTGGCGAGTCTTCACCGCGCCGTTCAACGCGCAAACCCAGTCCGGCGAGCATCTCGAGGCCAACATCATGCCGCAGTTCGAGCACCTCGACGAGCCGTTCGAAATTTCGGACGGGGTCGTGATTCCTGCCGGGGACTATGATTTCACCCGCTTCCGGGTCGAGGCCCAGTCCTCCCGCCACCGGCCGTGGCGGATTGGGGCCACCGTGTGGTTCGGCGACTTCTACACCGGCAGGCTGACCCAGACCGAAGCTTTCGTCACGTACACGACGCCTTCCGGCCACCTCCAGCTCGAGCTCAGCGCCGAAAACGACGCCGGGCGCCTCCCCGAGGGTGACTTCACCCTCAACCTGGGGCAGCTCAATGCGGTCTACGCATTCACACCCGATTTGATCCTCTCGAGCTTCATCCAGTACGACTCCGAATCCGGTAATCTCGGCGCCAACACCCGTTTCCGCTGGACCATCAAACCCGGAAACGACCTCTTCGTCGTCTGGTTCCACGGCTGGCGACGTCCCATCAACAGCGACGAGAGCTTCACGCTGCGACCGATCGACGATCAACTAGTGGTCAAGCTCCGCTGGACCTTCAGGTGGTGACAAGTCCTTCGCAATCCAGCCTCCGCACAATCCATAAGAAAGGAACTCGGAAGTACCGTGAGAAAGGAGGTTCTGGGAATCGGGCTTTCGATCGAGCGCCGAAGGCGCGACATATCCAGAAACTGGAGGCTCCGCTTTCAGCGAGTGTACTAACCGAATGCGGTCACCCCACGCCAGATGAGCACCACGCCGAAGCCGACCATGATGAGGCCGAAAAGAACCAGGACGCGGTCCTGGATCCGCTCTGAAAACACTTGGCGGCCGCGGCTGAGGGCCCACAGCAGCGGCACGTACCACACCACCGCGCCGCCCAGAAATGCGAGCAGCAGCAACCCGAGTCCGAGACCGCCCCAGTGGCGGGCGGCGTGGATGAACGAGGTGCCGATCGTGGTCCACCAGATCCAAAAGCCCGGATTGGCGGCCGGCACCAGGAGACCGGCGAGGAATGGGCCGTGCGTCGTACCTCCGTTTTCCTGCTCGGGTTCCGCCGCCATCGAAAGGAGGTGGGAACCATCCCGGCGCGCCGTCACCACCATCACCAACCCGAAAATCACGAGCCCGGCGCCGGCCAGCGGCGCCAGGTACCTCGCCGCGCCAAGGGCGTTGAGGAACGGGTGAAAACCGAAGACCAGGATCAGGAAGACCATCGTGTCGAGACATAAGGCCGCCGTCAGGAAAATCGCAGCCGCGCGGGTGCCGCGACGCACCGCATAGCGGCTCGCGGTCACCGTGCTCGGGCTCGGCAACACCACCGTCACAAAGGTCACCACGAATGCCGAACAAATGGTGGCCACAAGTGACAGAACGCTCACGCCGGTGTACTCCTCACGGAATCGTCCCTCGGGTGCACACGGGGCATCATACCCGAGCGGGGCCGGTCTCTCGCGAAAACGGCAGCCCGCATATCTCGCCGGGTTTTGTCACGATCGCATCCGGAGGTGATCGGCATAGTACCCTGCTGCCATGGGAGACGCGCTGTTGTGGGTGTTTGTCGGGTTGTGCGCCGCGGCCGCTGTCGTCGCTGCAGGCCACGCCCTTCTCAACAAGCGTGACCCACGCGCCGCGCTGGGGTGGATCGGCGCATCACTGACCCTGCCTCTGATCGGGCCGCTGTCGTACTTCTTCTTTGGCATCAATCGCATCCGCACTCGCGCGAAGACCCTGTCCAGCCGGCGTTCTCAGCCAGGCTCGCAAGTGACACATGCGGTTTCGCGCGAGGTGCTCCCGCCCGAGTTCTCGGAGCTCGCACGGATTTCCGACGCGGTGTCGGGCTACCCGATGACCACCGGCAACGAGGTCGGAATCCTTCACAACGGCGAGGAGGCCTACCCGTCCATGCTGCGCGAGATCGATCGCGCGACCAGCCACCTGTTTCTGTCGACGTATATCTTCGATACCAACCGGACCGGGCGGGAGTTCATCGACGCCCTCGGACGGGCCGTCGACCGCGGCGTCGAGGTCAGGGTGATCGTTGATGGCGTCGGAAATCTCGACTCTCACCCTCCGGCCACCAGTCTGTTGGCCGCACGGGGCGTGAATGTGGCCAACTTCCTCCCACCCCGACTGTTTCCGCCGGCGGTCCACATCAATCTCCGCAACCATCGCAAGATCCTGGTGTCCGACGGGCGGGTGGCCTTCACCGGAGGGATGAATATCGGCGACCGCCACTTGGCCCACAGTGACAATCCCGACCGGGTGGTGGACACCCATTTTCGATTGTGCGGTCCGGTGGTTAGGCAGCTCCAGGAGCTGTTCTTGGAGGATTGGTCGTTTGTGACCGGTCAGGATCCGAGAGGTTTTCCGACCAACAGCGCGGAAGCGGGCAACGCCGAATGCCGCGCCATCGCCGAGGGCCCTGACGAGGACCTCGACAAGCTGCTCAGCGTTCTGGTCGGTGCGGTATCGGCCGCACGCCGTCGGGTCGCGATCATGACCCCCTACTTCATCCCGCCGCGCGAGCTCGTCGGCGCCCTCCAGGCCGCCGCCCTGCGCGGCGTGGAGGTCATCATCGTCCTGCCCGCAAAGAACAACCTCCCGTTCGTCCACTGGGCGAGCCGGAACATGCTTTGGGAGGTTCTGCAGCACGGCGTCCGGGTTTTTCTCCAGCCGCCGCCCTTCGTCCACTCCAAGCTCCTCGTGGTCGACGGGCACTACACGCAGATCGGGTCGGCAAACGTGGATCCCCGAAGCCTCCGCCTCAACTTCGAGCTCGTGGTCGAGGTCTACGACCGCGACTTCGCCCGCACCGTCGACCGGCACTTCGCGGCCGTCCGCAAACACTCGCGAGAGGTGACCCTCGCCGAGGTTGACGGGCGGTCCTTACCGGTCAGGATCCGGGACGGGCTCGCCTGGTTGTTGACGCCCTATCTGTGATCTCGGGCCTGTCATCGCCCTCGCCTCGAAACCCAGTGAGAAGAACGGGCCAACGACAGTACTGTCATATATGCAGCCGAGACGGCTGCATCACAAAACCGACGTGGAGTCCGTGTGGTGCACCGTCTCACCCGCACATACTGTGCGTTACGGGAACCGTATTGAGGCAATCGCCGGCGGTTTCAAGTCAAACCCGGAACCCAACCACCAGACCCAGAAGGTTGATGGCATGCCACTCGGGCAGGCGGCGGCGGAACCACTGGCGCGCGACGTAGATCTTGAGCCGCAGGGGTCCTTTCGGATGCAGCCGCACCCCCGTTTCGAGTTCGAACAGGTTGAGGCGGCGCTGGTCGGAATCGATCCTCAGCTCCTGGGCGCCGTACACCCGGAGCGAGCCCCATCCCACCTTTCCCGAAACCTCGAGCTTGTTGCGGTAGCGGTAGTAGTCGCCGCCGAAGTGCCACTCGGAGCGGTTGCGGTCCCAGATGAAGAGCTGGTCGGCGTGAGCCGGCGCGGCCGCCACGGCGACCGCCGCCGCCAAGAGCCATGCGGTTCGGACGCTCATCCGCATTCTCACAATCTTCCTGAAACAGCCACGATGCATTCCCATCCCTCGAGTATCGGGACACCCAAAACATTTGGCAATATAGCCAAATTCGTGGTAATGTCAACCCGGCCGGAGGCGCTCATAGATGACCATCGCATTCGTCTCAGTATTGGCATTCGTCCTCAGCTTCATCTTCGCTCTCGGCGGGATCGGCGCCGCCGTCGCCCTGGTGCCCATCCTCTACTGGATCGGCTTCCCTTTCAACGAGGCCAAGCCGACCGGGTTGTTCATGAACACGATCAGCCTGATCGGCGCGAGCATCGACAACATCCGCCATGGCCGCCTCGATTTTCGTCTCGGCATCCCGATCATGATCTCCTCCATCGCACTCGCGCCAGTCGGCGCCTACGCGACCAAGCTCATTCCACAGCGCGTCGTGCTCATCGTCTTCACCCTCTTCCTGATCTTCGCCGGGCTGATGATGCTCTTTTTCAGGGCCGCGAAGTACGGCGACCAGGGAAGGAAGGACCGGCCGATCGTGCCGATGCTCGCGATCGGCGGCGTTGCCGGCTTTCTATCCGGCCTGCTCGGCATCGGCGGTGGCGGCCTGATCTCGCCGCTGATGATCCTGCTCGGCTTCAACCCCAAGAAGGTGGCGGCAATCACCGCCTTTGTGGTGCCGTTCTCCTCGCTCACCGGCTTCATCGCCTACTGGGCAATGGGACACTTCAACCCCGCCCTCGTCCTCCCGGTTGGGGTCGCAGCCTATCTCGGCGGCTGGCTCGGCACCCGCTTCATGCACCTCAGGCTGTCGCCATCGACGGTCAAGAAGATCCTCGGAGTGCTGGTGCTCCTGATCGCCGTCAAGATGATCTTCAAGCTCCTGGGATGACAGCACAAAGGCCTTCTTGTGGTGCGGGCGTCCCGCCCGCACATCTCGGTCTATCCGTGCGGCCGAGACGGCCGCACCACAAGGGATCGACCGACTCGTTCAAATCTCCGAGCAGGGGATGCAGACCGGCTTGCCGTCCCTGTGGAGGATCGACTTGTCGAAGACCAGCTCGCCGCAGACCGAGCACGCGACGGTGTCGAAGCAGCCGGCCTTCTTTGGCCACGGATGCTCCTCGACCGCGCCGATCTCAAGAAAGCCCTCCTCGGGCATGGTCAGCACATTGTCGAGCAAGGGTTTCAAGACCTCGGGCGGCACGTCCTGCGGCGGCACACCGCGCTTGCGCTGCTCAACAAAGGGCGAGCCCAGCGCCTTGGCTTCGAACTCCGGCTTGAGGGAAACCCGCACCGCCTTGCCGCCGGCGGTGTCGATGAGGGTGAAGGCCATCTTGTCCCAGTACTTCTTCTCGATGTTCGACTTGCCGTAGGTGCAGCCGGTGGCGGTCATCACGCCGTCGAGGAAGCAGCCCATGGCGTGGCCCTTGCCGGTTTCGGCGATGACGAAGAGCTCCTTGTCCTTGGACCGCTCCACGCCCAGGACCCCCATTGCCTTGAGCCCCGCGCGCAGACCCAGCGGCATAGCCGGACAGCGGTGGCCGTGGAAAGCAAAACCAACATCCAATAGTTCCTCAGTACTCAGCATTGTTCGATTCTCCGTTTCGTGCCACCGATGAAAGGCTGGCGCATTTGGCAATATAGCCAATGAATTTGAATTGTCAAGACCCGGAAAGAAGGACTCAATTCGGTGCTGGACCTCAGAAAACCTGGAGGTCGGGAACCACCCCGAAAGAAGAGTGCCCAGTAGTTCCGCAGCTGGGCTGACAAGTCGTGACGATTTGGCTAAGTTAAAAAAACTCAGCTGATGCCCGCGGCCTCGGCGCGCTCCCTCGCGACGTCTTGGAGCACCTCTTCGACGCAGCCGAAGAAGTTGAGGATGCACGGAGTCCGCAGGTGATAAAAGACCTGCGAGCCGCGTTTGTCGTCGATCACGATGCCGGCGTCCCGAAGCACCGACAGATGCTTGGAAACCGTTGACACGTCGGCGCCGATCATCTCGGTGAGCTCGCACACGCAGCGCTCGCCGTGCGACAGCTCGTCGACGATGAAGAGACGCGAGGGGTGGCCGAGGGCCTTCATGACCTTCGCCCGGGCCTCGATGCCCGCCTTGACGCTGCCCTCGAGTCGTCGTTGCTCCATTACACTTGGCAATATAGCCAAATAGTTTCGAATGTCAAGCTGATCGGTCTCCTAACCCGGTCTTCTCACCGGATTTCGTGACGAGGGCGGCGAAGGGTAGTGAGATGTTGGGTTTTTTGGTGAATTGGGTGACGCAAGCGTAGTTTCACTACGTTACGGCGCGCCTTCGGCGCTTGTGTCTCACCGCCGCCAGCACGTGGCCGATGGGCTCGCCTGGGGGCGAGCCTTCGGCCACTCTGCGCTGTCGTCGGCGGGGAGAGGAGCACGATTTGCGAAAAGCACGACAGATCGCTGCCATTCGCCACCCGCAGTAGATACCCGGTGAGAAGACCGGGCTAAGCTGAATATCCCACCGCGACGCGCGTAGAATCGGGTAAGAGTACTGGAGGACCCATGACGCCCACAAGCAATACGCTCCGCCGTTCTACCGACAATCGCATCATCGCCGGCGTCTGCGGCGGCCTCGCCGAGTGGCTGGGGTGGAGCCCCACCATGGTGCGGGTGCTGTACGTCGTTGTCTCGATCCTGTCGGTCGCCTTCCCAGGGCTGCTGGTGTATCTCATTCTGTGGATCGTGATGCCGGAGGGGGCGTAGGCCTGCCGGCCTCCGCACCAGTTCTTAGTTTTGAGTTTTTAGTTTTGAGTTCTCACCCACACTCCCCCTAACTTTGGGCTTCATCGCGAGAGGGTGGGTGGGCGGCATTCCGAATTCCGAATTCCGAATTCATCTGTGAACCTTTTCCCTCCGCCTCCGTTGTGATCTTTGAGACCGGTTGTTAAGGATTCCGAAGATCAATCGTCATCAAGACATCACGGAGGTGTTATATGAAACGCACGATACTTTTCCTGGTCGCACTGGTAGCGTTGCTGGCAGCGCCGGCGGCATCCGCCGGCGACGAGACCCGCTGGGTCAACGTCAACGTCACCGAGAACTCGAGCAACACCAACGTCGAGGTGCATCTGCCCCTCAACCTGGTACTGACGGTGCTGCGCAACGTCGACGTCGAGAACTTCCACGGCGGGCAAGTGGACCTCGATCTCGACGAGGATATGAACATCAACTTCCCCGAGATTCTGGCGGCGGTGAAGGACGCCCCGGATGGGAAGTTCGTAACTGTGACCTCGGACGAGGCCGATGTGAACGTCCACAAGGAAGGCGGCACCCTGTACGTCACCGTCAACCAGAAGGAAGACGAGATGGCCAAGGTGGAGGTCACAGTACCGATCGAGCTGATGGGCGCCTTGAGCTTCGGCGAGGAGAACACTCTCGATGTCACCGCCCTGCTCGAGAGCCTTGACACGCTGCCCAACGGCGAGCTCGTGAAGGTCACATCCAACGAAGCCAACGTCCGGGTCTGGATCGAGTAATGAACGGCCAACGCGGCATGTCGACCGTGGGCGCGGTGCTTCTCGCCGCGACGGCGGGGCTCCTCACAGCGACCCTGATGATGGACTGGATGGTGGTGGACATCCGCGTCGAAGAGGAAGAATCACCTATCCACATCAAGGTGCCGTTCCCGCTCGTGGTAGCCGACATCGCCGCCGGCTTCATCCCCGACGAGGTCCTCGACGAGGCGCGGGTGCCGGCCGAAGCCAGGGCCCAGAAAGAGCTCGTGCTGGCGACCGTGCGATCGCTGTTGGAAAGCCCCGACGCCCAGCTCGTTAAGGTCCGCACCGATGATGCAAACGTCGACATCTCGAAGGACGGCGACACCCTCCGCATCGCGGTCGATGCCGACGACGCTGTCGTTCGCTGCAACGTCCCCATCGACGGCATCGTCAAAGCCCTCGAGGATTGGGATTGGGAGACCGTCGATCCGCAGATGATCTTCGACATCCTCCACGCCGCCGACAACGGCGAGCTGGTCACCGTCACCACTGACGACGGCGTGCGGGTGGCTGTCAAGATGTGGTGACAGCTGCTAGTTTTGAGTTCTTAGTTTTGAGTTTTGAGTTTTTGGTTCCCCCGCCTACCCGGCGGGGTTTTTACTGTTTCGGGTGTTTGGGCGGCAATTCCGAATTCCGAAATCCGAATTCCGAATTCGCCGGAGGCGGTTCGTACGCCTCCGGCACGTCCCACCTTCCCAGCTCAGCGATATGCTCTGCAACCGCCTGCGCGCTGACCGCCCCCGGTGGCATCGCCTCCCCCACCCGCACGGCGACCCGCGACCAAAAGCGCCGGAATGGCCGGGTCATGGCGGGCCCGTGCTTACGGCTGAAGAAGCTCCCCCACAGGCCGACCAACGCCACCGGCACCACCGGGACCGGGGTTCGTTCGACGATGCGCTCGACGCCGGGCCGGAAAGGCGAGAGCCGGCCGTCGTTGGTGATCTTTCCCTCCGGGAAAATGCACACCAGCTCGCCCGCCTCGAGCTCGTCGGCGATCCGGTCATACGCTCGATCCAGAACATCGGGGTTGTCCTCGGCCGAGACAATGGGAATCACCTTGGCATCGCGGAAAAGGAAGCGGACGAGCGGCAGCCGCGAGAACTCCTCGGCCATCACGAAACGAACCGGACGCGGGGAGGCCGCGGCGATCAGCAGCCAGTCGACAAAGCTGACGTGGTTGGCGGCCAGCACCGCGGCGCCTTCTTCCGGAATTCCCTCCTCGTTGTCGATCCGTAGCCGGTAGATGATGTTAGCGGCGCACCACGAGATGAAGCGGAGGAGAAACTCGGGTACCACCGTGTAGATGTATGCGGCGGCCGCCACGTTGAGCAGGGCGAGGACAAGGAAGATCGCCGGGTAGGTAAGCCCGTTCGCCACCATCACCACCAGCATCACCGACGACGCCACGATGAAGAGCGCGTTGAGGATGTTGTTGCCGGCGATTACCCGCGACCGCTCGGCGAGGGCGGAGCGCTGCTGGATGAAGGTCATCAGCGGCACGGTGTAGAAGCCCGAGAAGACCGCGATCATGAAGAGGTCGATGAGGACATGCACTGCGCCCGACCGGCCGATGAACTCGCCGGCGGTGGACAGCGAACCGCTGATTGGTGCAGCGAACCGCCAGCCGGAGAACGCGAGGTCGAGGGCGAAGAGGCTGATACCGATCGATCCGAGCGGCACGAGCCCGAGCTCGAGATGACGGCGCGAAAACTTCTCGCAGAGCATTGAGCCAATCCCGATGCCAACGCAGAAGGTGGCCAAACACAGGGTCACAACCGTCTCGCCACCGCCGAGGACCTCCTTGGAGAAGTTGGGCAGCACCGACAGAAAGGAGGCGCCGAGGAACCAGAACCACGATATGGCGAGCACCGACAGGAAAACCGTGTGCACGTGGCGCGTCACCCGCAAAATGTCGATCGTCGGCTTGACCGGTTCGAGCCTGACCGGGAGGTCTGGGTTGGCGGCCGGGATCTTTTTGACAAACAGGCTGGCCACCAGTCCGAGCACCGCGACCGTCACCACGATCAGACCGAGACGCGACACCCAGCGATCGCCGCCGGCGACCACCAGCCCGCCGGTGATGGTGCCGAGGAGGATGGCGAGGAAGGTCGCCATCGCCACCAGGGCGTTGCCGCCGACCAGGCTGTGCTCGTCGAGGAGCTCGGGCAGGATGGCGTACTTGGCGGGACCGAAGAAGGTCGACTGCATACCCATGAAAAAAAGCACGACGAGGAGCAACGCCAGGCTGTCGGTCGCAAAACCGACGCCGGCCAGGATCATCGCCCCGATCTCCCACACCTTGACCCAGCGGATCAATATCCATTTGGGAAAGTGATCGGCAAGCTGTCCGGCGGTGGCTGAGAAGAGGAAGAACGGGAAAATGAAAATGCCGGCGCAGGCGACGACGATGGTCGCGGACTCAATCCCGAGCAAAGTCATGGACCGGTAGGCGATGAGGATCGCGAGGGCGTTTTTGAAGAGATTGTCGTTGAAGGCGCCGAGGAACTGGGTCCAAAACAACGGCCAGAAGCGGCGCTCGGTGAGAAGGTGGAACTGACTCAATCGGTCCTCCCGTCAATCTTGCCCTGCGATTCTGGCACAAGATCAACGCCCGCGCCCGCGTCGGGTTCGAGAGCACCTTCAGGGCTCCGGAATTTTGTCATGCCCGCCACCTGGGGCTCACGCCCCAGGCTATGAATCTATCGCGCCTTCGGCGCTCGCTTGAACGCCCAAACTCATGAACCCGCTCTCCGAAACAATTCTCGATTCCCGTCGTGCGGGCTAGTTCTCGTCCGGAAACGGCGCTTTTTGGCAATTTCGTCGTCAGACTGCGGATTCCCTTGTGCGGCGTACTCGAGTACGCCTCCGCGGAA
>Ga0209013_10002081_pt1 | contig 18302 bp, 12 predicted proteins | sample Cruoilmetagenom2_FD_187291 | JGI IMG/M metagenome (GOLD analysis project Ga0209013, IMG submission 187291) | Oil polluted marine microbial communities from Coal Oil Point, Santa Barbara, California, USA - Sample 2 (SPAdes) (version 2) | ecosystem: Environmental > Aquatic > Marine > Oil seeps ...
GAAATCCTCCGTCGACAAAGCTGAGTTACTAGAAATGATTCTCAAACTACCTACAAGGGAAAAAGCCATTTGCCTGGTGAATCTCATCACAGCCAATCGACCGAATGAGATGGTCCGTATGAAAATAAAGGACTTTAATCTTGAGGCTCGCACAGTGGATATCTATTTAATGAAGCAAAAAAAGTGGCATACGAAACGATTAACACTAGAAACAGTGAAGGTGGTAAAGAAATATATCAAAGAATATCAACTAAAACCTGAAGACTATTTTGTGGGAAGAGTATTTAAAGGTGGTAGATATCAGAGTGTCGAAATGACTGAGACGGGCTATTGGAAATCGTTGCAGCGTTGGACAGGGCTGACTGGATACAATTATCGTAAGAGCCAAGTTGTTGCCATGCATGAGGCTGGTGCGGATTTATCAACGATTGCAAAGCAGACAGGGCATAAGTCACTTGAAACATTGGTGGAGCATTACTTGTCTATTTCGGATTCGACAGTAGATAAGTATTTGTGACGATACAAACTGATACTTCTGATTGCTTTGGATTCAATTAAAAAACAGAGAAGTTCAGAATAGTTGGAAGGTGCGATTCGAAAATCCGCCTGACGGATGTGGGAATAGAATACAATGAGTACGAGATTGCTAATGGTTAATCCATTCATGCAATCTTTTTTATCGTTTTTATAAAGCGTTCGTATCAAGTTCCCATTGAATACCAATATTAATAAGAATAAAATTAAACTAAAGTAAGAACCAATGAAAGGAGCTTATATGGAGCTAAAACTTTTCTACCGAACTCAACGTGATTTGGCATTAGCAATTAATAAAGTTGTAGATGCTTATTGGATAGATGAAATAAACGAGCAGGATCTATTGAAAAACATTCAGTATTTATATGAAAACAATTATTTTCGAATGTTAAAGAATGGAGAATTTCCTAGTGTCCTACATCAACAATGTGGGAAACGTCGTTTACAAATCGTGAAGAGAATCTTGAATGCCAACGAAGATTTTTTAAAGAAGGACTGATTTCATGCTAGAAAACCAACCCTATATGTCTGCAATGACAGGTGCACCATTTTTAATGTTTGAATTCAAAAAAGTAGTTCAACTGCAACTTGATGGGCTGTCAGACAAAGAAATAAAATTCAAAATACTTGAAGAAAATATTTTTCAATATGATAAATTATCAAGTATCAAAAGAGCTCTTCCTTATTTACTAAAACGTGCAAATGTACTTGACGAAAAACTAAAGAAATATGTGGTTGAGCAACCATTCGATTTAGCTAAAATAGCTAATTTATTTGCATTGATGAAGAGTGATCGATTATTTTTTGAATTTATGAATGAAGTAATTAGCGAAAAGTTTGAAGAAGGTAACCACATCCTAGAAAGAAAAGATGTAAACATATTTTTCTCATCTAAAGCAGAGCAAAATCAAGATGTAGCAAATTGGTCTGTTAAAACAATTCAGAAGTTAAAGCAAGTGTTTGAGAAAGCATTGCGTGACTCGGGAATATTCAGAGAGAAAAATTCAAGAGTACTCCATCGGTTAATACTGGATGAAGAATTGAAGACATATTTAATTCAAATAGGAGATGCTCAATATGTTCGTGCATTGGGTGAATAAGAGGTGAAAAGATGGCAAATTTGAATGCAAGACTCGATCAAATCATACCAAAGATTAAAGAAGATAAATTCATTGACGGTCGTGGACTTGGCAATGAAATTAGCTTTTATGTGTTCGATTACGAACCAGAAGATGAACTCGTTGTAAGGGACTATATTCATCACATCAAAAAAGAATTTAAAAATGACATATCAAATAGAAGAATCTTAGAAATTGATTTATATAAGGTGCTCTTGGATATTGCCAAGGATAGAAAGATCTTTGATCGTATATTCCAAATGGAAGAACGCCAAGGAAAAGATGCCTTGTTCAAAGCAATGACAACGTTTGCGAAGCCTGATATTTTCTTGCGGAAAATTCAAGAACAGATGAGTGACCATAATGTTGTCTTCCTAACTGGAGTGGGGAAAGTATATCCTTTCGTTCGCTCTCACAACATTTTAAACAATTTACAAGAAGTATTGGATAAGACACCAGTTATTATGTTTTTCCCAGGGAAATACGATGGTCAATCACTGCAGTTATTTGGGAAGTTCAAGGATGATAACTACTATAGAGCATTTCGACTAGTTGATTAATAAATGGGGGAATTAAGATGATTATTAAAGACATATTTGAAAAGAATATTGAACGTGACATAAGAGGGGTCATCAAAGTTGCTCAGACAGACGATGACAACATTCATCAAGAGCTTGATGAATACGTCGTCACAAAAGAATTACATAAACATCTATCCAAGTTCTACGAGAACTATCAAAAAGGAATCAATGGGGAAACGGACAAGATGGGTGTCTGGATATCAGGTTTCTTTGGGTCTGGTAAATCGCATTTTCTGAAAATACTTGCCTATTTACTTGAAAACAAACAAGTGAAAGGCGAGCAAGCCATCGATTTCTTTGAGGATAAAGTGCAGGATCCACTTGTGTTAGCAAACATGCAGAGAACTGCGAACATAGAGACGGAAGTCATTCTATTTAATATCGACGCAAAGGCAGCACTTGATAACAAATCAAAAGAAGATGCGATTTTGCGTGTCTTCATGAAGGTGTTTTATGAACATCGTGGTTATTACGGGGACATTCCAGGTGTTGCTGAGATGGAGAAGTATTTGGACAAGCAAGGGATATACGAAGCGTTTAAAACAGAATTCCATTCACTTGCAGGCGAGTCATGGGAAGAACGTCGTAACAGCTTCTATTTTGATGCGGATTTTGTAATTGGTGCTTTGACGAAAGTGACCGAAATGTCTGAAGAGTCCGCTCGTAGTTGGTTTGATAACGGCGTCAACAATTTCGAAATTAGCATTGAGACGTTTGCAAAGGATGTGAAAGACTACATCAATCAAAAAGGGAAGAACTTTCATCTTATCTTCTTGGTAGATGAAATAGGCCAATATATTGGGGATAGTCGCAGCCTGATGCTTAATTTGCAGACATTGACTGAACAGCTTGGTGCACATGCAAAAGGAAAAGCGTGGGTAATGGTAACCTCACAAGAAAGCATTGACAGCATTGTTAAAGTAAAAGGCGATGACTTCTCCCGTATTCAAGGTCGCTTTGATACAAGGTTATCACTATCGTCTATATCTGTTGATGAAGTAATCAAAAAACGTATTCTCCTAAAGAAAGAGTTTGCTAATGATAAGTTAAAAGTAATTTTCCCTGAAAAGAGTGCCATATTAAAGAACCTCATTAGCTTTAGAGAAAGTACAGCCGAATTGCGTGGATATGATAATGCACAGGAGTTTGCAGATGTGTACCCATTTATTCCTTACCAATTCAAGCTGTTGCAAAACGTATTTGAGCAAGTACGGAAGCACGGCTCATCTGGTAAACACTTGTCTGAAGGGGAACGTTCCATGCTTTCAGCATTCAAAGAAGCAGGACTACGCTATAAGGATTCGGAAGAAGGCACACTTATACCGTTCCATGCGTTTTACGACACTATAAAAGAATTCCTTAATCCTTCGATTTCTAGAGTAATTGAAGGAGCATATGAAAACCCAGCATTAAAAGATAGTGACTTTAACATGGACTTGTTGAAAGTGTTGTTTATGGTCAAATATATCAAAGAACTTCCAGCTAATCTCGATAATATTGCCACACTTATGGTGACGCATATTGATGAGGACAAGTTGGATTTGAAAGAGAGGATAAAAGTTGCATTACGCAAACTCATCTCACAAACATTAATTCAAAAGAACGGTGATAATTATCTGTTCTTGACCGACGATGAGCAGGACATTAATCGTGAAATAAAATCACTAAACATAGACGAAGATGTGGTTAAGCGAGAGTTAGCGACGTATATATTTCAAGACCTTTACGACGAAAAACGATTCCGTTATTCGAGTCACTATGATTTTCCATTCAATCAAAAAATGGACGAGAAAAACTATGGTAATCAGACATCGAGTATTGGTGTGCAAATTCTATCGCCTTTATCCGATCATTATCAAAAATCTGTTCAAGAACTGATGATGATGACATCAGGCAGTGGGGAAATGCTCATCAAACTTGGTGCTAATGAGGTTTATGTGGAGGAAATCGAGGAAGCACTACGAATTGAAGAATATCGAAAGAAAAAGAATGTGAGCCAGCTTTCAGAAAGCATACAAAATATATTAAACAACAAGCAGGCCGAAGTGCGTGAACGTAGACGCAGAGTTCGTGAGCTATTGGAAGATGCAATTAAAGATGGAGCATTTTTCATCAATGGAGATAAAGTAGATATTAAAGGTTCTTCTGTAAAGGAGAAATTTAACGCTGCGTTTAAGCTATTGGTTGATAACGTTTATACCAAACTAGGCTATGTAAAAGAACATCTTAACAGCGAACGAGAATTAATTTCAATTTTGGCTTCTAATGACGAGCAAATTTCACTTGATGACACGCTTAATACGAACCCAAATGAGCTCGCTAAAAGAGAATTATTTGATTTTATTAGTCTACAAGATGACATAAAAAAACAAATACGTGTAAAAATCTTATATGATCGTTTCCAAGACAAACCGTATGGTTGGAAACAACTAGATATTGCAGCGTTGATTGCGAAGTTATTGAAAGAACAACGAATTCGAATTCGGTATAATGCCGAATATTTAGAGGTTGGAGCTAATACGAACATGCTCATGACAGTATTTGCTAAAACAGCAGATGCCGATAAAGCGATTGTAGACAAGCGTGTAAAAGTAGATGAGTCCTTAATCCGTTCTGCTAAACGAGTCTGCAAAGAAGTCTTTAACAAAACAGATTTAGCTGATGACGAGGATGGTTTAGTAAAAGATATCCGTGCACTTATTGAAAAACAAATCATAGAGATTAAAGGGTTAAAAGCACGTTATGAAGGTAGACAATATCCAGGGAAGAGCTTGCTCGATAAAGGACTAGAATACTTTGAGCAGTTCCACGGTGGGCTAGATAACGCCTCGTTCTTTACGAAACTCAAAGAATTGGAAGATGATTTGGCAGACTGGGAGGACGATGTAACGTATGTGAAAAGCTTCTTCAGTACTAATCAAAAAGAGCTCTTTGATAAAGGTTTGACTGCACTGAAAAAGTACGAGGAAAACAAAGCATACTTGGCGGAAGAAGAAGTAATAGAAGTTATGGGCAAGCTCCATACGATTGTGCAAGATCCGATTCCGTACAAAAAGATTAAAGACATTTCAGAACTCATTTATGCGATGGAACAACAAATCACTAAAATACTTTCAAATAAAAAAGTGAATGCACAAGAAAAACTTAAAGTGGATTATGACTATCTGGCATTACAGGCCAAGCAATATGGTATTTCTAACGAAACGAAAATACGAGTTGATCGATACTACAGAGACCTTAACGAAAGCCTTGATTTATTTACGGATATTTATAAGGTGGATGCGACTATTTCCCAAAGTACAAGTTATAGAGAGAACATGGAAAGGAGCATTCAACGGGAATTCCAAGAGTGGCAGCGTAAAAAAGAGGAAGAACAAAGAAAACTTCCAGGTGGCGAAGTAAATGAGCCAGTTGTACCTATCGTTCAAAAAGAGACTGTTAAAGTTTCGAGTCTTGTTCAAATAAAAACCTTATCGACAGAAGAAGACGTGGATCAATACATCAACACACTATCATATGAATTAAAGAAAATTATCAAATTGAACAAGAAAATTGAGTTTATAGAATAATTGGGGTGTGATGGTTATGAATAAAACCGCATTGAAAAATTTTGCGACAAGTGCAAGAAGAGAATTGCTCGAAAAAGTAGAATTACAAGCACTGAAAATGGGGATAACTGCAGAGGCTATTCAAAAAGCTGAAATCGAAAGTTCAGATGCTATATTTATTGGTGGCAAACAGCTTTCGAAAGAAGAGAGAGTGCAACGCAATAAGCTTATCTCCCGTATTGACGAACTAGGCTTTAACCGTGTGATGGAAGAGGCAGCGTATACATGGTTCAACCGTTTTACCGCACTTCGGTTCATGGAAGTGAATGACTACCTCCCAACAAAAGTGAGAATACTTTCTTCAATTCATGCAGACAGTGCTGAACCAGATATGATGAAAGAGGCTTTGTCGCTGGTTTTGGAATTGGACAAAGAACTTGTATACGAGCTAAAAATAAATAACAAAACAGAAGAATTATTTAAGTACCTCATTATTAAGCATTGTAATGATTTAAACCGCTATATGCCCTTTATGTTTAAAAAGATAGACGATTATAGTGAAATTCTATTTCCAGAAGGGTTGCTTGCAACTGGTTCATTCATTCGTCAAATGACGAATACTGAGAATATCCCAGAAGACAATTGGGAGCAAATTGAGGTTATAGGTTGGCTTTATCAATACTATATTGCCGAAGAAAAAGATCGAGTATTCAAAGCAAAGTTGAAGTATAAAGCTGAAGAAATTCCATATGCTACGCAATTGTTTACACCCGACTGGATTGTGCGTTATATGGTTCAAAACTCTTTAGGACGTTATTGGGTAGAAGCACATCCAGAACACCGGGACCTACTCAATAATTGGGAATTTTATATGCAGAACCAAGATGAAGAATTTGAGAAGAAAATCGCTCCGTATGTAAATAAAGAGATGAAAATAGAAGATATCAAATGTTTTGACCCCGCAATGGGGAGTGGTCATATTTTAGTGTACATGTTCGATGTACTTTATGAAATATACAGTAAATCTGGCTACATGGAGCGAGAAATTCCACGACTTATTATCGAGAACAACTTATTTGGGTTAGACATTGATGACCGGGCTTATCAGTTGGCAAGCTTTTCAGTGGTGATGAAAGCGCAATTTTATAATCGACGGTTCTTAAGAGGCATCGAAAGAGATGGATTGAATCTGAATTTAGCAGCGATTCAAGAAACAAAGGACCTCACAGATGAGGATATTGCTTATATTGCAAACGAAGATAGCGGAGAAACATTCAGTAAAACCAAAGCATTCATAGAACAATTTTATGAAGCAAAATCCATTGGATCGCTTATTAAAGTAACGAAAAATGACACAACATTCATAAGGAAACGTTTGGAATCTATTAAAGCTACCCCTGCAATTAATTTATTTGAAACTGAATTGCGTGAGACAGCATTATCAGTATTTCCTGAATTGATAAAACAGAATCAAATTATGGTACAGAACTATGATGTTCTGGTTACGAATCCACCATACATGGGCTCAGGGAGCATGAATAAGGAACTATCCGATTTCTTGAGAAAAAATTATCCAGACTCAAAATCAGACTTATTTGCTTCTTTTATGGAACTTGATCACTACCTTAAAATAAATGGATTTTATTCAAGCATAAACCAGCATTCATGGATGTTTTTATCAAGTTTCGAAAAATTGAGAGGGAAAATTGTTAAAAATAAATTGATTGAAAATATGTTGCACTTAGGTCCTAGAGCCTTTGAAGAAATAGGTGGAGAAGTAGTGCAGTCTACTACTTTCGTGTTAAGAAACACTTATATCTCAGGTGTTGAAGGTAGATATGTACGTCTATTGTCTGAAAAAACAGCAAGCGATAAAAAAGAAAAGGGATTAGACGCTATTAAAAATGGTTCTAATCAATATTCTTTTGTTCAAGAAAACTATAGCAAAATTCCAGGATCACCTATAGCTTATTGGGTTGGGGAAAATGTAATTACAAACTTTATTCACCCATCTGTAGGATCACAATTGACTACAAGAGAGGGAATGGCAACTGCGGATAACAATAGATTTTTAAGATATTGGTATGAAGTTGTATATCCAACAATTACTTTTGGCTGCAAAAACAAAGAAGATGCTCTGAGACAGAAAAGCAAGTGGTTTCCATATAACAAGGGTGGAAGTTACAGAAAATGGTATGGGAATAATGACTATATAGTGAATTGGGAAAATGATGGGTACGATATTAGGACAAATATCGATACAAAAACAGGGAGAGTAAGATCCCATAATTATAATGGTGAGTTTGGATTTCAGGAAGGAATAACTTGGTCAGCATTAAGCTCAGGGAGTATATCAGTGAGATATACCGATAATGGTTTTCTTTTTGATTCAAAGGGGGCAAAGGGGTTTAGTAATAATATTCAAGATTTGAAATATATTTTGGGATTAATAAATAGTAAAGTCAGTATGGTTTATTTAGAATTTTTTTCTCCAACATTAGACTTTAAAGTAGGGGACGTAATTCAGGTACCACTTTTAATTTCTCAACAAGATAAGGTAGTTTTTCTTGTGAATGAGAATATATCTATTGCAAAAAAAGATTGGGATTCATATGAAACCTCATGGAACTTTGATTATCATCCGTTAGTTAAGAATCGTCATGAATTTAATTTACTTAAGTCTTCATTTGAGAGTTGGAAGTATGATGCAGAAACAAAATTTAATAATCTCAAGCAAAATGAAGAAGAATTAAACGACATTTTCATTGAAATCTATGGATTGAAAAATGAGTTGACAAATAAAGTAGAATTTCAGGATGTGTCGGTTCGGCAAGTAAGTTTGGAGCGAGGGATAAAGAGTTTTATTTCATATGCAATCGGCTGTTCTTTCGGTCGATATTCGCTAGATCAAGGAGGGCTTGCATATGGTGGTGGTGAATTTGATACTTCTTGCTATGAAAAATACCCAGTAGATCAAGATAATATTTTGCCTATTTTACATGACGGTTTTTTTGAAGATGATATCGTTTCCCGATTTGTTGATTTTGTTAGGTCTACATTTGGAGAAGAGTCACATTCTGAAAATCTGAATTTTGTGGCGAAGGTAATTGGTCAGAAGAAGGGTGAAACAGCGAGGGAAACGCTTCGTCGTTATTTCTTGAATGAATTCTATAAGGACCATTCACAGACATACAAGAAACGTCCTATATATTGGTTGTTCACTTCGGGCAAGGAGAAGGCTTTTAACTGTCTCATTTATATGCACCGCTATGACAAAACAACGCTATCTCGAATTCGGACAGATTATTTGCATGAGTATCAAATTCGCCTCGATTCAGAGAAGAAGGATTTGCTTAATCTCATTGAAGGAGATTCAACAACTAAAGAAATAAGCAATGCAAAAAAAGAGTTGAAGTCACTTGATAAGAAGATTGATGAACTTAAAAACTACGACGAGCTGTTGCATCATATGGCCGACATGCAAATAGAGATTGATTTGGATGATGGTGTTATTGTGAACTATGAGAAATTTAAAGGCTTAGTGGCGAAAATATAGATCGTCTGAAAATACCTCATTTTTTGTATAGGCATTTCTTAGCTTTATGAAATTAATAATTAACAGAAAGGGTGAGAGTGCTGTTTTCAAAAGAATAGTACAACTACTAAATGTAGTACAGATTTATAATTTTTGGGAATGCTTAAGAGGTGAAGAGAATGAACATTCAACAAATAGGATCTACTTTACAGGACGTCTTTAATGAATCTCTAAAAGACGGTGAACAACGGAAGATTGTATTTTGGCTGGACAAGGACATTGAATTTACAGAAGAGATTGGACTGTTGTCGATTGATGGTGTGAAAACCCACAGATTGACAGATCGCAACCAGTTCCAAACAAAGTATTTGCTAGAGGAAGAAGATCCGACCTCATCGTATTTGATTTATACAAACATGGAGTTAGGTTTGGAAGACAACTGGCTGGCGGATACGGTACTATATTCCAAGACGTTTTATGCTGATCGAATATCGCTCCTAGTCAGTGAATTACAAATTGACCTGTCATTAAGGGCTGTTATTAAAAAATATGAGCGGTTCTTTAACAATAAAGAAAGATATAAAAAATTCCAGGCATATGGCATTCAATCTTATTCCAAGCAAACAATTGAATTAGCCATAATGAGTGTGCTTTGCAGCTTGAAGACCTCTGACTTCGAAGCAGTATTAAAAGCTGTATTGATGGAAACGATGGATGACAATGAGAACAAATACTTATCCTTAATTGAGAAATACTATGATATAGATATGTTTTGGACGTATGTGGCGAATAATTACGGTTATGAGAATAACACTAAGACACTCAAGAAGTTGTTTATACATTTGACGTCTACAGCGTTCAGTCATTCTGTAAAAGTAGAATACTTAACAGGAATAAAGGAATTTATTGCAGAGCGAAACAAAACGAATGCATTAGTGTTTATTGACCATTGGATGCATCATAAAACAGATTATGTCCAGTTTGATGAGTACGCTGAAATGTTGGAACAGGAAATTCAACTGCCAAGTATTTTGCAGTACATTCCAGTGGAAGAATTCAAGCAAGCGGATACGTTTCCATATATCGATCGAGCGATTATCATTCACATTGCAAATAGTTTAATGGAGAAGTTGGAAGATTATGAGGAATATAAGAAGCTCATTAAGCTAAGAAGATCAAAACATTACTATGAGAGATATTCGTCTGTCTACGAAGCTCTTTACTATACAGTGAAGATGCATGAGTTTTATAAAGAACACAGTCAAGGTATCCCACAAGGGCGTGCCATTAACCTTTATGAAGCTTATGTAAAAGAGTATCACCTTATGGATACATATTACCGTAAGTTTTATGTGGCCTATGATGAAGAAAGCAATCTTGAGCTATTGAAAAAGCTGAAAACACTAGTGGAGGACTTATATACAAACTGGTACATGGGTGAGTTGAGTTCACATTGGTCACAAGCAGTAAGTGCAGAAATGAAGCAAGACTGGTCTCTACCAGGGGTGCAGAAGCAGCAAGACTTCTATTCGTCTGTGGTTGGAGCACATATTAGAAGTGGTGAACGTGTGTTTGTCATTGTATCCGATGCCATGCGATATGAAATTGGCGTGGAATTAGCTGAACGTTTGAACGCAGAGACAATGGGTGTTTGTGATGTGCAAACCATGCTTAGCGTTGTGCCATCTGTCACCAAACTTGGTATGGCAGCACTCCTTCCGCATCGAAATTTAGACTTTGATGCAAAGGGTAATGTGCTTATAAATGGAAAAAGTTCGGCTGGGATAGAAAACCGTAAGAAAATCATTGAATCGGAAGTAAAAGACAGCATCGCTGTTCACTTCAAAGACGTGATGGAGATGAACAAAGCCGGTAGACGTGAAACGTTTAAAGGGAAGAAATTGATTTATTTCTATCATGACACTATTGACGCAATGGGTGATAAAGCATCAACGGAAATGTATACATTTAGTGCAGTGGAAACTGCATTGAAACAATTATATGATTTAGTGAAAATGATTCGGGATGATTTAAGTGGAACAAATGTATACATTACTGCCGACCATGGCTTCCTTTATCAGAGGGATGCTTTGGAGGAAAGCGATAAAATAGAAAAAGAATCAATGAATGCAATTGAAGTGAAACGTCGTTATATGTTGTCAAAAGAAAAACGTGATGTCTCAGGTCAGCTGGCGATAGATCTGTCATCAGTTGTAACAAACGAGCAGCAATTGACAGTGTATGTACCAAATGCAACCATCCGCTATAAAATGCAGGGGTCAGGTATAAACTTTGTCCATGGAGGAGCAAGTTTACAAGAAGTCGTTGTGCCATTGCTTTCATTTAAAAACAAACGAGCTGGTCAAAAGGGATCGAAAGCCATTCAAAAGGTAGATATCAAATTGACAAACACTGCTCGTAAAATTACGAATAGTATTTTCAATTTAGAGTTCTTCCAGACTGAGAAAGTTGAAGATAAGATCATACCTCGTATTGTCGTTATATATATGGCAGACGGAGAAGGAAATATGCTATCAAATGAAGAAACAATCATTGGAGACCGAGCATTTGAGAATCCGGCTGAGCGGACATTCAAGCTGCGATTTATACTAAAAAGCATTTCATATGACCGTAACAAAACATACTACTTATTGATAAAAGATACCGAAACGGGTGTTCTACTAGAAAAAGTCCCCTTTTCGATTAACTTAGGAATTGTTAGCGATTTTGATTTTTGAGTGAGGAGGGGTGTATTTGGAAGAGAAAGTGAATAAGACTTCGACACTGGATCTAGATAAAAAGCTGAATGATGTATTCGCTGGTCGTGTTGTTCGAAAGGACTTAACAAAGCTCATCAAAGAAGGGGCGAACGTTCCTATTTATGTACTTGAGTATCTTTTAGGCATGTATGCTGCTACAGACGACGAAGAAAGTATCAGTGAAGGCGTGGTACGTGTAAAGAAAATCCTTTCCGAAAACTTTGTTCGTCCCGATGAAGCAGAAAAAATCAAATCAAGAATTCGAGAGCAAGGGCAATATTCAATTATAGATAAAGTAACGGTTGCCTTGAATCCCAAGATTGATACGTATGAAGCAGAGTTTTCGAATCTTGGCCTAAAGGGTGTGCCGATCGCACCGAACTTCGTAAAAGAATTCGATAAACTCCTTGTGGGTGGTATCTGGTGCATGGTCAAGATTGATTATTATTACGATGAAGAAGTAAAGGTCATGAATCCATTCAGCGTTAGCAGTTTGCAACCTATTCAAATGCCTAATATGGACATTAATGAAGTATTCGAAGGAAGAGAGCGGTTCACGAAGAATGAATGGATTGATGTACTAATTCGCTCTACAGGAATGGAACCAACGCAATTGGAAGAACGAGTCAAGTGGCATCTTCTATTACGACTCGTTCCACTTGTTGAAAATAACTATAACATGTGCGAACTTGGACCCCGTGGAACAGGTAAATCTCATGTATATAAAGAGATATCACCAAATTCAATTTTAGTATCAGGCGGTCAGTCCACCGTAGCAAACCTTTTCTATAATATGTCAACTAGAAAAGTTGGTTTGGTAGGAATGTGGGATTGCGTAGCGTTTGATGAAGTAGCTGGCATTCGTTTTAAAGATAATGACGGAATCCAGATAATGAAAGACTACATGGCGTCGGGTTCATTTGCGAGGGGGAAAGAAGAGAAAAATGCTTCTGCTTCTATGGTGTTCGTAGGGAACATCAACCAAAGTGTTGATACGCTGATTAAAACATCCCACTTATTTGCCCCTTTTCCAGAAGAAATGGCGAATGATACAGCATTCTTTGATCGGATGCATTACTATATGCCAGGTTGGGAAATTCCCAAAATGCGTCCAGACTTCTTTACTGATAAGTATGGTTTTATCGTTGATTACATTGCTGAATTCTTTAGAGAAATGCGTAAACGTTCTTTTGCCGATTCAATCGACCGTTATTTTAAATTAGGTAATAACCTTAATCAACGGGATACTATTGCTGTTCGTAAAACGGTGTCTGGTTTGGTGAAGCTTATTTACCCGAATGGCATCTATACAAAAGAAGACATCGAGGAAATCTTACGTTATGCATTAGAAGGTCGTCGTCGAGTGAAAGAACAACTGAAGAAAATCGGTGGCATGGAATTTTATGATGTGATGTTCTCCTATCTAGATAAGGAATCGATGCAGGAAGAGTATGTATCAATCCCAGAACAAGGTGGAGGAAAGCTGATTCCTGAGGGCATGGGCAAACCTGGTCATGTGTATGTTGTCGGTCATGGCAATTCAGGAATGATTGGTGTGTTTAAGCTTGAAAACCAGGCGGTAAGTGGTACTGGGAAATTTGAAAAGTCGGGTGTCGGATCATACCGTGGAGCTAAGGAAAGCTTGGATACCGCATTTAGATACTTCACTTCCAATAGCAAAAGCATTAGCAATACAATCAGTACAAAAACCAAAGATTACCTTATGCATATCAGTGATTTACAAGGCATTGGATTGACCGATGAATTGGCGGTAGCTGAATTGATTGGACTTTGTTCAAGTGCATTAGAAAAGCCTGTACAGGAAAGCACCGTTATCATTGGCAACATGACCGTCGGAGGTACGATTGCTAAAGTAGAAGAGTTTGCAAACGTATTACAAGTATGTGTGGATGCAGGAGCAAAAAAAGTGTTAATCCCCGCGGCCTCAGTCATGGATTTACAAACAGTTCCACCGGATCTATTGGTAAAAGTGCAGCCGATGTTTTACTCGGATCCTATTGATGCGGTTTATAAGGCATTAGGAGTTAATTAAAGGATTGGTAATTGTTTTATTAAAAGTCAAGAGTTAAAGGGAAGAATTATATCTAACAACATTCCTATGTAATGTGCAACATTATAATGAATAATAGAAGAGCTGAACTAAAGACAAGATTTTAGTTCAGCTTTTGTATTTAATTCAGAAAACATTTATGAAATATATGGGTAGATTGGTGTATAATAACAAAAAAGATATTTTTCATTTGTTATTCAAATAACGAAGCAGGTAAGTGAGTTAATTAAGGGGGTTATAAATCGTGTCAGTAAGCACTTACTTTTCTACGTTTTGTTCTAATCTAAGAATGAGTAGTGATACCGTTAGCAATATACAGTATCGATATAAACAAATAACCAAACGAATTAATATAGATTACTGGAATAGTACGTCAGAGACGTCACATAGTTTATACGTAGGTTCTTATGGTCGAGGTACTGAAATATGGACTAGTGATATCGATATAATTGTCCAATTGCCTTATGCGATATATGAAAAATATAACAATTATAGTAGCAATGGTCAGTCTGCTTTATTGCAAGATGTAAAAACTGTGTTACAAAAGACATACAGCACATCACATGTAAAAGGTGATGGACAAGTCATAGGAATTCAATTTAATGATGGAATCAATTTTGAAATAGTACCATCTTTTATTAATGAAAGTGGCAGTTATACATATCCAGATACTAACCAAGGTGGGACTTGGAAAACTACTGACCCAAGGAAAGAAATCAGTGCTATGGATATTCGAAATAATGCTACAAACAAAAATTTAAAACGACTATGCAGAATGGCACGTGCATGGAAAGACAAATGCAATGTTCCGATGAGTGGTGTTTTAATCGATACTCTAGCCTATAAATTCATTAATGAATGGGAGCATAAAGATAAATCCTATGTTTATTATGACTATATGAGTAGAGACTTCTTTATGTTCCTTAAGGATATAGATGAAACTAAACTGTACTGGTTAGCACCAGGTAGTAATCGTTATGTCTGGAAGGATGGTAATTTTCAAACTAAAGCATCTAAAGCCTATAATCTTTCTTTAGAAGCTATTGAGCATGAAACGAATGACCGCCCTTACTCATCTAAGGCAAAATGGAGGGAAATTTATGGAACGAAATTCCCAGTCTAGTCAAGGCTATAAGTTGGAATCACAAATTAGGGAAGCCTATGGGCGTGTAGTTTATACATTCACTTGTCATAATAAAATTGTGCAACGACTTCTATCATTAAATAATAATATTAAAGTTTGTCAGATTGTATTGTCAGCTTTAACCACAGGAAGTTTTTTTGCAATCATTGTGTCTAGTGAGGTAATTGCAAGCGTTATGGGGGCTGTTTTTTCTGTTGCTTTGTTAATACTAAATGCCTACACCTATAATTTCAACATGGTTGAAACGGCTCAGGCACATCAACAGGCTTCTGATGCATTATGGAAAATAAGGGAAGAATACGTTTCGTTACTTACCGATTTTGACTTACTTGAAGTGTCAGAAATAATGGAACAAAGAGATGATTTGCAAAATAGGACAGCGGAAATCTATGCACAATCACCAAGAACAGATTACAAGAGCTATAAGGAAGCACAGAAGGCATTAAAAACAGATGAAGAACAAACTTTTTCGGAGAAGGAAATTGATGTAATGCTCCCAAACTCTATAAGAAGAGAAAATAGAAAATAGAAAATATATTTTAATATATCTAGCTTAACCATACCCTTCATTATATCTATTTATTTCCATTATTTAGTGCTACTATAGTCATAATAAAAATATTGGAAGGTGAGAAGAATGCAAGTAGTTAATTTTGAGGTTGGTCAACTTGTTTTCATCATTGATAAAAACGACATTTATGAGGGGAATACCGTTGGCTTCAGTTCCTCAAATCAAAATGAAGTAATGGTCACTTCAAAGAGACTTTACTACCAAACAGTAAAGAAGACTTATGGAGTGGACTTTTTCTTTACCAGAGACAAAGTGGATAAGGTTTTAGTTTTAAGGCAAGAAGAGAATAGAAAGAGAGAACTAGAGTATAAAAAAGTGAGGTTGGAGCGTAAGCAAGAGCAATTAGAACGTGAAGGCCAATTAGCACGAGAAGCAAAAAAGACAATATGTAACGCATGAGGTCTTCCAATTGGTGCTTTTGGTCATTGCGGTTGCAGTTACTAGAAGAAGTAAGAAGATCAAAACCCGAAAGGTCAACTCCGTTTTTTTGAAATGGGATTCAGAGTTAACCCTCATTGGGTTTGCATCATTAAGGCAATTTTGCAACACGAAAGAATAGTAATTATAATTAGAGATCGGTCAGCTACGTCAATGTAGAAGGCATTTTATTAAATTTTAATTTGTTTAAATTCCTCTGAGGTTAGTGTTTTAATACTCTTTACATTAAACTCATCTTCATACTCATAAATATTAACTTTAACTTTGCCATGTAAGGTATATCTAACTATTAAATCGTTTGTCATATACTGTGCTTCAAGAAAAGAAATATTCTCTGCTTCTTCAATCGGATGAACCAAATCATTCGTTGGTTCGCCATGATGGATATAAACAGTGTAAGTATTTTCTTCAATGTAATGTTCAACATAAATATCAAATGTTTTCATTAATAAATTCCTCCATTAGAATAAACTCTTTCTTTCTAATTAAACATAATTGAAGTCTGAATGGCTATTTTAATATTTTTTTTTACTGAATAGTAAAGTATAAGGAACTAAATATATTAGATAAGAACTTGAGTTCCCCTTAGGATTCAAACGAGAAATGAAAACATTGATACAAAACAATCATTCTTAATAGCCAAGTCAATTAAAATTAGATGACCATAATTAGGAAGTCTTTCGTTAAAGGGGATAAGTATGAGGTGGACGACGAAATACTTACGGTTTTCAATTAAAAGAGGCTGTTTATATAAGGTATTCCAAATCGTTGGAAATCTCATATATGAAATGAGTTCCTTCTATTATATAAGTTTAAATCGTTTTTCGACATTGACCCTTATGTAATTGGATCACTTACGTTCTAGATAGCGATATATCGTTGTTCGAGAAACGCCCCACCTCTCTGCCACATCTTTAATCGGTGTGCCCCCATCAATAAGATTTTTCATCATTTCAATATCTTTCACTCCATATTTCTCTGGACGTCCGCCAAGACGCCCCCGTGCTTTAGCTGCAACTCGTCCTGCAGCAGAACGTTCTTGAATAAGATTTCGTTCAAACTCAGCAAATGCCGCAAAGAGATGAAACATCAGTTGGCCAGTAGCGTTGCTCCGATCCATAGTCAGATTCTCTTGAAGACTGTGAAAACCAACACTTTGATTATTCAAGTTATTGACTAGATCAATCAAGTCTTGCATGTTTCGACCCAGACGATCTAATCGCCATACTACGATGGTATCTCCTTGACGAGCATATTTCAGCGCTTCTGCTAATCCAGGTCGCTGTTTTTTTGATCCACTCATCTTATCGTGAAAAATCTTTACACACCCATATTGAGTAAGTGCATCTGTCTGCAAATCTAAATTCTGTAAACCTGTTGACACACGAGCATAGCCAATTAACACAGTCATTCCCCATTTCCACTATAATCCTATATTGATTGTAACATAAGACTATGAAAGCATAGTTAATGAACATAGATTAATGGGCAGAGTTTTGTTGAACGTAATGAAACAAAAACGATGTTTTTTTATCCGTTTTTGCCGTGTTCAGAAAAGGACGAATTATGTACATTGACGTTTATCTTTAAGTAGAATATAACAAATCGATGTTAGATTGGAGACGTTTATGCGTAATAAAAAGGTAAGAGGACTACGACGAAAAACAAGGAATATGATAATGCGAATTGAGGAAGAAACAAAAGAGTTTCCTTCCAATTTTTATAACGGATACTGGCATCTTCATTTACCAGTAGCTCAAAGTTTTATTGATTCTCAGAAGACTCCTTTTGGAATTAAACGATTATGTGTTCAAACACTTCTAAAGGCTGCAAAATATTTAATTGGAATTAAACCATATACTGATAAAAAGTACCGAGTGGTTGTTTCAATTGATACTTCCAACCTGTTTAATGCTCAAATCATTGTATTTCATGGTGATTCTCACTTTGGAGGTTTTTTTGATAGAAATAATGAATTTCAAAAGTGGATTCCTTTATCTGAA
>Ga0209013_10002082_pt1 | contig 18296 bp, 17 predicted proteins | sample Cruoilmetagenom2_FD_187291 | JGI IMG/M metagenome (GOLD analysis project Ga0209013, IMG submission 187291) | Oil polluted marine microbial communities from Coal Oil Point, Santa Barbara, California, USA - Sample 2 (SPAdes) (version 2) | ecosystem: Environmental > Aquatic > Marine > Oil seeps ...
TTGAACTCTGAAAAAAGAAGACAAAGCATTAACTGCTTTAGTGCCAACTCCATTTAAACCAACTGATTTTTTAAAGGCTTTTGAATCGTATTTTCCACCGGTATTCATTTTAGATACAACATCTACCACTTTTCCCAAAGGAATTCCCCTACCATAATCACGAATGGACACTTGATTACTTTTAACAGAAATTTCAATGGTTTTACCGGATCCCATTACATATTCATCAATGGAGTTATCAAGAACTTCTTTGATCAATATGTAGATCCCATCATCATGAGAAGAACCATCACCTAGCTTTCCTATATACATTCCAGGTCGCATACGGATATGTTCTTTCCAATCTAAAGAACGTATATTATCTTCTGTGTATGTTGTTTCTTTTGCCATTAAGTTATTTGGATTAAGCAGCGATGCTAATGTAGTAATTAAGCGGAAAATATAAAATAGTTGATTGAATTTTTATTAACACAATAATTAAAAATTTTCATTGGGTTTAATTTATTATTTTTACGAATATTTATTAAATGGACATGATCAAAAAACAAATACCCAATATTTTCACCTTATTAAATTTATTATCAGGGTTAATTGCCATTTTGATGGCCACATCCGATAAATTGGTGGAAGCTGCATTTTTTGTGTTTTTAGGAATTTTTTTCGATTTTTTTGACGGTTTCTTTGCCAGAAAATTTAATGTACACGGAGAGTTCGGAAAACAATTAGATTCACTGGCGGATATGGTGACTTCCGGTGTTGTGCCTGGTATTGTAATGTATCAATTGATCCTATATGCCGTAAAACAGCAGTGGTTTATGCAATTGTCATGCGAAGTTGGCGATTGGCAAGACTATAGCGAAACATATTTTTACTTTTTACCATTTATAGGATTAATAATTCCGCTGGCAGCTGCCTATAGATTGGCAAATTTTAATATAGATGAAAGACAATCGGATTCATTTATTGGTTTGCCAACACCCGCACTATCCTTATTTATTCTTTCTCTCCCTTTAATTTTGAACTTTTCAGACAATCAGTTTTTTATTGATCTAATTCATAACCAATATGTTTTAATAATAATCACAGTTTTGGGAGCTTATCTGTTAAATGCAGAAATTCCACTGTTTTCATTGAAATTTAAAAATTATTCGTGGGGTCAGAACAAAATGAAGTACATATTTTTATTTCTATGCTTGTTTATGTTGATCTTGTTAAAAACAGTTGCTATTCCCTTGATCATCATTTTGTATGTGTTGCTTTCGCTAATTGAAAATATAAAACAAAAAAATAAGGTTATTTAAACTATTAAACAACCTTATTTACAGTATTTTAAACTATTTTATTTGTTATTTTGGTTTATATGAAAAATGTTGACCGCCAATGGAAGCTTCATACATTAGACCTCCTTTTGTTTGTGTAAAAACCGCCATACCATTTTTGAATGCTACATCCACTGAAGCTCCGGCCGTAATGGCAACTGCCGATGCCTGACCGTCAAATTTTACTTTTTTGTTCGTGAATTTATCATACGCTTCCTTGTTTTCAAAAAATATAACTTCAACGTATTGCTGTCCACCAAGTTGAAAACCGATTGTAGCTTGTTTCAAAGTAGATTGGCCTTCAGGTTCATGATTTTTAAAAACTATTCCTTTACCACCGGCGCCTCCTATACCAACAGCTCCCTTAGTTACTCGAGGAAAAACAGCATAACCATAAGATTTGTCTTTGAATGACTGCAGTTTAGGTTTTTGTTCAATCATTTTTTGTAAGGCTTTTTGAGAATCTTCTACCAAATCTGCTTTCCAACCTCCAACTTGGGCGTTCATTGCAAATGTGATAAAAATACCAAATACGAATGTTATAAAATGTGATTTTTTGATTTGTAATGTATTCATGTGATTTAAAGTTTAAATAATTATTTAATCATATAAAATTAATGATTTTTTGGATAATTGCCATTTTTTTTTTCAAATTAAATATGTTCTCACACAATTTTTTTCAAATTTAGAGGTTATCTGATTGTTATATTATAATGATATAGATCCTCTCCCTGTTTTGTCATTAATTTTTTATACGATTTCGTTAAAATTATTATAGTTATGAAAACAGAACAACAATCCATTTTTTTGAAACTTATTTTCCTGGTGCTATTTTTTAGTTCCTTTTTATCATTTTCACAAACTACCACACCCTTTGTAAAAAGGTATGAAACTACTGGTATCAATGGTGATCTTACTATTATTGGTAACTCGATTTTAGGTGATAGCCCTGATACACCTTATAATGGTACAACTCAAAATAATTTTATCGACATGGTTTTTGTTGATATAGATAATAATGCTACAACATTTAATTCGAGTAGTGCTAATTTTACAACAAACAGCTGTAATAGAGTTGTTTATGCTGGATTATACTGGGGTGCAGTATCAGCACCAACAATTTTGGAGCCTGAAAATATAAAATTTAAAATACCGGGTAGTCCATATCAAAACCTTACTGCCGACACAACGATAGATTGGATCTATTACAAGGATGTTACAAGTATTGTTGCCGGAAATAGTAATCTGAGTGGTGATTATTTTGTGGCAAATATCAGTACTTCAGAAGGAACAAGTTCGGCCGCAGGCTGGTCTATGGTTATAGTTTACGAGGATCCGACGGAATCGCGTAAGTATATTTCTACTTTTGACGGTTTTTCGGCTGTTAGAAATAGCCCTAACAATCAGGTAGACTTTAATTATACAGGTTTTGTTACACCTCCTTCAGGCCCTGTCGAAGGTAGAGTAGGTGTTGCAGCATTAGAAGGAGATTTAGGATGGTTTGGTGATCAAATGCTGTTCAAAGCAGATGCCAACGCATCTTTTACCGCATTATATGATGCTGAAAATGATGTTAATAATTTTTTTAATAGTAAAATTACAAAGGATGGAGCCGCGGTTACAGATCGTAATTTGAACAGTACAAATACTTTAGGTTGGGATCAGAAATTATTGAACTTAACCGATCTGAATCCAGGCAATAGTTTGATTGGAAATAATGAAACCGGTGCTACGGTAAGAGTAACTAATAATATTGGTGGCGATTGGATATATACTTTTTTAAATACATTCTCTATAAATATTATAGAACCAAACTTGCAGGTAATCACCAGTGTTGAAGATATTTCTAATAACCCTATTACACATAATTCACCGGTACCTTTAGGTTCAACCGTTTGGTACAATATTGGATTTCAAAATATAGGAACTGATAATGCTCAAAACACATATATTTTAAATAGCCTTCCAATCAATGTGACATTGGATGAAAGTTCCATTATTCTCCCTGCCGGAGCAACGTACACTTATAATCCAGTAACCAGAGAATTAAGATTTGATATACCGGATTCATTGGTTGAACGGGAAACACTTTCAACAGCTCACGCCATAAGATATCAGGTAACTGCATCAAATGATTGTTTTGATTATAGTGATGCCTGTACCAATTTATTGGAAAATAGTATTACTTCTTATTATGATGGAGAAACTTCAGGTCAAAATGTATCAGGTCAACCAGGCTTAAATGGTGTTAACGGTTGTGGATTGGGAAGTGTAGGATCAATGGATCTATTTGTCGATACCAGTTCTTGCTCATTTGACAGCGAATTATATTTCTGTAATAACACACTTACTTTTGAAGGTGACGATGGTTATGATACCTATATCTGGACAGATGAAAATGGTAATGTAATTGGAAATAGCAAAGAAGTTACCGTTTCCGGTGCAGGTGTATATACTGCTACTCAGCGCAGAACCGGTTGTACAGAAACTATCAGAATAGTTACAGTACTGGGATTAGATGTAACGGTTGTACCAGTTGATGCTTTGTGTAAAGATAGTAACGGTGGAGTTGATATTACTGTAAATGAATCCTCAAACTCCTATACTTATGAATTGTATCAAGGTGCTAACATGATTACATCTATTAATAAAAGCTCAAATCAACATACTTTTTCTAATTTAGATATAGGTGATTATTCCGTTAAATCGATAAAAGCGGATGGTTGTTTTGATATAACGAATTTTACCGTTACCGAACCAACTCTTTTACAGGCATCATCAATTAAATTATTCAATATAACTACTTGTAACGGTGCTATTCAAAATGGAAGCCTCCAAGCTACAGGAACTGGTGGAATACCACCTTACCAATACAGTATTGACGGAGGAAGTACTTATCAGGATGAAGATTCTTTTTCTGTTGGAACAGAAAAGACGTATGATATTATTGTGAAAGATGCTAATGGTTGTACAACCACAACTAGCGTAGATGTAGGTTTTGATCAGGAAATTGAATATGAAATTACTCAGGAAGATATAATTTGTGTTGGTGATACCGATGGTAAAATAAGTGTTAACCTTACAAATGATCAGGGATACACGGTTACCTATAGTTTAGATGGTACTAATTATCAAACTAGTCCGAATTTTAATGGTTTGGCCATTGGAACCTACGACCTATGGATTAAAAAGGAAAATGCATTTCATGTTTGTGAAACACAAAATACAGTAGAGGTCGAGCAATTGATTTACTTACAATTAGCTGCTGAAACAGATTTTTCTTGTGAAGGGGCAAGTAATATAATTATTGCTCAGGTTGATCCTATATATCAAAATGATGTTACCTACAGTTTGGATGGTAATACTAATCAAACATCAGGAATTTTTGAAAATGTAAGCAAAGGGATGCATACGGTGACTGTTAAACATAATGACTATGGATGTAGTGATACACCTATTCAAGTTATGGTAGAAGAGTATATACCAATTGAATTTGAAGTTGTTGAAACAAATCTAAACGAATATACTGTCAATGCAATAGGCGGGCAACCTGGCTATGAATACAGTTTTGATTCGCCAAATGATTACAGTGCGAACAACATATTAGATCTGAAAACTACTCGAGAAACCAGAGACTATGTATTTTATGTTAGGGATGAAAGGGGTTGTGTAGCGGAGAAGACGATATTTTTAGAATTTTTAGATATTGAAATACCCGATTTCTTTACACCGCAAGGTGATGGAATAAATGACACATGGTATCCTATTAATATTGGAATATACCCAAATATCAGTGTTAAAATATTTGATCGATATCAACGACTTATTGCCAGCTATGAAGGTAATCAGCATGATTGGGATGGGTATTACAAAAGTAAAGCCCTGCCAAGTGGAGACTATTGGTATATTATAAGATTAAATGACGCATCAGATAATAGAGAATTCAAAGGAAATTTCACTTTAGTTAGATAATATTATTATGAAAAAGATATTAGTTATAGCCATATTATTGATTACAGGAGTAAATAGTGCTCAAGAGTTTAAATTAGCACCTTATACGCAGTATTTGGTTGAAAACCCATTTATTATTTCACCAGCTTATGCCGGTGAAGGTGAAATGAACAGATTGCGATTTAGTGGTGTTTTTCAATGGGTTGGATTATCAGATGCTCCAAACACACAAACTTTATCCTATGATGCTCATATTTTGGAAAGATCAGGTGTTGGTGGAATTTTATACAGAGATAAAAATGGGAATACTTCACAAATAGGAGGGCAGTTGAGTTTTGCTCATCATTTAACGATAAACGATGCAAATAATCAATATATCTCTTTTGGTTTATCCTATAAATTTGTTCAATTTAAAATAGATGTATCGGGTTTTAACACGGCAAATGATGATTATTATAATCCAAATACCGATCCCAACATAGGAGGTGACATTTCTTCGTTCAATTCAAATTTCGATGCAGCATTTTTATATAGATTACAGCATTTTTATATTACTCTGAATGCATCTAATATATTAAATAAAGATGTTAAAGTATTCGATGAAAGCGAACCTAAAAAATTAAGGAACTATTATGTTTATACCGGATATGTTTTTGAAATAAGTGATGGGGAATATGAAATTGAACCGTCTATTTACTTTAAATTATTTGAAAGTGACTCTCGTTCTATCACCGATTTGAATGTAAAAGCCAAAAAAATAACCGATGATGGCTATTATTGGGCCGGATTTAGCACAAGATTTATTAATGACCAAAGCTTTGAACCATCAGCAATTGTGCCGATGCTAGGTCTGAAAAAGAGTGATTTTTACGTTGGATATGCATTTCAATACAATATTAATGAAGCAAATGAGTTAAATCATGGAGGGACGCATATGTTGACCTTAGGTTATGATTTTGAATCGGCAAGGGGGAATCCAAGATGGTAACCAAATTGAAAAAGAATATAATTGATTTAGGAGAAGTATAAATTTATTGCTATGAAAAATAAAATAAAGATAATCTTGTATTTAATGTTATTTGTTATTTTAAGTTTTTCAACATTTGGATGACTCTGAATTTTGAAATTTAAAAATTTATCTAAAAATATCTGTTTAAGAATATTATAAAATAATTGACAAATGAGAAATTTACAAATATTAGTTGCTGTTATTGGATTAACATTTTTTAGTATACAAAATAATTACGCCCAGATCGGAGCAAAAAATGAGGATACTGTTTTTAAAACAACCAAAGCAAAAACACCACAAAAGGTTAAAGAATCTTTAAAGGATTATTCAGATTATAAGATCTCTAATGAAGTGACCTATATTAAAAAGAATAATACCAATGTATATAAATTTAGAGTTGAAAAAGGAAATTGGTCTCATTTTTTATTAATAAACGAAAAAGGTAAGATCATTGGCATAGAAACAGGTGAACATTAAAGCTTAAAGTCATCTGGAAAAATTTTTTAATAAATTTTTCAGATTTGTTTGTATGTATGCCCTATTACCAATCGGTAATAGGGTTTTTTTTATAGGTTTAACTTCTTTTTTCGCTCTTTTAATTCGAAACTCTCTCCTAGGTATACCTTTCTAACCATTTCATCATCAGCAAGCTCCTTTGGAGTTCCTTCTTTTAAAATTCCGCCTTCAAACATCAGATAGGTTTTATCTGTAATTGCAAGTGTTGCATTTACATCGTGATCCGTAATTAAAATACCAATGTTCCTGTCTTTTAAATGAGCCACTATACTCTGAATATCTTCCACAGCTATTGGGTCAACTCCCGCAAAAGGTTCGTCGAGCAAAATAAATTTAGGATCTGAAGCCAGAGCACGCGCAATCTCTGTCCTTCTGCGTTCTCCTCCCGACAAAAGATCACCACGATTTTTTCTAACATGTGTTAATCCAAATTCCTCTAAAAGTGCTTCTAATTTATCTTTTTGCTCCTTCTTACTCAGATCTGTGAATTGTAAAACCGACATGATATTATCTTCCACCGATAATTTTCTAAATACCGATGCTTCCTGAGCCAAATAACCGATACCTTTTTGAGCACGTTTATACATAGAGTCCTTTGTAATGTTGACATCATCTAAATAAATGTTGCCTTCATTGGGTTTTATCATTCCGACGATCATATAAAATGAAGTAGTTTTTCCCGCTCCGTTTGGTCCGAGTAAACCAATAATTTGACCTTGTTCAACTTGTAATGAAATGCCTTTTACAACTTTTCTACTACCGTACATTTTCATTATATTTTCTGCTCTTAAAATCATACTAATATTGTTGTTAAAACAATTTTTATTTATTGGAGAAGTATCTTACTTTTTCAAAGCTTCGGATTCTTCTTTTTTTTCCTTTTTAATGATGAATTTTGATATTTTTATACTCACTTCATACAATATTATCATTGGTATAGCTACAATTACCTGACTAATAATATCGGGAGGTGTTATTAATGCTGCCAATATCAACACAAGTACGAGTGCATATTTTCTGTATTTCTTTAAAAATTCAGGAGTGACCAATCCAAGTTTGGTCAAAAAGTAAATTATTATGGGCAGTTCAAAAATAAATCCGGATGATAAGCAAGAAGCCTTTAGTAATCCTGTATAAGAACTAAGATCAAAATTATTTCTTACTTCATCCGCAACCCTGTAACTACCTAAGAAATTAATGGAAAGGGGAGTGATAACATAATATCCAAATAAAATCCCCACAAAAAATAAAAAAGAAGTGATGATAATAAAGCTTTTAGCATTTTTTCTTTCTTTTTCATAAAGTGCCGGTTTAAGGAATTTCCATACTTCCCATATAATATAAGGGAATGCTAAAATAAACCCAAAGGTTATGGAAGTCCAAATGTGAGCTGAAAATTGTCCTGCCATTGTTCTGCTTTGTACAATAAAAGGTATTTCATCAATACATAATCCCTCAGTACCAAAACTCTTAGATACTGAACATAAAAAGCGATAGGTAAAAAAAGAAGGATCTTTAGGAGCCAATAGTATACTGTTGAATATAAAATCCTTCATGACAAAAGCCACCATCCCAAATGCTATAATAGCTAGAGACGATCGTACCAGTGTCCATCTTAATACTTCAAGGTGATTTAAAAATGACATTTCCTTTTGTTGTTCACTCATATGCTTATTTTTATGGAGTCAAAAGTAATTAAATATAAAGAAAAATGGAAAGGTTAAAAGAGAAAAGTATTGGTGAAATATTGACATTGACCTATTTGCAATAACTTGCTCATATTTGAAATTGATTATTCTTTATAAATTGACAATTTGAGGCTTATAATTCATTAGATCAAGTGTTATAAAAATATTTTTTTGATCTTATCGCAATTTAGTGCCGCTCACTTTTTTAAGCTATGACCATTATAGTATTCCCTCTTTTAATAGATCATGGAAATGAACAACTCCTAAATAATTGCCATTTTCAGTAACCAGAATTTGTGTTATATCATTCTTTTGCATTATATCCAATGCTTTAACAGCCATTGTATCAGATTTAATGCTGATAGGGCTCGAACTCATTATATCTTTTGCTTTTAATTTGCTGATATCTCCATTATTCTCTAGCATTCTTCTAATGTCACCATCAGTTATGATGCCAATAATACTATTATTTTCTACCACTGCAGTGGTCCCTAATCTTTTTTTAGATATTTCAACAATAGCATCTTTTACGGGAGTATTTGGGCCAACTTGTGGCACTTCATTATTTTTAACTAATTCATGTACACGTAGATATAGCTTTTTTCCCAAGGTTCCACCGGGATGATATTTTGCAAAATCACTACTTGAAAAATCCTTTAAATTTAATAAACACACAGCCAAGGCATCACCTAATACTAATTGTGCAGTTGTACTGCTTGTTGGAGCCAAATTATTTGGACAGGCTTCTTTTTCAACATATGAGTTTAGAACATAATCAGCATTTTGCCCTAAAAATGATTCAGGGTTACCTGTGATTGCAGCAATTTTATTTCCATAATTCTTAATCAACGGGACCAATATTTTTATTTCGGGAGTGTTTCCACTTTTTGAAATACAAATAACAACATCATCTTTTAGGATATTTCCCAGGTCACCGTGAATTGCATCGGCGGCATGCATGAAAATTGCAGGAGTTCCTGTTGAATTCAATGTTGCCACTATTTTTGTTGCAATATTTGCACTTTTGCCAATTCCAGTTACTATAACTCTTCCATTGGAGTTTAATATGGTATAAACGGCATTTACAAAATCATCATCTAAAAGATTAGCTAGATTTTTAATCGCTTCAGCCTCAATTAAAATGGTATTTTTTGCTGTTTCTAAAATGTTTTCATCCTTATTCAATATATCGTATTTATAATTAAAAATATTATATTATATTTATAGTATTATTGCAATTTATGTAATAACTGTTACATATGCAATATAATTATTCCCCTTAAAAAGTTTGGTATTAATTTTACAAAAATATTCAAAAATAGATAAATACGAGGATGAAAGTGACAAAAATTGACCTTCAGGAAAATTTGAAGAAGTTTTTTGGATTTAGTAAATTTAAAGGTTTACAGAAAAACGCAATCGAAAGCTTAATTGATGGTAAAAATACTTTTGTTGTAATGCCAACAGGAGGTGGAAAATCATTAATTTATCAATTGCCTGCCTTAATGATGGATGGTACGGCCATTGTTGTATCTCCCTTAATCGCATTAATGAAGAATCAAGTGGATGCGATTCGAGGAATATCCACAGAACACGGTATTGCTCATGTATTAAATTCTTCCTTGAATAAAGGTGAAGTGGCCCAGGTAAAAAGCGATATTGAAAACGGGATCACTAAATTACTATATGTTGCACCCGAATCCTTAACCAAGGAAGAGAATATTGAGTTCTTAAAAAAACAATGCATTTCGTTTTTTGCAATTGACGAAGCACATTGCATATCTGAATGGGGGCATGACTTTCGACCTGAATACAGAAATTTAAAATTTATAATTAGTAAAATTGGTGAATTTCCCATTGTTGGTCTAACTGCTACAGCCACAGAAAAAGTGCAAGAAGACATTTTAAAGAATTTAGGGATCATTGGTGCTGATGCTTACAAGGCTTCTTTTAACAGAGGTAATTTGTTTTATGATATCAGGCCTAAAACTAAAAATGTTGAAAAGGATATTATCAGGTTTATAAGGGGTTATCTGGGTAAATCAGGTATAATATATTGCTTAAGTAGAAAAAAAGTAGAGGAAATAGCACAAATATTACAAGTAAACGGTATAAAAGCGCTGCCTTATCATGCTGGTTTGGATGCCAAAACAAGAGCAAAGCATCAAGATATGTTTTTAATGGAAGATATTGATGTGGTTGTTGCAACTATTGCTTTTGGGATGGGAATTGACAAACCTGATGTTAGATTTGTTATCCATCATGATATTCCAAAAAGTTTAGAAAGCTATTACCAGGAAACCGGTAGAGCAGGAAGAGATGGTGGAGAGGGATATTGTTTAGCATTCTATGCTTATAAAGATATTGAAAAATTAGAAAAATTCTTATCGGGTAAACCGATTGCTGAGCAGGAAATTGGAAATGCTTTGCTGCAAGAAGTTGTTGCCTATGCCGAAACTTCTATATCAAGACGAAAGTTTTTGCTACATTATTTTGGTGAAGAATTTGATGAAGTAAATGGAGACGGTGCCGACATGGACGATAACGTTAGAAACCCGAAAAAGAAAACGGAAGCACAGTCCGAGGTAAAAATGCTTTTGGAAGTAGTTAAGGATACAAAGGAAGAGTATAGATCAAAAGAAATTATAAATACCCTAATTGGTAAGGAAAATGCTTTATTGATATCGCATAAAACCAATAAACAACCTTTTTTTGGAATTGGAAAAGAGAAGGATGATAAATATTGGATGGCATTAATACGTCAGGTATTTGTTGCCAATTTATTAAAAAAAGAAATTGAACAATACGGTGTATTAAAACTAACATCAGAAGGATTAGGTTTTATAAATTCCCCGGTTTCATTCATGATGACCGAAGATCATGTTTATGAAGACGGAAATGATGCAAATATAATTACTAATGCTAAAGGATCCGGAGGAGCAATTGATGAACAGTTAATGGGCATGTTAAAGGATTTGCGTAAAAAAGTAGGCAAAAGACTAGGTGTCCCTCCTTTTGTTGTTTTTCAAGACCCTTCTTTGGAAGATATGACCTTAAAATATCCTGTTAAGCTGGAAGAAATGGCAAATATTCATGGTGTTGGTGACGGTAAAGCAAGAAAATACGGAAAAGATTTTGTAGAGTTAATTTCAAGGTATGTTGAGGAGAATGAGATTATTCGACCTGATGATCTGATTGTTAAAAGTACTGGTATAAATTCTGGTTTAAAACTATATATAATTCAAAATACAGATAAAAAAATACCTTTAATTGATATTGCTAAATCAAAAGGTATAGAAATGGATGAGCTTGTTAAGATAATGGAGCAAATTATTTATTCAGGAACCAAGATCAATATAGGTTATTGTATTGATAATTTATTAGATGAAGATCAACAGGAAGAAATTCATGATTATTTTATGGAAGCCGAAAGTGATAGAATTCAGCTTGCTTTAGATGAATTCGATGGAGATTATGATGATGAAGAACTTCGCTTAATGCGAATTAAATTTATAAGTGAGGTTGCAAATTAATTCTTGCAAAGTTCTGTTATAATATCCGATTACCACTTTAGTAGACCGGATTTTTAATTTATAATGAACTGATAAAAGCCACCCCAAATCCGATTAAAATTGCAATAAACTTTTTTATATTAAATTGATGATTTTCAGAACTTTCAAACAATATAGCAGTTGATATATGTAAGAACACACCAATTACAATTGCATTGATTTGATCTTTATATTGCCCAATAACAGGAAGTTCATTGGCCGTAAAACTACCTAAAGGACTCATAGCGGCAAATAAGGTTAAGAACAAAATAACTTGTGTATTTGAAAGTTTTGAATTCTTTAAAAAAACAGTCAAAATAATTGCAATGGGTATTTTATGAATTACAATGGCCCATAGCAATTCATTTGTACCTTCTAAACCCAAAGGCATTCCTTCCAGAAAAGCATGAATACTCAAACTGATCAATAATAACCAAGGTACACCTTTATCTAAATCATGTGAATGTATATGACCATGTTCTGCACCTTTTGATAAATACTCTAATACGGTTTGAAATACTATACCCAATAAAATGAACAAACCAATACCGGTTTGTTGTTTTTCAAATACTTCCGGTATTAAATGTAATACCGTTATAGATAGAAGGTAAGCTCCACTAAATGAAAGAAACAGTTGTATGAGTTTTTTACCGGGTTTCCATAAAACTACCAGTCCAAAACCAAAAACTACAGCAAAAATTAAAGCTAAATAACTCATTGTAGGACTAAAATTAATCTTTCTGAATGATATTCGTCAAAGGAAGTTAAATTATAGTCACCAAAAACATGCTCCACCTTGAAATTTGCAATGTGAGCAAATTCCTTCATTTTGTCGAGAGTTAAGCATTGTACTTTTTCAGTAAAATGATGTTCCCTACCATCCGTATTAAAATATATATCCTTTATTAAAAAATCATTTTTTATAAGTTTAGTAATATGAAACTCTATACCGTTCTTTGTAAATTTCTGTTCTGGAATTAATTCTTTTTCAACTTTTTTAATATTTAAAAAATCAATAATAACATGACCGTTCATCAGAATTGCATTTTTAAAATTTTTAAGAACTTTGACATTCGTTTGTTCATCATTAAAATAACCAAAACTCGTAAAAAGATTAAAAATAGCCATGTATTTACCTGACAATGGATCTCTCATATCATGAATGGTAAATTTCAAATTTTCATTTTCAAAATTTCTAGCAGTATTTATACTGTTCTTTGACAGATCAGCACCTGTAACATTAAATCCCTGAGTATTTAAAAAAAATGAATGACGGCCTTTTCCACAAGGGAGGTCTAAGATTTTATCACCTTTTTTAAGATCCAAAAATCGAATTAAGTTTTTCATAAAGAACTCGGCTTCATTTTCATTTCTATGATCGTAAAGCAAGTGATAATAGGGCGTGTCAAACCAATTTTGAAACCATTCTGTTTTTTTGTCCATTTTTCTAAATTCAAACAAATGTAAAAAATTACCTCAAAGTAAAAAGAAATAAGGAAGAGTTATTTAACAGCTTAAATGTTTATAGTATTTTAGCCACATGGATGGAAATTTTAAAATGCTGGCAAAATCACTGTACGGATTTGAATCTGTTTTAGCTCGAGAATTGCGTAATCTGGGTGCTCAGGATGTTAGAGAAGGAGTGCGAAATGTTAAATTTACCGGAGATAAAGGCTTTATGTATAAAGCAAATCTAGCTCTGAGAACTGCTATTAGGATACTTGTGCCAATTCATACTTTTAAATTGTATAATGAAGATGATCTTTACAATAATCTGTTAAAGGTAAAATGGGAAAATTATTTTGATGTCAATAAAACATTTGCCATTAATTCTGCTGTTCATTCAGACAATTTCACAAATTCTCATTATGTTTCTTTAAAAAGTAAAGATGCCATTGTTGACTATTTTAGAAGAAAATACCAGAACAGGCCTAATATTGATATCAAACATCCTGATGTTCTGTTCAATATTCATATTCAAAAAGATACCTGTACGGTTTCTTTAGATAGCTCGGGTGATTCTTTACACAAAAGGGGGTATAAGGGTGAAACCAATATAGCTCCGATCAATGAAGTTTTGGCTGCGGGTTTGGTTTTACTTACGGGATATGATGGGACTCAACATTTTATCGATCCAATGTGTGGAAGTGGAACGATATTAATTGAAGCTGCAATGATTGCCAATAATATTCCGGTAAATATCAACCGGCCAGAATTTGCTTTTGAAAAATGGAATGATTTTGATGAAGATTTATTCGAACTTATTCACGATTCCTTATTAAAAAAAGTAAGAAATTCAACTCAAAAGATCATTGGATTTGACAAAGCGCCTTCGGCAATTAGAAAAGCCATGAATAATGTAGCAAATGCCTCTCTTGAGGAGTTTATCACGATTGAAAGACAAAATTTTTTTGATACGGTAAAACCTGTGGAGGGAAAAACCATTGTACTGTTCAATCCACCTTATGGGGAAAGACTTGAAATTAATGTTCCGGCGTTTTATAAAGAAATTGGAAATTCTTTAAAACAGCATTATACCGATACCAATGCATGGTTCATTACTTCCGATTTCACGACTGGGTTAAAAAGTGTGGGCTTAAGGACCTCAAAGAAAATAAAGGTTTACAACGGGAAGCTGGAATGCAGATTTGTGAAATATGAAATGTACAAAGGAAGTAAGAAAGTAAGTAAACAGTAATAAATTTTCATTGTCCTTCGAGATTTTAAAAATCTGGCAGGTATGGCAAAAGAACGACAATTTATATCATTCCAAATCTTGATACCTTGACTATTTCATGAAACTTAATGTAAAAATGAAAATTGAAGAAATAACAGCGGAACAAACTTACGGGTTAAGAAAAAAAGAACTGCGAAAAAATATGAGTTTAAGTTCTAAGTTTAGGGGTGATCTTGATGCAGATACTTTTCATTTAGGTCTTTTTATCAATAATGAAATAGTTAGCATTGTGAGTTTTATGAGGTCGGATTACAAGGAATTTACCGAAAAACAATTTCAACTTCGGGGTATGGCAACAAAAGAGAATTATCAAGGTAAGGGATTTGGGAAAATGCTGATAACTAAATCAGAAGAGTTGTTAAAAGAGAAAGAAGTTATTATAGTTTGGTGTAATGCTCGTATAGTTGCTTTGGATTTTTACAAGAAACAAGGATTTAAAATTATTGGAAAGGAGTTTGATATCCCTCAGATTGGCGGCCATTTTGTAATGTATAAGAAACTGATATAAAGAAAACCCTTGAGTTGTGGATAATCGAAATTAATTGTTTAAAAAAGAAGAATACATCAATTAATAAAGAACATATTTCTATTATTAATTAAAGATAAGTATAACAAAGTGAGTAATTTATCGTTATTATTTATACAATAACAATGAGTGTGATTATATCTGAAAAATATAAAGAAAAATTTGTGAAATTAGTTTTTTTTATTGCTTTGTTTTTATTGTTGGCAATAACAATTTATTTTAATGTTTAAAAGAAATTGACACCAAACTGTTTCACATATGGAAATTCTTCTTGAGAGAAGCGTTTTTTTGAATCTATTATAAATAAAAAGACTGTTAAATACAGTCTTTTTTAGTAGCGAGAACGAGAATTGAACTCGTGACCTCCGGGTTATGAATCCGACGCTCTAACCATCTGAGCTACCTCGCCTAGAGCAAATTTAATACGGTTTTTAAATTGAAGTAAAGACCTTAATAAATTTGAGTTTGCAAATATAAAAACAAATTCATTTGCTACAAGCAAACAGTAAAAAAATTTAAATAAAAAATTTTTTTCTAAGTTATATATTATATATATTGCCTCAGTAAATAAAAAATAATGTCAGACAAAGTTAGAATTGATCTAGAATTTCCAATACATGCTTCACCGAATTTTTTGTTTCAATACATTTCAACTCCGGATGCTTTAGGTGAATGGTTTGCCGATAATGTAAATTCGAGAGGTAAAAAATTCACTTTTATTTGGGATGATTCTGAAGAAGTTGCTGAAAGAATATCTCAAAAAAACGATGTTTTTGTTAAGTTTAAATGGGAGGAAGATGAAGATGCTGATACTTATTTTGAGCTTCGTATACAAGTGGATGATCTAACCAAGGATGTTTCATTGTTAGTTGTTGATTTTGCTGATGAAGATGAAGTTGAAGAATCAAAGATGTTTTGGGAAAGTCAAATTGCCGAATTAAAGCATGTTATTGGTGGTTAAAACCATTTTTAATAAATATTAATAAACCTTGAATTTTCAAGGTTTTTTTTATGTTATTTTTGTGGAAAAGGCAGATCATGATTTATGAATTGAAGAAGTGGTTAATCAATTGAGATGATAGTGTATTAAAAGCATTTCTTAACTAAAGGAATAATGAAAAACAAGATGTTAAATATTAATGGACATATCAGATCCGCGAGTGATGTTCATTTAACGTATAAAAACAGGGCTTTCAAATATGGTGATGCAATATTTGATACCTTAAAATTTGAAAATAATAAGATCAATTTTATTGAAGATCATTATTTCAGGTTATTGTCTTCCATGCGAATGTTACGAATGACCATTCCGATGAATTTTACGATGGAGTTTTATGAAGGGGAAATTTTAAAAACTATAAATAATAGTATTTATAATGAAAATGCAAGAATCAGAGTAACAGTTTATAGAAAAGATGGGGGGTTATATAAACCTGCTGATAATGAAATAAATTTCATCATTGAAATAGATGAATTGGTTAAATTGAAGTACAAAAGCTATGAGGTAGAGTTATACAAGGATTTTCCAATTTTTTCAGGAACATTGTCAACGATAAAGACCAATAATAGAATAGTGAACGTGATTGCAAGCATTTTTGCTTCGGAAAATGACTATCAAAACTGTATATTGATCAATGAGAAAAAAAATATAGTTGAAGCTGTAAATGCCAATATTTTTTTGATTACTGGAAATGAAATTATTACTCCGGCACTAACAGAAGGATGTATCCATGGGATTATTAGAAAAAAAGTAATTGAAATGCTAAAGAGAGATAGAGATTATAAAATATCGGAAACCATTGTTTCTCCCTTTGAATTGTTAAAAGCAGATGAAGTTTTTATTACAAATTCAATTGCAGAAATTCAATCTGTGCTAAAATATCGAAAGAAATTATATCATACAGAAAAAACACAAGGATTAGCAAATAAATTTAAGAAAAGTATTGAAATTTGACCTAATTCAAACTTGGATTCTTCGGGGCATTAGCCCAAATTTTATATACACCACCAAATTTGATCAACTCATCTTTCCAAAAATTATTATGACTGATTTTAAATAAGTTTTTAAATTTATTTTCAATAATTAGCCATGAAGTAGTTAATAATTCTTCTTCCAATTGTTTATTACTCCATCCTGAATATCCCAAGAAAAAGCGAATATCATGATCGGAAAGAATTTCTTCTTTTAAAAGATTTTGCACCGTCTCAAAATCACCACCCCAATATATACCGTTACCAATTTTAATACTATCCGGGATAAGCTCTGGTACTTTATGTACAAAATATAAATTATCCTCGGAAACAGGGCCACCAAAATATATTTTTAATTGTGAATTGATTTCAGGTATAAGATCTTCAATGGTATAGGGAGATGGCTTATTAAAAATGAAACCAACTGAACCATTTTCATTGTGCTCCGTCAATAATACTACAGATCGATTAAATGAACTGTCACATAATATGGAAGGTTCAGCAATTAAAAGTTTGCCTTTTGTTGGTTTAACTGTGGTCATAATGATCTATATATGTCATTAAATGTACAAAAAATAAGTTAATAAAAAAATCCTCTTAAACTTAAGAGGATTTTTTTATATTTTAATCGGTAAGTAATCGATTAGTTAACAGCATTTTTTAATTCAGAACCTGGTTTGAACTTAACAACATTTCTTGCTGGTATCTTAATAGTCGCACCAGTTTGAGGATTTCTACCATCTCTTGCCGCTCTTGCCGCAACTGAAAAAGAACCAAAACCTACTAAAGAAAGCTTGCCTCCTTTTTTAAGCGCTCCTTTAACGTTAGCCATCATTGAATCTAAAGCTTTACCAGCAGCAGCTTTTGAAATTCCTGCATCTGAAGCCATTGCTTCAATTAAATCTGATTTGTTCATAATTTAAAATTTTAAAATTGGTTAAATAATTATTTTTTTGCCTTTCAATAGCATAACAAATATAGATTTTATAAGGGTTTGAGCAAGTATTATAGTTCAAAATGTATCAGAT
>Ga0209013_10002083_pt1 | contig 18296 bp, 17 predicted proteins | sample Cruoilmetagenom2_FD_187291 | JGI IMG/M metagenome (GOLD analysis project Ga0209013, IMG submission 187291) | Oil polluted marine microbial communities from Coal Oil Point, Santa Barbara, California, USA - Sample 2 (SPAdes) (version 2) | ecosystem: Environmental > Aquatic > Marine > Oil seeps ...
CACACCAATGATCTTTTCTTCGTTCATACCTTCGAGATCCTGCTGGGTCATCAAACCCGCATACAGGCCTGCCAGGTAAGAACCCTCGTTCTGCTTGTAGAGCACAGAATAGATATGGTCACACATTTCGCAAGCTTCATAATCTGCTGAAGTATCATAGATCATGAATTTCTTATCCGGGTACTTAGGCGCGATATTCTGCAAAAATTCAACCATTTGCCAGGTACCCACGATCAGTATGTCATAATCTTCATTGGCGGCTGCGTCTTCCAGGCCCGCTTCCCATGTTGCTGGGTCGACACCAGTCTCGATGGTCTTAACGGTGTAGTTCAACTCATCTTCTGCCTGCCTTACACCACGTTCCGATGAATCAAAGAACGACTTGTCACCCAGCACACCGTTTACGAGAGAAACTACTTTAACTTTTTCAGCAGTTGTATCGTCCCCCCCAGATGGCACCTCGGTCGCCTCATCGCCACCACATGCAGCTAACAGCATCGCGGCAATAATTAACATACTGAACAACAGAAACATTTTGTTACGCATTTTCTAACTCCTCCAAATTATAGTTTTTCTAAATAGACACAATACTTACTCAACGGATTGCTCAGACCCATCTATCACTACACGAGAGCTCTCATCACCTCCTTTCTGTTAAGGCTACAAAACTACAACGATATTTGCTGTAAGGTCCATTTTTACTTTACCGCTGCACGGATCATGGCAAACACCTGTTGATCATCCAGTTTGCGCACAACGAACGCGTTAGGAGAGCCGCCAAACTGCTGGTTCCAGTCCACGCTGGTCAAACCGCGTCCTTGCTCTCCGCTAATTTCTACACGCACAGACACATGCGGTGCGTCATCCACGAGGTCAGGCTGCAGGGCTACCGCCGCAGCTAATGGATCGGGGAGCAAAAAACCGGGCGCTCCGAACCCGTCCTTCATTAAACCGGCAATTTGAGCCGTAATACGATTAAAAAATCTACCTCGCACGCTCTTTACTCCAGCGATATCATCGAATTCTGACCATGACATGGGATAAGCCATGGTGGTCTCCCAGGATAACAAACTGAAATCACGAAAACCAGCATCAAATACAATAGCAGCTGCCTCGGCATCGGCATAAATATTAAATTCGGCTGTTGGGGTAACATTGCCGCGTGCGTCAATGGCGCCTCCCATCACGACCAGGCGGGACACGAATTCTGAAAAATTCGGGTCCAGACGAATAGCCATTGCGACATTGGTCAATGGACCCAACGCGAGCAAAGTTAGATTTCCGGCATACTTTTTCGCCAATCGGATCAACGCTAACGCTGCGTGTTCCGATTCAGGTGTTCTCTCCGTGGGTGGTAAATCCACCACACTGTCTCCCAGTCCATCACCCCCGTGAATTTCAGCGGAGTTCATCGTTTCGGCGATTAGCGGCCTATCATTACCACGATATATGGGGATGTCAGCATCATACTGATCGAGTACTAAAGCGGCATTAATCGTGACTTTATCGACATCGACATTGCCGTTGACAGTCGTGATAGCTCTTATCTTTGTGTGAGGATGGGCAAGCGCCATCATGATTGCGATGGCATCGTCCACGCCTGCATCCGTATCGATGATTAGGTTCTGCATTTGACTTGACATATAAACTAACCAACCAACAGATTTTCAACGGAATCACGGTCAGGCATCGATGGTTGGGCTCCATGCTGAGTAGTCGAAAGAGCTCCGGCTGCCATACCGTAGTTTATCGCATCATGTAAAGGCAAACCTTCCGCCAGACCCACGGCCAATCCTCCGTTGAAGGCATCACCGGCGGCCACGGTATCTACGGGATCAACCGAATATGCCGGAAAAAACACCTCCTCGGCACCATCGGACCAATAAGCGCCCTTACCACCCATCTTGATTATCACCTGCTCGGCACCTCGCTCGATCAAGACGCTTGCAGCACGTCTCGCATCGTTTTGATCCCGAACTGGGGGGGTGCCAACTAACAAACCAGCTTCAATTTCGTTGGGCGTGATAACGGTACAATTTTTATATAATTCTGATGGCAGGGATTGAGCCGGTGCGGGATCAAGAATCACCTTGATGCCCCTCTCACTGGCAGCCTTTGCCGCCATTACAACCATGTCTATTGGGATTTCAAGCTGGAGCAGCAGAACCTGCGCACCTTTCAGAGCATCTTCCAACCGGGAGATATCGCCGTCGCCGATAGATCCGTTTGCGCCAGGGACAACCACGATCGTATTTTCGGATGCATCGTCCACCGAAATCAGCGCCACACCGGAGGGACGTTCAGCATCCGTGAGGACGAGCGTCACATCGACATTATTTTCACGCAGACTATCCAGCAACGCTCCAGCAAATACGTCATTTCCCACCCTACCGACCATACGAGTTGTCTGTTCGAGACGGGCGCAGGCGACCGCCTGGTTGGCGCCCTTCCCGCCCGGCGCGGTATAAAAATCGTGACCCGTGACTGTCTCCCCGGCTGCGGGCAGTTGTGGTGTTCGGACGACCAGATCCATGTTGATGCTGCCAAAGACAGTGATCGACATTGTCACTTCCTACCAATATCTATTGGTATCTTAATAAACAAAGTACCTGCGCTCGCCAATTCTGAGCATCAGGCACTTCCACTATCGGTCAAGACACATCCTTCGATACCCTAATTTGGGTCGCATCGTACGCTATGTTGGTGGTAATGAAGGGTATTTTTCTTGTGATATTTATCATTATCTGATGGAGAATTGTAACTTCTTATCTACTTCATGTCAAATTAACCTGAGCCGCAGAATCGATCTTTTTCAGATGGTGTACTGAAGTGTGTGTACGTCTGCAACACACTAAAAATCACGCAAGAAAACCTGCGCAATCTATTATTAGCCCATTAGAGTAGATAGAGAATACCCAATTTATCCTTGATTTCCTTAATTTTGTAGATTAAAATCCTGGCACAATGAAAAAATCGATTTCGCGTCGCGATTTCCTGAAGTTAGGTGGTTTGGCACTGGGCAGCCTGGCTTTCACAAAATCCTTTCCTAGGAGTGAGGAGCAAGACCAGGGATTACTCGCGCGCGTTGCAATCAATCAAATTGACGTCCGCTCGGCGCCAAACGATGAAGCTGCGATCGTTGGCAACCGGCTTCGCGACCAACTGCTCCATATCTATGCGCAATTAAATCCGCCGGATGCTCCCAAATACTACAATACGCTCTGGTACCGTATATGGGGAGGTTATGTCCACAGCGCTCACCTGCAGATTGTGGGTGTAAAACATAACCAACCCGCTTATTCAATTTCTGAAGGGGGGCAGTTGATCGAGACTACTGTGCCGTATACCACCGCTTACCAATACAATAACTGGGACGGCTGGATACCCTGGCGGGGGTCTCGTCTCTATTACAACACCACCCATTGGGCCACCGCCATCGATGAAGGGCCGGATGGAGATGCCTGGTACCAGATCACCAGTGAACTCAGCAAGACCGAGGTTTATTACGCGCCAGCTAAACATTTTCGGCTTATTCCTCCGGAAGAAATTGCCCCTTTGTCCTCGCACATTCCCGCAGAGAATAAACGTATTGAAGTCTCTATCGGTGACCAGACAATGCGCGCGTTTGAGTACGATGAGGAAATCTTTTCCACGAAAATCTCGTCCGGCATACCCGGTCGCAATCTTCCAGGACAGCTGCCAACAGCAACCCCGATCGGTCGCTTCAATATTTATTCCAAGATGCCCAACAAACATATGGGCAGCATCACCGGCAACCCGGACAGCGACGACAGCGACCAATTTTCGCTACCAGGTGTACCCTGGACAAGTTTCTTCGCCAGCCCAGGCGGATATGCCTTTCACGGCACTTACTGGCACAACAATTTTGGCTTACAAATGAGCCACGGCTGCGTCAACATGCGCAACGAAGACGCCAAGTGGCTCTTCCGCTGGAACACACCGCTCTTTGAGACCGATATAGAAACCCCGGCCGACTGGGAGCGCACCGGTTTAGGGACTCGCGTGGATATTTACTAACCCTAGTTTTTTGGGTGGCTTGGACCGATCACAACGTAATATTTATAGAATTTGGGAGGGTACATTGAAACGAACACTCCTACTGATTATATTTATTTTAATTCTTGTGCTTTCTGCTGGTTGCGGGTCCAGATCGCTCACAGTGAAAGAAGCGTGGGCGCGACCGGGTAATGCCGGGGGTACGGGTGCGGTTTACTTCATCATCGATAATCCTAGCGACCAGGATGATCTCCTGCTCAGTGCAGACAGTGATGCCGCTGAGCATGTGGAGCTGCACCATAGCAAAATGAGCGATGATGGAACAATGTCTATGCAGCAGCAAGAATCTGTACCTGTACCCGGGAGAAGCGCACTTGAATTCAACCCGGGAGGCTTGCATGTTATGTTAATTAATTTGGAAAAAGATCTCTATCCGGGGGATACACTCACCCTCAGCCTCAAGTTCCAGAACGCAGGTGAGTTCGAACTGGAAACTACAGTAAGAGAACCGTAGCATTACACGACCTCAACACAACAGGGTAAAAAAAAAGACCTGACCACATCTTTCGGCCAGGTCTGGAACGTTTCCGCCTACAATAACCGGTCGATCATTAAGATCAGGAATATAAACGCCAGATACATACTGGAATAACGGTACATCTTCCAGGCGACCTTATTGCCGCCCTGTTTCCATAGCTTCCAGGCAGTCATTAGCAGCCAAACACCGAGGAGGGCGGCCCCAATCACGTAAACACCCCCACCCAATCCAAACAGGGGCAGTAAAAGTGTCAGGATAACCAACTGGACAGTGTAAAGAAAGATCTGCCAGCGCGTCTCACGCTCACCACGGATTACGGACATCATTGGTACGCCAGCGCGGGCATAGTCTTTGCGACGCACCGGGGCTAGAGCCCAAAAATGGGGCGGCGTCCACAAAAAAACGATCGCAAACAGGAACAACACCGGGACGTTCAGTGAACCGGTCACCGCAGCCCAGCCAACCAGCGGTGGGATAGCACCTGCGCCACCACCGATAACGATGTTCTGTACGGTGGTCTTTTTCAGGTAAATGCTGTAGATCAGGACATAGTATATGATTCCGGCCAGTGTGAGTAAGGCTGCCAGAAGATTGACAAACGCCACCATGATATAGAACGCCGCAATTGCCATCCCTACCCCGAACGCCAATCCTTCACCCGGAGTCAAGCGGCCGGAGGGTATGGGACGTTTTTGGGTGCGCTGCATTTTGCCATCATCATAACGATCAATATACTGGTTGATGGCACCAGAACCACCTGCAGCCATGAAACCGCCCACCAGGGTCCAGAACGTTACCACCAATGGCGGCCAGGCGCGCCCGCCGATGACCATCCCGGCGAATGTCGTCACGAGCAGCAGAAGGACAACGATCGGTTTGGTCAACATCAAAAGGTCTTTCAACATCCCGGTTCTACCATCCGCCTCTCTGGTTACGGTGCGCTCCTCGACTGCGAAACGATCCGTAATACCAACTGCAGTTACAAATACCACCAGAATACCCCACACGGCTGCAGATGTCGCCATGTGCAATGTCAGAAGATAGGGCGGAAAACCATCCACCATTTGTGCTCCGAGCAGCGCCTGCGCAAAGAAAAGCACACTCGCTGCGGTAGCTGCCACCAGGACCGGTACTTGCGACCGCTGCGTTTTCCAGGCTTTGACCAGCATTAAGACCATCAGTAATCCAGCTATAACAACCAACAGGCGATGCGCCATGCTTATCCATTCAGAGATACTGCCCGTTGAGAATAAATTAGCGCACAATGGCCAAGCGTCGCAGGTAAGGCTGGAGTTCGTGGCAGACACAACCGCTCCGCTGACCAACAGGCTGAATAAGACCCCCATGGTAACCAAAGACAGCCGAGCGAAAGCGGATCCAAAGGACAATCTTGTCGAAATAAGCTGCTTCCGGGAAGCTAGTTCAGGGTTGTAAAGCAAATAAAATACGACCACGGTTGAAACCAATACACAAGCCTGCACCAGCAGGGACAATCCTAAATGTACGGCAGTCAGCCAGGGACCTGCAGACCCATCACCGTTCAACGCCATAAATCCTCCGAAAACTGCCTGCACGATGAACAAGAACGAGGCTATATACATAGGAACGCTGATCCAGCGCTCGTTTCTAAAACGCCGCCAGGCTACAAAAGCGCTTGCCAGTATCAGAGGTGCGGACAGCAGAGTAAGGGCGCGGTGCATATAATCAAGAACAGCACTTTTTTCTGCAGGTGGTGTCCATTGGCCAAAACAAGTAGGCCAGTCCGGACAGGTGGACTCCGCTCCGGACACGCGCAGGATTCCTCCCATAACAATCAGCAGGAAGATCATGATCGTGGTCACCAACGTCAGGTAGCCGTAACGCCTCAACTTTTTTGTATCAACCGGGGATGGATTGATCACCATGTACCTCCGTTTTATTAACTTGGCGGGTGTTGCTGCCACTTCCCCGCTTGAATTCTCGAGTATAGACCAACAGCGGGATACCGAGAGCAATGATCACGGAAAAAGAGAACCATTGGATAGCGTAACTTTGATGGGGTCCTTGCGTCAAATCCAAGTCGGGTTGTGTGCGGTAAGGCATAGTCGTGTGTGAATTATTCTGGGATTGCTGGATGTATACCGGCAAGAGCTTCAATGTAGTCTGTTCTGATATGCCTTCAATGTTGACGAAATTCCAGGCTATTATGTGCTCTACATTCCCCAATGACACAGGATCGCTGCGGCTGCCAAAATCGGCCTGATTTTTTGAGGCACGAATGACACCTTTAACTTCTACCTCACCCGGTTCATTAAATCTCGACCAATTACCAATGCTGAATTCTTCTGCAGGAATCCAGCCTCGATCAACCAGTACTGCCATCTCGCTGCCCTCGATGAGCAGTGGCGTGACCAGGTGGACACCCCACTGATTCTGCCAGTGTTGGTTGCGCAAAGCGATTTCCTGCGAGTGGTCGTACACGCCGCTCACCACGACCTCTCGGTATTCCATCTCCGACAGGTCGGCGGGGAGCGCTTCTTTCCCCAAATCAAGAGCGGGTTGTGAGATTTGGGCATTTACCCTGGCATTGAATGCACGGCGCTGTTCCAATCGATCCAATTGCCAGATACCGAGGCGAATCGTGACCGCTATCCCGATTAAGGCGAGACCGGCTAAAACCAACCATTTCAATTTAAATAGACGCTTTATCATAACGTTTCCAATACATGTCTACGTAAACACAGACTGTATCATTATTGTTTTTTCACTTTATCAACCGGGAAAACCAATAAACTGTACAAGAACACCAAAGTTGTCAACGTCGGCGCAGCGAGCGCCAGGCCGGTAAATCTTGTCCCAACCGTTGTCGGCTGTCTTACATCGAGGTTTAAATAGCGACTGGTCTGGAATGAACAAGAGTAAGCAAATTTGTTGGCCCTCTCCATCACAAGGCTAGCCGTAGAGTTGGGCGGCACCCAAATCGGGCCAAGTTGATGGCTGACATTATCCTGATTTTCGACTTCAAGCACGTCCCCGAGCACAAATACCATTTCTGACGGAATAGTTGGTACATCTTCATCATTTTCGATACTGGCTGCGGTTCCTTCTGGGATAACCAGGGAAACCGTCTCCGGCGCGCGGTCATGCTCATCTTTTTGTATGCGGTACGAGATCTCGTTGAAAGCGAAAACGATCAAAACCGATACAGCCAAAACGATGCCCAGGCGTATCAGGTAGGGTCTCAGTTTATATTTACCGTTCATCAATAAGCCTTACCCCTCCTGGATCAAATGCCGCACACCCTGGAACAACTTATCGCTTTCCATCCCAAATGGGTAGGTCAGGCGCCAGTTGCCGTCCACATCGATGGCATAGACCCGTGCTGTGTGATCCACCAGATAACCAGCCGCGCTGCCTGTTTCTTGCTTCGCCTGGTAGACACCGAAACTCATCCAAACCTCCTCCAGGCTCGAACGATCTCCGCTTAAACCAATAAACCCGGCATCGAAATTAGCCAGGTGATCGCCCAATTTCTCTAGCGTATCTCTTTCAGGATCGACGGTGATGAAGACGAACGAGATGTCATCCACCTGGTTACCAAGTTTCGACTTGATCTGTTTAAATTCGGACAGGGTCACCGGGCACACGTCCGGGCAGTGAGTGTAACCGAAGAATATCAGTACTACCTTTCCGTGCTGGTCGCTCAGCCGAAATGTCTGTCCATGCTGGTCAGTCAGGTCAAAATCGGCCGCCGGTACCGGCGGATCAATTAATGATCCCTGGTAAGTGTAGTCTTGAGTAAATACCTGCCAGATGACCAGGACAAGGACAAGTCCTATCACCACACCGAGCCCAACCGTCCCTAACTTCGATTTAAACATCACTATTTTCTTTCAAAACCTCGAACTACGAACATTCAAGTAGATTGTCAAGTGTATACCATTATCCAGCCGACGTACCGATCAAGTACAGGGCTGGGTAGAAGAAAATCCACACCACGTCGATAAAATGCCACCAGACCGCGGCGGCTTCGACGGGCCAGTGCCGTTCTGCGCTGTAGACGCCTTTACGGCCGTTGCGATATATAATCACCAGGAAAAGCACCCCGGTGAGGACGTGAAATGCATGAAAACCCGTCATGATGTAAAAGAGCGACCATGCGGTACCGTCACCCGAACCACCCGGCGCGATCTGCCACTCGATGCCCACAACTCCGACCAGGAAAATCACACCCAGGGCAATAGTGATGAGCGTATTGCGCAGGAATTTTTTCTGTTCCCCAAACCGCATCGCTGTTTCCGCGCTGTACATGAAGTAACTGCTGATAAGGAGTATAAAAGTTATCAGTAGACCGAGAAGTTGATTCAAATCCGGTCGTATTTCCACACCCAGCAGGTAGAAGCGAGAGACATACAATCCCGCGAACACGAACAGGTCTGACAGCAGGAACAGCCACAGACCGAGCCGGTTGGTGCCCTCGCTGCGACGATAATCTGCCAGAGATTTTGATTCAGTCGTCATTCCTGGACCTCCTCATCGCCAGCGAACACCCGCGATATATGCATATAATCTCGTACTACAAAAAACGCTTTAATCAGTGCGATGGCCAGCAATGCCGACCACAAGCCATCGGTGAATGAACCAATCAGGTATTCACCGATGGTCAACGATATCAGCAGGATCAATACGGTAATCCCGATACGATACGCATGTTTTTTATGTTCTTCCATTTTTATCTCCGAGCGACTTTTATATAAATCGGAATCCTCACATCCAGCACTTTAATCCGCTGCTGCTGGGGCTGCTGACAAATCTTCTGAGAGTTCTGTTGGGCAATAACGTTCTTTATCAATGTTCACATAGGCTGAACCTTCCAGACCGTAATCATAAGGCTCACCTACCACTTCGACTTGCTCATCATAATTGTGGACCGGTATGGGAGATGCGAGTTGAAATTCGGGTGAACGTGATCGCCAGGGATTAGCAACCGCCTTGGGTCCTTTGACTGCACTGTATACCCAGTTGGATACTGCTATAATCAGCGCTGTAAAGATCACGAAACCAGCGATCGTGACCAGTATCTGCGAGTTCTGAATTCCCAGGGTTGGATCGTAATCCGCAATTCGCCGCCGCATACCCAGCAGTCCAACCTGCATCTGCCCCAGCGATTGTACATAAAACGCCGGCAGCATGAGGAAAAAATGTAGTTTTCCGAGCTTTTCGTTGTACATCCGCCCGGTTATCTTTGGGAACCAATAATATATCGCCGCGATGAACGGGAACAGGAATCCTCCAAACATGGTGGCGTGGAAGTGCCCCACAATCCAATAGGTATCCTGTAGATAAAGGTCCGTGGATACTACCCCATTGGGCGGCCCACTCAAGCCCCCTAACAGGAAAATAGAAATAGCGCCCAATACGAAGAGCATCGGAGTTTCAAAACTTAATTTGCCCTCCCATAAAGTGCCCACCCAACTGAAGAATTTAATACCGGTGGGAACAGCTACCAGCAATGTGCTGTACATGAAGGGCACTCTCAAGTAAGCGGCCATACCCGATGTGAACATATGATGCGCCCACACGAGGAATCCAACCAGGGCGATACCCAGCGAAGACAGCGCCACCCATCTGTACCCGAATAACGGTTTGCGGGAGAACACAGGAAGCAGTTCGCTGATCACGCCAAGACCGGTCAGCACGAATACGTACACCGCAGGATGGGAGTAAAACCAGAACAAGTGCTGGAACAAGATTGGATCACCACCTCCGGCCGGGTTGAAGAACGACATACCGAAGAGACGTTCAAAACTAACCATCTGGAAGGCCAGGCCGATCAACTGGGTAGCGGTCAAACTGATTATCGCGGTCGCGAACGCCGTCCAAACAAAAATGGGCATACGGAAGTAATTCATGCCCTTGGTTCGCATGCGTACGGTGGTAACAATCACATTCAACCCACCTAGTATCGAAGATACGCCAATAAAGAAAACACCCCAAAAAAACATCTGCATCCCTAGAGGGGCACGCGCACTCAGCGGGGGATAACCGGTCCAACCGGTATCAAACCCTCCCAGAAGGAGGCTGCTGAGAAGTACAATGATCGCGGGTACGTTGATCCAGTAAGCAAACGCGTTCAGCCGTGGAAAAGCCATGTCATTTGCGCCGATCATCAGCGGCACCAGGTAGTTCGACATGGCGGCAACACCCAGCAGCATACCGCCGATCATTACGATTCCATGCAGACTCATGATGGTGTTGTAAGTGTTGAACTGCAGGAACTGCATTTCAGGAGCCAGCAACTCCGTGCGGAAAATCATCGCAAATAGACCCGCAACCCCTAAAACGACCCACGCAGTCACCCCATACTGGATACCGATCACTTTATGGTCGTAAGATGCGCTGAAGTAGCGCGCCCAGCCTGAGCTGTGCTGATCCTGGGGATGTTCGGGGGTCTGCTCGCCATTGATCCATTTCAACCAATCATCGACAACACCGGATGCCAGAACAAAACCGACAACCCCGAATATGGCGCCCAAAACCCAGGCGCCTTCTGTAAATCCAAAAGTGTCCGGATTCCAGGGTTCCAGGCCAAGTATCAGGCGAACCGTGGTCACTAAAAACACACCGATTAAAAACCCAATAACAAAACCAAACAACCCGCGGAAAAAACCTGTCGACCAAAGGCTTACTTTGTCATTTTCAGTCATATAATTCCTCCAAACCAATCATAAACGATGGTTACTTCAACGTTTTTATGTACTCGATGATGTCAGCAATCTGATCCACAGTGAGTTCCTGGCCGAAGTTCGGCGGCATAACTCCCTGTGGGAATCCGTCTACAATTTTTACATTAGGATCGATGATCGATTCTTTTAAATATTCCAAATCAGCGATAACCGATGTCCCATCTGTTAACAGTCTTTCGCTTTCATAAATACCTTGCCAGGTTGGGCCAACGATCTTAACGCCGTCTACGCTGTGACAGGAGGTGCAACCGAATCTTTCAGCCCATAATTCGCCGCGAACAACAGGATCATTTGGGACTCCGGATTTTTCAGACAACCAATCGAGATATGCATCTTGAGAGACAACTCGAACAGGAGCAACCATATAGGAATGCAATTCGCCGCAAAGCTCTGCACATAGTACTGAATACTCTCCTTCACGTGTTGGCGTGATCAAGATATTACGCGCGAACTTCTCTCCACCAGGTAATGCGTCCTGTTTAACTCGAAATTCCGGCACCCAAAATGAATGAATGACATCGCTCGACCGCAATTCGATTTCTGCCTGTTTATCGATTGGCATCACGAGTTCGTTGGATATCACGCCAGATTCTGGGTACTGGAACCGCCAGGACCACTGCTGGCCGATTGCTTCGATCCGGACCGGTCTGGGATCCTGCCGCAACGTCTCCGCCAGCGATTGCCCCCCCAGGTAAGCGAGGAAAAGGACAGTCGCCAGTGGGATCAGAGTCCAGAACACCTCCAGTTTAGTGTTGCCTTCGATGTGTTTTGCATCGCTTGTGTCCCCCTTCTTTCGTCTGAAAAATATAATGCTGTATAACATTAACACGATGATCAAGGCGAACAAAAAGGCGATAATTTTAAACTCCAGGTTGAACATGCTGTCAATGGGTTCAGCCTGTGTGCTCGCCGGGCTAGGAAATAATTGAACGTAATCGAGACCCACAATTAACGCGGCAGCCACGATCACAACCAGGATTCCCGCAAAGATAAGATGCTTCATACACATTCTCCCGTTCTGATCGTTCTCTCAATGATTAGTTTTGGATTCAAATAGATGTTAAACATCATCCGAATAAATCCACTCATCCAACCAGTTATCCACCTGAGAAGCAACCAAAGTCCGGCGGTCATACACGACCGCATCGCTTCCGCTTTGCAAGGAGAGTAAAACCACGCGCAGTTTTTTCTCTCCGGCTACAAAACGCGCCAAAAACTCATCCCTGTTGAGTGCCTCATCGTCATAATCAACAACGATCAAATCAGGGTTGAGCCGTTCGAGCACATCGATTGCCTGTTCAAGGTTAGTCACCATGCCAACAACCTCAACGTTTGTGTGTTCGCGCTCCTGCAGCAGGCTGCGCAAACCTTCGCCAAACAGGGCGTGGTTGGATGCTATTAAGACGCGGCGAGGTTTAACTCGATTTTGATTAGTCACCGGTGGCGATTTCCTTCTCAATGGCTGTTTTTCGCACACTTAATTTATCAAATATGGTCGAAATTGTCATCCACCGTCCATGTGAAAAATGAGCGATATTGTGTAGCCCGTAGGGGTGATTTTCCAATCACCCCTTATTCAACCCTAACCCACATTCAGAATTCCCTATGGTATAAAACTGGTTAACTCCCCCCTGTTCGGCTGCGGAAGTTTTTCAATCACCAACAAATTTCAGAAAAGTATGTAATAAACCATGAATGAGCTGATCAGCGAAAACATAGATTTTTATCGCGCCCGCACTTTTCGCCTCTTACCTGATCTTCGCCTGCTAACCCCGGCCGATGCGATCGAATTCGTCAACCAAAGAGGTTTTGTGTATTTCTGGCCCATCAGCGGGATAACTATGCCCAATTTATGGACCGCTGTGGCTGGAGACCGGTCTGTTGCCTCGGACCACGACGACCCCGGTCACATCACCTGGGGATGGAAAGATGAACTGCTTGGTAAAGGTGAATGGTATTACGCAAAAATATTGCGCAAAAAGGCGACCATGGTCTCGATGGACGTGGCGCCTTATTTTTACGCACTTTCGGAAAATTACGGGTCTCCAGAACACGATTACCTGACCCTATACGAACAGGGTCGTTTGACCCAGGCTGAAAAAACAATCTACGAAACACTGCTCAATAAAGGACCGCTCGACACAGTCACATTACGGCGAGCCGTCTCTATGACCAGCCAGGCCAGCAACAGCAGATTCGATTCTGCGCTTGCGAAACTGCAGGCCGACTTTAAAATCCTGCCCGTCCGCGTTTCGCAAGCGGGAGGCTGGCGGTATGCTTTTGTGTATGATATTGTTGCCCGTTATTACCCCATCCTACCGGAACTGGCACAAAAGATTAGTGAAGACGATGCGCGCCGTAAACTATGCCACCTATATTTTCTTTCAGTCGGGGCTGCCCAGCTCAGGGATGTGATGAAGCTCTTTGGCTGGAAGACGCCGATGGTGGAAAAGGTTGTTACCCAACTCGTCGGAACCGGGTTGTTGGCCCGCGGTCTTGAATTGGACAAATCTCCCGGAGAGTGGATCGCTCTTAAGGAACTATTAGCTCGTAGCAAACATACAAAATACACCCAGATGGCTGGATTTAAGCACAAGGACACTGTATAATGGGTGCATGAAATTAAGATGAGGTTAGGGGTATAAGAAAAAGGATAAAGCTCCCAACGTTCCAGGTATCAGCCCACCACACCCTGATCAGCAATACAGAGACAGCGCATGAACACCCAAGGTAATGATCCCTACCAGATAACGACCATCGAGCGACATATTCTCGATGAGCAGCGGCACCATCCGGAGGCGACCGGTGTGCTGACCAGCCTGCTCTACGACATCGCGCTGGCCGGCAAGGTCATCGCAAGTAAAACCACACGCGCTGGACTTGCGGAGATATTGGGACGCACAGGTGAAACCAATATCCAGGGAGAAATCGTACAAAAGCTCGATCGATTAGCAGATATGACCATCTACAGGCTCAACGACCATACCGGTCGGCTGGCCGCTCTGGCATCGGAAGAACACGAGGGCATATTAGATATACCCGATAAATATCCAACCGGTAAATATGTGTTGCTATATGATCCGCTGGATGGGTCTTCGAACATTGATTACAACATCCCAGTCGGGACAATTTTCGCTTTCTACCCGCGGGTCAGCGACGATGGACCGGGTGTTATGGCCGATGTTTTACAACCAGGACGCAACCTGGTGGCGGCTGGCTACATCCTTTACGGGAGCAGCACCATGCTGGTCTATACCACCGGTGCCGGAGTGCATGGATTCACACTTGATCCTACCGTAGGAGAATTTTTGCTCTCTCACCCGCACATCCGAATACCCGAGCAGCCCGTATACTTCAGTGCGAATATGGGCTACCGTCTCAATTGGAGTGTTGGGGTCAGGCGCTATACCAATTATCTGCAAGGAGATAACCGCAGAGAGAATGGTTTATCCCTGCGGTATGTCGGTTCACTGGTGGCTGATTTCCACCGCAACCTGTTGGCTGGCGGTGTTTTTTACTACCCCGCTGATAATGAGGATCCGGAAAAACCGCACGGGAAATTACGCCTGCTGTATGAAGCCGCGCCGCTGGCGTTTATCGCGGAACAGGCCGGCGGGTATGCATCCAATGGGATGCAGAGTATCATGCACATCGAACCAGAATCCCTTCACCAGCGAACGCCATTGTTCATTGGCAGCCGTGACCTTGTAAAAAAGGCAGAGTCGCTCATCAGTGAATTTGATTAGAATTTGACGCCTGCTTATTCAACAAAAACCTACAAAATTTCCACTATCGATAGGAAAAAAGACAATGACAGAAATCGCCATCATGTTGGAAGGACAAAATGGGCTTAACTGGACACGCTGGCAGCACATCGCCCAGGCGGTTGAAGATCTGGGCTTCGCCGGTTTATATCGATCCGATCATTTTACAAACAGCAGCGCACCCGATATCGACTCGTTGGAGTTGTGGGTGTCTTTGACGTGGCTGGCCAGTCACACAAAAAGGATTGAGTTTGGACCGCTCGTTTCACCCGTCTCATTTCGCCACCCAACATTTACTGCACGCATGGCATCCGCTGTTGACGACCTGTCGAACGGGCGCTTAACCCTGGGGCTTGGCGCAGGCTGGCAGGAGCGGGAACACAATAATTTCGGCTTCGATTTGTTGAACGTCCCAGAGCGAATGGACCGATTTGAGGAAGGTCTGGATGTGATCACCAGGCTGTTACGTAATGACAGCGCGGTCGAATTCATGGGGACATATTACCAGCTTGACGATGCGATCCTGCTCCCCCGACCGCAGCGACCAGGTGGACCTCCACTTTGTATCGGGGGCAATGGGATAAAACGTACTCTGCCTCTGGTGGCAAAATACGCTGACGAGTGGAACGCCATTTTTGTTCCAACGGGTAAATATGCCAAACTCAATGCCCACCTGGACAACCTGATAATATCGCAAGGGCGCCAACCTTCACAGGTGCGCCGGTCAATGATGACCGGGATTACGTTTGGAGCGGATTCCACTGAGTTGGAACAGAAAGTTGCCCAACGAACCAAGGGAAAGGGGACTGCCGAACAACTGCGCCAACGAGGCCGGATTGTTGGCACTTCTTCAGAGATAGCCGATCAACTTGGTGAGCTCGCCGAAGCCGGATTGCAACGAGTGATGCTCCAATGGCTTGACCTGGATGATCTCGATGGATTGGAGACTCTAGCGAAAGGTGTTTTAGGGTAAGCCACAGGGAACCAATGAATGGATTTTTCATTTCCAGAGAAGTAATTTATCAAACACTTCATGGAAAATCCCTACACACTATCATTATCCTTATCCTGCTGTGTACGATCACAAGCAGTTGTATGCTCATCCCTGATTCGGATTCGTCAGCCAGCGCATCGGATGAAGCCACCGCGACCGTTTCGGTAAACACACCAAGCGATATAGAGCTTCTGGCTACTGCTCATACACTCGCTACACAAATCAGTGCCGCCGATCCTGTGGGGACCGCGGAAGTCTTTGCAACTGCCCAGGCCCGCACTACTGCTCAAAATGTAAATTTAACAGAAACTTCAAATCCCCCACCCCGAGACACCCTTACACCAACTGGAGGAGGAATCGGACCTGATGGAAGCATATTACCCGAAGGTATTGCAGTACCGGAATTCAGTGTCATTAATTTCTTCAGCTCGCCTAACTTCGTCTCATTCTCATCCCAAGAGTCCTTAAGCACCCTTACGGAATTTTACTTGGTTGAAATGCAGGAAAACGGATGGACTATATTAAATCTTGGCACCTATATCACCTTAAGTAATGCCCAACTCAACTACGAAAAAATTGATCGAAAGGCGACTATCACCCTACAGTTAAACCCGATATCAGAACGTGTCTCCGTCGTGATCACAATAATGAACAAATAAATTGCGTGCTGTTAGTATTTCATTCAGCCAATGACATTCTAGGTAAATGCGCTTCGATGGCTGTTTCTTGTTTCTATCTTCATATGCGCATTTACACAAGCTTGACGGAAAACATTCTTGGTATTAATTCCAATTTCAGACCGTCAAGCACATAACATCGCAATGGGTGGATTTGCGCGATTGATCCCCACATTCCTAACAAATCCAATAAAATTTTATGTATAGTCCAGAGACGCTGGGCAATCCCTAATGTCAATCTGGACAGCCAATCCAGACAATGTATAATTCAGACCGGATGTTCAAAGATCCGAATTGCGTCATCAGGACGGTAATTGGAAAACATGAATAATAAAGACATACATGGAAACTTAGATCCATTTTTTATCCCCAACTCCGTGGCCGTAATCGGTGCATCAAGCAATCCCACAAAATTGGGGCATGCTGTTCTAAAGAACTTGGTTGATGGGGGATACGGGGAAAAAAGGAATGTTTACCCGATCAACCAGCGCGCTGAGGAAATTCTTGGGCTGAAAGTGTATCCCACCGTAAATGACGTCCCGGGGGAGATTGAACTGGCTGTTATCGTTATCCCGTATCCTTTCGTACCAGCGATCCTGCAAGAATGTGGCGATAAGGTCATCCCGGCCGCGATTGTGATCAGCGCCGGTTTTCGGGAGGCAGGTCACGAAGGATTAGAACGCGAGATTGAGCTGGTGAATATCGCCAAGCAGTACAACATCCGTTTGATCGGACCAAATTGCCTGGGGGTGATTGATACGAATACACCCCTCAATGCATCTTTTGCTGCAGGGACACCTCCCAGCGGACCCATGGCGTTTATGTCTCAAAGCGGAGCGTTGGGTACAGCCGTTCTCGACATCGCTTTGGCTGGAAGGTTGGGATTGTCCAAGTTTGTCAGTTTGGGTAACAAAGCCGATGTGGATGAAATCGATCTATTGAAAGCGTGGCAGGATGATCCAGACACGAACGTGATCATGATCTACAGTGAGGGCATGTCAAACGGGCAGGAATTCATTGATGTTGCCCGGCAGGTGACCCGGGTAAAACCTGTCGTGGCCATAAAGTCGGGCGTTACCCAATCCGGATCTCGAGCCGTCTCGTCCCACACTGGTTCCCTGGCAGGGTCCGAACAGGCTTACAAGGCAGCATTTCAGCAGGCAGGTGTACTGCGCGTAAACTCGATGCAGGAACTATTTGATGTTTCCGCCGCTATCGGATATCAACCGGAACTACGAGGGGAGCGGATCGCCATCATTACAAACGCTGGTGGACCCGGGATTCTGGCAACCGATGCCCTGGAGCACGCCGGGCTAACAATGGCTCGTTTTGAGCCTGAATCAATCCAGGCACTGATGCAATACCTTCCTGATGCAGCCAGCGCCGCCAACCCGGTTGATGTACTTGGAGACGCCAGGAGTGACCGGTACAAAATTGCCCTGGATAGCGTCAGTCAAGATCCCAATGTAGACGGCATATTGGTGCTCTTAACTCCCCAAGCAATGACAGAGATCGATGAAACAGCCGATGCCATCGGGAAATTATCCAACCAAATCAACAAACCGATTCTGGCTTCCTTCA
>Ga0209013_10002084_pt1 | contig 18290 bp, 17 predicted proteins | sample Cruoilmetagenom2_FD_187291 | JGI IMG/M metagenome (GOLD analysis project Ga0209013, IMG submission 187291) | Oil polluted marine microbial communities from Coal Oil Point, Santa Barbara, California, USA - Sample 2 (SPAdes) (version 2) | ecosystem: Environmental > Aquatic > Marine > Oil seeps ...
CAGTATGTGGCGTCCCTGCATCAATCAATACCCATGATTGTGTTGTACCGATAAAACAAACATTCACAATCTGTACCGTCAAACAATGAATGTCTTCAGCCACTACGTGCACCTGTCCGCTTTCTACAGAAGTCATCGGGATAAATCTTTTTGTCGAAGAACTTTCCTCCATTCGCATTCACCTTCCTGGCTTAGAATTACGTGAGCCATAAATAACCGTGACCCACATGGCATCACGGTTACAATCAAGATTAAAAACCGCCACTCTCATTTACATGATGATTGTTTTGACCATCCTTGACATGGAGTTCTTTCTTCTCCTGCTCGCTTAACTTATTCAATTCACCTTGTTCAACTGTATTATCTTTTTGTTTTGAGGTATCCTTCTCTTGGTTCATATCTTTGTTCATTACATTCACCTCCCTAAAAATCTCTTCGCCATTATTTTTCCCTAAAAGGGTATTTTCTAACATACAATTTCAAATTCAGCTTCACCATTAAAAACACAACTAAAAAAGGCATACCAAAATTTAAATGGCATGCCTCAATTCTTGCACTTTATCCATTACGACTCACTCAAACAATCCAGCGGTCTTCCTTGGATCACCGATTTTCCGCAATTCCCATGTAGTTTCCAGATAGATAGAAGTCAATATGGAGAAACGATCACCCATGGACTCTGCCATTTCAAGCGCAACGATACTCTCATAAACCAGTGCCATTCTCTTTGCCAAAACCTTCGCTTCAAACGTCTGCATCGCTTCGTCCAAACCTGAAAATACTTTCAGGTCAACTTCCAACTCCTGAACCACCCGTTCGACTGTTGATTTCAAAGTACTTGCCTCGATCTTCTCAAGCCGGGAAAGCATGCTTTCGATAAACAGTGTATGTGCATTGAATTTTCTTACCAGCCGGACCAATTCCAAAGCCAGTATGTTCGCGGTTCCTTCCCAAACTGTCAGGACCTGTGCATCCCTGAGCAATCGTGGAGTTACGAAATCCTCGATATATCCATTTCCACCATGCATTTCAATCGCTTCGTGAGCGAAATGAATCGCCTGTTCGGCAGATTCTTTTTTGAGGATAGCAATAAACAATCTGTTCAAGATTCGTTCTTCATCCGTCGCTTCATTGGCGACGACACGATCGTACAACTTGATCAAATCAAAAACGGTCGAAAGCTCGACTTCCATTTTTGCTGTCAATTTCCCCAGAGTGTCCTGGACCATTGGGAAGGCTACAAGCTTTTGCCCGAATGCATCTCTCCTATGGGCATATTCCGATGCCTCATTCAATGCACGTCTCATGATCCCGAGGGAAGCCACTGCATTACAGATGCGCGATAAATTGAGGGCTTCCATCATATACTTCAGTCCATTCGCTTTGTCCCCCACTACATGTGCAGTGGCACCATCGAATTCCACTTCCCCGCTCGGTACGGCTCTTACACCTAGCTTATCTTTCAATCTGCGTATTGAAATTCCATTCAACGAACCGTCTTCCCGACGCCAAGGCACTGCAAAAAGTGTCAGTCCGCGTGACCCTTCCCGAGCTCCTTCGATACGTGCAAGAACCATCGCGACCCCTGCCATACCAGCATTCGAAGCAAAATACTTTTCACCATACAACCTGAAATGCCCACCATCTTTGACTGCCTTGACAACATTCGCTCCTACATCCGAACCACCCTGACGCTCAGTCAAAAATGTTGCTCCCTCATATAATTCAACGTTGCCTGTTGCTGCTACATTCGGCAGAAAGCGCGCTTTCAACTCTTCATCTGCATAATGCTCGAGCAAGAATGCCGTCGCCATGGTCAATGTAACCGGACAATAAAATCCTGGCTCGGACTGCGACAAAATATAACCTTGTGCGAAACTATACAAGTAATTCCCTTTGCGTCCCACTTCAGGAATTTCCTTATGCACATAGCCCACAATGCCAGTCTCGTAAGTTTCCTTCACCGTTTTTTTATATCCTTCATTCACCCAAACTTCCGAAACGTCATTCCCGTAACGATCATATTTCACCAAACATGGTGCACCTTCTCGATCGGTATGTCGTGCACGCTCATCAATTTCATTTGCCACGCTCTCACCAAACAGACTTAATGCCTTATGTGCATAAGAAAAAAACTCCGGTTGTAACCCATTTCGTAATATTTCATGTAGGGTTTCATCTCCCGTGTAAAAGTTGCGTCTCTTCATTTACTCTCCTCGCTCTCTCAGCGGCTGTTTCAAGATTTTCCCCGAAGCGTTCCTTGGAAGTGCATCGACTTGCTCGAACAATTTCGGAACTTTATAGGCAGACAACTTCTCTTGTGTAAATGCTTTTAAATCTGAAATCGCAATCTCTCCATGTCCAGAAAAATATGCTTTTACGGTCTCTCCCCATTCCGGGTGAGGCACTCCAACCACGGCCACTTCATTTACGCTTGGATGTGAAACCAACACGTCCTCGATTTCTTTCGGATATACATTGACACCACCAGTGATGATCAGATCTTTCTTTCGATCGACGATAAAAATGTAGCCATCTTCATCAAAACGAGCTAAATCTCCTGTTTTCAACCAGTCTCCATCGAAAGTGGCCAATGTGGCTTCTTCATTTTTGTAATAGCCAAGCATTGTCCCATCACCGCGCAAATAAATCTCACCTACCTTACCTGTTGCTACATCTTCTCCATTGCCATCCACAATTCGCAGTTCAGTAAACAATGCGGCACGCTTGCCGATACTGCCTGCTTTGTCAGCATGTTCGTGTCCAAGAAGCAGCGTTCCACTAGGTCCCGCTTCCGTCAATCCATACACACAGACTAGATTGTCAGTCCGGAATGCACTTTGAATGAATTCTACTTCGCCTTTGGAAAGAGGTGCTCCGCCGTAAACCCACCATTTCATCGAAGACAAATCTGTTTTAGCAATGCCAGAATCTTTACCTGTCAGCAAATAAGCAACAGGTGCACCAAAGAAATGTGTCGTGCGTTCTGTTTCAACCGTTTTCAATAACAATTCAGGCGTAAATGTAGGGGTCAGTACATGGGTTGCTCCGACGATCATCCCTGCCAGCAAGAATAAATGCAGAGGCGCCGAATGACTCAGCGGCATCATCAGCAACAAGCGGCTTTCCGGCTTCATTTCCATCTCAATACAAATCATTTGGGCTACCGTCAGCACATTTCGATGGCTGAACAGGACGCCTTTTGGCCGGCCAGTCGTTCCGGAGGTATACAAAATGGTGCATGGTTCATCGTCTGAAGACGCTGATTGCAGTTTTACATGCGATTTCGTTTCAACAAATCTCTCAAAAGAATGCCATTTTCCGACGCTACCACCAGTCTTCAGCAACAACAGATTCGATTGCAATGGTTTGACCACTTCAAACAGCAGCTCATGGACCACCAGTGCTTTTGCATCCGAATGTTCTAAGATGTACTCAATTTCAGGTATCGTGGACTTCGCATTGATCGGAACAATCACACCACCTAAACGATGCACCGCAAAATACACCACCACAAATTCGGTTACGTTCGGCATGAAAAGGACCACTTTATCCCCGGCTGTTATTCCTTTTGTCATCAAACCGTGTGCCAAACCCTCCACTTGTCTATCCAGCACTTCATAGGTCAACCGCTGTCCCATTCCGATAATAGCTTCCTTAGTTGGAAACTTTCGTGCATTGTGCTCCAAAATACGTGATAAATTCACTGGCCATTCCCCTTTAAGTTAATTAATTTTTCCGAAAATTCATGAAGCAATTGTTCCATCTCCGACTTCATTTCCTGCAATTCCCGTATTTTTTCATCGACTTCAGCCACACGGTCATGGCCGTATTCAATCGTCTTTACCAACTGCTTTACTCCCGTTCGATCTTGATTGAACAACAAAACCATTTCTTTGATTTCCTCCAGATTGAAGCCATATTGTTTTCCCCGGACAATCAACTTCAACTTCGCACAATCCGATGGACCGAACATGCGGAGATTGCTTTCCGTACGTTGGGGACGCAGCAACCCAAGCTCCTCATAATAACGAATCGTCCGTGTGGTCACCCCAAACTCCCGCGCCACATCAGCAATACTTTTCACTGCCATCTCCTCCATTTAACTGTATACTTGCATCTTAACATTTACGTTAACGTTAACTTCAATAGCATTCATAAAAAAAAGACTCTGTAAGTGCGACTTGAGTAAATACAAGATAATGAACACAAAAGACAAACATATCTAAAAAAGGCAGCCGTCTTTAAAAAACGGCTGCCCTCTTACTCTCTATTTTCAAAAAATTAAAACTGCAATTTCTTCTTCCTTTGCCACAAAATACTAACCAACATCGTCACACCAAGGACGACAAATCCAAGCATGAATGGATACAGGATATCCACATCATACAGAACCCCCGCAAGCAATGGTCCCACTACGTTGCCGATGCTCATATAGGCATTGTTCATACCCATAGCAAAGCCCTGCTCATTGCCGGCAAGTTTTGAAATCAACGTATTCAGAACTGGTCTCAAAATGGAAGTCGCAAGGAACACGACAAGCGTTATCATGAAGAACAATACATACGTAGATGCAAATAAAGACAAGAAGAAACAAACTGCCGTTACCGCAATAAACACATTCAAAATTACGCCTTCTCCAAAACGGCGCACCAAGCGATCGACCACCAACAACTGCATCACAACACTTACGATACCCGTAGATGTTATCATCACTGCGATTTCTTTCGGAGTCGCCCCGAACTGGTTATCGACAAATAACCCAAGAACTGACTCATACGCCATCAAACCGAAGCTCATGACAAGCGTAATGACGAGCGGAATGAAATAAGGCTTATGGACAGACTGTGCCAATTTCTTCATCATCGGCTCCTGGTCAACCACCATATCTGCATTGACTTCTTCCCGGCTTTCCTTCAAGACAATGACCGAGAAAATGACCGACACCAACGAAACCAAAGCGGACACTAATAAAGGAAGCTTTAGATCGAAGTCCGCCAAAAAACCACCAATCCCAGGACCGATGACAATCCCAAGCGACATCGCTGCAGAAATGTAACTGTTCCCTTTCGCGCGCTGATCCATTGTCGTAATATCCGCTACATAAGCAAATATTGCCGGTATCAGCAACGCAGCACCCACTCCGCCAATCACTCGCGAGGTATAAAGTACCCAAATCGAATCCGAAAAATAAAATACGAACATCGAAATGGTCAATCCACTCAGTCCCGCAATGATCATTTTACGGCGGCCTATTTGATCAGCCCACTTCCCGGCAATCGGTGACATCACAAACTGCGCACCGGCAAAAATCGCGATCATCAACCCAGCCGCCATTCCGCCTTCACCAATCGACACTAAATACGCAGGCAAGATTGGAATAATAATCCCGAAACTCCCGATTGCAATGAACATATTGATCATCAACACAATTATTTTCTTACGTTGTTCACCGTGCATCTATTCATCCTACTTCCTTAACATCCTATTTATTGTGCTGAAAAAGCACACTTTATCTATCTAACCCTAAACCAAGCCTACTAGTCAATCAATTCCTCTATCAAGAGAAAAAAGTGGCAATAAAAAACGTAATCAAGACAATAAATTAAAATATACTTTCAAACAAATCAATAATACCCAAAATTAGACAGGAAAAACCATTTGTATTCAACTATAATAATTAGGTAGTAATAGTTACTATCTTCCAAAAACATTGTTATAAATTGGTATTTAATGCATGAGTTACTTATAAATGCACAATGAATTTATCATAGAGAGGTTGCACCCATGCAAACGAACCTAAACTTACAACATGAAAATATAGAAATAATAGAGAAATCGAAACTTCGATGCAAAGAGTGGGAGTTAGATCCCTCAATCATTCCTGATCCGTTTGAAATTAGCTTTGAACAACTGAAACAAATTCAAAGGGAAAACAAAGAAGTCCTGAAAGTGGTGGAATTTTTCATTCCGGAATTCCTGAATATGGTGAAAGGTACCCCTTTATTGATCGTGGTTACAGATAATAAAGGAATCGTTACCTTTATGGAAGGTGACAGTACGATTAAAGATGTCATCCAACAACTTGGATTCAGAACGGGCGTACAATTCACCGAGCGTTATAACGGGACGAACTGCATCAGTCTCGCACTCGACCATAACCAACCGATAGCAGTGGTCGGATCGCAGCATTACCACGATTTTCTTTATCAATCGGCTTGTTATTCCGTACCTTTTAAAGATCATCGCACAAACGGAACTATCGGTACTGTTTCCATCATGACGGCACTGAACTATCAAGATCCATTGTTGCTTTCCTTGCTTTCCATTGTAGGAACCAGCATAGAGAGGGAAATTCAACTGCGCGAGCAAAACAAAGACTTGAATGTACTGAACCAAGTCGTAACTGAATCATCTCACACAGCCATGATCTTGACCGATCAATTTGGCCGCATCACGGAATTCAATGCCTATGCTGAAAAACTGACAGGTTTGAAGCGGGAAAACGTCATCAAAAAACCTGCACAGGAACTTTCAATTGTAGGGGACTGGTTACAGAAAATCGTCCATTCAAAAGATACATTTACGGATATTGAGGTCATTTTTCAAAATCCAGATTTCTCTAAAGAGACGATCTGTTTGTTCGATGGACGACCGATTTACAGTGTGAATCAACATTTCATCGGGACCGTAGGCAGCTTCCGGGACATCACGGACCGTTATGAAAACCAGCTGCTGATGAAGCACCATGCTAACCATGACGATTTGACTGGCCTTCCGAATAGACGCTATTTCCAGACATATGTCAGAGCGTTTCTTGACTCATGCCAATCACATAACAAAAAGCTATCCGTATTCCTGCTGGATCTGGACCGTTTCAAACTGATCAACGATACACTAGGTCATGCAAAAGGTGATACGTTGCTCATACAAATTGCACAACGACTAAATGACTACCTGGACGGTAAAGGAAAACTGTTCAGAATGGGTGGGGATGAGTTCACGATTGTCTTGACAGATATCAAGGCCCGGGAAGATGTCCAAGTCATTGCCGATGACATCATCGAGATTGTCCGCAAGCCATTTGTCATTCAAAATCTTGAATTCCATGTCAGCACCAGTATAGGGATTACCCTATACCCTGATGATGGTTCTGACATCAGTACACTTTTCGCGCATGCAGATACAGCGATGTACCGTGCAAAAGAAAGCGGCAAAAATGGATATTGTTTCTACAACTCCGAAATGACCGGGGAGTCGATACAAAAATTGACGCTCGAAACTGAGCTCGAACAGGCCATTAAAAATAATGATCTCATTCTTCATTATCAGCCACAAATCGATTTGCACATCAACCAGATCGTCGGGTTGGAAGCTCTAATTCGCTGGAACCATCCGGAACTCGGACTGATTCCACCAGGTGACTTCATTCCCCTTGCCGAGGAGATGGGCTTAATGGTCAATCTTGGCGAATGGGTGCTGTACAATGGGTGCCGTCAAATGAAAAAGTGGCACGATCAAGGATTGACTTCCCTCAAAATATCAATCAACCTGTCACCACAGGAATTCCTGAAACAGGGACTGGTCGATAAAGTAAAACAAGTCCTGCAAGAAACTGGCCTTGCACCACACGGCCTCGAACTGGAAATCACGGAATCGATGACGATGGACGTTGTTCGCGCCACATCAGTCCTGCAGGAACTCAATGATCTCGGCATTCAAATTGCCATTGATGACTTCGGTACAGGATTCAGTTCATTGAACTACTTGAAGAATTTCCCGATTCACCGTTTGAAAATCGATCGCAGCTTCGTTCGGGACATGATGAACGGTCCAAAAGATACCAAAATCGTCGACACCATCATATCCATGGCTCATGCTTTGGATCTGAAAGTAATTGCGGAAGGCGTGGAAACGGAAGAACAGCATCACTTCCTTCAAGGCTTAACATGCAATGAAATTCAAGGTTATTATTACAGCCAACCGCTGACGGCAGCCGCTATCGAAGAAAAATACGAGTTCCATTCAACAAGAGGAGTTATTCAACTATGAAAACCGTCGCATCCATTCTTGCTGAACATCTGAAACTATTTAATGTAGCTCATGCTTTCGGGATTCCCGGCAAAGCCGTCGTCCCCCTCATTTTGGAGCTGGAGAAAAACGATATTGAATTTGTCTTGAGCAGACATGAATCGGGAGCCGGCTTTATGGCCGGCGGTTATTCCCGTCAAAACCACTCTTTAGGTGTTGCAATCGGGACATCGGGACCTGGTGGCACTAATTTGCTGACGGCAGCCGGACAAGCGAAAGCCTATCATTTACCCGTACTTATCATTACCGGGCATCCTTCTGTCAAAGCATCGGGCCGTCCTATGGGTCAGGATTCCAGTATTTTCGGGACCGATCTTGTGAAAATGTTCGAACCTGTCACCCTATTCAGTGCAAGAGTCGAACGAGCGGACCAATTTCCCCTTTATTTCCAGCATGCACTTGAAAAAGCATTGATCGGGCGTAAAGGTCCTGTTCATTTATCGATTGCGGCAGATGTGCTCATGCAGGAAATAGAACCATTTACACTTTCCTTGCCGGACCTTCAACCAGCCGTTTCACCTAATATGGTTCAAGTCAAATCCTTGCTGGAACAGGCAAAAAAACCTCTCCTCTTCCTGGGGAAAGGTGTACATATTTCACAAGCCTATGAAGAAGTGAAAAACCTTTCACTTCAATACAATCTGCCAGTTATTACGACGCCTGGTGGAAAAGGTACGGTGCGAACCGATCATCCTGGTTACCTTGGGCCGTTCGGGTTGGGTGGAACCGAGGAAGCCGCCGACTATATGTCCGCTGATGTCGATTTGCTGGTAGTCATCGGAACCAAGCTGACGGATATGTCACTGCCAGCATATACACCGGATATGTACCCGAAACAAATTGTTCAATTTGACATTGAACCGACATTCGTCGGAAAGTCCATCCCTGTTCCAACATTATCGGTTCTGGGGGATGCAAAAGTTAACTTGCAGGCGATTCTTGATCCAGCGTTCATGGAAATTTCTGCAACTTCGTATGGTGAACCAACTACAGTGGAGGTTGTTCCTTCAGTAGAAGAAAAACTATCGGCGGTTACATCCATCAAACTAATGCGAAAACATTTGCCTGCAGATACGATTTTGTTTGGAGATGATGGCAGTCATACATTTTACGCCATCCAGCATTTTGATATTGAACAGGAAGGCACATTCTTCGCAGATGATGTCTTTGGGACAATGGGTCATGCCATTGGTTATGCAATCGGGGCCAAATTCGCGAACGAATATCAGCCCATTGCCTGCTTGACCGGTGACGGCTGCATGATGATGCATGGCGCTGAAATATCAGCTGCTGTCTGTCATGATTTGCAAATACCGTTCATTGTTCTGAACAATGGCCGTCTTGACATGGTCGATAAGGGGATGCGCAGCAACTTGGGTCGCTCAGTCGGAACAGTGTATGAATACCCTGCAAACCTCAGCCAATTTGGAGAATCACTTGGAGCAGCAGCATACCGATGCTTCACTGCAAAAGAGGTCGAAGAAGCACTCGACTTCGCCAAGACCTACAAAGGACCGACAGTCATTGAAATCATGGTCGATCCCGAAGAAATTCCGCCCACACTGAAACGTGGATAATAGAGACATTTACACCCCGCAAACTTAACTAGTTTGAGGGGTGTTTTTGATGTGTGCAATCTCAATCGGAGTATTTGGGGGTGACGTCTGAGAAAGAAGGGTTCACGTCCGAAAAATATGGGATGACGTCTGAATTTTTTGCAACAACGTCTGAAAAACCCCTGTTCTTCCCTTATTTCTATCATACTATGAAAATTCATATGCTATTATATTGACCTATACCCTAGTTGTCCTATAGGATTAATACCAGTGACAGAATTTTCATTTCAGTTGAATTATTTAATTATTCCAAAAGGAGTTGGTTGAATCATGCGTTATGGATTTTGGTTACCTATTTTCGGAGGTTGGTTGCGCAACGTTGAAAATGAAAACATGCCCCCTACCTTTGACTACGCAAAACAAGTAATTCAAGCTGGGGAAAGATTAGGCTTTGATACGACACTCATCGCAGAACTTTACCTGAATGACATAAAGGGACCTGAATCCGATTCATTGGAAGCTTGGTCAACTGCAGCTGCACTGGCAGCCGTGACAGAAAAAATCGAGATCATGGCTGCTGTCAGACCAGGATTCCACAACCCTGCAGTCACGGCAAAAATGGCGGCGAACATTGACCATATTAGCAACGGACGCTTCACATTGAATGTCGTATCCGCCTGGTGGCAAGAAGAAGCAAACCAATACGGTGGGATTTTCACTGAACACGATGAGCGTTACGACCGCACGGAAGAATTCCTTGAAGTTGTCAAAGGGTTATGGACGGAAGAAGTCTTCTCCTATAAAGGCAAGTTCTATAATATTGAAAACGCACATTTGCATCCAAAACCGATTCAAAAACCAAACCCTATCCTTTATGCAGGCGGCGAAAGCCCTCGCGGAAAAGAAACCATTGCTGCAAGGTGTGATGCTTACGTCATGCATGGCGGGACGGTTGAAGAAATCAAAACGAAAATCGACGGCATGAAATCACTGCGTGAACAAGCCGGAAAAGAACCATTCAAATCTTTCGGCATGGCAGCGTATGTGGTTTGCCGTGATACAGAAGAAGAGGCACAAGCTGAGCTTGACCGCATCACCGATGTGAAGGAAAACAGCGGATATGCCGGATACAATGACTTCACCAGCAAGTCACAGCTCGAGCAACAAGTGAAACTTTACGATTACTCAGTCTCCAATCGTGGCTTGAGACCGAACCTGATAGGTACGCCTGAACAAATCGCCAACCAAATCATCGCTTACGAACAAGTAGGACTGGACCTTTTACTGCTTCAATTCTCTCCGCAACTTGAAGAGATGGAACGCTTTGCAGAGAAAGTAATGCCTATTGTTGAAAGCAAAAGAGCTCAACTAATCTAAAATAAGGAGGATACATATCATGAGCAAAATTTATATCATTCACGAAAACCGCGAGTGGACCAATCACTTGACCACTAGACTTGAAGAACTGAACGTACCTTACGAGGAATGGCATCTTGACCAAGGCATCGTCAACCTGACGGAAGCACCACCTGAGGGGATTTTCTACAATCGCATGAGTGCTTCTTCCCATACACGTGGCCATCGCTACGCACCGGAACTCACTTCCGCTGTATTGGCATGGCTCGAACACCACAACCGTACGATTTTCAATGGCAGCAATGCTCTTCGACTAGAGCTCAGCAAAGTACTTCAATACACGGCTTTGGATGCAGCAGGCATCAAAACACCGAAAACATTAGCGGCTGTTGGAAATGAACAAATTATCAAAGCAGCCCAGGACCTTGGGGAAAGTTCATTCATCACCAAACATAACCGTGCCGGCAAAGGACTTGGTGTCCAACTGTTCCATTCCATTGAAGGATTAAGAAGCTATGTAGAAGGCACGACTTTCGAAGAACCTGTGGATGGTGTCACATTGATCCAGCAGTACATCAAAGCACCTGAAGCATTCATCACCCGTTGCGAATTCATCGATGGCAAGTTCCAATATGCCGTCCAGGTCGACACTTCGGAAGGCTTCGAACTGTGCCCTGCTGACGCTTGCCAAATCAACGACCTGTTCTGCCCAGTTGGGGAAACCGAAACAACTTCAACACAACCGAAATTCCAGATCATCGAAAACTTCAATGACCCGATTATTGAGAAATACGAGGCATTCCTGAAACAAAACGAAATCAAAGTGGCTGGCATCGAATTCATCCGCGATGCAAACGGTGAAATTTACACCTACGACGTCAACACCAATACCAACTACAATGCAGATGCCGAAAAACAAGCTGGCCGCTACAACATGCTGACGCTTGCTCAAACGTTGAAAGCGGAACTTGAAAAGAACTATGCAAAAGCCTGATTTAGGCAAATGAGTATTCCTTTCACTAGAAGGGGCGGCCGTTGTTGAAAAAACGGTCGCCTTTTTTCTGAGCAAATGAGGTGAAATCCAGAATTAGTGTCGCGAATTACAGATATATTCACTCGAACTCCAGATAACCTACATCGAATTATAGAATTCCATTACTCAAATACAGATAACTCCATTCCAATTCATGATAAACTAGAGATAACAGAACAGGAGTGATCACCCTATGCGCGTAGCCATTTTCGACTTTGACGGCACACTATATCCACAAGAAACCTTTACATTAATGATGAATTACATGAAGAAACATCCGGTTCACTCATCAAAATATCAATCGTTTTACCGAGCGCTCATGAAGCCATACCTGGCATATAAAATGAAAATGTATCCTGAGAAAAAAATGAAAGCCAAATCGATGCAGCTTTATTTAAATGTATTTAAAGGCATGCACCAAAGGGAAATTGAAAAGTATTTTGAAGAGATGTCCAAAGGAATGCGCAACGAACTCAATTGGGCAGTTGTCGAGCGTCTGGAAAAACATTTGATAGATGGTGACCATGTACTGCTCGTATCCGGCGCTTTCACACCGATGCTCAACGAAGTCACCCGTGACTTTGCCATTCATGAAGTGATTGGCACAGAGATTCCGATGCGTAACGGAAAAATAGATACCGATACCGGCATTTACCACATTCAAGGTGAGCGCAAAAATGAAATGATCGATAAAGCCCTTGAAGGTTTTGACATCGATTGGGAAAACAGCTTTGCGTATGGCGATAGTATCTCGGATATCACCGTGCTGGAACTCGTCGGCAATCCCGTAGCCGTCCGCCCGGAAAATCGCCTGAAAGCAGTGGCCGAAGAACGCAAATGGGAAATCATCTGGTAATACATAAATGACACATAAAAAGACGGAGAAAGTAATTTATTCTCCGTCTTTTCTGTATTATCTCAACTTATTTGTTATATCCATTATTTCGAGCTTCCGCTTCATCTAATATTTCTCTTCTGAATCCATCAATCGCTTCTTTGCGACGTGCATTTTTCTGGCGAATTGCTTCCAGTTCAGGTCCATCGGAAAACATGGCCGTTTCTTCTGCCGCTTCCATATTCCCGATTGTATTCACTTTCATTTCCACGAGCTTTTCAACGTTATCAGATCGATCATCTTTATTGGGTTTATTGTTAGCCATCATAATTCCTCCTCCGTAATAATAAAAACACACAAGAGATAGAATGCCCAAATGGCTATTTTCTATCCTGTATTTTTCATATTTGAAACCACCACTTCACTAAACAACGATCTTCCACTCATGAATTCACGATTTCTTCACTTAACCATAGGCTGCCTTCAGAACCGATATGTTAAACTAAAAAGAAAAAGGAAGTCATCCATATGAAACGTTTCAAATTTATCATTCCTATTATGATTGTCGTAGTCGTACTGGCAATGTGGTATATAAACAAAGAATACCCGGAAGTTCCAATGTCCTCCCGCATCATGATTTCAATCGGTGGATCCATACTATCCGGTATCATTTCATTCTTCTTGCTCAAAAAAGACACATATGAAATCGACCCAAAACCAGCTGGACAAAATCAAAAAAAACGCCCATAATCCGGTAAACGGTGGCAGACAAAGTCACAATTGCCCTTTAAATTGTGGCTTTGCCTGATCTCGTGGGGTCATTCTTCTATAGAAATGGTATGTCGATCGCTAGCAGAACGATTCTTCCCGATGCAGAGTCCCAATTGCTCCCCAAATTGTGGGTCGCATCAACAAATGCACTCTTGCGGGACAACCTTATGTATATCAACATTCTTTTCCACACAAATTAAAAAGCCGGCAGTTTTTGCCGCCGGCCATAGTTTTATGAATTTTGATTTCCTCGTAATTGTTGTTGGGCTTGTGCCACTAATCGCTTAGTGATTTCTCCGCCAACGGAACCGTTAGCACGCGATGTAGCATTTTCGCCTAGTTGTACACCAAATTCTTGTGCAATTTCGTATTTCATTTGGTCTAATGCTTGTTTTGCACCTGGTACCGCCAATTTATTGCTTGAATTGTTGTTTGCCATGGTTGCTCACCTCCTTGTTGAATATAGAATGCACACTTCTAGAAAAATCATGCATCCCATTCAATAAATTATCTAAATCAAAAAAAAATCCTTCCAACACGTGTGTCAGAAGGTTTCATTACCGTGCTATATCGACCTTCTCCGAACAACAATTTCACCTGTAATCACTTTTTCATTGATTACTTTTACCCGTTCCTCAACAATGGGCACACGGATCAATTCTTCATCATCAGTCTCAATGGGTGGAATGTCACTATCAAAATAGATGTGCTCCACATACACTTCATCTTGATTCAAAGCATATTTCTGATTTTGCAACTGATCAGCTGGAACAAACTCACTTTCATCACTCATGGACATGGACTGGTCATAAGTTGTGATCCCATTGCTTCTCAACAGTGCATCAACGCTTCGATTTTCCCCATTCCGGGCTTGTTCATAATAGTGCATGGATTGCTCCTCATTGGCAAAACCTGCATCATTTTCATCTGAATAAGGTTGGTGCGGTGCATCTGAGCTTGCCAACACAACAAAATGTCCTTGTTCAAGTCTCCTTATATAAGTACCGACCTCTTCCTCCGTAACACCCGCAGACTTCAAGATGGATGCCACGCCGGAATGCTGGGTTTCATAATCCAGAGCATAAAACAGTTTGCTTAACACTCCAGCGCCCTTCGGTTCGGGTTTGCCATCCTCTGGAATCTCCTCCATTTGAATCCCTTTTTCATGGACGATTGCGAACGCACTTGCCTGATCTTTTGCCAGCAGAAAAATCGAGTTTTCATCATGTCCCAAGCCTTTCAATTTATCAATCTCCAACTTTGTAGCCAGATCGTTATTATATATCCCTACAATTCGCTTGTTCATGTAATCTCCTCCTGCATTTTTATCTTTATCCTTTTTGTACCCTCTCTTCGGCTTACTCTAAACAAGCATTTTCATTGATCGAACAATTGATGAATAAAAACGATAATGAAAAGGGACACCCGAACAGTCCATGAACTGAGGGGTGTCCCTTTCTATTAGCGTTTTTTCCTGTCTTCCAATTCCCAGTGTTTCAATGAAGGATATGGGTCATATGCCCACTCAATCCGTCCATTGTATTTGTACATTCCGTAGTGCAAATGAGGAGGAAAACGGCCGGAAGTCCCTTTCTTTCCGTATCCTGAACTGCCGACATAGCCGACTACGACACCAGGTTCCACTACATCTCCCACTTTGACCTCTTTATTGAAACTCGATAAATGGGCGTAATAATGGTACGTATTATGGATATCCCGGATTCCCACACGCCATCCACCATAATCATTCCATCCCATGATTTCAATGATTCCATAAGTCGTGGATCTCACCGGCACACCGTAGGAAGCAAATAAGTCATTTCCTTCATGCATGCGGCGGCCGCCCCATCCTCTACTGTCACCCCATGTATTCTTCAAACTGTAATTTTGATTCACAGGGAGAGGGAAAGCATGGCTATCTAAATCCAACGTTTCGAAATGCTTATAAATTTTGGCGATGATCATCACTTGTTTCACCGATTCATCACGCTTATAGTAATCCTTCAGCGCACGTTTGAAATCTTTTTCAGAATCTCCATATGCATTCAAGTAATTAGCCATCGTTTGCATCACATCATCGTTATTATTCCGATCTGCCTTGCCGTCCTGATTGCCGTCTTCCCCATTTCCACCGAAAAATGCGAGGGCTGCGGGAAGTGTATCATCCATATTCGGATTCAATGCCCCTGCCCAATACTCATTTGAAAAAGAAATGGCAATGGCGCCGTCCTTCGTAGGAATATCGTTTCGCACTTGCTGGACATTGCGCTCGAACTTATCAATGGCCGCCAAATAGTACCAAGGCACCATCTCACTCGAATACTGCTGGTAATACCCCATTCGCTGCTTCAGAAGTTCCTCTCTCGTAGGTTCTGCTTCAGCCAAGACAACAGAGGAAAAAACAAAGGAAAATACAATGAAGGAAAGTGGGTATTTTAATCGTAGAAGCAAAACAAAACCCTCCCTTTTTATTTCATTCCATAGTTTTCTCCAAGTTGCATCAATTCATGAATCTTTTTTAAAGTCCATTTTAACAACCCCGTTCGATTGATAAACGGAGTTGATCTTCACTTAACAGGTGATTGCCTCGTACTGATGAACTTCCCTGAAAATGCCCGGCAAATCAAGTAAGCGAAACAAATGCCTACCAAATCTACACCGATATCAAAAAGCCTTCCATTACGGTTGAAATAAAGCTGAAGAACTTCCGAAAAAGCGGCGCAGATGCCGGTCAACAAAAAAGCGGTCCCAGCTCGCTTCATCCATAGCAAGTGAAAAAAGTACAGCATGCCAAAGGTAAACATATGTCCTGTTTTCTGAATCAAATAAAATTCCTTCGTTAAATGGATGTCACTCGTTATGAGCAAATCCATATAATTTGGTGCAGGTTCAAAATAAAACAGGACGACGTGTTCATATAAAAATGCATGTGCATCCGACGTGCATGCTGCCACAAAAATGAAAATTGACCATAAAAATGTCATCAATGGATTAAAAATCACGATATTTACCAGTCCTCTTCAACATTCTCTACTGACCGTAGCTTAACCAAAAATACGGCATAAAATGAAAAATTAATTCACGAAATCATCCACATGAAAGTGACCTCAAAAACCAAACTAAATCGAACGTCAAATTCGAAAGGATGATGTATCTTGGGTCGCGAAAAAAATAATTCTTCAAGTACCAGTAAAATCGCTATGCCCCAAACAAGAAAAACCAAACCAGCAGCACCTTGTCGGGAAGAAGTTTCTTGTGAATTCGCTGAGGTTTGTGATAATAACCAGTTCAAAAAATCCACTCAAAAACAAGAAGAATAGGCACAACGATATTAATCAAAAATTTCTTTCACATGAATGTGACTCCGAAATCACAAACTAAAATGTACCTCTAATTTGAAAGGATGATGTATCTTGGGTAGAGACGATCACAACAATTCATTGAACAACAGAAATTCTTTACCTCAAACACCGAGCAGCTTTAAGATCGAACCAGGCCAAGTAAGAGAAGAACTTGCCAGTGAATTCGCCGAAATTGGTGAAAAAGCCTTGAAAGTCATCAACCAAACCACTCCATTATCAACAAAGGCAAGATACTTCAAAAGTAAATAGCAGGAGGAATTCATGGACATCAATCGTGCAAAACAAATTGTTTCTTCCCCTTCTGAAATCGATGTCTCGTACAACGGTGTTTCTGTCTGGATTGACCGAATCCACGATAACGAAAAACTGGCTACCGTACATTTAAGGCATTCGCTGGAAGAACGTTCTGAAGTCGATATCTCCGAGCTGAAGGAAGAAAAAATAGAAATACAATAAAAATGAGCACCCACCATTCGGTGGGTGCTTTTGATATGGTTTAACTAAGTTGTGACCTTCGTTTTAGATGTTTCCTCCGCCAGTTTAATAGATAGTGAAATATAATCCCCCACCATTTCACGATACTTTGCCATCGTCGAAGTGGAGACATCAAAATAAGCAGCCATTTCTTTTTGTGTCAACTTGCTTGGAGAGATAATCTCAAAGTCAACTGCAGACTGTATTAGACCTGCCGCAACAGCCCCCGCTTTTTTCGCACGAACATCATTATTCAGCAAATACGCATGTACCAGTTGAATCATCGCGTATTCCGTCAATCCGAACGCCTTCACATATTCCTTCACCATCTTAATGACATCCTGCTCAAAAGATGAAAATCCGTTTCCTTGATCGAATCTCCCAAACGATTGATAAAGGCCCAGAACATCTCCATCAAACGATTTCAGCTTATCAAGCAGTGCTGCTACCAAGGATTTTCGTCTTTTCGGAATGAAGATTAGACCGTTCGTCCCATATAGTCTTTGCTTCCCTTCCCGGAAATCAGGCAAGACCACACCGAACAGACAATCACCTATCATCGGTGTTTCCTGGCCATAGATCATATACGCCTGACCGCTCAAGCCATCCTTCAAGTAAATGAACCCATCTTTTCGGTCAATCACTTCGCCCATCAGCCAGAAAGGATTTTTCCACGACTGTAGAACTTCCTGAACTTGCTCACGATGATTCTTGCCCATCTCGCGGTTCAAGTATTCCACCCACAAATCTTTACGCTCCACGTACACATACGTCTCGAAAGCCACCGTCTCAATCGTCGCTGCGTCGAGTGT
>Ga0209013_10002085_pt1 | contig 18287 bp, 29 predicted proteins | sample Cruoilmetagenom2_FD_187291 | JGI IMG/M metagenome (GOLD analysis project Ga0209013, IMG submission 187291) | Oil polluted marine microbial communities from Coal Oil Point, Santa Barbara, California, USA - Sample 2 (SPAdes) (version 2) | ecosystem: Environmental > Aquatic > Marine > Oil seeps ...
CATCGTACTATTTAGCGAAAAACCAGTCACATTTCTTAGAGAGAGAATAATGTCCACTGTGCGCTCATCTAAATCATCTCGATTTTCCGAATAATAATAGATTGCTACAGTTTGTGTAAGGCTCTTTAGATCGTTGTTATTTGAGATGTTTAAAGTTTCATAGACAAAGCAATGATAACCATTTCGATATAATTTTCCCTCTACATCTTCTGCGATTTCATCTTCAAAAATGGGAATGTCGAACGTATCCAAAGCTTTTCGCATTTCATCAATCTGTTTGCTCATGTAAGCCTTAATCTTGCTCAACCGGTCCCACCTCCTGGAGATAAAAAAACAGATAGTTTTTAGGTCCATCTGAATCACATTTGATAACATTGTATTCAGTTGAATCTAATACCATTGTCAACTTACTTTTGTTCACATTCCTCAACTGTGGAGGAAAGAGTGTCTTTATTTTAATATCTAATGACTTTGACATGATTTGAGCCAGTTGATAATCCTCATCCCTACGAGACATTTCTTCATAAGCCAATCGCCCTTGCGGAATGAAAACATCGCCTATTCGTTTGCCCTTTTCAGATCGCTTCGTTTCCTTTGTGCCAAACTGAATAAAACCGTCATTCAATGCGCTGTATTGTGCCATCTTTTATTTCCTCCACAACTTGATATATCCTAAACTGCAGATTAATAATTTCAGATTGGAAATTTTCTTCAAATTCCTCAATAACATGATTACGCATATAGCGACAACGATCTAATAACAATTGACGGTTTTGTCCATCTTGTACAAAGTCTACACTCGTTCCAGTGATTGATTTAAAATAAGAAATAGCACGATCAATCATTTTGGAAATATCCGCATCCTCTTCATGCCAAGTGATACGCAAATAATTTTTCACTTCATCCAACAATTCAACCTTTTCTTGCTCATTCATGAAATCACTCCTTATCTTTAGGAGCTAATACTTCTTCAATATAAACTTTTTTGTATTTGTTTTTCGTTGTCGACAATTCTTCCAATCTTACTTTAGTCGCTTTCGCTTCTTCTTTCGGATAAGTATCACCAACTGCATAAACGTGTCCATCATGCTTTGTATCTTTGAATTCACGAACTACTTTGTATTTATCCATTTAAATACCTCCTAGTTTTTTTAAAGAAAAGAAACCCTTATTTTAAAGAGTTTCTGGTTCTGTACCAAAGCCGAATTTGATATCTAAATCATAAAGGCGAGCTGTGTTGTTATCTTTTGGTCTACCATTTGCAAATTGTTTCATTGTATATAAGCGTGCATCTTCAATAGCAAGTGTTTCATCAAATTTGTTGATTTTAACACCGCCAGCAATAGCTGCTAAATAAGCATTCTTAACAAAGAACAAAGCTTTCCCAACCGGAATTTCTTCTGATTCCACTGGATCAATATTATATGGCAATGAAGTTACCCATTGACCATTTGAAGTTTGAATTGTATTACGGAATTGTACCGAAATCGCATCTACTGGATTCACTAACATAACAACTTCATTCAATACTTTTCGAGAATTACCTTTTGAATCAACGGATAATCCTTTAATTACACCATGTAACTCACCAGCTACGATTTCACCGTATTCAGATGGTGAAAAAGTTAATGTTCCGCTTGACTCTTTATCAGTAACGGCTCCGTTTTCTGCAACATCTTTCATCAATCCGATTGGTTCATTTTGTGATGGACCACGACCATTTATAAAACCATGCTCAAGACCAACGGAATGTGATTCTGTTAACAGAGCACGAACATAACGATCAACATATTCTGGACCTAATTCCAACATATCCTTTGGAATGACTGCGAATGCCGTTAATTTAAGTTGAGAAATAGTTTCTTCTCGGAATGCTGCAGAAACTTGTCCTTTAATTTCACCGAAAAGTGCGCCCCAAGCATAAGCTTTATTTGCATCGGAATAAATATAGCGAGTAACTGCCCCTAGATCTTTTAATCCGATAACATTTAGTAAAGGATGCTCTCCAATTAAATCCTCAAAAATTCGTTCTTGTGTTGTAACAGGAAGAATTGTATCTTCTGCAAAACCACCGCTTGCGATTACTTCGTTATAGAATTTTCTCTCAGCGGAAGTTAATACATTTTGACCTCGTGAAGCTAGAACTTGTGAATCATGCACTTCATTTCGAGCATCTGTAGTAATTTGTTCAGTTAAATCAGTTTGTAAAGCAGTAAACATTTCGCTGAATGCATTTTCCAATTGATCAGAAGTGGAGTCCTCATTCTTCATCGCATTCATGTAAGCTTGTTTCTTAGTTTCAAAATTCTCCATTGTACCTTTTAATTTCATCGTCATAATTTGTTACCTCCATTTTTTTAGTAAATTAAAAGATCCGTTTCCTTTGTCATCCACAGTTATTGCAGAAGTAGGAACAGGATCTTGTGATTGATTGATTGGTATTAATAAATTTTTTAATTCATTCATAATACGTTTCTTTTCTTCGACTAAATTGGTCGGTTCTACAGGGTTTTCTTCAGTTGTACCTTCTGCTTTATCAGCAAAACCGATTTCAACTGCTTTTTTAGCACCAAACCATGTTTCAGCATCTACTTTTGCACGAATTTCTTCACGACTAATATTAGATTTAGTCATGTAAATATCAATGATCCCTTCCTCAAGTTCATCGAGTATTTCCGCTTCTTTACGCATTTCGGTTTTAGTTCCCCAAACGGCTGAAGAAGCCGGATGAATCATTAACATTGCACCGACACCCATAATTGTTTCATCTGCAGCTGCTGGGAATAAAGATGCTGCTGAACATGCCCAACCATCTACATAAACAGTTACTTTGCCTTCGTGACGTTTTAAACGATTGTAAATAGCAATTCCAGCGAATGCATCGCCACCAGGACTATTTAAATTGATAACAACATCATTATTTCCGGCTTCATTCAATGCTTTATCGATATCACTAGCGGAAAAACTTTCATCCCACCAAGAAAAACCGATGACACCGTAAATAGTAATATTAGTAGTTTTCGTTTCTTCATTGTGGACGACATTAAACTTTTGCGGAATTTCTTTCAGTTGTTCTACAAATGATTGATTTTTAAAACTCTTGAAAAAGTCGTCTTTACTCATTCCTCTCATTTTTGTTCTCACCCCCTTTAGATGAATCATAGTTTTTGGTCATTACATACTCTTCAAGCAATGGATTATCCACTGGCTCATCACCCAACTTCTCACGAATTTGATTACCGTTATACACTCCACTTGCTCGCAATTTATCAACGGCATCTGCAACTTCAAGTGCATTCATTTCTGAAATTCCTTGCACTTTAATTTTTTCGCCATTGAGGTAATCTTCTTTATCTATTAATTTCGCATTCAGCTCATCTGATATTTTTTTAATCAAAGGACCAGTGCAAAATTTAATATAAGCTTTAATTGCTGTATCATATTCAGCCATATCCCCATGAACGAGAGAAACAGGAATCCCGAGAATGTTGGCAACTTCATTGACTAAATCACGTTTTAATCGTGATAGTTCCTCCACAGATTTACCATCACTATCACCTTTTGCAACCTCGTTGTAATTGAACCCTTTCAGCTTAGGAATGATGGCTATTGTGTTGTTTTTAAATGATTTGAATAACCTATCAATAAAACCTTGTAACCTTTTCTGATTTTCAGTATCCAGTGATTGAGTAGATTCAATATCAACTGTGCCTCGTATTTGATTACTACGCATTTGTATTTCAATCATTCGATTAAATAAATCGCCATAATCCTCAAACATACCTTGCATAAAAGTTTCTAGTTTCTCGTTGTTATAAGTAATATGGATAACTTCATCCATTCTGAATTTACGATTAAATGTATAATCTTTTACAGTTACATTACTAAATACATCCGGATAAACAGCGTACTCTTCTCTGTCGAAGCTATCTGCGATTAATAAATCATTACTATCCGTTAAGAAAATCAACGCTTCATTTTCATGTATTAATTTAAAAGTATAATCTTGCCAAAAATCAGCTGCGCTTTGATCTGTATTAGGTCTGATGTTTAATAAATAATCCCAATCGTTAGACTGTCGCTTTCCGTTTTTCATGACTCGGAAATCAGATAATGATATAGATCGTGCAATAAAGTTTATACATGTTTCAAGTGCCATTTTTTTTAAGTAAGCACGATGTGTAGGCTCTTCGTAAAAATCCAAATCAAACATCGATTTGATTTCTTTATTTTTGCTTAGTTTATCGATTAACCATCCCATATTTACATATTCACTCCCTCCCTAAAAATTCAGTGCATCTAAAATATCTAATGAACCACTAATATCAGTTTCATCTTCAAGGACGTTGTCAGCTTGCCAAAGAGCATGTATAAGTGCTTGGAATCCATCTGTTTTCCTTCTCACTTCATCTTTCTTCAAATACTCTTTGTTTCCATCCTTTTTGATTTTTACGTACACGTTATTTGTGAACCATCGCATAAGAGGATTATCCTCAAAAATAATATTATGGTTAGCAAACATCGTTTCAACTCTAGGAGCCAAGAGAGAATGGATTGCTTTAGGATTACGTATATAGAGCAAGACAAAGCCTTCTGCTTCCAATGCTGTTTTAACTAAATCTAATCGGAATGTATCAGCTACTATTGTATTGAATCCGTATATTTCTCTCATTTCGACAAACCAATTTACAATATGTTTAATATTAATAACGGGTTCGTCCACAATGGTAAGTAAGCCTAAGTCCTCCCACTCTTTAATAGGTACTTTTAAGGGGGTTACATCTAAGAATCCTTGACGGACAAACGAATGGGTTTTCCACACATAATCCTTTCCTACCTTGAATAGCAAACCAACAGACGCAAAGTCTTTTATACTTGCAAAGTCAAGGCCGCCAACTGCTGTGCGATGTTTCAAAATAGGGAACGGCCTGTTTGTTGCTAAAATATCATTCCATGAAGCAACTGTTTTATTTAAATCAGTTTCAGGATAGTTCATACGTTTTGTCATGAAAGCAGTTCGTCCACCTGAATTGTTTTCTAATGCTAAATATTGTTTTCTTACTTTATTCAGAAGTCTTTTAGCCCGAAGACTCATTGGCTTTTCAAATGCAGGATTCGCTTTCTCCCACATTGATTCATCCTCAACTTCCTTCGAATCGTCTAACTTACAAATGAAAGGGAAGATTCGGTCTGCTTCACTCTCACCTTTAAGGACAGCAATGCTACGCTCCATTAATTTGTCGTAAAAGCCTTCACGCACAAAACCATTTGTCCCAATAAAAAATTCCCTAGGATGTGCGACTTTTCCAAGCCCCCCAGAGAATACATCTACTACCTCTCTATCTTCCATTTCATGAATTTCATCATAAACTACACAACCCTCACGTCCACCATCTTTTGTGGAAGCGTTAGAAGTTCGGAAACGGAAAACACTTTTCGTTACTTTATTCGTGATTTTTATTTTCGTTAAATCGGAATACTTCTTCAATTTTTGATGCTTTTCTTTCGCGTTGTAAACTTCGATGAAACTCATTTGCGCCTGATCTTCAGAGTTAGCTACTACTGATACATCGTAGTTATCGATTCCGTGTAAAGGACTGGTGAAATAGTCAGCCTGTGTACTAATGTATCCATTTTTTCCACCACCACGGCCCATTGTGATAAAGAATTCTTCAAAGAATAATTCATCATCTTCTATGAACTTCAAAAACTCGAAAGCAATTAAAAATTTTTCCCAATCATCTAAAGAAAAATAATACTTTTCGCTGTACTCGATATTGTTTGCTATTTGTTCTTCATCAAAATATAAATCTTCTCTTGTGAGAACATCTTTCTCTAACCATTTTACGAGCATGACCCGTTCCTCGTTAAAAATGATTTCTCCATTACGCCAGCGTTGTATATAATGATCGACGTGCTTGTTTCTTATCACAGAAGATCACTGCCATCCAGCATCTCGTCTGTGTTCACGAATATAAACGAGCGTTCAAGCGAAAGTAATTGCGTATTGATTCGATTTTTCTCTTGAATGGCGGGGTTAGGTTTTAAGAATTTTTGCGATCCATTTTCAGTGGTAACCATAACGCCATTTTGTTTAATACTTTTATCCAATTCGTAAAAAAGCTTAATTAGATTAATATACCTTTTTATCTTCTCGAGCTCTTTCTGACTGTCTGTGTCAATTTTTGAAAGGAGCTCTTTTTCTAATTTTCCTATTGTGTAACCCATACCTACCCCCCCCTTCATGAGATTTCATGATAAATGTTCGGAATCGATACCCCTTACCGTTGAGAGGTTCCCCAACTATTTGCAAAACTTTTAGGCCGGGGGTACCTACCAACATTCATCATTCCATTTTGGTTCTTGCTTCTGATATCTATTATGTTTTTTATTGTGGCAACGAATGCAAAGCGTTTCAAGGTTGTCCATAGTCAAGCTAAGTTCCGGATAATCTTCCAGCTCTTTAATGTGATCAACATCTAATCGTTTACGTTTGCCTGGTTCACTTTTGTATGTGAATACTTTCCCTTGTCGTTTGCATTCTTGGCATTCGTCATTATCTCGCTTACGTATTTCATTACGAGTGTGCTTCCATTCTTTAGATGAATAGAATGCTAATCGATTGCCTGTACGAATGATTGCGATGAGTTCTTGCATTCGTTCTGGTGATACATGCATTACCTTGAACTCACCCTTTCTTAGTTGGTGGAGAAACACGTCTGCCACTAATAGGTCTGTTCGAATACTGCAAGACTCCTGATTGATAATATTTTTTTTGTCTAATAGCTATTTACTATTCAAGTGATAGCTCACAGATAAGTTGTGATCACCATTCCCTTTTTCGATCTGACTTATCAGTATTCAAGAATGACCATCACCTATATGCATAATAAAAAGCACCTCCAGAGAGATGCTTAATCGTCTTTTTTCAATTGATCAATGGCACTGGCTACAGCATGGCTTGAAAATAACTGGTATAGATTATATATAAATGACTTCATTTCTATAAGAGCATTCAATACAAAAACAATATAGGTGGTGATAAGTACAGAAAAAATTTGGTTGTTTACACTGCTTGTGAAATATGGAAAATACCAATCTTTAGGTAAACTACTTAAAATGATGCTTAAGATAAAGTTTGTTATTATTATAAATAAATAAAGCATTGAAACTGAAAAGAAAAAATAATTGTACTCTTGAAATTTACTTCTTTCTTTATCACTTGCTTTCAACAAAGCCATTAACGTTCTACCATTTGTTAGAGCTTGAAATATGGAATATCCGGTAATAATAACTGTGAATATCGGAATTATTACAACATAAATGCTGTTAAGTATTTCTTTTGAAGATTCAACTCCGTTGATGTAGTTCACCAAAAAAGATATATAAGAACAATAAATTATCAGCCATATTATAATAAGGCTTATTAACCTTTTGAATGACAGCTTCAAGCAAGATAAACTATTTAAAAGTAATTTAAAGGATGTATTATCTTTTAAGATATCATCTATAGCCTTTAAAAAGTGAGTTTTATTATCATTCATTTTATCCTCCTATTTTATTGTTGAAGAGGTTCTCCAATTTAGAAAAAAATCTTTGATAAATCGTATTGTTCTCTCCGCTTGTTTCATTATACTCTTCCTGGTTAATAACTTTCCCTGAAATTACATCCATGTTTTCGTGAAACGTAAGATTATTATCTACATCGATTTTTGTACTTTCACTAAAATCATTATCTCGCAATGTCCTTTTGGCTCCATTACCATAAATAACCCTCAACGTTGGTTTTACGGTTCCTTTTGTATCCTTCAATATATCAGCCATTTTTTTTATGTTTTTAGGGTTATTGATTTGTGTATTTCCAGTTTTACTATCAACTTCAGTCAACATTTCTCTCAGTTCATTAAATAAACTGTTAGGTGAAATATCACCGTTGAGGGGGTAAAACCTTAGTACAGCAGTCTCGATTTTTTGTACTTTTTTTAGTTCTCCTTCAATTTTTCCTTCATAAGGTATTGTAACTACATTCAAGTTGGGAACTGGTAATTTATTTTCTTCTCGTTCCTCACCATCATTATGTTGTTTCACAAATGATTCCAAAATATAGGACGCCGTTTTATCAAAATCATTCACAGTTGGACTGCCTTTTTGATTTTTCACTAGTGCCATTCTATGATTCTTTAAATTAATTATAAAGTATGAAAAAGGATCTGATGGAATCTTCTCGTTTGTTGGCATCAGCACTCCTTTACTATCGTGCCTAGTTTTAATATCGAGATGTGTCTTTTTGACTAACAATCCAACTAAAACAAAAATACCGTTTTTAATACTTAATTCAACATCCTCAAGCAAATATTTGTTACCGTTTCGTTTATTTTCGTATACTAGTCCTTTTTGAAAAGCAGGTAAAAGTATATCCTCAAAATGATTAAGTAAAGGCTCATTTTTTTTTCCGAAAGTACAATTGAAATTTGCAACATTCAAAATTTTCTTTTCTATCATTACCTTTATCCCCTTTAAATATATGAAATTATCAAATTAATCATACATTATTCAGGGTTATCGGTAAACCATTTAGCCTATAAAGAACGCGTGTTCCATTCATATTATCTTATATTTTCGTCAAATTCAAACAAAAACTACCACAAACTTTAAAGTGGATTAAAGAATTTGTGGTAGTTTTATGAAGGGAAATTATCTAAACAGGCTACAAATCTATTTATCTCACACTATCATCTTATAATTTAATAGTGCCCCTGTAAATGTCCAAAAAATGCCCCTGTTTATTCATGAAATGCCCTAAAAATGCCCTTGTTTTATATCGATTCCATAAACTCCGAACAACATGATAGAAAGTCGTTCCGATGCAGCATCAATAGTTTTGTATACACTTCTCTTGTTAATAAAATGATTAGCTGCTATATCTTCAACAGCTTTCTCATCAATGAAGCGCTCTTTCAATACTTGGTAATGTTTGCTGGATGCCTTATTGTCATCCTCTTGCTCACATACAAACTTCAGAGCGGCTAAAGCATGATCCAAATGTTGAATCATAACTAATGTTCGTTGAGTTGATTCTTTAATTGACTTTACCAGGTCTTCCCCATTCAACACCAAATCTCTAATTTCTGATACTCCTTCATCCTCCCAGAGGTCCACTTTAGTTCTCGCGATATATCTTTTAAAGGAATGATAGTTACGTAGCAACAATTTAGTATTGCGAAGACGTATATCTTTTTCTTGCTTCTCTTTGGCTTCATGTTGTTTGCGATTAATCTCCATCACTTTAGATGCAATTAAATCAATTTGTTCTTTCGTTAAGTCTCTCACCATTCACCCCTCCTCATCACGGTACAAAAATCGCATTTCTTCTAGCAACTGTTCATTCGAATGTCTTTTAAATACAGATTTACTCAAGCCTCGTGCTAATGCTAACAGACGAAATCTATTCTCTTTCATCTTTTCTCACTCCATATCGTATAAAGCCTTGTAAATCCTTTTAACTTCCAATTTATAAGCCTTTGGGTTGGCTACAACCTATATTGTGTGGAACATGACCACCCATCTCAAACAGGCATGTAGTGAGGTTTTGTGTACGTTTCAATTTACCAATTACACAAGTTCTTTTTTTAGTGAACTAATATGTTTAGTAAAATAATGTTTACCAATCAATTTTGCTTTGTTGTTTGTTCAAGTCATCCTGTCGTATGCCTATATAACGCTTGGTAACACCAGGCTCGATATGATTTAATGCTTCTTGTAGCGTTGCAATATCTTTGAATTTTTGATAATGATGATAACCATACGTTTTTCTAAGTGAATGTGTACCTATTCGTTCTAGCCCAAATTCTTCAGCAGCTTGGTTTAATATTTTGTATGCCATACTTCTAGAAAGCGGCTTATTTTTCCCTTCCCTGGACCTAATCAAGTACTCATCACTTGGTTTTCCTTTGGTGTATGATTTAACAGCCCTTTTCAATTCAGAAGTCATTTGCACTTCTCTGGTCTTTTTTGTTTTTTGCTCTCTTATGAAGATGCTAGCACCTTGCACATCTTTAACTATAAGAACGAGAATGTCCGATATACGTAAACCTGTATGGATACCTAACAGAAACATCAGATAGTTCCGTTCATTTTGTTCCTTGAAATATTTTCGCATTTCTTTAAGTAATTCTTTGTCTCTGATTGGCTGTACTAAATTCATATTTTCACCTCGATTTTAAAATATTCCATAAGGCCTCTGTTTTATTTCTCCAACTTCTGCACGATCAATTACCAGCAACCCAATTTCTAAAGGATTGCGTTTTAATAAATCTGCAATCCTTTGAACACTGTGACCACTTTTCCAATAAGCAATAAAATCATATATCTCTGATTCTGTGAACATCATATCCACTTCAATAGATTCATCTTCGAAAAGGTAATAATTCATTTTTTAGCCCTCGGTTTACGAAGTTGTTGATGACCGTACACTCCACTATCTCCTCCAGCTTCTCTATAATGAGAATAACTACATTGATAATGAACATTGCTTCTGGCATCAGATGTCTTGTACATATGTTGAGGGGCAATTAAGAACAATTTATTGCATACGCTACAATGTTTTTCGTAACTTGAATACACCTTTGACATATCAAGCACTCTCACCGTTATCACTCTCCTTTTTGATTCACCGTATGATCGAACTGCGACTTACTCACATAATCCATATTGACTTGAACATGTTGGTGCTTCTTCCAACATCTTTAGTAAATCGTATTGCTTACCGCCATAAGAAGTCTTTGACCATTCAATAACTTCGTTAATTCCATGACCTCTGTCATCACTTGTAAAGAATGTAGCGGATCCACGCTTTGATGCTTTAGAAACGATTTTCTCCCACTTAGCCACTCTCTCAATTTCAGCTGGAAATCGTAAAGCAATCTCATGTAATTCTTCTTTTCGAGAATTAATACAAGGCATACATCCAACACGTCCCATTCCTTGTGTATAGAGTGGATTTGGTTTAATTCCGTGTTTGTCATGTTGCTTAAATACGTTGTAAACATCCCAATCTAATATTGGTCGATAAATTGTATAACCCTCTGGCGTTTCCTCTCTTTCAGTCATCTTCGACCGTTTTATACTTTCGTTTGCTCTAATTCCTTGCCAACTAATCACATGGTCTCCAGCTTCGAAAATGGGTACATAAATTTGTTCGAACATAGGTCTAACCTTTAATTCGACAGTACAGAAACGAGCCATAGTTGAAGGGAAGCGGCCTTTCCAAATACATAAATCTAAAAATGGATTTCCTGTTGGCACCAATATCTCTAATGCCTGTCGAATAATACTTTCTGATACACCGTCTTTACGCCATTTTGTATCGACAACTTCACGCTTGTGTAATATTTGTTTACTGAAATCAGGTTTAATTCTCGTGATCTCTCCTAACTCTTTTTCAAGATAGTCAATATACTCATATGTTTCTGGATGCTCATGACCAACGTCTGAAAATACTACTTTTAAATTTGGTGTATTTCGTTCAAGAGCTAATAACCACATAGCTGTGCTGTCTTTGCCACCGCTTATTGAAATGATATTTATATCAGTCATAATAACTTCCTCCTTACCACGCTTTATGGTCAACGGTGCATTACGCCTTTTTTATCTTGTCATAAACTGCCTTCGCGTTCCCTTGTTAAACCCAATGGTAGATCATGTCGATACCCGCCATCTTTCCCAAGCTTGTAAAATAAACATGCGAAGAAAACAACAGAAACGACATAAATTATTGCTGGCCACATGATTACACCGCCATTCTTGACTCTGTGATACTTTCAAAATTCAAATCGAATGTTAGAAATGTACAATCACATTCATGACATTTATTTAAATCTAGCAATTCATCTATTCCTGGTTGTTTTTTTATAAAAGAACCTGTTTCTTTACTTGCACAGTTGGGGCACATGTTTTTCATCTCCCTTTCCATTCGCTCCATCCTTTACGGATTCGAGCGTTTAATTCATGTTTTTGTAATGGCTCATATATCCAAACTCTTTGAGAGTTTTCTAGACGATAGAGGTGGATCCATTTTTGTTTAGCCATTTCGAACACCTAATCTAATTTCAGCTTCTTGTAATCGGATTTCTAATAATTTAAGGTCTGTTTTATTTTGTTCCTTTCCTGTATATGGTTGTACAAGGTAAAAACCTTGTCCTGGTATCCAGTTTGCCATTTCAATCCCCCCTAGAATTGAATGTTTTTAATACGCTTGTCCGAAGTATCCTTGAAGTCGATCAGATAAGTGTCTTTCATTAACCTAGATACTAATTTTCTATCATACATAGCTTCTAATGCTGTTCTTGATAGATTGGTTGTAATCATAGTTGATTTATTCTGTCTTGCATTTGCAATTGAATAGAGCACCCTCAATGTAAAGTCTGTAGCTTTCTTGGTTGTACCTGTCCCACCTGTTTCAGCCCCTAAATCATCAAGAACTAAATAGTCAACTTTCGAAAGTAGGTTTGCAAAGTAAAACTCTGTGAACTTACTTTCTTTGTTATCGAAACTATTTCGTATTTTTAGAAGCATTTCGTCCACTGATATAAAAAGACACTGCTTATCTTTTTCTCCAAATTCATTTAGGTTTCTCAATATTGACATTGCTAAATGGCTTTTCCCAACACCTGGTGAACCTGTAAACCATATATTGAATACTTCACCTTCCTTGTACTTAGAAAAAGCCTCCAAAGCTCTGTTTTTATTTTTAGTAGTTTCTGGTTCGCTAGCCTCGTAGTTGCCGAAAGATGCTTCCAGTAGGCCAATATCAGTTATGATGCTTTTATTGCGAAAAGTACCATAATCAACTTTATTCATAACTCCTTTGATTTTCATATCTTCTAAATTGCTAAGTTCCACAGTTCTACGATTACTTTCACATACAGGGCAAATTTCATTTCCTTCGAACATTACTTTGAAAATAGGTTTTTCTACTCGAAGAGGATGATTTTCACAAATTTTAGAAGTTGAGTCCATCGGTATACGTTTTGATAGGTTGCTGATTACTTTCCCTATTGAATGCATTGTTTATCCCTCCTTTTTCGTTTAAGTAGGATTCGAAATTTGTACCAAACAATGTCTTTGGTCTAAGGTACACATTCATTTTTAAGTCATTGATCCACTGGAATGACTTCTTGTCTATTACAGTTTTAAAATCTTCTAGTGTGAACTTTTCCTTTAATCGTGCATTAATTAAAGTTTGTGTACTTTTTGAAGTAGAACGATAATTCGTATTTGCTTTTTTATTTAGATAATCGATAATTTCTTGATATATAGAAGAAGGAACGTTAGTGATGTTCTCTTTATCTCTTTCTTTATCTATATCTATATCTAGTTCTTCTTCTATTTCTAGTTCTATATCTGTTGCGTTACAATCCGTTACAGGTAACGTTACAGGAGGTAAATTCTGAACGAGCTTTTTACTTTCTCGGAATTTAGCTACCCTTTGTCGAGTTTGCTCACGTATTTTATCTAGTCCAGCAACGTTCTGATGCTTTTCCCAATTGCATATACTGATAAAGTTATCTTCATCGATTTCTATCATGCCGAACTTTCTAAATACACCAAGGGCCATTCTGACAACATTTAATGGTCTATTGAATATAGTTGCTAACATTTCATCTGTATAAGGAATATTTTCAGACAAATAAATATATCCATGATCGTTTGATTTTCCTGCCTGAGATAATAGTTTTATCCAAATAACAAGCATAGTATCAGCTTCTGGCATTTGTTCGATGAGCTTTATTTTCTCGTCTTCAAACATTTTCATACTTAATTTAATCCATTTAACGTCACTCATAATACCCACCTTTCTTTGGAATTTATTGACTAAATGCTAAAAATAAAAGATAATGAAGTTGAATATTTATTTGTATGCTGAAGACTTTGCAGAGTCATTCAGCTTTTTTGTGTCCAAGTGTTTAAAGACAATAGATATATCTATACCAAGACTCGCTAGCTTTGCTGCTATGGAATCCATCTGACTATTAATCTCTTTTGCTTTTATCAGCTTCCGTAATGCAACGATAGATTTAGACATATCCAGTGTTAAATCAAGTGCTTTAGTAAAATCCCCTTTTTCTATATGCACTTCCAACATCATTGAACAATCTATAATGCAATCAATTTCTTTTTGTGCAGATGGTTGATCTTCTGGTTTAAAAAGATTAATATTCATTTTTTCACTCCTCTACTAATCCAAGCCAATGGGTTTGCTTTGCTTCGACAACTTCAACGTCCGCACCATACATTTTTTCAATTAGATGAACCACACTAGAAACGTTATTTTTTATAACAGCTATATGTGTTTCTTCAGGGTCCGGACCATACTGGTGTACTTAACCTGAAATAAAAATTGATGTTTCATTAAAAATCACTTCCTAATGGCAATCGCTGTTGAGTGTTTAAGGCTTTAACCTCCATACGCATTGCAGTATTAGGAGACCATTCGTTAATGAACTGTAAAGCTTCATCAAAACGTACTTTTGGTAATTCTCCGTATCTAGGAATCTCAAAGTATCTCTTAAATTCATTCCAAAATTGTGAAAATGCCCTTTTACTCATTTCTTTATATGCTTTGGTACCGATACCACCTAAACATTCAACAACTTTACTTTTACCGTTTTTACTAATGCGGTACTCTTGTCCACCATCAATACGCATGTTGTTTTCAAGTGATTCAACTCGACCTTCTACAAATCCAATTCGTTCTTCTTGTTCAAGTGCTGCTTGTAAAAGTGCTTTGGTGCTTGAAATTGGTTGTTTTATTTGATTTTCAATTTCTTCAAAGCGAGTGACATATGCAGCGGTAAAAAGTATTCCTTTATCACCAATCATTTTATTGGCTACCATGTCGCAACCTTTTCTCGTTAATAAGAAACAAGGTCTTTGTTCTTTCTTTGCATCGTTGTAATAACTTGGAATGAAGAAATCTAACGAGCGCAAATTTGCGCTGGTTAAAACACCTGAATACTGACGTATAGATCGCATTAATTCTTTGTGCTCTTTCCCAATCATTTCTGCAACTTCACGACTTTCGGTTACAAGTTGACCTTCTAAGTTAATTACAGTTAATTCATTCATACTTCTTTCTCCCTTCGATTTTATTTAATAACTTTTGACGACTTAATCGCATTACTTATCAGTGCCAGGCGTTGTTCTAATGGAATGGATAACCATCTACTTAGTTTCAATTTCTATCTCCTTTATAAGACTGAAATGAAAATTCCTAATGTGATTGCAATGGAGATGCTATATGTTCCATAGAACCAGAGAGAATCTGATAGATTGATAGATTCTGTATCGAAGAAGTAATTGTTTATTCTTTTCACTGTGAAACCTCCTCATTGATAAACCATTTTTCAATAGTTTCTTTATGAAACAAAACTCGTCCTCGAATCTTTTTATGAGGGATCTCATGTAATCTCGCCATTGTATAAATAGTTCCAATTGATACCCCTAATAATTCAGCTACTTCATTTACGGTCAGCGTGATCTTTTCCACGACTCGCACCTCCCTCCTTTTAAATAATTCGGTTAAACGGTACTACTGATTAAAAAAAAATCTTCATCGTAACTTCCGTCATCGACAATAGGTAATCTAATCATTTCTTCTGGTACATTGTAAAGTTTTGATGCTTTTTTTAAAACGTGCGCTGGAATTGCTGTTATACCACGCTCATAGTTGCTAAGTGTTTTTGCGGTTATGCACAATTTTTTAGCAGCTTCTTCTTGTTTAAGTTCAGCATTTATCCGTGAAGCTTCTAGCGAAATTTGTAACATCTTATCACCTCCTGTCGTTTCTCATAGACTTAATATAATACCGTTTATCCGAAGCGTCAAGGGTGTAGGTATAAGAAAATACTTTTTAAACGGATTTTCGTTTTACTTTACTACCGATTTTCAGTAGTATGTAATAAGAAGGTGGTGAAATTAATGAAAAAAGAGGACAATGAAAAAAGTTCGAAAGTAGATAAAATGAAACAAACTCTTATCAAAAACATACAAACTTTTTTAGAGAGAAAGAGGATTGGTCAAACAGATATGGCACGTGATTTAGGTTTTCCTGAATCAACGGTATCTAATTGGATGCAAGGAGAAACATATCCAAGACCAGACAAATTGCAGGCAATGGCTGATTACTTTGGTGTAAGACGTTCAGATTTAACAGAAGAACAACCAACAAACCTAATAGAAATATCACCACGAACCGTTAGAATCCCTGTCCTCGGAAAAATAGCATGCGGAGATCCGATACTTGCCGAAGAAAATATTGAAGGTTATCGATATGAATTTGCTGATAATTTACCTTCTGGTGAACTATTTATACTTGAAGCAAAAGGGAAATCCATGCAGCCTACAGTCCCAGACGGCTGTTTTGTAATGATTCGACAACAAAACGAAGTGGAAAACGGAGAAATAGCAGCAGTTCTTATTAATGGAAACGATGAAGCAACCTTAAAAAGAGTTAAAAGACAAGGCGACATTGTCATGTTAATGCCTGATAACAACGAATTTGAACCAATTATTGTTACGAAAGAAAACCCTATCACCATTTTAGGAAAAGCAATAAGATTTACGGTAGACCTTTAATTGACTAGCGCTAGTAAATTAAACAAGAAAGAGCAGACTCATCCGTCTAGCTCTTTTCTTATATAAATATGAATTAGATATAAATAACAAGTAGAAAGGAGATTTTAAAAATGGCAAGTATTACCCCAAGAGGAGAAAACTCATATAGATTTGTGGTTAGTTTACCTAAAAACGCTAAGGGTGAGTATCCACGAAGAACTACCACTTACACAGTTACAGAAAAAATGTCCCCTAAAAAACTCCAAGAACATTTAGAACATGAGTATTTGAAATTTAAACAAGAAGTACTTTCAGGCAATTATATAAAACCGGAGAAGATGTTATTTTCAGCTTTTGCGAATGAATGGTTAGAGAAATTTGCCAGGAAAGAACTGTCCAGTACTACTTTTGTAAATTATGAATCAAAGTTAACGACTAATATTTTGCCTGTTATTGGACACGTGCGAATGGACGAGATCAACACTTTAATGTTGCAAACACTTATGGATGAATTGAAAAGAAAAGATGGCAGCAATGTAGAACTTTCTTTTTATACGAAGTTTGATGTTTATAGAACTTTACGAAGTATTTTCAAATATGCCGTTCAATGGAAAGTACTAGTTAGAAATCCCTTAGAAGGCGTTAACAAACCCAAAAATAGAAATAAAAAAGAAGTAAGTGCCTATGACGAAGAAGAAGTTGCTATTATATTTAACGCTCTAAATGACGAACCTTTTAAGTGGCGTATATTTGCCATGCTTGCTATTGTTGCTGGAATTAGACGAGGAGAAAACTTAGCGCTTGAATGGTCAGATATTAATTTCGAAAAAAGTAGATTAGACATTCATCAAAGTATTGTATCCGCTGATGGCAAAACAGAAATCAAAGACACGAAAACCAATTCTTCTAATCGTCTTGTATCGCTCCCAGCATCTGTTATGGACGAGTTAAGAAAATATCGAGTTCATTGGGTACAAGAAAAATTAAAGGCAAAGAATTGGACGGAAACTGAACGTGAATGGGTATTCCATCAACGAAATGGAACTTATGTACATCCTTCATCAGCTACTCATTGGTGGAATAAGTTTGCTAAGAAATTAGATATTAAATACATTCGTCTTCATGATCTACGTCATACTTCCGCAAGCCTATTAATTGCTCAAGGTGTACACGCTAAAATAATTTCGGAAAGACTAGGACACGCTAATATTAAAATCACCATGGACACTTATGGTCATGCCTTGCGATCTGCTGATCAAGCAGCTGCTGAAACATTTGAAAGTCTCTTTCAGCCGAAAACGGTTGAAAAATAGTTGGTGCAAAATTGGTGCAAAAATTGGTGCAAAACGTTAATAATCAGTAAAAATAACGATAAACTAACTCACTATAAACACGATTATATCAGTATTCTTGCCTTATTAATCGACTTCGACAAGGTGGGGGTCGCTGGTTCGAGACCAGTCGGGACCATCATTTTTACATGCCTATAAACGTTGATTTATCAACGTTTATAGGCTTTTTTCTTTTAATGAAATCTGAGACTTTTAAGAGTATTTGGCTAGATGGCGACGGAGTTGGCGACCAATTGGCGAGAGTATGAATAATCATCCTCCAAATAACCTTTTATTTAATTTTTCTGCTGCTTCTTTTTGCATATTAGGTAATACATGCGA
>Ga0209013_10002086_pt1 | contig 18283 bp, 16 predicted proteins | sample Cruoilmetagenom2_FD_187291 | JGI IMG/M metagenome (GOLD analysis project Ga0209013, IMG submission 187291) | Oil polluted marine microbial communities from Coal Oil Point, Santa Barbara, California, USA - Sample 2 (SPAdes) (version 2) | ecosystem: Environmental > Aquatic > Marine > Oil seeps ...
AAGGTCGGATCCGTATCACGATCTTCAAATCTTTCCCCTTTGCCAACAGCTTTTGTAATAATTTTCTTTAACCACCAGTAACCAAATACAGCCATGAAAACAGCGACGATTGCACTGACTTCCCAACCTGCATACGGAGTGGTTTCCAAGTAATCCATTGGAATCCAGTTTTGGATTTCAGGAGATCCGGCTGAAGTCATCGTGAATGTTACAGAACCAAGTGCCAACGTTGCTGGAATAAAACGACGAGGCAGGTCAGCTTGTTTGAATAAAGAAATGGCCATTGGATATACAGCAAATGCAACGACGAATAAGCTGACACCACCATATGTCAAGATTGCACATGAAATAACAATCGCAAGTACTGCAAATTTCATGCCCAACTTGTCTACAAACCATTTGGCAACCGCATCAGCAGCACCACTGTCTTCCATTACTTTCCCAAAAACAGCCCCAAGCAAAAACATTAAATACCAAGATAAAATAAATCCAGTAAACCCGGTCATATAATTGGTAACAAAGTTTGGCGCACCCTCTGCCACCCATTGTGGAAATAAAGGCATACCGCTCATTAAAGCAACAAATAAAGCCGAGATTGGCCCGACGATTAGAATATTTACTCCTTTTAACGTTAAGAAAATCAATAACGCAAGGCCTCCAAGGAGACCAATCATACTTAATACAATTGAAGTGTCCATAAAAATTTCCCCCGAAATTTTGATTAGACGTTTTAGAACTGGATGTTTTCTTTGACGTTTTCCACGTTTAATGAAGCTTCTGTTGAATCAATGACGTCTTGAACAGTGAAACCTTCAAAGACTTCTTTTAAAACAAGACCAGTTTGCGTTACTTCGATCAATGCACGTTCCGTTATGATTTTGTTGACCACGCCTTTACCTGTTAATGGCAAGTCACATTGTTTTTTAATTTTGGCTGATCCATCTTTCGCAACATGATCCATGATCACAATGATTTTCTTCGCACCGTGAACTAAATCCATTGCACCACCCATGCCTTTAATCATTTTCCCTGGAATCATCCAGTTAGCCAAATCACCAGTCTCTGAAACTTCCATTCCACCCAGAATCGCCACATCAACATGACCTCCGCGAATCATTGCAAAAGATTCAGCACTTGTGAAAAAGGCGGATCCTGGGATTGTGGTAACCGTTTCTTTGCCCGCATTGATTAAGTCTGGATCGACTTCATTTTCGGTAGGATAAGGTCCTATCCCGAGTAATCCATTTTCCGATTGAAGAACCACAGTCTTATTAGGAGAGATATAGTTTGCCACTAATGTTGGCATACCTATTCCTAAGTTCACGTAGTTCCCGTCTTCGATTTCTTGCTCAGCCCGAATGGCAATTCGCTCTCTGACATTTATTTGTCCCATGGTTTGTGTCCTCCTATTCTATTAACGAGTCGTTAAACGTTCAATCCGTTTTTCTTGTGATGCCTGAAGTAAACCCTGCACATAAATGCTAGGCGTCTGTATCGTGTTCGGATCCAAATCGCCCGTTTCCACAATTTCTTCTACTTCAGCAATTGTGAATTTGCCTGCAGCAGCCATCATTGGATTAAAGTTTTGCGCTGTTTTGTTATAGATTAGATTGCCAAACTTATCAGCTTTCGCTGCACGAATCAGGGCAAAATCAGCACGAAGTGCCTCTTCCAGCACATATTCCTTGCCATCAAACTCTCGGATTTCTTTTCCATCGGCAACAGTGGTGCCAACCCCTGCTGTTGTGAAAAATGCTGGAATTCCTGCTCCGCCCGCTCGGATTTTTTCAGCTAAAGTTCCTTGCGGAGTCAACTCAACTTCAATTTCGCCTGATAACACTTGGCGTTCAAATTCTTTGTTCTCACCTACATATGAACCTATCATTTTTTTTATTTGTTTATTTTTCAATAGTAGTCCAAGACCCCAATCGTCAATTCCACAATTATTTGAAATAACGGTTAGATCTTTAACACCTTTTTCTACTAATGCCAGAATCAATTTTTCAGGAATTCCAACTAGCCCAAAACCACCGACCATTAAAGTCATACCATCTTGAATTTGTTGTACAGCCTCTTCTGCAGAAGAATAAATTGGCTTCATTCGGTTTTCCTCCTAATAAAAATCATTTAAGAATTTATATAAAAGCGCTTTCAATAGTTATTAAAACAGAACCAGAATTTTCACGCAATAGCTGTTGTGACCACTCTGTGTCCGAGATACATAGGTTCATTGTCCGAAATTACGGACTGTCATGCACAAAGATTGAATTTTTCAGAATCTTCACTTGAAGCAACAGTCCGAATTTCCGGATTACTGTCCAGTATTTCGGAAATCAGTTCATAAGTTGTGTTTTTTTATTTTTTCGTAAAGTGTTGAGCGACTTAGACCTAATTGGCTTGCAATAACTCTTTTATCCTTTTCCACTGCTATCAACTCTTGAATCATCTTACGTTCAAGATCATCGAAAGCCTGTTGCAAGTTCACGAATTGGGAATGCGTTTTTTTACGTGATAGTTTTATTTTGTCTGGTAATGCAGAGGGCTCAATTGTATCCGAATCCGCTAGATAAACAGCTGCTTGAATAACATTTTGAAGTTCACGGACATTACCTGGCCAATGATAATTTTGTAAATACTCTCGTGTTTCACTAGCAATCCCGAGTCCACGTTTACCTGCTTTCACTATGTATTGCTGTAAAAATGTATTCGCTAGTTCTGCAAAGTCTTCCATACGCTCTCGCAACGGGGGAATGCGGAGTGTGATGGATTGTAAGCGATAGTATAAGTCTTCTCGGAATTTGCCTTGTTCAATTAACGGTTCCAATGACCGATTGGTGGCTGCAAGTATTCGTACATTTACATTTTTGCTCGTTTGTGATCCAATTGGTTCAATCTTCCCCTCTTGAATCGTACGCAGTAGTTTTGCTTGGATCGTAAGAGGCATTACACCAATTTCATCAATAAATAACGTACCTTTATCGGCCAATTCAAAGCGTCCTTTTCGAAAATTACTTGATTCGGAACTCGAGCCGAAAATTTCTGCTTCCAATAGTTCAGCTGGAATGGCTGCACAATTAATTTTCACAAATGGGAAATCCGCTCGTTCAGATCGTTCATGAATACTTTGTGCAAAGATTTCTTTTCCGGTACCACTTTCTCCTTCTATCAAAACGGACAAATCGGTTGGGGCAATCATTTGAATGGTTTCTTTTATCGATCGAATCGCTTCTGAACTCCCTTGAATATCATCTAATCGGTACGACTTTAGATTAGAATCTCCTGAACTCATCTGAATTTTTTCCATCGTCGTCCGTACATGCGAACTTAACTTCTTCCAATCCGTCATATCACGAAATACAACACTTCCGAACGCTCCTACGAATTCTCCATCCACTATTAAAGGTACGCGATTAGCAAGCATATATGTTCCTTTAATGTAATGAGGTGAAGCGACGTCAGCTTTTCCCGATTTTATGACTTCATGCATTTTCGTATTCTCGATGACTTTTTCGACGGGTTGGCCGATAGCTTGGTCTCTTGGTATTTCTAAAAAGCGGCAGTAATCTTCATTAATATAAAGAATACGGCTATCTCGATCAACCACGACAAACCATTGAAATGCGTTTTCAAGTATTTGTGCAAGGACAGATTCTGGTAAATAGTGATATACAGACTTCAATTTGTTCACCCTAACTTTACGATTCTTTCTTTTCTATTTTCTCAGAGAATATGGAATTATGCAAAAAAACAGAGAGTCTGAATTAGATTCAGCTCTCTGCTTTTTTTAATGGTCGATCATATAGCAAACTAGGAATGATGGCTAATGCCATAAATGAAGTTAGAATTAAGAACATGGCTGTCATTCCATAGAGATCCACTAACACGCCCCCTGCGAACGGGCCAATCATTCTCCCTATTGTTGCAGTACTATTGACAATCCCTTGATAGAATCCTTCTCTACCTTTTGGTGCTAGCTGACTTGCCAAGGTTGGGACGGCTGGCCAGACAAACATTTCACCAATTGTTAAAATCACCATAGCTGTTACAAACATTGAAAATGCTTGTGCGTATCCAACAACGATAAAGGAAATCATCATGATGACAATCCCTAAAACTAGTTGCGCTTTAATCCGGTGTTCCAGGCGTTTTACAATCGGTTGAATGATTGGTTGAGCTATCAAGATGAGTGCACCATTAATCGACCATAACAAACTATATTGTTTTAACGTGATACCTAAATCTTGTGTGAATGTTGCGATTGTCGACTGCCATTGTACATAAACGAGCCAACAAATTAAATAACCACTGGTGACGATTAGCAATGCATAAAATGGTGCTTTATTTTTAATCTTTTTCCCTTCACTAATAACAGAAGTATGCATATCAGGTGCTATGTTAAACTTGCGGTAACCCAAGAATGCGATAAAAAAGAACACAACATACATTGCTAAATTTGCAGAGAATATATAATCAAAACTATAGTCAGCAATAAACCCAGCTAGAGCAGGTCCTATTGCAACCCCTAAATTTTGAGCTAAGTAAATGGCATTGAATGCTTTACGTCCACCTTCCGGCCATGCAGTACCGACCATCGCATACATACTAGGAAAGACAATGCCTCCACTAAAGCCCATTAACGTTAAAAACCAAACGTAATGCGGCCAACCATGCCAAATGGTTAAACCTACTAGTCCTACTATCGTAACCACAATGCCGAGCATAATGGATTTATACCCGCCTATACGGTCAAATAAATAACCTCCGAGCAAGTTTCCAATTATGCCAGCCCCTGCATTGGCCATTAACACCAATCCCGCAACAGATAAACTTTTCCCTAAATGATCGTGCAAATATATTGTATTCAATGGCCATAAAAATGAGTTACCTGTAACATTCACAAGCATTCCGATAATTAAGAGCCATACACTTTTCGGCATGATGTTTTCCTCCGCTTTTCAAATTCCAAAAATAAGTGTATGTCAATTTGAGCCATTCGACAAGACATCTTGAAAAATACAACAATTCAGCTTATATAGTGGCATGGGAATTCCTTGAGAATCATGATAAAATTAGCCACTAGAGGAGTGATCTCAACATGAATTTTCCTTTTCCTTCAGACGGAAAGCGCTATTATACATGGAATAGACATTTACGTAACGAATTTGGATTTAAAGTATTTAAAGTTGCATTAGATGCAGGGTTTGATTGTCCCAATCGGGATGGAACGGTAGCTTTTGGCGGGTGTACGTTTTGCAGTGTTGCTGGCTCAGGTGACTTTGCTGGTGATCGCGTAAATCCCATCCATGTTCAATTTGAGACGGTCAAAGAGAAAATGCATAAAAAGTGGAAAGATGGCAAGGCAATGGCCTATTTTCAAGCCTATACAAATACGCACGCCCCGCTTCCTGTTTTAAAGGAAAAATTTGAAGCAGCTTTAGCCCAAGAAGGGGTTATTGGAATCTCCATTGCCACTCGGTCTGATTGTCTTCCTGACGATGTGGTTGAATATTTAGCAGAGTTAAATCAACGTACCTACTTGTGGGTGGAACTTGGTCTACAAACTGTTCATGAACGAACAGCCAAATTAATTAATCGTGCACATGACTACACTTCATATGTAGAAGGCGTTCAAAAACTGCGAAATCATGGGATTCGTGTTTGTACGCATATTATTAATGGGTTGCCCCTTGAAGATACTGAAATGATGATGGAAACCGTCCGCCAAGTCGCAAAACTTGATATTCAAGGAATTAAGATCCATCTACTTCATTTGTTAAAAGGGACACCAATGGTTAAACAATATGAAAAAGGCATGGTTGAATTTATGAACAAAGATGCATACATTCGGTTAGTTGCTGATCAGCTCGAATTGTTACCACCCGAAATGGTAATTCACCGCATTACCGGAGACGGACCCATTAATTTAATGATCGGACCTATGTGGAGTGTAAACAAATGGGATGTCCTAAATGGAATTGATGCAGAACTTGAATCGCGAGGAAGTTGGCAAGGGAAGTATTTTGAAGGGAAAGTGACCGCTGAATGAAATTAGAACGAGTTCTTCCTTATGTAAAAACCCTTTTGAAAAATACCGTTTCACCTGGCGACCATGTAATCGATGCTACTGCTGGAAATGGTCATGATAGCCTCTTCCTTGCACAATTAGTAGGTATGGACGGGCATGTTTATTCCTTTGACGTTCAAAAAACTGCCATTGAAGCAACACTTTTACGCCTAGGGGAGTGGCGCAACAATACTTCGGTTATTCATGCTGGACATGAAACCATCTCGAATCAGGTTGATTCTGAAATCTCTGCAGCTGTATTTAATTTAGGATACTTGCCAGGTACAGATCACACGATTATCACACGTCCTGACACAACCATCCAAGCAATTGAGGGTTGTCTCAAACTTCTGAAAGTTGGTGGTCTCATTGTTCTCGTAGTCTACCATGGTCATGACGGTGGGGACAGTGAACGAGATGGTTTACTCGACTATGTCCGAAGCCTCCCTCAGTCGTATGTACATGTTTTGAAATATGAATTTATTAATCAGCAAAATCACCCACCATTTGTGTTGGCGATTGAAAAAATGAAGCATCTATAACAGTTTAGAGACGGCTATATATTTAGTCGTCTTTTTTTGTATAATCCTAAGCTAATTGGAAAAACTAGGACTATCATTTTGTCCAAGGAGAAATAATATGCCTAAAATTCAATCTGTCAGTTCATTTATGCCTCCATATAGCTACTCGCAAGAAGAAGCTTCAAAGTTAATGAAGAACCTGTTTACCGAGCATTATGCAGATTTAGAACGCATGCTCAAAGTGTTTGAGAATGGGGAAATTGAATCTCGTCAGTTTTGCGTGCCAATGGAATGGTTTGAACACACGCATGATTTAGAAGAACGCAATCGTCTTTATATAGAACTAGCTACGTCATATGGCGCTTTGGCCATAAATGCATGTTTGCAAAATCAAGATTTCTTGGATCAGCCTGTCCATCCTTCAGAAATTGATGGCATTTTTTTTATTTCAAGTACTGGTTTTTCAACTCCTAGTATAGAAGCACGAATTCTTAATCAACTTCCATTCTCTGATTACGTCAAGCGTATTCCCATTTGGGGATTAGGTTGTGCGGGTGGTGCATCTGGGATGAGTCGAGCTTTTGATTACTGCTTAGCTTACCCGAAGGCAAAGATCCTCGTAGTGTGTGTAGAATTATGTAGTTTAACTTTTCAGCCTAACGATTATTCAAAAAGCAATTTAATTGGTGCATCGTTGTTTGCAGATGGTGTGGCATGTGCCCTTGTTTGTGGCGACGAAGTGGACATTCAATCTAAAAAACCTTGCCCGACATTCGTAGCCACTGCATCTAAGACAATGGCAAACTCTGAAGATGTGATGGGATGGGATATGAAAAACGATGGGTTACATGTCATCTTTTCGAAGAGTATTCCTTCTATTATTGAAAAATGGCTTGAACCTTTCGTTACAGGGTTTTTAAAGGATCATCAATTGACTCCAGATCAACTTGACTATTTCATTGCACATCCTGGTGGCAAAAAAGTCTTATCCGCGTACGAAATCGCACTCGGTTTTGATTCATCAAAGACTGAGATTTCGAGAGATATATTAAGAAAACATGGAAATATGTCCTCTCCAACTGTGTTGTACGTCTTGGAATCTTTCATGAAACTGGATTGTTCTGATGGAGATATTGGATTGTTAGCGGCGCTCGGACCAGGGTTCAGTGGTGAACTGCTATTACTGGAATGGCATTAGACATGATGATTTTCATATGTGTTGTAAGCTTTGTGATCATTCAACGGATCGTCGAACTTTTTGTAGCTCGCACTAACGAAAAGTGGATTCGTTCTCAAGGTGGTTACGAAGTAGGAGCCAAGCATTATCCATTCATGGTCGCTATGCATGTTGGATTTTTCATTAGTCTTATCATTGAATTCCTAGTTTTTGATCGGAGCCTGCCTGCATTTTGGATTCTGTTATTTGTTATCTTTGTGATGTTACAGATGATGAGGATATGGGTTATTTCATCACTTGGACGCTATTGGAATACGAAAATTCTTGTTTTGCCAGGTGCCCATGTAGTGAAAAAAGGGCCGTTTCATTTCATCAGACATCCTAACTATGTTGTTGTTACGCTTGAAATAATTGTGATTCCGTTGATGCTAGGAGCTTATTTTACAGCACTCCTCTTTACCATTTTGAATTTCATTATATTAAGTGTGCGCATTCCAGTTGAAGAAGCCGCTTTGCGAGAAGTAACAGATTATAAGGAAGTATTTTGATTTTACGTATGTTTCCTAAATCCCTCCATAACAAAAGCGAGTAGCATGTTGCCACTCGCTTTTGTTGATCCCAATTACTTTTCATAAACAATGTCTCCAGCAATGATTGTTTTGACTACTTGAGCTTCTAGTAATTGTTCATCTGGACCAGCAAACAAATCACGATCAAATATGGTAAAATCGGCAATGAAATCTTTGTCAATCATCCCGCGTTCATGTTCTCTACAAATTGCTTGTGCACTTCCGATAGTATAGAGAGAAATCGCCTCATATCGACTTAGTTTTTCTTCAGGTCGGTATCCCTCGTGCATCTCACCCGGATTCTTACGAGTGACTGCGGCATATAAACCTCGTCTTGGATCCACTTCTTCTATTGGTGAGTCTGATCCCCCACTGCACTTAATTTGTCGATTCAGCAGCTTTTTCCATGCATATGCCCATTCTAGACGGTCGCTCCCCAATCTTTCCTTCACCCAAGGGAAATCTGACGTCACAAAACTTGGCTGCAAGTCTAGAACGACATCCAATTTTTCAATACGTTCTACTAAATCAGCTCTTAATACATTCGCATGTATTAATCGATCACGTTTCCCAGTAGGTACTGGATATTTTTCGATAGCCGTGATAATCATTTCCATTCCTAAATCACCAATGGCATGTACCGCCACAGCTTCTCCAAATGTCCGAGCTTTCGCAACAAGTGTATCTAAATCGTCTTGTGAATGGATAGCTACTCCACTGGTAGAAGGGTCATCTGCATAAGGCTTGCTTAGCAGTGCTGTACGCCCCCCGAGTGCTCCATCAATAAAAATTTTCATCGCTCCTGGTTCAATCCAAGGTTCATCGTACGTTGCTTCCTTCATCATTTCGGCAAAGACGAGATGGTGACGCAACAAATTCACACGGAATTTTCGTGAATTTCCTAAAACCTCTTTAAAAGCCTGAAGTGGTCTCGTGTAGTCGCCATAATAACTCATATCTTCTGTATGTCCTCCGGTAAAACCAAGTGACACTAAATCATTTACAGCTACCTCTAAAGAAGTTACAAGTTGTGCTATAGATACTTCTGGAATCTGTTTTTCAACTAAAGACATTGCACCGTCTAATAGTTGCCCTGTTGGGATTCCTTGTTCATCTCGCACAATCACTCCGTCAATTGGATCCAGTGTGTCCTTCGTAATTCCAGCTAACTCAAGTGCCGCTGAATTTACAATCATAGCATGTCGGCAAATCCTTTTTAATACAATTGGACTTTTAGACAACTTATCTAATTCATAACGGGATAGTATCTTTTTGTCTAAGAAATTATTTTCATTCCATCCTTCAGCTACAAACCATTCTCCACTTGGATGGTTCAAAAGAAGTTTTTGCAAATCTGCAGTCATAGTATCTGTGGAAAGATAAGTAGATAGATCAATATGACGCAATTTATCGCCGTGACCAATCATATGTAGATGACTATCAACAAATCCCGGATAGACAAATGATCCCCCTAAGTCAATTAGCTTGTCAGCCTGCCCTTTAAGGTCGTCAAAATTTCCGATTCTTTGAATTCTGCCATTTTCAACTAGTATCGCTTCAACCGAATCACCAGGATTTTTCATGGTATAAAACGTTGCATGATAAAAACAAACTTTTGTCATAATGCACCCCCACTTACAATGTAGAAAAAACGTGTTGAAACCCATATAGGGATACTGATGTCTTTTCATGTCCGATATCAAATTATTATATCCTTTTTTATTCACAAAAGAAAAAACGACTACATTAGAATTAAAATGTAGTCGGTATAAATATTAATTTTTTTCAGTTTGTGCTGCTTGTTCTACTGCTCTTGCCACTACTTGGTGAACAGATGGATCTAACGGATTCGGAATTAGATCACCTGGTTTTGTATGATTAGCAATCGCTTTTGCTGCAGCAACTAGCATTGGATACGTAATTTCACTAACCCCTGCATTTAAGGTCCCTCTGAAAATACCTGGGAAACCAACTGCATTGTTCACCATTCTACCATCTGCTGCAAATGCTGCACCCGCAGCTAGCGCATCCTCTGGTGTAATTTCAGGATGCGGGTTGGAAAGTGCTAAAATGATTTGTCCTGGACGAACTAATTCCGGCTTAATCAATCCGGCAACCCCAGTTGTTGCCACCACGATATCACAGGTAGCCATTAATTGCTCCAATGATTCCAGCGTTTTACCGCCATAGTTGTGAAGTCGATCTAATGCTTCTTGTTGGCGATCGATGCCGTAAACTTCTTCCACACCGTAAGCCATTAACATACGACAAATAGCTAGTCCTGCTGCACCTAAACCAATTTGTCCGATTACGGCTCTTTTAGGATTAACGTCAGTAGCACGACAAGCTGACAATATTGAAGCAAGTGCTACTACAGCTGTGCCATGCTGATCATCATGCATGACCGGAATATTTAGTTCTTTTTTCAATCGATCTTCGATTTCGAAGCAGTGAGGAGAACCGATATCTTCAAGTAAAATCCCACCGAAACCTTGGTGAATATGCTTGACCGTTTCAACGACTTCATCAGGATTACTTGTATCAAGAAGGATTGGGATTCCACTAATGCCTGCAAACTGGTCGAACAATACAGCTTTTCCTTCCATGACCGGCATCCCTGCCACTGGACCAATATTGCCAAGTCCTAAAATGGCTGTTCCATCGGTTACAATCGCGACACTATTACCAATGCTTGTAAAGTAACGGGCTTTTTCTGGATCCTTTTGAATATCTAAACAAACGCTTGCAACACCAGGTGTATAGATTCTTTGTAAATCACCTAATGAACGCACATCAATTCGGCTCTTCATGTGGATTTTTCCGCCTTCATGTGCTTTTAGTACATCATCCGTTACAGCATGTATATGAACATTCGGACCAATCGATCTGACGTTTTCAATGATTTGTTCTAATTGTTTCATGCTCTCGCATTTCACGCTTATATCTCTAATAGTAGAAAGTGTTCCATCTTTAATGATTTTGATATCACCGATGTCCCCTCTAGCAGTTCCGATTGCAGTCGCAACCTTTGCAAAATTCCCTGGTTTAGATGGTGTTTCAACAATCAATGTACGTATTATTTCTTGAAGTGCCATAATATCCTCCTAATTTTTCCGCAAACTTCCCGCAAGAAAAAAGTCATTCTTTCATTATAGCAAAAAACAATACATATGATTAGAAAAACGATTTTCATCTTTTAAATCTATAGAATGCAAGAAAAACCGTCAATATGAGGCGGTCCTAGTAATCTATTATAGAAGTAAACACTGAATTATAAAGGGTTGTAGGTCGCTTTGGACGCATTACTGCTGCACCATGGTCTACTGAATAAAAAGAGGGTGGGCGAATGACTTTGTCATTTCGCCCACCCTCTTTTCTTCCAGATCATCCTACGGCGGGTGTACGTCCGTCGCTCCCTTAATTCCTCAATATGCACAGTGTTTTTGATTTTGGTAACGAAAGAATAAATGCCTTCCTTTAACGGATCAATCGGTCGAAGATGGAATTTCGACCACAAAGCGCCGAAGCGTTATTCTAGGGAATACTTAGTTCAGTCTATAATGGGGGGATTTTTCAGTGCCCTCCTTTATAGTTCTTGGCGAAGCGCTTGTATGACATCAATCTTGGTTGCTTTTCTAGCCGGTCTCCATCCTGAAACCATCGCTACACCGATACTAATAACAGACGCGATCACAACAAGTTGCCAAGGAATGGTGGAAATTGTGATTGCCATATCTTCCATTCCATCCGCTTCCATAATGTTTAACACAATGACTGGAATCAGCCAGTTAGCTAAATAGCTAATTGCATAAGATAATGCCACAGCAATCGCTGTTCCTATCACACCAATCCATATACTTTCCATTAAAAATAAGCGTTGAATCAGTTTGGGATTCGCTCCTATTGCTTTCATTACACCAATTTCACGCGTTCTTTCTGTAACAGCCATTGTCATGGTGTTAAAGATCCCGATTGATGAAATTAGTACCGCTATCGTACCGACAAATAATAATCCTGCTTTTAACACAGTAAAGAATAAGTCCATCGTTTCCATTTCTTCGGTTACTGAATATACATGATATCCTTCTGCTTTTAATGAGTCTGTAATTCCTTTGACATTTTGAAGACCATCCGCATAGACGTATACGCCGATGTAACTTTCTTCGACAGGAACATCTGGTTGCGTGAATGATAGGAATTCAGTGCGGTGTGATTCATCGATTAGTACACGTTGATCCATCATCCAATCTTTTGATGGTGCCTTGGAAACTCCCGAGACCACAAACTCCCATGTCTTCGGCTCATTATTCTCTTCTGCTAGTGGCGTTAGTTCAATCGTAATTTTCTTACCGACCATACTTTTCGTGTACCCTGTTGGAACCTCTTCATCTGACTGAGCATTCATTTCCTCTTCAGTTAATAAATTTTGCGCAAAATGATAGCCAATGACGATTTCATTTGGTTTGGTCGGCATTGTTCCTTCAGATAATGCCAAATTTGCTTTTTCTTCCTCCTCTAAATTAGTTAATTGTACGTCACCATACCCCGTGCGATCTTCCATAGCAATGGATGTAACGCCCTCTACAAACGATCTACTAACAACTGCGTTGACATTCTCCATTTCGCGCATCTTTTGTTGATCTTCTGCTGTAACTGGAGACTCGTCTTCTTTGCCATAGATTTGCACTTCATTAATAAGTTGGTTGTCTAACATTTCATCTGTCAATGTTTTATGAAGACCAAAGCCAACGGAAGCCAGAACGATTAAGAATGCACACCCCATGGTGGCTGCTAAAACTGTCATAAATACGCGTAACTTATTTTTCTTTAAATGCTGACTTATAAAATCCATCTGATCTTTAAACGACATGTAATGTACCTCCATTCACAAGTGCACCATCGTGTAGACGATACTTCCTATGTGCTATATTTGCCACTTCATCGTCATGTGTAATGATGACAAATGTTATTCCTAGCGACTGATTTAAGGACTGTATTAAGTGTAAAATTTCGTGTTCTGTCTCTGAATCTAAGCTCCCCGTAGGTTCATCCGCTAAAATAATAGGTGGATTTGAGACAAGAGCACGTGCAATGCTCACTCTCTGCTGCTGACCACCTGATAATTCGTTTGGATAATGGTCGGCCACAGCCGATAATCCAACTTTTTGTATCAACGCTTCTACATTTACACGTCGTTCACTTTTCGCTACCCCTTTTAACTTCAATGGCAACTCAATGTTTTCAAAAGCAGTCAAACCTGGCATCAATTGAAAGTTTTGAAAAATAAAACCGAAATTGTTTAATCTAAACTCTGCATGTTCGCTTTCAGATAAACTTGCAGTTTCTTTATTTAATACTTTAATGGAACCAGACTCAGGTCTCATAAATCCTGCTAGCACATGTAATAATGTCGACTTCCCTGACCCACTTTTTCCAACAATTGAAACGATTTCTCCTTTATTAATATCTATTGAGACATTTTTTAAGACTGGGACCCGTTTCTCTTTTCCTTTTTTACCGATTGAAAACGTATGTGTTACATCTTGAATATGTATCATGTATGTTCTCCCCTTTCACTTAACATCATTGTATCCAACAAATCTTAAGGAAAAGGTAGGACAAATGTGAAGAAAATCTTAAGAAATAAGCTATAACTAATCTTACTGTTACTATTCCATAAAACAGAAATCTCCAGGGGTTATGATATTTCCTAGGCAATAAAAAAACCGATTTCTGCAAAACTCCACAGAAACCGGTAAGCATTATTCAACTATTTTCAAATTTTTAATTCCTAATATCACCTGTGCAATAAAAGCCAATCCACAAAAGACGATTGCTAAGTAGCCAACCCAATCAAGTGGATCAAGCATCAATGTACGAACAAATAGTAACCCCATCAACAATGCGATAGAGAAGTTTACGAGATAGGTCTTATTAGTATGGGAGTATTTTTTCATAATAATAAAAACAGCTATTCCCGCTGCAATAATGATAAAAGATAAAGTGTTTGCCACTTGATATCCCCCTTTTTACTTCTACTATACTAGAAATATACAGCCCCGCCCACTAAAGGTAGAGTTTTCTTCTTAGTGTGCAAAAAAATCGCCCAACAGAAGTTGGACGATATCGTCTTACTTTTTCAGGTTCTCATTATATTCAACCCAGAAATCTGCGTTTTTAATCCCTAGCTTAGTAGGATCAAATACTGGATCTTTGCCTTCTTTTTTCTGAGCTTCATAGTCTTTAAGAGCAATCAAGGCTGGTTTATAAATAATCAAAATAGCAATTAAGTTCAACCAACACATTAACCCTAATCCTACGTCACCCAACGCCCATGCAAGACCCGCTTCTCGAATTGTCCCTAAGAAAGCGGTAACAAGGATCACGACTTTCAATAACAATATACCAACTTTTTCTGCGTTGCCTTTAAATAGATAAGCAATATTTGTTTCTGCCATATAGTAATAGGCCATGATGGTTGTAAATGCGAAGAAGAATAACGCAATTGCAACAAATCCAGCCCCAATTCCAGCTCCTGGCATTGCTAAATCAATAGCAGCTTGTGTATATCCAGGACCAGCTTCAACGCCAGGTAGTCCCTCATAAACAAATGCTCCATCACCATCATCCAATTGAACATTGTACATGCCTGTAAATAGGATCATGAATGCTGTTGCCGAACAAACTAGTAATGTATCGATATATACAGAGAATGCTTGAACCAGACCTTGTTTTACTGGATGAGACACTTCAGCAGCTGCTGCTGCATGTGGACCAGTTCCTTGTCCTGCTTCGTTCGAATAGATCCCTCGTTTTACTCCCCAAGCAATGGCTGCACCAATCATCCCACCAAAGGTAGAATCGAAACTAAATGCACTTGTGAAGATTAATTTTATTACAGCTGGTAGTTCAGTAATGTTCATCCCAATAATGATAATCGCCATCAATATATAGGCAATTGCCATGAAAGGAACAACTAATTGCGCAACGTTTGCAATACGTTTAACTCCACCAAGAATAATTACTCCAAGAATAACTACAATTGCTACACCTGTAATCCAACGTGGAAGATTAAATGCGTTTTCCATCCCGATGGCAATGGAGTTTGATTGAATACCAGGCATTAGAATTGACATGGCAACGAGTGTTGCAATTGCAAATACAACTGCGTACCATTTCAACCCGATTCCTTTTTCTATGTAGTAGGCCGGACCTCCTCGGTATTGACCTTGGTCTTTTACTTTATATATTTGCGCCAAAGTAGATTCGATAAAGGCAGAAGATGCCCCGATAAATGCAATCGCCCACATCCAAAATACAGCACCAGGTCCACCAAATGCGATGGCAGTTGCAGTTCCTGCAATGTTACCTGTTCCTACACGTCCAGATAATGCGATAGCCAATGCTTGGAAAGAGGATACACCTGCATCCGATTTTTCACCTTTGAACATTTGTACTACCATGTCTTTAACTAATCGTACTTGCAAGAAACGAGTTAAGATTGAAAATAATAATCCAATTGCTAAACACCCATAAATCATCCATGGTCCCCACAAGAAGCTGTTAATATGGCCAATAAACTCTTCCATGACTTTTCCCCCTCATTCTATTCACAAATTTGTCACATAATTCACTATATTATAGAAAGGATATGCGTACAAGCTCATTAATAGAAATGAACAATTTGAATTATGAAATGATTATAAAAATTGTGTGATTTATAGGTAACTAGCAGTAAATTAATAATTTTATCTTTTCGTTCATTTTTTAAGCTTGATCCACAAATCCGCATTTTTTATCCCTAATTTTACCGGATCAAAAACTGGATCCTTTCCTTTTTTCTTTTGAGCTTCGTAATCTTTTAAGGCGAGAAGTGCTGGTTTAGATAAGATGAGTATGGCGAATAGATTTAGCCAAACCATCACACCAATTCCTATATCACCGAGAGCCCAGGCAAGATCCGAATTCCGAATTGCTCCAGAGAAAGTAGAGAATACAAGAATGACTTTCAGAAGAAATATAGCAAGTTTGTAAGCAGGTCCTTTTAATAAGTAAGACACATTTACTTCGGCAATATAGTAGAATGCCATAATAGATGCAAAACCGAAAAAGAACATGGCAATGGCAACAAAGTCTGCCCCGGTCCCTGGAATAACAGCGTCAATGGCTGCTTGAGTATATCCCGGACCTGCATACATTCCCGGTAAATTTTCCACAATGTATTCACCGTTTCCATCATCTAATTGAACATTGTACATGCCGGTGGAAAGAATCATAATAGCCGTGGCCGAACAGATAATCAGTGTATCAATGTAAATGGAAAATGCCTGAACTAACCCTTGTTTAACGGGATGTGATACTTCTGCAGCAGAAGCTGCATGTGCACCTGTACCTTGACCAGCTTCATTTGTATAAATTCCTCTCTTAACCCCCCAAGCGATAGCTGAACCCATCATCCCTCCAAACGTTGAATCAAAGGAAAATGCACTGCGCACAATCAAGGAAAGTATATGTGGCAACTCCTGTATATTTATGGAAATAACAACAAATGAAAGAATCATATATAAAACAGCCATGATCGGAACAATAAGTTCTGCCACAAAAGCGATTCGTTTTACACCACCTAGAATGACAAATCCTAAAATAATCGCCATCGCTACACCCGTCATCCAAGGTTTGAAATTAAAAGCATTTTCAACACCAAGAGCAATGGTATTAGATTGAACACCGGGTAAAAGAATAGATGCTGAAAAAACGGTTATGATAGCAAATAAAATAGCATACCATTTCCAGCCCAAGCCTTTTTCTATGTAGTATGCTGGACCGCCTCGATATTGCCCATCTTTTTTCACTTTATAAATTTGTCCTAATGTTGATTCCACAAATGCACTGGCTGAACCAATAAAAGCAATGGCACACATCCAAAAAACGGCTCCCGGTCCTCCAAAAGCAATGGCAGTTGCTGTTCCTGCGATATTGCCTGTTCCAACTCGCCCCGACAGAGCGATGGCAAATGCTTGAAATGATGACACACCAGCGTCCGACTTTTCACCATTGAACATCTGAAAAATCATATCTTTTATTAATCTTACTTGCACAAACCGAGTAAGGACGGAAAACAATAACCCCACCCCAAAACAAGCATAAATCATCCAAGGACCCCATAAGAATTCAGTAATTTGATTTATATACTGTTCGATTGTTTTTCCTCCATCGCCATTTTCACATTACAGAAATACTATGTGTACAAGTCGTAATGTAGAAATGAGCATGGGAATTCTTTTTCTGATTTATAGGGTAAATGCAGTAGCGGTCCAAATCTGCTGTATCTTGTTTACTTGAGAATCGCACCAGACTTATCGATTTGTTGATATCAAAAATACTTTACCTTATTTTTAATAGTAAAAACCTCACTTTCAATAAAAAGTGAGGTTTCAGACAGGTAACTATATGATATAGCCAATGGAACGAAGGACATTGTGCATAAATGATTCAGTGTACAAAAACACATCTTCTCTTTCAGGTTCTTGAAATAAATCATGAAAACAATTTTTCCATTCTTTGTATTGAATTTCTGTAAGTTGTTGTTTTTGAATCCAATGCTTGGCGTATTTTTGGTCCGTTATTTTATCTCTCTCTGCTGTCATCATCAGTATTGGAATATTGTAAATACCTTCTTGTGTTGAAGAGGTTGATTTCATTAATTGCTGTAATTCACGATACCATTTTAACGTAATGGTTGTATTATAAAGTAAATCATCTTTGTCTTGTGTATACACATCATAATTTCTAGTTAACTGCTTAATCGTCACGTCATGTGTACTTTTTACATTTTCCGCAATTTTACCCATACTTGATAAAGCACTCGACAACTTCGATGGATGGATATGTAAGTGTAACCAAGGCGATGTGACAATCACCGCTGCACATTCGATTGATTTCACTTGAAGTG
>Ga0209013_10002087_pt1 | contig 18278 bp, 18 predicted proteins | sample Cruoilmetagenom2_FD_187291 | JGI IMG/M metagenome (GOLD analysis project Ga0209013, IMG submission 187291) | Oil polluted marine microbial communities from Coal Oil Point, Santa Barbara, California, USA - Sample 2 (SPAdes) (version 2) | ecosystem: Environmental > Aquatic > Marine > Oil seeps ...
AGAAAGAGCAAGAGTAACCACGCTCACGCGAATTTCCTTCCCTCGCGCCCAAGCCCCTAGTAAGCCATTGATATGGCACCGCGCGTCCTCCTCACGGGCTTCGGTCCCTTTCCCGGCGTCGACGAGAACCCCTCGGGCTGGCTCGCCGAAACGCTTACCGCACGGACACCGGAAGGCGGTTTGGACCTCCATGGCCAGATCCTGCCGACCGAATGGGACGCCGTGGCCGCGCGCACCCCGCAGCTCTACGCCGACCTGGAACCCGATGTTATGATTCACTTTGGCGTGAGCCAGACCGCGAAGGCCCTTCGCATCGAGCACAGCGCGCATAACCGCGCCCTGCGCCGGGCCGATGCGCGTGGGGCCCTTCCACCCAAGTCCGCCATTTCGCCGAACGGTCAACCCCGCCTCGATAGCGGGCTTCCCGTAAACGCGCTCGCTGCACACTTGCGTGCCCAAGGCCACGGCGCGAACGCCTCGCGCTCTTGCGGCCGCTATCTCTGCAACTATCTCTATTACCGTTCGCTCGAATGGGCGCGCGAGCGCGGCCGCGACACGATCTTTATCCATGTGCCGTTGATGCGCGCGCAAGGCGGCGACCTCGAGGAGAAAAATCTCCTGAGCGCCGCGCAAGAAGCGCTGCGCTTCGTCGTCGAAGCCAGGGAAGCACGGCAATGAAGATTGCCCGCCGAGAGTTCATGCTGGCCGGCCTTGGCGCCGGGCTTACCGCGGCAGCTGACCCGCATAGCGCGGCCGCTCGCGACACGAGCGCGCCGGAAGCCTTCAGCACGTTCGGCATTGTGCCCGCGGACGGCGCCATCAATCAGACCGCGACGCTACAACGAGCCGCCGACGCAGCCGCTGCGGCCGGCACACCGCTCTATCTTCCCGCCGGTACATACGCGACAGAACGGCTTGTCCTAAAAACCGGCACGCATATTCATGGTGTGCCGGGGCTCACGATTCTCCGCCATGCAGGCGGCCGGGCCATTCTGGAGACCGAAGGCACGGACAATGTGCGCCTGTCGGGCCTCGTCCTCGACGGCGACGGCAAGCCCCTTGGCGACAACGGCGCGCTGATCATCGCCACCGAGACGACGCACCTCGACATTGCGGACTGCCGCGTCACGGGCTCGAGCGAAGAGGGCATCGCGCTGCGCAAGGCCGCTGGGCGCGTCGCCGAGTGCGAGATCGACACGATCGCCAAAGGTGCGCTCGTCAGCGAAGACGCGAACGGCCTCGAGATCAGCCACAACCACGTCCACGACTGCGGCGACAACGGCATTCTCGTTTGGCGGTCCAAGACAGGCGAGGACGGGACAATCGTCAGTGCCAACCGCATCGAGCGCATTGGCGCCAAGAGCGGCGGCAGCGGACAGAACGGCAATGGTATCAATGTGTTCCGTGCGGGCTCTGTGCTGATCACGCAGAACCGCATCGCCGATTGCGCCTTTTCCGCCATCCGCTCCAACGCCGGCTCGAACTGCCAGATGGTGGCCAATTCCTGCACCCGGCTCGGTGAGGTGGCGCTCTATGCCGAATTCGGATTCCAAGGCGCCGTGGTCGCCAACAACATCGTCGACACCGCGGCTATGGGCATCTCCGTCACCAACTTCAACGAAGGTGGCCGGCTCGCTGTGGTGCAAGGCAATGTGATCCGCAATCTGTTCTTGCGGAAGCAGGGCGAGGTTCGCGGCGTCGGCATCGGCGTCGAGGCCGACACCGTCGTCACCGGCAACGTCATCGAGGGCGCGCCGGCCTATGGCATCTTCGCCGGTTGGGCCAAGTATTTGCGTGATGTCAGCGTCACGGACAACGTGATCCGCAAGAGCCATGTCGGCATCGCGGTGTCGGTCGACCCGTCCGCCGGTCCTGCGTTGATCACCGACAATCTGATCGACGGCGCCAAGGACGGCGCGATCCGCGCCATGAAGGGCCGAACGCCTGTCGGCCCAGACTTGGCGCACGAGAGCGCCGAGGCCTACCGCAATCTCGCGGTCTACGCCAACGTCGCGCGCTAACGGCTACTTCGCCCGCATCTCGCCGGAGACGAGCTCCGTCGGCACGCCCGCGGCGTGCTTGGAGGTGCGGATGACGAGCGTCGTCTTGACGCTCTCCACGTTCGGCGCGGCGGTCAGTTCGTGGATGATGAACTCTTGGAAGGCGCTTAAGTCCGGCGCCACGCAGCGCAGCAGGAAATCGATCTCACCGGAGAGCATGTAGCAGTCGCGCACGATCGCGCATGCCGCGACCCGTTCCTCAAAGGCAATCAGATCGGCCTCGGCCTGGCTGTGCAGCTTGATCATGGCGAAGGCGGAAACGTCGAAGCCGAGCGCCTTATCGTTGAGGATCGCGGTGAAGCCCTCGATGATCCCGGCTTCTTCCAGCGCCCGCACCCGGCGCAGACAGGGCGGCGCCGAGATCCCGACCTTGCGGGCTAGCTCAATATTGGTGATCCGCCCGTCCGCTTGAAGCTCGCGCAGAATCAACCAGTCCGTGGCATCGAGGCGGGCGGCGCGCATGGGTACTCAAGCTCCCTGGACGATCACAGGCTCAACGCGCTAGAAGGCGCCTAATGAGCCCGCAAGCTTCGATAAATTTCGGCTTTGCGCAACTTTACGTCTTCCTCGCAAAAGAATCGAAAAGAAATTGAACGTTCCCCATTCCGGAAATTTTGGCGACCCCCAGAGCACGCCCGGCGGAGATGCCGAAGGCGCCGCCGCGCTGATTGCCGAGAGCCGCAAGGCCCGCACGGCCAAGACGTGGATCGTCACCGATGGGTCCGTCGGCATGGAGGCGCAAGGGATCGCCATGGCCGAAGCCGTCGGCCTCCCCTACGCCCTGAAGCGGGTCGCCCCCAAAGGGCTCCTGCGGCTCCTGCCCGCGCCGGGGCAGCTCCTCCTGCCGCCACAAGCCCTACTCCGCCAAACGAAGAGTAACGAGGCTCTGGAGCCGCCTTGGCCGCGTCTAATCATCTCGATCGGCCGGCGCGGCGTTCCCATGGCACTGGCGATCAAGCGGCTGTCAGGCGCCTACGCCCTTCACATTCAAAATCCGAAAGTGCCCGCGCGCCTCTTCGACCTGGTCGCGGCCCCAGCCCACGACAATTTCGAAGGCCCGAACGTCATCACCACCTTCGGCGCTGTCCACGGCGTCACCGCGGAACGGCTCGCTGAAGCAGGCGAACGTTTTGCGCCCACCATCGCGAAGCTGCCCCACCCCCGTGTCGCGGTGGAGCTCGGCGGCGAGAGCCAAGCTTTCAGCTTTCCCCCGGAGACGGCGGCAGCCTTTGGCGCGAAGCTGGCGGATATGGCCCGCGAAACGGGTGGATCGCTTCTGGTCACGCCCTCGCGGCGGACCCGCGTGGAGTCGCTTGACGCCCTATCCAAGGCGATCGCCGACACGCCCCACTTCGTTTGGGACGAAACGGGCTACAACCCCTATTTCGCGTTTCTCGCGCTGGCGGACGCCATCGTCGTCACCGAGGACTCCGTCAACATGGTCACCGAAGCGGCGGGAACCGGCAAACCGGTCTATGTGCAGGCCATGCCCGGCCGCTCGACGCGACTTGCGCGCTTCCATGCCCTGATGCGCGAGCGTGGGGCCACGCGTCCCTTCGAAGGGCACCTCGAATCGTGGACCTATGCCCCGATAAACGACACCGAAATGGTCGCCGCGCGCATTCGCGAGGCGCTTGATCTTGAAACCAAAGCGTAAAACGGCGGCGCCCAAAGCCGGTTGCGCAGAGCGGCGGTCATGCTTTCGTCTTGCTTCCTAATTTGAACCGAGAGGCTTCTTCCATGGGTTCCCGTCACGCCAAGGTGATCATTATCGGCGCCGGTCCGGCCGGCTACACGGCCGCGATCTATGCAGCGCGGGCCATGCTGGAGCCGGTCCTGATCGAAGGCATCCAGCCCGGCGGTCAGATGACCATCACCACGGACGTGGAGAACTATCCCGGCTTCGCCGACGTGATCCAGGGCCCCTGGCTCATGGACCAGATGCGCGCGCAAGCCGAGCATGTCGGCACCGATCTCGTCGCCGACACCATCGTCGAGGCCGACCTCAAGCAGCGCCCCTTCAAGCTCAAAGGCGACAGCGGCACCGAGTACACCGCCGATGCGGTGATCATCGCCACGGGCGCCAAGGCGCGCTGGCTTGGCCTTCCCTCTGAAGACAAGTTCCAGGGCTTCGGCGTGTCGGCCTGCGCCACCTGCGACGGGTTCTTCTACCGCGGAAAGAACGTGATCGTAGTCGGCGGCGGCAACACCGCCGTAGAGGAAGCGCTTTATCTCGCCAACCTCGCCGACAAGGTGACGCTGGTGCACCGGCGCGATGCTTTGCGCGCGGAGAAGATTCTGCAAGAGCGCCTGTTCAAGCACCCCAAGATCGAGGTGCTGTGGGACCATCAGCTTGCCGAGGTGCTGGGCGATGAGGATCCTCTTGGCGTCACGGCCGCCAAGCTCAGAAACGCCAAGACGGGCGATGAGACCACCATGCCTATCGACGGCGTGTTCATCGCCATCGGTCACTCACCGCAGACCGAGCTGTTCAAGGATCAGCTCGCGCTGAAGCAAGGCGGCTACATCAAGACCGAACCCGGCTCCACAGCGACGAGCCTTGAGGGCGTGTACGCCGCCGGCGACGTGACCGACGACGTCTACCGCCAGGCCGTCACCGCTGCCGGCATGGGCTGCATGGCGGCGCTCGACGTGGAGCGCTATTTGGCGGCGATGGAAGCCCACGCCGAAGCCGCCGAGTAGCGCGTCCCTTCGGCTAGCCGGTGCGGGTCATAAGTGCTGCCACGCTGACATAGTCAAACCGGTAACGCTCCGGATGCGCAGTCAGCAACTGCTCGACACGGCCGAACACATCGCCGACGACTGCATCCGTCTTTGGATTGTCACCTAGCGCAAGGCGCAGCACCGGCTCGGTGAAAGCACGCAAGAAGCGCGTGTAAGCGCTAGCATAGGCTGCGGCGGCGCCGTTTTGCTTGAAGTCTTCGACAAAGGGGACTGGCACCTCATAGCACTCGGCCCGGTCGATGCTGAACAAGTCGGTGCACACGCCCGTGCCTGCCTCTAAGGGCGTGAGCAGCTCTTTGAGCGTGCGGAAATAGACGGGCTGGTAGTAGGCGTCGTACGTCGCCCGATCGATCTGACCGGAGGTAACCGCCTCCAAAACCGCATCGTTCAGGACATCGTAGAGGCCGTCACAGGTGCGATACTCTTCACCCATCCCGAACACCTGAACCAACAGCTTCCCACCGGGCACAAGCTCCACCGCGCGGGCACGCAAGAAGCTCTCCAGATCGGCGCCTGCCTGCTCGGCGAAAGCGCTCCTTTCGGTCTCTGTCACCGCACCGACATTGCGCAGCGCGCTTGGTCCATTCGGCAGGATGTAACCCGGCAGACGATCGAGCGGCCGCCGGCTCAAGAAACCGACCGCATTGAACGTCATGGCGACATGGAGTGAGCGCGGCGGCAGGAGCCGGTCGAACATCGAGCCACCGAGGATCGCCGAATAAGTGTTCTCTCCGAACACCGACTGGCCTTGCGGCCGCAGCGCCAGCAGCGCCTCGGAGAAGTCATTGGTCGGCAAATCGCTATGGATCGTCACCAGCGGCCGGCTGGTGCGCGACCGCAAGACCGGCAGCACCGCATGCATCACCTTGATCGAGTTTTGGCCTTCCGAGCATCCGAAGTCCGCCAGAGTGACCGCCTCGGGCACCGGCGAGAGATCCATGGCCGCGGCGGCCTCGATGAGCCAAGGCAGAACATATTCGAGTGCATTCGCTTGGGGCGCAGAGTGGCGGTTATAGAAGCCACCGCCAATCATGCCAGTCGTCACGGTCGTCAAAACAAGACCTCCCGGGGCTCGCCAGTGAGATATCTGTGCGGATGAGCCTTTAGAACCATACCGAGACAACGCCGAAGAGACTTTCGCCCGCCACGAGCCCTGCCGCCACGCTCAAGAGGAACCGCGCGGACCAGTTGGGCGCAAACTTGTGTGCAAGACTGGCAAGCGCGGCGCCCGCGAACAGCATTAGCGACGTGCTTGCGGGAATCACGAACGCAAGGCCCAACGTGGCCCCGCTCGGCACGAAGAGGAGATATTTCTTGTCCAGCCAGCGCTCCGCCAGCGCGAGGCCTATACCGAGCACCGCGCCGATGGCCATCGCGATGAGCGCCGACGGCGCAATGCCGTTCAGCCCATGGCTGAGCGCTTCGGCCACGGCTTTCCAAACCGCGACCGCCGGCGCCGGCCATTCGGGCGTGAAGAGCTGCGTCGTAGGATCCGGGATCAGCATCAGGTAGACGAGACTACTGACCAGGCTCCCCACAACGACGCCCGCGCATTGGGCCGCGACCTGACGGGCGGGATGCGCACCGACCTCGTAGCCCGCGCGGAAATCGTTCAGGAGATCCGCCGACTGTCCTGCGGCGCCGCCTGCGACATTCGCCGTCATCAAATTGGTGATGGGCTGACCGGGCGCCATGACACCAAAGGAGAGCTGAGACAGCTTGCCAATCGCGCCGATGGGCGCGACGGACGTTTCGCCCACGACCCGCGCTGCCACAGTGGCCAGCGCAAAGGCAATGGGAATGGACGCAAGCGCCATGGTCCAGTGCACGTCGAACAAGATGATCTGAAGCGCGATGGCGAGCGCGGCGGCGGCCACGAAGCCGGCGAACTGCAGCCTGCCGCTGCCGGAAGTTTGCGCGCGGGCCTGCGGGCGTCTATGCGGCTTTGACACGTCGAGCAGCGACGCCCCGAAGCTTGTAAGGCTTCCGGCCAGCATCATGGCGACGCCAGGCCAAAGAAGCCAGCCCACGAGCGGCTCGAACCAGTTCGACGCGTCTTGCGAGACGGTGACGATGTCGTGCGCGATCAGTTGAGGCGCAATGAGCCCCCAAGCGATCAGCGCGCCGAACAAGAGGCCAAGGCCGGCGCGCAGGCCGATAATGCCGCCAAAGCCGATCAACAGAAGCGATGGATCGAAAACGAAGGTGAGCTTCGAGGCTGTCACCGAAGGCCCCAGCCGCGGAATGTGCCACACCAGCTTATCGACCACGTTGAACAGGACCGCGCCGATCAGCGCCGACAGCAGGACCTTCACCCGCGCCATGGCCTCTCGCCTATGCGCGAACATGTCCAGCATGGTCTGGGCCGTCGCCATGCCCGCGGGGAAGACGAGGTTCGATTGCACGATCATGCGCGGCCGCAAATACCAACCGACCCACACGCCGAGAAAGCTCACAGTGAAGACCCACATCGTCAGCGGGGCCCAATGCAGGTTCTCGCCCGTCATCACCGCCAGGGCCGGGATGGGTGCCACCAAGCCGCTCGATGTGATCGCCGCTGCTGCGGAGGCCGTCGTCTGATTGATGTTGCTTTCGAGCATGCCCCATGGCGCGAGCTTGCAGAGCCGCGCAAGCGGCATCCAGAAGGCGAAGGCGAGCAACAGCGCCGTGATCGACATGTTGAACGACCAGCCGATCTTCAGGCCCGAATAGACGTTGCAGGGCGCGAGCAGCGCGCCAAGGAGGAGGCCGGTGGCAAGCGCGCGCGGTGTCAGTTCCGCAGGTCCAGGCGCCGGGGAATCGGTCTGAGGCGTCATTGCTGCGCTTGGTGCCACGAAGCAGGGCCTTCACCAAGCGCCAAGCCCGCCATAGACCTTGGAGGCAAGCCTTCCTTAAGGTCGCAGACCATAGTGTGATTGCCGAAAAATGCTGTAATCTAGGGCTACTACCACGACCGGCTGAGAGGCCGCGAGGCCAAGAAAACCGGGCTTAAGGGGAACCGATGCCAGACAATAAGATGTTCGAAATTCCGACCGAAATGCGCGAACTCGCTGAGAAGAACGTTGAGGAGGCGCGCGTGGCCTATGGCCAGTTCATGGAGTTCATGAGCCAAGCTATGAATGCCTGGTCGTCGACCGGCGCCCCCGAGGCGGGCAACTTCAAGGCCCTGCAAGAGCGTGCCGTCTCCTTTGCCAAGGAGAACGCGGAACGGTCCTTCTCGCTCGCCAGCGATCTTGCCAATGCCAAGGATATGCAGGACGTCGTGACGCTCCAGAGCCGCTACGTGCAGACTCAGATGCAGACCTTTGGCATTCAGGCTCAGCAGCTCTCCTGGCTCATGGCCGACGCCTTCCGCAACATGCAGTCGAAGCCGCCCAAGAAGGACTAGGCACGCTTTGCCAGCCAGGCGCCGTCAGCCTTCGCAGAGCGAGTGAAACTCGAGCCCTTGCTCGGCGCAGATCGCGTGCGCCTCATCCTCGCTGTCCGCCTCGATGAGGATCAGCAAAGATCCCTCCAGCGCGCAGAACGTAACGCGCTGACGCCCGATCCGCGGCGCCGCGCGAACGATGCTGACGCTCATGCGCTCGGTGGCAAGTCTGGAACGATCCGCCATGACCGGAATCATGCCTGATTCGCAGTGGTTTGGCTTGCCCCTTCCCCGAGGATCATGGCTCCCTTGGCCACAACCCGCTGGCCTTAGCGCTTCTTGGCCTTCTTGTTCTTTTTGCGCTTCTTGTTTTTCTTCTTCTTCTGCTTCTGCTTTTTCTTGTTGTTGGCCTTGCCGGCGTCCAGCCAGAAGCCGGCCTTGACGAACCTCACTTTACGCTTGCGAGGCTTGGCGTCAAAGGCGGCCACACGTCCGTTGTTTCTGAAGCCATCATGCTCGATCGCCTTGCGCATGAACCTGCCCCAGATCTCCGCCGGCAGACTGCCCCCCGTGACTCCCTTCATGGGTTTGGAGTTGTCGTTTCCGACCCACGCGCCCACGACGAGATTGCCGGCAAAGCCAATGAACCAGGCATCGCGATATCTTTGGCTGGTGCCGGTCTTGCCGAACGAATTGACGGGGAGCTTTGCCCTCCGGCCTGAGCCGTTCTTGACCACGGCGCGCAGCAGCGCGCGCATATATTGCCGCTCGTTAAGCCGCCAGCGGCCCGCGCCCTTAGGCGGCGTGACCTCCAGGTCGATCTCCTCGTAGCCGGTGACCGACCAAGGCTTCACCGGATAGGCGCCGGCGGCCACGGCAGCATAGGCGCTTGTCATCTCAAGCAAGGTCACCTCGAAGGCACCCAGCGCCAGGCTCGGACGCGCTTTGAGTGGTGTGGTGATGCCAAGGTCGCGCGCGGCCTGAATCACGGGCCTGCGCCGCGTCGCTTCTGCGATCTGCACCGCCACGGTGTTGACGGACGAGGAGAATGCGCGGTGCAGCCTTATCGTGCCGAGATAACGATTGCCGAAGTTCCGAGGCGTATAGCGCCCAACGCGCACCGGCTGGTCGACGACGATGCTGCTAGGCTTGAGCCCCGCTCGCAAGCCGGCGAGGTAGACGAACAGTTTGAACGAGGAGCCAGGCTGGCGGCGCGCCTGTACTGCGCGATTGAACTTGCTCTGGTCATAGTCGCGGCCGCCAACCATGGCGAGCACGCGTCCGTCCGAGCGCATTACGACCATGGCGGCTTGCGTTGCGCGGCGCGCCTTACCCTGCTTCGCAAGGACCCTACCCACTGCCGCTTCAGCAAGATGCTGAAGCTCCGGATCGAAGGACGTGTGGACCGGCAACGGAGCATAGTTGCCGTTGCGCGGAACCTGCCGTGCTGGCCACCCAGTCTGCGTAATAGCTGCCGACGGTCTCACGAGACTCGATCCGCGGTAACACGTGGACAAGTGCCGTGCGCTGCTCGGGGTCGAGCTTGCCGTTGTCGATCATGGCGTCGAAGACCGCTTCGGAGCGTGCCTTGGCCGCCTCGGGATCGCGGTTGAGCGCTGTCGGCGCCTTGAGTAACCCCACCAGGTAAGCAGCTTGAGGGAGCGACAGGTCCGCAACAGGCACTTCGAAATACCGCTTCGCCGCCGCGCGCAGGCCATAGCAGCCTTGGCCGAAATATGCGCTGCTCAGATAGCGTTCCAGAATCTCATCTTTGGTGAGACGCAGCTCTAGCGACAGCGCGAGCCACGCCTCCTTCTGCTTCCGTTCCAGCGTACGGTCGGTCGACAGCAGCGAGTACTTCACCAATTGCTGCGTCAGGGTACTGCCGCCTTGGACAATCCGCCCGGCCGCACGGTTGGCCAGGGCCGCGCGCGCAAGCCCGATCGGATCGACCCCGAAATGGTAGTAGAAGCGGCGGTCTTCCATGGAGAGCAAGGCGTCGACGACGTGCGGCGGCACCTCCCCAAGAGACACCAGCTCGGCCACGCAGCCGCCCCGGCTCGCGAACGGCTGACCATCGTTTCCGTGAAGGACCAGGGTGCGATGCGCTGCCGGCTCAAGGGCCTTCAGAGAATAGTCTTGGACCGGCGGTGAACGCATCACATACGGAACGGCGATTGCCCCGCCAGCGACGACGAAGCCCGTTAAGACGGTCGACAAGGCTGCAACGGCCAAGTACCCGCTCTTCGCCACTATCCCCGGTATGCGCATCTCGCCTCCACGCCTGCCCCGACGCGAGACAATACTTTTGTGGCGGTGCAATGACGACCCCGCTCTGGCGGCCTAAGCGGATTGCCATGGCCGGAAACATCACGGTAGAAATGGCTTGTTGGGGGAGGACTCTCAAGGATGGCGGTTCGGCGCTTTCGGCCCGGGCCTCCCTGAAACACGGAAGGCCCAAATGGCGCATAAATCACTGATGGCGCTGGCAAGCGCCATGCTCCTCTTTTTCGCCACCACTGCTGAGGCCGCGCGATGCGGCAAGAGTGCCGCCGGATTCGAAAAGTGGAAGCGAGCCTTTGCCAAGGAGGCGCGGGCCAACGGTATCGGCCAGCGCGGGCTCAACGCGTTGAAGGGCACGCGATACGCCTACGGGACGATCAAAGCGGACCGCGGCCAGCACAGTTTCAAACTCTCTCTGAATCAGTTCATGAAAAAGCGCGGTGCGTCGGCCATTGCCTCTCAGGGCAAGCGGCTGAAGCGCTCCAATGCGAAGCTCCTCGCCGCCATCGAGCGTCGATATGGCGTTCCGGCGGGCCCGCTCCTCGCCATCTGGGGTATGGAAACCGGCTTCGGCCGCTATATGGGACGACAGAACACCCTGTCTGCGGTCGCAACGCTCGCTTACGACTGCCGGCGGCCCGAATTCTTCACCGAACACCTCTACGCGGCCCTGCAACTGATCGACCAGCGCCGGCTGGCCGCCGGGCAACGCGGCGCCATGCATGGCGAAGTGGGTCACACCCAGTTTCTGCCTAAGAGCGTCCTACTCTACGCGGTCGACGGCGATGGGAATGGGCGTGCCGATCTCAACAGCAAGGCCGACGCCCTCGCCTCCACTGCGAACTTCCTGCGCGGCCATGGCTGGCAACCAGGCGCCGGCTATCAGCCGGGCCAGCCCAACTTCAGGGCGATCCAGGGCTGGAATGCGGCGGGCGTCTATCAACAGACCATCGCCATTGTCGGCCGCCAGATCGACGGCGGCTAATGGCGCAACGGAAGTCTTCAACGCGCAAGAGCCGATCGCGCAAGACGACGGGGCGGCGGCGTACACGTAAGCGGTCGACCAAGAACACTCTCGCCAAGCAACTCGGCAAGGTCATCGCGCTCGTGCTCGTACTGGGGCTCGTGCTGCTGCTGCAACGCTATTGCGGCATTGCGCCGGTGCCCTTCGGCCCGAACGCCAACATCGTATCCATCGATGGCGACACGCTGCGCGCCGGCGACGGTACGGAGTACCGCATCTTCGGCATTGATGCGCCCGAGCTAAAGCAAACCTGCTGGGAGCTCGGCGGCAAGCAATGGCAGTGCGGCCGCGCGGCGAAGGTGGCGCTGACCAAGCTGATCAAGGGCGGCGACGTGAGGTGCGAGGTGAAGAACACGGACCGCTATGGCCGCTCCGTCGCCAAATGCAGCGCCAAGGGCGTGCCCGATGTCGGAGAAGCACTGGTCCGCGACGGCTATGCCATCGATCTGGGCCGCAAGACCCGGCACGCTTATGCGAGCGTAGAGGCCGAGGCCCGCGCCGCCAATCGCGGCATCTGGCGCGGTACCTTCCAGCGGCCGTCCGAGTGGCGCTACGAAAACCCGCGCAGGAACTGATTTGAAAAGAAGAGTTTGCGCGACCGGCGAGGAGCCCTTGGGCAGACGCCGGTCGCGCGTGATCCTGTCTGCCTACGCGGCTTTGGCGTAGTAGGACTTCAACTGGTTCAGCACCGCAGCCTTGTCGACCTCCGCGCCCATGGCCAGCATGGCGTCGGCGAAGCGGCTGACGATCTCGGTGATCTGCTCAGGGCTGAGCTGGTTGAGGATACCGATACGGACCTGCACGGGCTCCGACAGGGTCGGCCAAATGCCAAAGCCCTGGGACCGTGCGCCCTGCACCAATTCCTTCTCCCGGCCGGCAAGCTTGCCCGGCAGGTTGAGCACCACGAGGCTCGGCATATCCGACGTCACCTCGCAGCCCATGGCCTCGACGGCCTGGCGCAGCGCGGCTTCGTGATACCGGTAGTCCGACGCCTTGGCGGCACGGCCATAGGACAGCAGGATGCGCAGCGCCTCGTGAAACGCCGCCACGGCGTAGCAGGAATGGGTCTGGTGATAGACCGGCGTTTCGACATCCTTGCCGTCGATGATGCCCCAATGGCGCGCATCGAGGATCGGATGGTTCACGAAGGTGTAGCAGCCGCGCTTCTTGACGACCTCGATGGCCTTGTCGGTGAAGCTGACCGGCGCGTAGGTCAGCGGCAGCGACAGCACACCCTTCTGCGGACACGACGCCCAGGCCACCACGCCCGGATAGTCGTCGATGCTGAAGTCGCCCACGCCGAGGCTCGACACGGCGTCGACGATGCCCATGACCCCATGCTTCACGCAGGCGTCGGAAAAGCCTTTGAGGTCGTTGACGCGGCCCGAGCCGGTCTCCCAATGGGCCATGAACGCCCACATAGGCTTGTGCTCGGCCAGCGCCTTTTCCACAGTCTCACCGGACACCGACTGGCCATGCGGCACGGTCACGGTGACGACGTTCTTCGGCTTCGGGTTGACGGAGTCGGCAGCGAGATCCTCAAGGGACGAGGCCTTGATGCGGATGGTGAGGTCGTCAATGCCCGAGAACGTGCCGTTGGCGAAGGTCACGACCTTGTCGCCCGGCAGGATCAGGCTGTGAACGCAGTCGAGGCCGCTCCAGCCGGTGCCGGCCACACCGAACGTGTAGACGTTCTTGGTGCCCCACAGATCGCGCAGCATCTGCTTGGCTTCCTTCATACCGCGCAGCACGTCCGCCTGCATGTGGTCGGCGACGCCGGTCTTGGCGAACCGCTCAAGCACGCGCGGATCGGTGTTGCCGGGCCCCGGGCCGGCGGCAAGCGTCTCGGGGATTTCGAGCTGCGGAAATACGGTCATGGGAACACCCTCTATCTAACTGGTCGAAAAGCTAGGAATTCGGCCTAATCGTCTACCGGCCCAGGCGGGGCGGGGCAAGGCCCCCGCGCCAATTTTGGCCCGCCCTGGCCCTGCCGTCCGTCAGGCCGCCTTGTCCCCGCGATGGGCCAAGACCATATCCGCAGCCTTGCCGACGAGCTCGGCGAGGTGATCCGGCTTAGCCTGGAAGGTCCCCACCCCGGATGTCGCCGAACGCAGCTCCACGATCAGGTTCTGGATCTCGGCCTCCGGAATATGGGCCTGGACCACATCCCAGCCGGGCCAGTCGGGCCGCGCATCGAAGCCTAGAATCTGCCCCCGGTGGGACGAGACGATGGAATTGATGCGTGCCGTGGCCTCCGACGGAACAGCGATCTCGACGGCCATGATCGGCTCCAATAGAACCGGCTGACACTGCGGCATGCCCTCGGACATCGCGAGCCGCCCTGCCTGACGGAAGGCCATGTCCGACGAATCGACCGAGTGATAAGACCCGTCGATCAGGCATACGGCGACATCCACCACCGTAAACCCGAGCGGTCCGGCGTGGAGATAGTCCCGCACGCCATGCTCGACCGACGGGATGTAGTTCTTCGGCACAACACCGCCGGTGATGGTTTCGGAGAAGGCTATCCCCTCGCCGCGCGCCAAGGGCTTGATGGTCACCACCACATCGCCAAACTGGCCATGACCGCCGGACTGCTTCTTGTGGCGTCCACGGACCTCGGTCGATTTGCGGATGGTTTCCTTGTAGGGAATTTGCCGCGGCAGGGTTGCCGCGCCCACACCGTACTTGCGGATCAGCCGCTCCAGGGCCACACGCAGATGCATCTCCCCTTGCCCCCACAGGACCATCTGACCCAGGTCCTGATCGTGGGTGATCGAGAGCGAAGGGTCATCCTCGATAATCTTGGCCAGCCCGGTCGTCAGCTTCACGTCGTCCTTCTTCTCCCGGGCTTCAACTGCGAGCCCAAACACGGGCTGCGTGATCGTGCCCGGCTCAATCTTGAGTGACGCGCCTTTCTCCTCTAACAGCGTGTCGCCGGTCTTGACGCTCTCCAATCGGCCGAACGCGACGGTATCACCGGGTTTCGCAGGGCCACGCTTTACTGGCTCGTGTCCCAGGAGATTGAACACGCCGGTGATCCGTTCCTCGCTCTCGCCGCCATAGACGGAGTCGCCATCAGCGAACTCACCCGTAAGAACCCGGGTGAGCGACAGCTTGCCGGCATGGGCCGTGTTGAAGGTCTTCATCACGAATGCGCAGGATTTGGCGCCTTCCGCGCCGACCCGCTCCGCCGTCGCCGCCACGAAAGGCGCTTCATGACGGAGCGCCTTCAGAAGCCGCAATATGCCGTTGCCGTTCTCTGCCGATCCCAGCAGGACCGGGCAGATGAAACCTTCGCGCAGATCCGTGGCCAGATCGTCGAAGACCTTGTCGCGCGGCGGCGGCACGTCTTCGAGAAGCTGCTCCATCAGTTCGTCGTCATAGTCGGCGAGCTGCTCCAGCATCGAAAAGCGCGCCTCTTGCTCGCGCTCGGACACGGCATCGGGAATCTCCACCACCTCGGACGGCGCGTGCTCGCGATAGACGTGCGCGCGTTCCAGCGCGAGGTCGATGAAGCCTGTGACGATCTCCTTCTCCCAGATCGGAACCTGGCGCAGCACGAGCGGCACGCTCGAGGCGGGCTGCAACATCGGTAGGATGTCGCGCACGCGCGCCTCCGCCTTGTCGATCTTATTGAGAAATAAGAAATGCGGAATGCCTCGATCCTCCAGCTGTTTGAGGATCAGCTGAAGCGCAGGCACCTTCTTCTCGTCGGGCTCGCACACCACCACGGCGGCGTCGCACGCGGCCAGCACATTCGCTGAGTCCGCCTGGAACTCGATGGAGCCGGGACAGTCGAGGAAGGTGAATGTGTCGTCGAGAAAATCGATCGTGGCCGCGTTGAGCTCGACGCTCATGCCGTGATGGCGGGCTTCGTCTGAGGCATCGCCCGCCGTGTTCTTGGCGGCGACACTGCCTTGCCTGTTGATGGCGCCCGTCCGCGCCAGAATAGATTCGAGAAGTGTTGTCTTACCGCTGAGATAGGGGCCAACCAGTGCGATGCAGCGGGCGCTGCGGGCTGGTTGGCCCTGCGCTTGGCCCATGCTCTCCTCCCTTTGCCTGCTCGCAAAAGTGGACCTTTTCGGCCCTTTTTTCCTTCCGCGAGCCTTGAGGACACTATCGTGTCAAGGGACAGGCACTCTGGCAAGAGCCGCGAGTCGCCAAAATTGCTGCAGCACTTCTGATCCCGTGACGGAGCCAGTAAGGTGGCGCCTCGTCACGAACGGGGAGTTCCATGCGTTTCGTCTTCTGTCTTGGGTTGTTGGCTTTGCTTTTGGTGGCGCTTGCGCCTGCCGGCGGCGACCACGCGTCGGCCTTTACGCCTATGGCGCCGTCAACGCCCACATCGATCGTCCTCGATGCCAAGATTGTCTGCGGCGACTTTGGTCAAGGCTACACCTGCCGGAGAGAATCCGGCGCCATCCGCCGCGGCAAGATGCGGAAGGTTCCGAGCTCCCGATCGAGCAGCGGCTCAACCAGTTCCGGCGGGGGATGGTTCGGCGGCAGCGACGACGAGGATGCTCCGCCGCCTCCCGATGCTGCCGCAGGCGCAAGCGGTGGCGCTCCGGCATCGGGCGCTTGCCCGCCCAACTCCGAACGTCTCGGCGGACATTGCATTCCCTATACCCAGTCCTGCAAACGCGGCCTTGCCGCGAACGCGCCGCCGCAAGTCTGCCGGGGCGCTGAAGAGAAACTGGTTTGCGACTTCCGCGCCGACGGCCTGAAGGATTGCTGTTGCCGGACCTACAATAAGTTCTAAGCGCGTGCGCTATTCGTTGGCATGCGGGCCCAAGCTCAAGACCACGCCGCTCTAACGGCGTCCAGCACGTGGCCAAATTCGCCAAAGACCCAGTAGTGGCCCGCGCCCTCGATGATCTCGAGCTGGCAATTGGGGAGTTCACCGGCCAAGAAGTAGGCCGCGTCCGGCGGTACGACCGTATCCTCACTGCCTTGCCACATGACGGTCGGAACGGCGACCTCGCCGAGCGGCAAGTTCCACGCCCCACAATAGAGCCGCAAGTCCTGGAGCGGACCTTCGACACCCGGTCGCAAGCCTTCCTTCATCGCCGTCTGGAGATTTTCCCTGACCTCCGGTCGATACAACACCTGCCGGTCCGTCTCCGGCACACGTTGAAGGAGCAGGTGATAAGCGGCCCCCGGCGCCCACTCGATCAGCGTCCTCAGTCCCATGAAGAAGGCGCCCGCCGCATGCGGCGACGGCGCCATGCGCGTGAAAATGAACTGATGCAGATGCGACATGCGGATGTGATCGCAATCGGCGATCGGCCCAACCGGCCCAATCAGCAGAAGCCGCAAGATCCGGTCCTTCAGTAGGGACACCGCCGCGATCGCGTGGGGGGCCCCACCCGAGACGCCGATCAGGGCGAAGCGATCGAGCCCGAGCGCATCGGCGATGGCCTCCACGTCTGAGGCCGTCTGCGGCAGCGCGTCAAAGTGATGGGCCTCGGACAGGCCGTAGCCCGGACGCTCCGGCGCGATGATGCGCAAGCCCCTCGCCCGCGCACCGGCGTCGGTCAGCGCGAACATGTCACGAGAGCCCGGCGTGCCATGGAGGGCAATCGCCGGCAAGCCGTCCGGATCACCATACTCGGCAAAGCCGATCCTCCGCCCATCGGCGAGGCGGTGCACCCGCGAGGAGCGGCCGGTAGCTATCGGGCTATCGTCTGTAACGCGCGTATCCATGGATCCTCGAGGGCGCGCTGGTGGGCCCCGCCCCCAAGGCCAGGCTCAATTGCGCTAATCGCAGCCGATCATGATGTCGCCGGGATTGATGATCAGGGCCACCGTCTTGCCTTCGAACAGCCCGAGGGTCTCGAGCGAGGCAATGGTGACGCTCACCTCGACCATAGAGTCGCCGGCGATTTGCACATAGACGATGGCTGTCACGGCACCCTTGCGGATTTCCATGATCTTGCCTTCGATCTGGTTGGCCGTGCTGAGCTTCGAAAGTTTCATGGCCTCACCCTCCGCTGATTCGACGCCAGTATAGACCTGCTAACGAAGGCTCGCGCAAAAGCGCTGGATGCGGTTGCAGGCCTCTTCCAAAGCCTCGATGCCGGTTGCATAGGACACCCGGAAGAACGGCGACAACCCGAACGCAGCGCCGTGGACCACGGCCACGCCCTCTTCCTGCAGCAACAGGGTCGCGAAGGCCTCGTCGTCAGCGACGACGTCGCCCTTCGGCGTCTTCTTGCCAATGCATCCTTCGCAGGACGGGTAGACGTAGAATGCGCCTTCCGGCGTGGCACAACTCAAGCCATTCGCCTGGTTCAGCATCGAAACGACGAGGTCGCGCCGCTCCTTGAACGACGCCACCCAGTCCCCCAAGAAGTCTTGCGGACCGCGCAGCGCTTCGACCGCCGCCCACTGGCTGATCGAGCACGGGTTCGACGTCGACTGCGATTGCAGCTTGCCGATCGCCTTGATGAGCGGTGCCGGTCCGCCGGCATAGCCGATACGCCAACCGGTCATCGAATAGGCCTTCGACACGCCGTTCAGCGTCAGCGCCCGGTCTTTCAGTTTGGGCTCGACTTGCGCCGGCGTAGAAAATTTGAAGCCGTCATAGACCAGGTGCTCGTAGATATCGTCGGACAGCACCCAGACCCGCTCGCGGCGAAGCAGCACGTCGGTCAGTGCTTTGATCTCATCGCGCGTATAGGCCGACCCTGTCGGGTTGGACGGCGAGTTGAAGATGAACCACTTCGTCTTCGGCGTGATCGCCTTCTCAAGCGCTTCCGGGGTCAGCTTGAACCCGTCCTCGAGCTTGGTCTGGACC
>Ga0209013_10002088_pt1 | contig 18270 bp, 16 predicted proteins | sample Cruoilmetagenom2_FD_187291 | JGI IMG/M metagenome (GOLD analysis project Ga0209013, IMG submission 187291) | Oil polluted marine microbial communities from Coal Oil Point, Santa Barbara, California, USA - Sample 2 (SPAdes) (version 2) | ecosystem: Environmental > Aquatic > Marine > Oil seeps ...
GATTGGATATTGTGACAAAGTGTATAAAATGACAGATGGTGTCCTGAAACTGGAAACTGGGGACCCTTCTGCTGAATAGAAAAGGAAAAACCATTTTGCGATGACAATGCAAAATGGTTTTTTATCAATCAAAAATGCCGCCCACTGAAAGGACGGCATTTCTAACGTTTACTTATTCTTTTTCGTTTTAGCGGAAAGACGGCCAAGTGCAAAAATACCTGCAGCCAGTCCGATTGCTGTGTTCGTTCGTTTAGTAAAGACTTGTTTTACAACAAGGTTCAAGTTTTGTGGACGTTCAGCCAATCTTCTCATGAAGTAACCGTACCAGTCATCACCGAAAGGCACATAAGTGCAGAAGTTGTAGCCTTGTTTAGCCAAATCAACTTGCATATCTTTGCGGAAACCGTAAAGCATTTGGAATTCGTATTTTTCTCTTGGAATTTGGTTTTCTTCCACGAATTGCTTCACATGGTTGATGACATTGTGGTCGTGTGTAGCGATTGATGTGAATTTACCATTCAATAAATGGTACTCAATCAATTTGATATAGTTAGCATCGATTTCTTCTTTCGTTTGGTAAGCATATTCTACAGGCTCTTTGTAAGCGCCTTTTACGATGCGCAAACGAAGGTTTTTATATTTCTCGATGTCATCCGTCGCACGGTAGAAGTAAGCTTGGATAACCGTACCGACATTGCTGTATTCTTTCAAAAGCTCATCCATCAAATCAAATGAAGGCTGAAGGTGTCCGTAATCCTCCATATCGATATTGATATGCATATCGTATTTGCTTGCAGCAGCAACGATTTCTTTCAGGTTTTGGTAACAGAAATCATAGTCGATATCCAGACCAAGTTGTGTAGCTTTCAATGAAATGTGTGCATCCACACCGTTTTCATGAATGCCTTCAATCACTTCGATGATGTTGTTTTTTGCTGTAATTGCTTCTTCTTTTTCGAAAACAAATTCACCAAGGTTATCTACAGTTGCACTGATTCCTAGCGCGTTCAACTCTTTGATGCTTTTGATTGTTTCTGCAACGTTCGTTCCTGCAACGACAGATTGAGCACCCATTTTTAGACCGTATTTTTTAGCTGCACTATTTAATAATTGGTTTTGAGATAAGCTCATGAATACATCTTTTAAAATTGGCATTGTTTTTCCTCCTGAAATGGTTTCATACTATATCATCTTACATCCGAAATTGATGGGGAAGACTCTCCACAACTTTTATGTTAATTTGATTTAGTTTTATTATAAATCTTTTTTCGCGTACATGCATTATTAAGAGTATTACGAATATAGGGAGGTCCACAGGATGTGAATCAGAAAGGTGTGGGCCTACACGAAGTAGGTCATGAAGGTGTTGCCACAAAATTCCTTGCCCTGCATTTTTGCGACGTCGCGTACTTAGCCTTTCATCCTTAAGCTCCTGTGAATGAATATCCCTCTAATTATGGTATATACAGCAGTTAGTTATTCCGGAATTTATTGTAAAAATTGAATCAGAACATATGCAAGGGAAAGGACCGGCCGTAATCAATTTGATTAACGACCGGTCCATATTCATGCCAATTGCTGTTCGGCAAACTCACGATAAAGATTGTGTGATTCTGTTAGCTCTTGGTGTGTACCAATTCCCGTGACTTGGCCTTGTTCAATGAAGATAATTTTATTTGCATTGACGATTGTGGATAATCGATGGGCAATAACAAAAGTTGTGCGACCTTCCATCAATCGAGTCAACGCTTGCTGGACGACCCCTTCAGACTGGCTGTCGAGGCTGGCTGTTGCTTCGTCCATCATCAAGACCTTAGGATCCCGCAGGAAAGCACGGGCAATGGCAATGCGCTGTCGTTGTCCCCCTGATAATTTCACCCCTCGCTCACCAACTTCCGTATCCAATCCGTTTGTGAAAGACTGGATGAATTCATCAGCGTAAGCCATCTTCGTCACTTCCCAAAGTTGATCGTCCGTAATGTTATCTGAGTCTTTTAACCCGTAACATAAATTTGCTCGTATGGTCCCGGCCATCATCGCGCTTTCTTGTGAGACATAGCCGATCTGAGAACGCCAGGATGCCATGGAAAGCTCATTAATTCGCGTATCACCGATACGAATCTCACCGGAAGTCGGTTCATAAAACCTTTCCAGCAATCCGAATATCGTTGTTTTTCCTCCACCACTAGGTCCGGCGAAAGCGATCATTTCTCCAGGTTGAGCGATGAAGGATACATCCAGAAGGACTGGCTCATCCTCACTGTAGGAAAAAGATACGTTTGATACGTGAATGGGTTCATCCGTAATATCCATGTCAATCCCTACTTGCCCTTCTTCCAATGGCAGTTCCAGAATATCGATGATTCGTTCTGTGGCACCTTTAGCTTTTTGTAACTCAGTAAAGAACATGGCGAACGATGTTATCGGGAAGATGATCTGGAAGAGGTATAGCAAGAATGCAACCAGCGCACCAGTAGACATCGTTCCTTCAGCAACGCGGATCCCGCCATAGCCAATAATCATCACAATCACAACCATAACGACTAAGTACATGAGGGGAGCAATCATGGCAAAGATCCGTGCTTCCTTCAAGCCGAAACCGAGCAGTTTTTCAATGCCATTCAATCCTTTTTCTTCTTCGATATGTTCGGCAGTCGATGTTTTCATCAATCGGATTTCTCCAAGGGTTTGTTGGATGTGACCCGTAAACACAGCTGTTTCATCTTGTAATCCCCGCGATATTTTGGCCATTTTTTTGCCGAGTGGAATCATTATTGCGACTGTAATTGGTACGGAAAGTAACATCATGAGTGTCATTTTCCAATCCAATACAAGCAGGATGATAATGGCCCCGATGATGGAAATGATGCCGTTTATGAACTGCGGGAAATGATCTGATATCAAGTTCCTTACAATCCCTGTGTCACTGACGACGCGGCTTACAACTTCACCGCTGGATTGTTTGTCGAAAAAGCTTACGCGTAACCTGATGAGCTTTGTCCACATCCGGTCTCGAAGCCTTGCGACGATTTTATGTCCGACCAAACTTAGCAGGTAAATCGATATGCCGCTGATTATCGCCTGAACGATAAAGGCGACCCCGATTCCGATCATAAGTGGCACGCTCATTGAGTCCAACGAGAAACCATCGACTAAATTTTTGGTCAGGAGAGGAACAATTAAACCTACGATTGTAGTAATGACACTTGTGGATAACCCGATTATTAAAGCGAGCTTAGGTATCTTCAGGGAGAGAATGAGTGAGAAAAAGGGCTTAAGGCCGTTCTGTGAATTTTCCATTGTGTATAACTCCTAACAATCAATTCTTTTCAAATGGTTCATAACACTGTTCAACAGGGGTTATTTCGTTTCCTGCATTTTCCGATTTGTATTTATTACCTTCCAACAATATATGTTTTCAATAGTGCCAGTCGCTCGCGTATTCTTGATTTTGCCTCGACGACTTTCGGTGTCTTTGCCTTGACTGCATCTGATTGAAGATTAAGGTTGGAGGCAATCAATCTGGCGCGTGCAAGATGATAGTCGCTGGTAATGATCGTTGCGGAATGTATGGAACTGGGTAATAGCTCTTTTGAAAATAGGATATTTTCATAGGTGGAAGTGGAGGAAGATTCCAAAATAAGACGTTCCTCATTGATTCCGTTATCTATCAAGTATCCTTTCATAGATTCTGCCTCGCTGATATGTTCATCATTGCCCTGTCCGCCTGATAAAACCAATTTGACGTGAGGATATTTAGTGGCATAGTCCAGTGCAGCTTCGAGGCGGTAACGCAGGGAAAGGGAAGGGATATCGCCATTAACTTTAGCGCCAAGGACAATTGCGTATTCATGAGTTCCATTCGCAGTAGGGGATTGTCCATCTTGCATCCATTTGCCGGTAAGCATCCACAGGAAGATGAGGAGACCGAGCAGAAGAATGACGGTTATTTTGACAGTTGTTTTCAGTGGGGTCACTCCATTCTTTTTGGGTTTGTTTAAAATGGCGAAGGAAAATAAATCCAATGCTATTACTACGAAACATAACCCCTTAAAGTTTCCATTTCAAAAAGAAAAAGAATCCATTGGAATTTGATTCTTTTTTGTGTCCATTCAGGTTGTGTTTTCGTCCACTCACATTCGGTTTCTGTCCACTCGAATTGTGTTTCCGTCCATTCAAGTAAGGTTTTGTCCACTCGTCAGGATTTCTGTCCATTCGCCTGGAGAAGGATACGATTCTTCTCAAAAAAGACAAAAAAGTGCCAGGAACCTGAGCTGAATCGGGATAAAATCGTCCCGGTAAAAGTCAGGTGCCTGGCACTTTTGATAGTAATTAAAATTATCATGCTTCGGAAGTGGATTTATTCTTGCCGACGGAGTTCATTACCTGATCGATCAAGCCTTTACCTTTTCCGCTATTTGTGAATTCACTGAACTGTCCTTTAAGTTTATCGCGAGAATCTTTATTCCTCATAAGAAAAGCTGCACCTAAACCTAAAGCTGCCATTGCCATCGTATTTCGTTTCATGAAAAAGTCCTCCTTTAAACTGTGATAATTTTTTATTCCCTGATTGGGAACATTCAAACATGCGACCAGTAGTTCCTAGTCGGGGAAAGTCTTTATTTGTATAGAGCTTGTATCTCCTCTATTATTATCTTATATTTCAGAAAACGTTTGGAAGTGTAAAGATGAGAATCAAGTATTCACCCCTTGGAGATGTAGCTCTTGTGATTGATGTGCTTGGAGGATTATCGAAAGAAACGACGTCCGCTGTAAGGGCCATAACTGCTCAGATCGAACTTGCATCTAATGCGTTAATTAAGGAGGTAGTTCCTTCGTTTACGACAGTGACAATATTTTATGAGGTTAGAGAGAATTTTCAATACAAGGAAATGAAGAACTTTCTGGAAAACATATTGGCTGACTTGGGAAGGTTTACTCAGATAAAACATCGAACAGTCGAAATTCCGGTTTGCTATGGCGGGGAGCACGGTCCGGACCTTGAGTTTGTGGCGGAACATAACCATTTGAAGATAGAAGAAGTGATCGAGATCCATTCCGGAGGGACATACGAAGTCCATATGATCGGGTTTGCGCCAGGCTTTCCGTTTATCGGAGGAATGTCTGAAGAAATAGCGTCTCCACGTCGAGCGACCCCGAGACTGCGGATTCCGGCAAGATCTGTCGGAATAGCAGGAATGCAGACGGGTGTGTATCCTATAGAAACGCCAGGAGGCTGGCAATTGATAGGTCGGACACCGATTGAACTCTTTTTGCCAGAACAGGAGATTCCGAGTTTATTGCAAGCAGGTGACCGCATCATATTTAAGCCCATAACAATGGAAGAGTACACAAATTGGGAGGGGGGACTACATGCTGATGATTGAGAAGGCTGGGCTGCAAACAACGGTCCAGGACCTTGGGAGAATGGGTTTTCAAAAATACGGTGTCATTGCCAGTGGAGTGATGGATCCATATGCACACCGGCTGGCAAATATCTTCGTAGGCAATGAAGAAGACGAGCCGACGATTGAAATAACCTTAATCGGCCCGCATATAACGTTTCTGTCGGACTGCTTAATTGCCCTTACTGGGGGAGATTTGTCCCCTTCCATAAATGGTTGTCCCATAAATATGTGGCGACCAGTTTTCGCAAGTAAAGGGTGCAAATTGACTTTCGGAAAGGCTCTGTCGGGGTGCCGCACCTATCTGGCGGTTGCGGGTGGAATTGCAGTTCCAAAAGTGATGGGCAGTCGCTCCACCTTTCTGCGAGCGGGTATCGGTGGGTTTGATGGACGTGCACTGCAAAAAGGAGATTTGATTCCTAATGGCAAGGTTTCTGGCACCATAAGTAGTTTTGTGTCCCGGCTTTCCAAAAGCACGGCTGATGCTTCGTTTACTCAAGTGAACTGGATGTTGATGGGGCGGGATATCCCGATCTATAAAACTTCAGTGACTGTCAGAATCACTGAGGGAAGACAGGAATATTTATTCGACAAGAAAAGCCTTGATATTTTTACTTTTAATGAATTCAAGATTTCTCCGGACTCAGACCGGATGGGATATCGATTGAAAGGACCCAAATTGGCTTTGAAAGAACAAAAAGAGTTGCTGTCTGAAGCGGTCTCCTTCGGTTCCGTGCAAGTGCCCCCAGACGGACAACCCATCATATTGATGGCGGACCGGCAGACGACAGGGGGCTATCCCAAAATAGGACAGGTCGCTACAGTCGACTTAACAAAAGTGAGTCAATTGAAACCTGGGGAATCCATTCGCTTCAGAAAAATATCGCTTGAAGAAGCACAGAGGGAACTATTGGAAGAAAGGAGATTGATGGAGCGATTGACTCGATCGATATCCTTGAAACTAAGGGATGGGGAATGATGATGGAATATCGAATTGATCTAAACTGTGATATGGGCGAAAGTTTTGGATCCTACAAAATGGGAAATGATGAAGAAATCCTGGACTTTGTAACATCTGCGAATATTGCATGCGGTTTTCATGCCGGCGATCCTTCCACAATGCGCAAAACGGTCAAACTCGCTCTGGAAAAAGGGGTAGGAATTGGGGCGCACCCAGGATTTCAGGATTTGGCAGGCTTCGGGCGGAGGAATATTGCGCTCACTCCTCAAGAAGCATATGACATCGTGGTTTACCAGGTCGGTGCATTGAATGGATTTGTCAAAGCTGAAGGGGGAGTCATGCAACACGTGAAGCCCCACGGTGCCCTCTATAATATGGCTGCTGCAGATGCCTTCTTGGGAGAGGCGATTGCGGAAGCTGTATATGCGGTAGATCCAGAACTGATTCTATTTGGTTTGTCTGGAAGTGAGATCGTGAAGGCGGGCAAAAAGATGGGATTGCGTGTAGCCAATGAAGCGTTCTCCGATCGTATCTATCAGGACGATGGAATGCTGACAGGCCGAAAAGAAGCGAAGGCACTTATTACACAACCCGAAATAGCAATCCAGCAAGTCGTCCAGATGATCAAAAAAGGGACTGTTCTAAGTGCCAATGGAAATATAGTACCAATTTTGGCGGACACGGTTTGTGTTCATGGTGATGGAAGTCATGCGCTTGAATTTGCCCGCATCATTTCGGAAACATTGAAAAATTCCAAGGTCGACGTTGTGAACTTCTTCCATGATTCAAGGTAACCGCAATATCTTTGTGTGCAAGAAAGAGTCGTGCGACAAAAAATACTGGAGAAAAAACGAATTTTCACAGCGGGTATACCATATTTAAAATTTCCAATCACTATACTGCTGTGTAAGCTCTTTATCCTAGGAGGGGTTCAAGTTGAAAATCGTCATCAGTCCCGACTCGTTCAAGGGAAGCTTGTCAGCGACAGAGGCTGCACAGGCAATGGCAGCAGGAATAAGGTCTCTTGATTCTTCAATTGAAACGCTCATTCTCCCGGTCGCTGATGGGGGAGAAGGCACGATGGAAAGCCTTATCCGAGCGACACATGGAAAAACCATTTCCGTTACGGTGTCCGATCCACTTCGAAGAAGCATAACGGCTGAGTATGGTGTACTTGGAGATGGCGAAACCTGTGTCATTGAAATGGCGAAAGCATCAGGTTTGACGCTGCTGATAACGGAGGAATTGAATGCTCTTCGGGCAACGTCATTTGGAACAGGGGAATTGATCTTGGATGCATTGGATAAGGGGTACAGGAAATTTATCGTTGGACTCGGCGGTAGTGCGACCAATGATGGTGGAACTGGGATGCTGAAAGCTCTGGGAATGAAGTTTCAAAACTATTTGGGTGAAGAACTGAACGATGGTGGAGGAGCTCTCAAGGAGTTGGCACGTATTGACCTGACTCAATTTGATCGTAGAATTGCTGAATCTGAATTCATCATTGCATCTGACGTAGACAATCCTTTTATCGGCCACAATGGTGCTACATTTGTTTTTGGTCCGCAAAAAGGAGCGACGGAAGAATTAGTTGATATTCTTGATAGAAACCTAAAGATACTGGCGGACGTTATTGAATGTTCGATTGGAATATCCATACATAATAAAGAAGGTGCCGGTGCCGCAGGTGGGATGGGAGGAGCATTCCAAGCGTTTTTCCCATCAATGATGAAACCTGGCATACAAGTAGTCATGGAAGCGGTGGACTTTGAAAGCCGTATCCTCGATGCGGATCTCGTATTAACGGGTGAAGGTAAATCGGATGCCCAGACACTTTCAGGAAAAGCCCCGATCGGCATTGCAAAAGCCGCAAAAGAATATAATGTACCAGTGTTCTTGATATCAGGATCCGTCAGCAATGAAGCTGTGCAGGAGTTAGCCAAATACTTTCATTCTATCGGGAGTATCGCAGACGAGAATATCTCGATAGAGAATTCCATGGAGAATGCAGAACATCACTTGAAAATGAAAACACGTGAAATGGTTTCCAAGTTTATAAAAATATAAGAATGGCGACATTAGACAAAGTATCACAACTATTGTTGTTACAATGATCCTATGGTTCATTATCGTTTAGCTATAAATACAAGATAAAAGGACATCCCAGTCATGCATGCTCAATCGTGACTGGGATTTGTTATTGGGACATTCCAACATAGTCTTCATGGAATGTTAATCTACATAATCATTTTTCACGGCTTCAATTGATTCACCCAGGGTGACTTCCCTATTCATTCCGCCGATATTCGTTACGTGGAGTGAGTCTACGTCCTCATCCATTCCCACTTCTTCATCATCGTCATATAAATTGTTCACATTATCAAAATCCATGGTAAAGTCCGATGCCGTTTCCGACGTTCCGTATTGTGCGACTTCCTGGAAACTGTCCTCATAGTTCCGTGCATCTTCTCCTTTACGACGTTCTGCAAATGAATTGCCATTGGAAGGGTGCAGAACCTGTTCTTCAACGGGTCGATCTTGAGGGATATCGTGATCTGCATGCTCAATGCACCGAGTGGTGTATGGAACTGCTTCCAAACGTTCAAAAGGTATGCTTTCTCCGCATTCATCACAAACTCCATATGAACCATTATCCATGGCTTCAAGTGCTTCATTCACTTTTTTCAGTTCGGCATCTTCGTGGACTTTAAGAGCCATGTCTTTTTCGCGTTCATATAATTCCGTTCCCAAGTCCCCGGGATGGTTATCGACAGTGGAGAGCTCATTTGTCATATCACGCAAACTTCCATGCTCCAATGAAAAGCTTTCCGACTGCTTCTCCAACTGCTCTTTTTGCTCTAATAGGTTTTTCTTCAGTTCTGATGTTTGTTTGTCCGTAAGAATACGATCACATCCTTTATTTTTAATCAGACTTAGTATGCACATTTTGAGGCTAACTTATTAATATGGGACGATATTGTGTAAAATGGATATATGAAATTAAATTTGGAAAAGGTGTTTTTATGAAAGAATATATCGTAATCGGTGCAGGGATATTAGGAGCTTCTGCCGCTTACCATCTGGCGAAATCCGGGGCAACTGTAACAGTGGTGGATAGACAGGATGCAGGGCAGGCGACCGATGCCGCGGCAGGAATTATTTGTCCCTGGATTTCGCAAAGACGAAATCAAGCGTGGTATACCCTCGCGAAGAATGGTGCCGCCTATTATTCTTCTTTAATAGAGCAATTGGAAGAGGATGGAGAAACGCAAACAGGCTATAAACGTGTGGGGGCAATCAGCCTGAATACGGATGAAGACAAACTCGGCAAGATGGAAGACCGTGCACTGAAGAGGCGTCAGGATGCTCCAGAGATTGGGTCAATCAATCGGTTGACTGCGAAGGAAACAACTGATTCATTTCCACCGCTGTCGGGAGAGTTCAGTTCTGTACATATTGGCGGAGCGGCTCGTGTCAACGGCAGGGCAATACGTCAAGCTCTGGTGAATGCAGCAAAAAAGCATGGCGCGCAATTCATACATGGATCGGCCGATATTGAATATGATGGGAATTTGATAACAGGGGTTCGTGTAGGTGAAGATGTGCACAATGCGGATTGTGTCATTGTCACAGCGGGTGCATGGGCTGACCAGTTGTTATCTCCTCTGGGACTTCATCTGAAACTGACGTCACAGAAAGCACAAATCATCCATCTGCAGCTGGATGACGCACAAACGGATAATTGGCCTGTTGTCATGCCGCCAAATGACCAATACATACTGGCTTTTGAACATGGCAAGATCGTGATTGGTGCGACACATGAGGACCATATAAACTTTGATAACCGTGTTACGGCGGGTGGTCTGCATGAGGTATTTCATAAGGCATTAACCGTTGCACCAGGCTTGGAAGACAGCACCTTTATAGAAACACGTGTAGGTTTTCGACCATTCACACCGAATTTCCTGCCGGTAATTGGGGCAGTGCCTGGTTTTAAGGGACTTTTATTTGCGAACGGACTGGGTGCTTCCGGATTGACGGTAGGGCCATATCTAGGTGGACAATTGGCGAAACTTGCACTTGGTGAGCCTGTTTCAATAGATTTGAGTCTTTATGATGTTGCAGATGCTTTTGAGTCATAAGGGAAGCCGCTCGATCTATAATGAAAAAATGAATAGTAAAAATGGCATCCAGCAGAACAAAAACTGCTGGATTTTTTTGATTGGAAAGGACTTATGATTCAGCGGAAATTACGCTATTAAGGAGCGTTTCGAATTGTCAGAATTGCATCAATGAAATCCAATAATTACCACGATTCTTTTCAAATATAGCATGCTATACTCTTAAAAAGTATTGGTTTATTCATAGAATTTAGAATCTTTACATACTGAATGCGAATGGAATTCTGACTACTTTTTGTGCCAAAACATTTCGGTTTAAGAGGAGAATTGACAACATGAAAAAACTTACTAGAATTGCAATCTTGTCCTCTGCTTTGTCCCTTTCATTTGCAGGAGCCACATCAGCTGATTATCACGTACAGAAAGGTGATACATTATTTGGCGTCTCCCAAAAGTACAAGATGGGTTACCAGGATTTAAGGTCATTGAATCCACAAATAAGCGATCCCAATAAAATCAATATCGGACAATCGATTGTTGTGAGAACTCCTGATAAAGCAGGGGATATTGTTGACTATGCCAAGGCCCTTGAAAGCCAAACGAAATATGTGTATGGAGCGGATTATAACCTGTCACCATTCATAGCCGATTGCAGCAGCTGGACGAAACATATTTATGCGAAATTCGGTATTCAGTTACCGAGAACAAGCGGAGAACAAGCACATACCGGAACGCCTATAAAATTCCAGGACATGAAAAAAGGAGATCTTATGTTTTTCGCCAACGATGGCAAAACAATTTCACATGTAGGAATTTATATGGGTAATGGAATGTGGATCAGCAACTTGAGCACTGCGAAAAGTGTGGAGATATTTACCGTTTGGGGACCATGGACACAGGATAAATTCATGTGGGCACAAAGAGTAATCAAATAGATTCCTTAATTCAAATGAAAAAGAACCGTAGAGTTTTCATGGGGGCAGTCCCAATGAACTTCTTCGGTTCTTTTTGTGTAAATTTTTCAGTTTTAAGGTTGATTGGAGTTTGGTTGATCTAATTTGTATACATCATTTGCTTTTTCAAATACCGCTCCACCCTCACTAATCATGTTTAGTGCGGCATTATAATCCTTGTCTTGTCTCAGTGCCATTTCTTCTGGATCAATCCATTTACGGTACGTACCAGTTGCCTCCTTAGCCTTTTATTATGTAAGACAAAAAGCTTGGAAAACTCGAGAAATCAACAATTTTCAGGTTTTCTTAGTTTATGCTGGTGAGTACACATTTATTTTTCATTTAACAAATATTTTATTTGCAATTCAAAATGAAAGTGCCAGTCCCCAGCAAATAATCGGGTCCTGGCACTTTTCATTTTTTCATCAATTGTTCTTGTGCCATCTTGATCATTTCTTTTACCATGTTGCCTCCAATGGGACCACCGATTGTACCTGCTTGTTTTGAGGTGAGGTTGCCATTGTCCACTTTATTCAACGGAATGCCTAATTCGTTTGCGACTTCATATTTTACATCTTCGGAATTTGCTGGATTGACCTTGAAGCCTTTAGCTTCCATGACTCGTGCCTTTAGATGGTCCAAATCCGCTCTGGCTTCAGGAATTAATATTTTTTTGTTTTTTACCATAAAGATCTCCTCCTAATCCTTACAGTATTTCCTGAAAGGGAAAATGAATTCTCCATTATCCCCATTAGTGGGAATAAGTCAATTAAATTATAAAGTTTTTTCGTAAATGTGACAAAATAATGAAAGGTGTGTATTGAAGCAAGTTTCGACATATTTTACAAATCGTCTATTATACTATGAAAAAGTTGCTTGTGAAGGAATGGGAAAAACGAAACAAACAAATATATGGGGGAAGTAGAACAATGAGAATGGTATTGATTAGAAATATTTTGCTGGGAAAAATAAAGTTGAAAAAAAGAGAGATGTATAGTAAAGCTAAGCAGTTGGGTTTTACAAATCCTCTTGTGGTAAAGTGCAGTCAAGAGCTGGATGACTTATTGAATAGATATCAAGAAATCACAGATATAGATTTTCAGCCTTCCGTTCGACAGGTGTCTTGAAATCAGAAAAGACGCCCGGCAACCACCCCGGACGTCTCCATATAAGTGAAACAACATAACAAAACAGGAAAGTATGTTGCTCACAATTGATCGAAATTGAGTAGAGAAAAATTACTTTTTCAACTACCTAAATAGAATAACATGGGGAGCATTCACATGGTAAATCAATATTTTCATGAGTTTCCATATTGTTCATGAGTGGGATACTTCCCATAAAGCTTCAATCACATTGCGGGTTTTTTTATCTTCTTCAAAAAATGATCTTCGAGATCGGACGCGGAAACGGGTTTACTGAAGAAATAGCCTTGACCCATCGGACATTCCAATTGTCCGAGTAACTTAAGATGCTCTTCCGTTTCGATTCCTTCCGCTACAACATTCAAATTGAATGTTTCTCCAATTGCGATAATCGTTTTAATAAGTGAGATATCTTTCTGATTTCCAATCAGGTCACGGACAAATGATTGATCGATTTTCAACGTATCAAACGGCAGGTTTTTCAGGAGGCTCAATGACGAGTATCCAGTCCCGAAATCATCAATTGATAACCCAACGCCTAGTTCCTTGAGTGCAGTTATTTTTGGAAGGACCAATTCATAGTTTTCAAGGACGCTCTCGGTTACTTCCAGTTCTAAAAAGCGTGAATCAATATTGAAGGAATAAAGACTTGATGCAATAAATGGAATCAAGTTATTATCCCGGAATTGACGTTGTGAAATATTAACCGACACCTTTACCAATGGATACCCTATTTCTTGCCATTTCTTCATTTGGTAAAGAACCTCACTGATGACCCAATTCCCAACTTCGTTTATTAACCCGGTATCCTCTGCAATCGAAATAAATTCCAAAGGTGATACAAAGCCTAATTTAGGATTTTTCCATCTAATCAAGGCTTCAATACCAGCCAATTCATTATTAGATAAGTTGAATTTCGGTTGATAATGAACAAAAAGTTCTTCATTTTTGATTGCTTTCCTCAGTTCAATCTCAATCATCGTTTTTCTTTCAAGCTGTAACTTAAGGTCAGTATTGAAAAACTTATACGTGTTTTTTCCATCTAATTTGGCATAGTACATGGCGGTATCGGCCATTTTTACCAATTCATTGAGATCTTCGGTATGCTGCGGATAGCTGCTGATGCCGATGCTAGCTGTAATGAATATTTCATTGCCCTTAATATAAAAAGGTTCTTTTATGTATTCGATGATATCCATCGTGATATTCCCGATGTAATCCATATCATTGTCCTGAATAGTGACAATGAATTCATCCCCTGCAAGGTGATAAGTATCAACAAACTCATTCTTGAAGAAATTTAATCTCTCCGCTACCTCGACCAGCAGTTTATCGCCTATTTCATGGCCAAGTGTATCATTTGCTATTTTAAAGCGATCCAAGTCAATGAAAAGAATAGATGTTTCTTTTGATTGTTCACGGTTTTTATTGAGATCATGGAGTAACCGGCGGCGGTTCGGTAAATTCGTTAAATCGTTATGATCCGCTTTATATTTCATGAATTCCTCAAATTGTTTTTGTTTTGTAATATCCCTGACCACCGATATAATTTTATTAGTTTCCTTTATCAGTGATATTGAGATTTCTATTGGGAAAGTGGTTCCATCTTTTTTGATACCTGTGACATCTCCTATTGCTTGACCATGTTCCATTAAATCCGGTATAAGAGTTCCATCAATGAATTCCAATGATTCATCCGTATAAAGGCTTCTCCAATGGTTATTTTTGAATTCTTCTTTCTCATAACCATAAAGCTTAACCAGTGCATCATTTACAAATTCGTAATGTTCTTCTTCATTTGTAATTCCGATAGCATCAATCGCTGAATCCAGGGCATATGAATAATCATAGAGAACACTATTTGCAGATTGCAGCTGCTTTTTAGAATGGAGATACTTATCAATTTGTAATCCAATAATCCAAATTATAAATAAGTTAAAAGGTATAAATATCAGCGTTATTTTATGAAAAGGCCCAGTAATGATATATGAAAGGATGAGATTTGTAATGAAAAAAGTTAAAAAAACGATTCTCCATGTATAGCGCATAGATTCTCCTATTGAAAATGTATTGTGGTAGTAAATTTATCATAAGGTATGAATATTAGAAAAACAATCTATATAGAGAATAATCTTTCTAATAATAAGGCTGTTAAAGTCCCCTTTAAATGACCGAATAAAAAGCAGTGCCGACTTCGTTTTTCGAAGGAAAGGCACTGCTTTTAAGGTTTTTTTGCTTATATATTTTGTTTCAAACGAGCGATTTCTTCCAACTTTGCCTGTACTTGATCTTCAGTCAATGCATGCTCCACGATGTAACGGTTGCGTGAATGGGTGCGGCATTCGTCTGAACAGCTGCGCATATATAAGTGTTCATTTTCTTCAGAACATAGAATTTTGTCGTTGCATTCAGGGTTTGCACAGTTTACGTAGCGCTCACATGGTTCGCCTGTAAAATGGTCTTTTCCGACAATTACGTGTTCAACCTGGTTGATTGGTACCGCGATGCGTTCGTCAAATACATACATTTGTCCATCCCAAAGTTTACCTTGGACTTCAGGGTCTTTCCCGTATGTCGCGATTCCTCCATGAAGCTGGCCAACATCTTCATATCCTTCTTTAACTAACCATCCCGAGAATTTTTCACAGCGGATTCCGCCTGTGCAATACGTCAGGATTTTTTTGCCTTCGAACTGTTCTTTGTTCTCACGCATCCATTGAGGAAGGTCACGGAAGTTTTTGATGTCAGGGCGAACGGCACCACGGAAATGACCTAAATCAAATTCGTAGTCATTGCGTGCATCAAGGACAACCGTGTCTTCTTGTTGCATTTTTTCATAGAACTCGGTGGGTGATAAATATGTGCCAGTTAGTTCGTTTGGATTGATATCATCTTCCCCAAGTCCGAGGTGAACGACTTCTTTTTTTGCACGAACATGCATTTTTTTGAATGCATGGCCATGGGCTTCATCAATTTTGAACGGCATGTCTGCAAAACGTTCATCGGCTTTCATCATGTCCATATAGGCTTGAGTTTGCTCGAGCGTCCCGGAAACCGTACCGTTTATGCCTTCGTGGGAGACGAGAATACGACCGAGTAGACCGATTTCCTTGCAAGCCTCCAGATGGGTTTGAGCGAATAATTCAGGTTCTTCTATTGATACATATTTATAATATAACAAGACTTGATAAGCATTGTTTTCCATTTATATAACCACCTAACCTTTATGCTAATTCAATCAATAAATATAGCATAAAACTTGCATGGTGACAATATAAGTCAATAATTTGTTAAATTAGGCGACGAATGGATGATATATCGAATGTGTTATTAATATAGGTTTAATAAATAGTATAAAAATTTAAAATATTTTATTCAATATATTGCATTTTTCTAATTAAGAGAGTAATATTACTTTCAGCGATATATTGCATACAAAAAGAAATTTGGTAGATAAATATCTTCATTAAGAGGAGGAAGACATATGGATAAGAAATTATCGTTTAGTTCATATTCAATTATTGGCATCATGTTATTTGCATTATTTTTTGGAGCCGGCAATTTAATCTTCCCAGCTTCTTTGGGTCAAAATGCAGGGTCAAATGTTTGGATCGCGGTGGCAGGATTCTTATTGACGGGAATCGGGCTTCCATTCCTCGGCATCCTGGCAATGGGGTTCTCCGGCAGCCGCAGCCTACAGGATTTGGCCAGTCGGATTCATCCGTTATACGCTGTCATCTTCACATCACTGCTCTATTTGACCATCGGACCGTTTTTTGCCATTCCGCGAACAGGGGCGGTTTCGTATGACATCGGTGTTGCACCGTTTGTCGGCGCAGGATATGAGCAAATTGCTCTTATCATATTCACTTTAATTTTCTTTGGGATTACTCTTTGGTTATCTTTGAACCCTTCTAAAATGGTAGACCGTATCGGAAAAATTTTGTCACCGGCAATCTTGATTCTATTGGGTGTACTTCTGATTATGGTCATTGTAAAGCCAATGGGATCTATCCAAGGACCTCAGGAAGCTTATGCAAGCGGATCTTTCATGAAAGGTTTTACTGAAGGATATAACACGATGGATGCTTTGGCGTCACTTGTTTTCGGGATTATCGTCATTAATATCATCCGTAAACTTGGTGTCACTTCAACTCGAGGAATTTTATTCGCTACAGCAAAATCGGGAGGCGTCGCAACCGTATTACTCGGCCTGATTTATGTAGGAATTGCTTATCTGGGTGCAACAAGTGTGGAAGCATTCGGTTTATTTGAAACCGGTGGACCAGTTCTGAACAGTGCTTCTTCTTATTACTTTGGGACATTCGGCACGCTATTGATGGCCATCATCATTTTCCTGGCTTGTTTAACGACAAGTATTGGATTGATCACAGCTTGCGGGGAGTACTTCCATACTTTATTCCCTAAAGTCAGTTATAAACTTTTCGTTATCGGATTTTCGACATTCTCGTTTGTTGTCTCTAACTTTGGATTATCAAACATCATCACGTATTCAATACCGGTTCTGATGTTCTTGTATCCATTGGCAATCGTATTAATGTTATTGACTTTCGCTTCACCTTTGTTCAAGCATTCACGATTGGTTTATGTTTCTGCAACAATTGTGACATTCGCCATCAGTAGCGTTGATGGATTGAAAACGTTATGCAGTTCATTGAACATGGAATATTTCAATTGGATGAAACCGATCATTGAGTTTTATGAAAGCTACTTGCCTTTCTATAATCAAGGGCTCGGCTGGTTGGTGCCAGTACTGATTGTCATGGTTTTCACTGGCCTTCTGGCATACGTACGCAAGGTATCACTTTCATACGCCTAATTGAATCGCACGAAAAACCCCAAATCTCTGATACTTTTGACAAAGTATCGGGATTTGGGGTTTTTAAGTTTCTATAAAACTTGTTCACGGGAATAAAATTCTTCAATGGCATGGAGCCAATTATCCAACATCACTTTTGAAGCGGATTTGCCATCCCTCATTTTTAAATACTCGATAAGTTTTGCATGTTCTTCTATCGAATTTTCCGTCAAGATAATCGAATTGTGGAAAAACAGTCTTCTGACATGTGCCTGCAATGTTTCGACCATCGATGTTATGTAGGGATTGTTTGCAGAATCCACGATAATTTGGTGGAATTCTTCATCGATTTTAAGTGCACAGAAATAATTCTCTGTCTGGATTGCATGCGCAAACTGATCGTTTGTCTCTTCCAACTTTTGAATGATCTTGTTATCCAAATTCGGGATCACGAGTTCAGCGGCGAGGGCTTGAAGGGCTGCAAGAGGTGGAAGAAGATCTTTGATATCTTCTTTTTTCACCTTAGTCACCTGAGTTGCTTTTCCCGGAAACATTTCCACGAAACCCTGTACTTCAAGAAGTTGCAATGATTCCCGGATTGGCGTTCTGCTGACACCGAGAGCCTCGGCCAATTCCGAATCATTCAACTTTTCTTCGGGACGCAAAGTTCCTTCTATAATCCATTGTTGCAGCTGATTAAACGCATTTTCTTTGGCAGACACGCGAATTGGCTTGGAATGATTAGTTGGTATGGGCATAAAGGCATCAACCTTCCCTAAGTAATAGTGCAATAAGAGTAAAGCGCTTTCTTTTAGTATACAACAAATATTGGTTATACGATATATCGCAGTTTGGGAATCTATACC
>Ga0209013_10002089_pt1 | contig 18262 bp, 13 predicted proteins | sample Cruoilmetagenom2_FD_187291 | JGI IMG/M metagenome (GOLD analysis project Ga0209013, IMG submission 187291) | Oil polluted marine microbial communities from Coal Oil Point, Santa Barbara, California, USA - Sample 2 (SPAdes) (version 2) | ecosystem: Environmental > Aquatic > Marine > Oil seeps ...
GGGGTGTAGACGAGCACGTAGAGGAGGATCACACCGAGCGACAGCCCCGTGGTCAGCCAGTTGGTGCCAACGGCCAGCACGACCAGACCCGCCAGTGCCGTCACAATGCCCCACATGGCCGCCTGGTCGCGGTCAACGCGGCCGGCGGGCAGGGGGCGCTCACGGGTGCGCAGCATCCGGCGGTCGCGCTCGACCTCCCACCACTGGTTGAGGATGTTCGCCCCGAACGCGCTCAGTGCGGTGCCGACGATGGCGGCCGCACCGACCCACAGCGAGGGATTGCCCCGTGCGCCGAGCAGGTAGCCGACAAATGCCGTCAGCACGACCAGCGCACCGAGGCGCGCCTTGGCGAGTTGGAGGTAGTCGGCGATTAGATGGCGCACGATGCTGTTCCTGCTGCGAATTGAAGATTCATCTCGTCGGTACTTTCCGGTCGTCTTGCGATCTGCGATGATTGGCGGCGATCGCCGCGCAGTATAACGCATGACGGCGGCGGGAAATTCGTCGCCCGGGAGGTGAGAGATGAACTCGACCGGTTCAGGCCGCAGCTACGTTCTTCCCCTGGCCTTCGCAATAACTGTGTCCATGTGGGCGGTGGCCTACGTCTGCCGGTTGCCTGCAGTGATGGCGCCGAGCTGGATCGTGCTGGTCCTGATGCTGGCGATGGTGGCATTGTGGGGATGGAGATCCGGGTTCCGTACCGGCGGCGGCTGGCTCGCCGGCGTGATGGTGGGTGCCGCGGCGGCCGTCCTCAACATGCTGATCCTCGGGAGCATTCTGGCGTCGGCGGACGGCGGCGGTGTCGCACCGTCGGCGCTGTGGTGGGTGCCGGGGTCGATCCTGGTGATCGCGCTGATTGCGGGCGGCTTCGCGGCCGTACCAGGGCGAGGCGTGGACGATGTCATCGATCCCGCTGGGTGGACGGCCCTGTTCTCCAAGGTGGCGGTGGCGGCGACCTTCCTACTGGTAGTTGCCGGAGGGCTCGTGACCTCGAACGAGGCCGGGCTGGCGGTTGTCGACTGGCCGAACACCTTCGGCTCGAACATGTTTCTGTTTCCGCTGGCGCGGATGACCGGAGGCATCTACTACGAGCACGCGCATCGGCTCTTCGGAGCTCTGGTGGGGCTGACCACGATCGTGCTCGCCGTTCGTCTGTGGCGGCGAGACGACCGTCCCTGGCTGCGACGTCTCGCGACAGCGGCTGTGGTTCTCGTGATGGTCCAGGGCGTTCTCGGAGGGCTGCGGGTCACCGGGGGCTTCACTCTCTCGACATCCGAAAGCGACATGGCGCCGAGCATCGCGTTGGCCGTGCTCCACGGGGTCCTGGGTCAGGTCTTCCTCGGTCTGATGGTCGCTATAGCCGTGGTCACGAGTCGGTGGTGGTTACAGGCGCCGGCTGCGGAACCGCGGCCGACGGTGGGAGGCGACCGTTCGCTGCAGCTGTGGCTGGTAGCGATCCTGGTGGTACAGCTCGTCCTCGGCGCGGTGCAGCGTCACCTCGCCTGGGGGCTGATCATCCATATCTCCCTTGCCGCTGTTGTTGTGATGTTGGCGGTGATCGCCGGCGCCCGTGCGTGGGGGCTCTACCACGGCTCCTGGCCCGTGCAGCGGCTCGGTCAGGCGCTCATTGGTGTGGTGAGCATCCAGGTGACCCTCGGCATCGCGGCGCTGGCCGTGACCCAGGGTCGGGCGGTGGTGGGCAGCCCGAGCACCCTCGAGGTAACGATTGCCACCGCCCACCAGGCCACCGGAGCAGCCCTCCTCGCGCTTGCAGTGACGCTATACATATGGACGCAGAAGCTGTTTCGCCAGGAAGACGTTGTAACGTCGGAGCGTTAAACGTTAGAACGTTTGGAGGTATGAGATGAAAATGAACGTCGGTTCCGCCGACCGGGTGATCCGGGTGATTGTCGGCGTCGCCATCTGCGCCGCCGGTTGGTACTACCACGGCTGGTGGGGGCTGATCGGGCTCGTGCCGATCGCCACCGCCGCTATCGGTTGGTGCCCTGCGTATTTACCGCTGGGGTTGTCGACGAAGAAGTAGTCGCCGTTCGGTCGATCGCAAGCCCGTCTCCGTCTCCGTGCCCGATGAGGGGATGCTATCGCTATCGAAAATGAAGTTGTCGCATTGGGTGCTCGATAGCGATACCGATAGCGACGGTGGATTCGGGTACGGAGGCGGAGACGGATACGGCCCCGTTAGCGGTCGGGGAACCCCCCGGTCTGATAATAGTGCTCCATCAGGCTGTCCTTCTCAACGAAGCGCTCGAGGAGCCACTCTCGCAGGCCCTCGTCGGTTTCAGGGAGGGTCTCGATCGGAAAGCGCCGAACGTGCAGGTGGACGCGATCAACCAGTCCCTTGACGTACTGCCAGAGGGTGGGTACGCCCTCTTCGTAGCCGATCGTGAGGTCGTAGACTGCTGTGATGTGTTCCCGGAGCCCCTGCGCCGAAGCCGTGAACCCCTTGGTACGGGGCACCTGCACGTGGCGGGTCTCGGCAAGGCCCCGCGAGCGCGCGAACTCTCGTGAGGCCTCGAGCTTCGTGCGGGTGGCGCGGGTGCCTTCGACAAAGGAGACCAGCCACATCGGCACCCGGTTGTCCACCAGCCGCGCGAAGGTGCGGCGGATGTGCTTGCGGTCGGAGGACCACTCGCGGTCGATGAACGGGCAGTCGAGGAACTGCATCCCCCAGCCGACTCCAGGAGCCCACTTGAGCTGCTTTTTGACGAAGAACTTGAGGTCGCCGAGCCGGTCCTTTGTTTTGGCGAGCTTCATGATCGCCGGGATGTCGGGCATTTGCTGGTGGTTGGCGACCAGGAGCGCGTCCTCGCGCATCGGCAGATCATCACCCGAGATGAGGATCCTCGTGCCGTTGAGCTTCTCGGCGCCCTCGACGCACATCCCCCACCAGGCGTCGGCGCACCGGCGGTTGATACGGCGGAAGGCGGAGCGGGAAAAGGGCAGGACGATGAGGCTTGCGACCTGCAGCGCGTTGGTCGCGATGAGCGTGACGAAGCCGAAGGTCGCCATAGCCGTCCCGCGGAGCGCGGCGGTCAGCCGCCTCGACCGGCTCGCCGGCTCCTTCAGCGGGTCGAGAGGCATGCCGACCCCTCCTTCAGTAGCTCGCGGCAGCGATCCACATCTGATTCGACGGTGGCGAGGTTTCCAATGGCAACCCGCAGCGTGATCCCGTCGTCGAGCTTGGTGTGGGAGAGGAACACGTCGCCCGAGGCGTTGACGTGCTCCATCAGCTTCATATTGAAAATGTCCAGCCCCTCTCCTTCGAGGCCCTCCGGCCGGGCGCGGAAGCAGACGATCGAAAAGGGGACCGGCGCCAGGCGCTCGAAGCCGGGCTCTGCGTCGATCCAGTCGGCGAATTTCCTGGCCAGGTCGATGTGACAGCGGAGGCGCTCGCGGATCCCATCGAGGCCGAAGCAGCGCAGCACCCACCACAGCTTGAGGGCGCGGAAGCGGCGTCCGAGCTGGACGCCGTAGTCCATCAGGTCGATGACCTGACCGCTGACCGGAGTGGTCAGGTACTCGGGCACCAGCGAGAACGCGCGTTTGAAGATCTCGGGGTGGCGGGTGTAAAGAGCAGACGCGTCGATTGGCGTAAAAAGCCACTTGTGAGGGTTGAAAACAAAGGAATCAGCGCGTTCACAGCCGTCTAGGCACCACCGATATTCGTCACAGAGTGCCGCCGAGCCCGCGTAAGCGGCATCAACGTGCATCCAAAGGCCCTCATGAGCGCAGATCCTTGCGATTTCGGTGCAGGGATCAACCGATGTTGTCGAGGTCGTGCCGACGGTGGCCACGATCGCCAGCGGCCGCAAACCTGCTGCCCGATCCTCGGCGATCATGCGGGCGAGGGCCTCGGTGTCCATCCGGTACTCCGCGTCGTGGGGCACGTCGCGGAAGCCGTCGAGTCCGAAACCCAGGGTCAGACACGCCTTGGCGACCGATGAGTGGGCCTGGTCGGAGGCGTAGACACGCATCGGCAACAGGTCGTCGCGCCCGCTCATGCCGCAACGGCGACCCTCGGGGTCGGCCGCCTCACGAGCCGCGGCGAGTGCCAGCAACGACGAGATCGACGCAGTGTCGGTGAGAAAGCCGAAGAAGTCGTCCGGAAGCCCGAGACCGCGCCGCAGCCAGCCGAGGACCGTGAGCTCGAGCTCGGTGGCCGAAGGACAGGTCCGCCACAGCATGCCGTTGACGTCGAGGGCGGCCGACAGCATCTCGCCGAGCACGCCGGGGCCGGAGCCGGTGATTCCGAAGTAGGCCATGAAACCGGGATGGTTCCAGTGGGTGACTCCAGGCAGGACGATGTCGAGGAAGTCCTGCCATACCGCCTCGGGATCTTCGCCGACAACTGGCATATCATCGGGTAATTGCGCCGCAACATCTCCTGGTTCGACCTGCGCCAGGACCGGATGCTTTCGATTGCCGCCGTCGAGATACTCGGCGATCCACTCCACCATGCGGTGACCCTCGCGTCGGAAAAGTTCAGCGTCCCAATGACCTGATGGTTCGCTCATCCCATCCTCCGGCGTCCAAGATACGCCGTCACCCGATGCGTGTCACCCGGCGGGGCCGAGTTCGCTATCGCTATCGGGATCGGAATCGCTATCGAAAAGAGAAAGGGCTGTTGATCACAAGAAGTTGGGAATTTTGTGTGTGAGGTTCACAAGGTGTTGACATGGCGCGCGGAAAGCGAGAGGCTGCGCGCATGAACAAGACGGTGGATTCAGGAGTTCCGAAGTTCGATCCCAAAACCTTTGGCGCCGAGCACTCGATTGCACGGTTGGGTGCCGGTAGTGTCGGCGGCAAAGCGGTGGGTCTCCAACAGATTCAGAACGAGATCCTGCCGCGTTTCGATGCTGCCAAATTTGAGGGCGTCACCGTGGAATTACCACGGGCGGTGGTCATTGCCACCGAGGTCTTCTCGGAATTCATGGACCGGAACCGTCTCTGGAAGACGGTTGAAGGAGACCTCCCGGATAGTGAGATAGCTCAGGAGTTCCAGCGCGCTGAGCTGTCGGAAAAACTGCGGGAGCAACTTCGGGGTGTCTTGGCAGTCTTGCGAAATCCACTCGCAATCCGTCCTTCGAGCTACCTCGAAGACGCGCATCAGCGCGCCTTTGCGGGCATATTCACATCAAAGATGATTCCCAACACCGAGACCAGTGATGAGGCCCGCTACCGCCGCCTGTCGGGTGCGCTGAAGCTCGCCTGGGCATCTACCTTCTTTGGTGGCGCGGTTGTTTCGCGCCGCGCGGCCGGACTTGCCATCGACGCTGAGAAGATGGCGGTAGTGATGCAGGAAGTGACAGGCGAGCGTCACGACGGACGTTTTTACCCGACGCTGTCGGCGCTGGCCAGGTCGTACAACCACTATCCGGTGCCGGGCAACAGTCGTGAGGACGGAGTTGTGTCCCTGGCCCTTGGTCTTGGGAAGAGCATCTCGGATGGCGATCACGTTTGGAGCTACTGCCCCCACCGGCCGCTCGCGCCGCCGCCCTACAAGAGCACCGGCGACCTCCTGAAATACACCCAGACCAGTTTTTGGGCGGTCAACGTGGGGGACCCACCGCCCCCGGACCCGGTGCGCGAAAACACGTGTCTCTTGCGGTCGGGTCTCGCCGATGCCGAGGCGGACGGAACGCTCACATATCTCGCCTCCACCTACGATCCGGCGTCGGATCAGCTGCGGTCGGGAATTGGCGATCGCGGACCCCGAGCCCTGACCTTCGCGCCCCTCCTCGAGTCGCGGTCCATACCCTTTACGCCGCTGATGGAGCATCTGCTCGAGCTGTCCTGCAACGTGCTCAATGGCGAGGCCGAGATTGAGGTTGCGGCCAATCTCGACCCCGAACAGGCTCTACCGATGCAGGTGGCCTTTCTTCAGGTGCGGCAAATGCTGACCCCCGGTGAAAGGTCACCGGTGGAAGAGGTCGATCTCGAATCACCCGAGATCGTCGTTGCTTCAGACAACTGTCTCGGCCACGGTTCACGCGAAGACCTCACCGACGTCGTCTACCTCCGTCCCCAGAATTTCGATCGTGGTCAGACGCGGATGATGGCGTCGGAGCTTGATGCCGTCAACCGGGGTTTGGTTGAGGAGGGACGGCACGGGATTTTCATCGGACTCGGCCGGTGGGGGACCACCGACGATCGGTTCGGTGTCCCGGTGAACTGGGGCCAGATTTCGGCCGCTCGGGTGATCGTCGAGGCGACCCTGGCGGACGCACCGACAAGCCTCAGTCACGGCACCCACTTCTTCCACCGTCTGCTCAGCAACCAGGTCCTCTACATGTCGGTCGAACACGACGGTTGTGGTCGAATCGACTGGGATTGGCTCGACGAGCAGGAAGCCATCTGGGAAAGCCGGAGCGTTCGTCATGTGCGGGTTTCGAGTCCCCTCGAGGTTCGGATCGACTGCGCAACCAGGTACGGTCTGATCCGGCGTCGCGGAGGCGGCTGATCGAAACGACCCGGAGGATACAGTGAGGTCCGTCGCCACAGCATTTGGCGGAACCGTTTTGGCCGTCTCGATAGGATGCGGTACCTCGGTGCCCGAGGTGCCGAGCGGGGAGCCCGTTTCCTACTCGGTGCACCTGGAGCCGCTGGTCATTGCCCATTGCCTCAGCTGCCACGAGTCGGAGGAGGCCAAGGCCAAGCTGGTGCTCGATCCGGGCTTAGGGTACGAGAGGCTTGTCGGTCCGCGTTCGATTCAGGATCCCGAGATGGCGCTCGTTGAGCCTGGAAATCCCGAGAATTCGTACCTGTGGCTGAAGCTGCAACACACAACACAAGAGGGGAAGGGTATGCCCCGGACCGTGGCCGGCTCGAAGAAGCTACGTCCGGCAGAGCTTGAGCTTTATAAGCGCTGGATCGAAGGCGGCGCGAAACCGTGACCGGTTTCGAATTCGGAATTCTGAATTCGGAATTACCGCCCGCCCACCTTCATCGGTCTTGAGTTCTTAGTTTTGAGTTTTGAATTCCCAGCCACCCTCCCCCGCAACGGAGGATGGGCGGAAATCCGAAATCCGAAATCTGAAATCCGAAATCTGAATTTGTGTACACTTACCGCGACATGATCAATAAGCGCTGCTATTTCTCCCTTCGCGTGAGGTTCACTCCATGCAGGTGATCGTCGTCGGTGGCGGTCTGGTCGGATCGACCCTGGCCGAAAAGCTTTCGGGTGACGGCAACGACGTGGTGCTGGTCGAACAGAGCCGCGAGCTGATAACGGACCTCAACGAGCATCTCGACGTCCAGACCATCTGTGGCAACGGCGCAACGATCCCGGTCCTGGTAAAGGCCGGAATCGAAAATGCTGATCTACTGCTCGCAACCACCGACTCTGACGAGGCCAACATGGTGGTGGCATTGGTTGGTTCGGTCATTTTCAAGGTGCCAAAGGTCGCGGCGCGGCTGCGTGATCCTGGACATGAAGAAGGTTTTCGGCGTATCGCCCGCGAACCGGGGGAGGAACGGGTCGCAATCAACCCCGACATGGCTGCGGTGGAGAAGATCCTGTCCCTGATGCCGGTTCCGGGCGCGGTCGACGTCGTCGAGTTCTTCGACCGTAAGTTGCTGGTCGCAGGTTTCCACATCAAGCCCGGAAGTGAGTTCGCCGGACTATTGCTGTCGCACCTCGGGCTCCTTTTTCCGGCAACGCCGATGTTGGTGGTCGCAATTCGACGCGACGGCCGATGGCGGGTGCCGTTCGGCGACGACGAGATCCGGGCTGGCGACCTGGTTTACTTCGCGATGGACCCTGGAGAGCTCGACAACGTGTTGGTGCTTCTCGGGCTCCACCGTGGAGCCGAACGCCGGGTGATGATCGCCGGCGCCACTCGGATCGGAGTCGCCCTGGCACGTCGGTTGGAAGAGGGCGGGGTCCCCGTGACTCTGGTCGATGAGCGACGTCCAGCGTGCGAGATCGCTGCCGCCGATCTTTCCGACACTCTTGTGATTCACGGAAGCCCGACCGACCGGGAGCTCCTTCGGGAGGAGGGAGCCGATCGGGTTGAAGGTTTTGTTGCCTGCACCGACCGCCACGAGGAAAACGTGGTGTCGTGTCTCCTTGCCGGAAAAATGGGCGCTGCTCACACCTTTGCCCTGGTCGACAACGCGGCGCTGTCGGGTCTGGTAGGAGACCTCGGAATCGACGCCATCATCTCGCCGCGATTGCTTTCGGTAAGCCTGGCGCTGCACTTTGCCCGAAAGGGACGGATCAAGTCGGTGGCAGCCCTGCTCGAGGACTCCGTGGAGGTCTTCGAGGTGGAGGCGGTGGAAGGAAGCCGGCTGGTTTCCTCGCCTCTGTCCGAGCTCGGTCTGCCACGAGGCATCCTGATGGTGGCGGCGCAACGAGAGGATCGCATTTTCATCCCCGGTGGCGATACTCGCATCGAGCCGGGCGACCAGGTGATCGTTGCCGCTGCCGCCGAGATCGCTTCGCGCCTCGATGATTTCTTTGAAGCCTGAGCATCGGGTGGGGGAGGAGTTCGGCCCGTGAACCGCCGTTTCGTGACCTACATTCTCGGGTGGTTGCTGTTACTGGACTGCGCCTTTCTCGGTCTGCCGTTGATTGCGAGCCTGGTGTTTCGCGAGTCGCTCGAGCCCTGGATTGCTGCGATCGCGGTTGCGGGGGTCCTCGGTCTGTTGCTGGTGCGCGTGCGGCCGCCGGCCGATCGGCATATCCGTCCGAGGGATGGATTTTTGATTGTCAGCGGGGCATGGATTGCTGTTTCGATTGTCGGCGCGGTGCCCTATCTGGTGACCGGTGCTCTCGGACCGGTGGATGCCCTCTTCGAGTCGGTGTCTGGTTTTACAACCACCGGTTCGACGGTAATTACCGACACAACGGTGGTTCCGCGGGCCCTCCTCGTATGGCGGGCGATGAGCCAATGGCTGGGCGGCATGGGGATCATCCTCTTTACGATCGCCATCCTCCCGCTTCTCGGCATCGGCGGCATGCAGCTCTTCAAGGCCGAAGTTCCGGGACCCGTGGCCGACAAAGTGAGACCGCGGTTGGCGACAACTGCTCGAACGCTGTGGTTGGTCTACGTTGGTTTCACTGCTGCAGAGTGGGTCGCGCTCCGGCTTGCCGGCATGACTGGCTTCGATGCCCTCTGCCACTCCTTTACCACTCTCGCGACCGGCGGATTTTCGACCAGAAACGCGTCGGTCGGTGAGTTCGGCTCCGCGACTGTCGAGTGGATCATCATCTTTTTCATGTTGATGGCTGGTATCAACTTCGTCCTCCACTACAGGCTCCTCATTGGTCGTGGCAGGGAGGTGTGGCGGGACGCGGAACTCCGCTACTTCCTGGGGGTCATCGTCGTGGCGGCAGTGATTATCACGGCCACCACACACGAAGCTGGCGTACGCTTCGCCGACACCCTCCGTGGCGCGGTGTTTCAGACCTTGAGCGTCCTCACGACCACGGGCTACGCAAGCACCGATTTCGAGCTCTGGGCACCTTTGCCTCTTCTAGTCCTCCTGTGTCTGATGGTCCTCGGCGGGATGTCGGGATCGACCGGAGGTGGTATCAAGAGCCTGCGTGCCCTGCTGGCCGTCTCTTCGTTACGAACAACTCTCCACCGGCTCTTCCACCCGCATGCGGTCCGGCCGGTGAAGTACGGAGGCGCCGTGGTTTCGGAGACGGTCTTGTCGGGGATTTGGGCTTTTCTGACGGCATACCTTCTGATTGCCCTGATCGGGAGTGTGGTGGTGGCGGCCCACGGCTACGATCTGCTGACTGCGATCTCCGCCGGCCTGACATCGATCGGGAACGTCGGCCCGGGCCTCGGCCAGATCGGCGCTTACGACAACTTCGCCCATTTCCCAGGGCTCGTGAAAATGGTCCTGGCCGGCTGTATGCTCTTTGGCCGGCTGGAGGTCTTTACGCTGCTCGCGTTGCTCTCGCGGGAGTTCTGGCGGCGGTAGCCCACCCACCCGCCCGATACTCGATCCGCCTACCCAACCCGAAAATTTCGGATTTCGGATTTCGGATTTCCGCCCACCCGCGCCTTGACATCTCAGAATCAGAAATCATGTTTTGGTGATCCAGCATCTGGCATCTGGCATCTGGCATCTGGTATCGGGTCTGGCTGACTCAACCCCCGTGTCGTTTCGACCCACCCTGGGAGGAGGACGAACCTGCCCCGCCGCTTCCGGGCTGGCTCCCGGCGCCCATGCCTGGCGACTGCTGATTACCTCCCATAGGTTGGCTGACCCTTCTGCGGCCCTGTTCCCAATCGTGTGAGGTCATCCCGTGCGCTTTCGGTGTTGACGGCGTCTTGCCCCTTTTGATTCGGGTCGACTGTCCCGCCTGCACCAACGTTCGTTCACCGACGCCGCCGACGTCCCAGACCTCGACGGTACCTTCAAACACGGTAATCGAGGTGTCACCATCCTTCTTGACCTCGACCCCGTAGTCGGTTCCGCGCACTGCGAGAACCGCCGATGGCGTCGTGATGAGGCGCTCCCGGGTGTCGCCTTCCGGCAGTTTGCCGAAAATCGCTCGTAGGCTGCCGCGCTCGATCTCGAGAAGGACTCCCGGCCGGTCGTGGGCGAGCCGAAAGCTGGTTTTCGACGAGACGACAAATCGGGCTACGTATTCGGCTACCCCAAGGTCCGCGCGTGACCGTGAGCCGGTTCGGAGATGGTCGCCGGACTGTGCGTGATCTCCGGCCTCCAGCGCCCTTTCGCCGTCGGTGGTTTCGAGCAGCAGTTTCCGTTTGACCGCGACGACGTCGTACTCGAGGACAGCCGGAGCTTCCGACGCCGCGGCGGCGGCAAGTGTCGCCAAGGTGAGGACAATGGATGCTGTAGGCCAGTTCATGATTCGACCTCCTCTGCGTCAAGTGCGATTCCGAGCCGCTCTGCCTTGCGATACAGCGATTTTCGTTCGATGCCCAATATTTCTGCCGCCCGTGTTCGGTTGCCCTCGCAGCGCCGTAGTACGGATTCGATATGGCGCTTTTCGAGATCCGTCAGCGTCAAATCGTCTCCGATGCCCGGCTCTGACCTGACGTCCCGTAGGTTGCTGCTCCTGGCCGCGAGGAGCGAACGGATCATTTGCTCATCCGCCAACGATCCACTGTCAACGATCGCTCTCTGCACGACGTGTTCGAGTTCGCGCACATTGCCGGGCCATGGATACGCGACGAGAATGTCGAGTACCTCGGTGCTGGCTGGCTGAAGTTCAATGATGCCAAGTCTTTCCTGGTGGTGGCGGCGGAAGTGTTCGACCAGCAGGGGGATGTCGGATCGGCGATCTCGCAACGGCGGCAGCACGATTTCGTAGGCTGCAAGGCGGTAAAAGAAATCCTCGCGAAACTGACCTGCCTCGACCTCGGCGCGGAGATCGCGGTTGGTTGCAGCAACAACCCGGACTGGAACTTCGTGTGCCCTCTCACCACCGACCCGCCGGACCTCGCCCGACTGTAGGAATCGCAGTAACTTGACCTGCAGGGAGGCTGAAAGCTCGCCGACCTCGTCCAGGAAGAGCGTGCCCTCTCGAGAGGACTCGATCGCTCCGCGGTGGTCGCGATCTGCTCCGGTGAATGAGCCCTTGCGGTGGCCGAACAGCTCGCTTTCGAGCAGGTTCTCAGGAATGGCGCCGCAGTTCAGAGGAACGAATGAACCTTCGGGGTTGGCGCCAAACTGGTGAAGCGCGCGGGCGATCAATTCTTTGCCTGTGCCGGTCTCACCTCGCACCAGCACCGGGATCGGCAGCGGCGCAACCCGAGCGACGGCGTTGTAGACCTCAACGATCGCCGGATCGTTGCCGATGATCAGGGACTCGGGACCGAGCTCGAGTTCTTTGCCGCCGTATGACTGTCGGTGAAGGCCTGCTCGGACTCGTTCGACGAGCGTGTCGACCTCGAAAGGTTTTGCGAGATAGTCGAAGACGCCGAGACGGCGCGCCGACGCGGCAGTCTCGACGGTTCCATGGGCAGTCACGAGAATGACCTTCGCCTCGGGGCAGGCCTGGTGGCAATGTTCGAGCAGTTCGAGGCCGGTCCCGTCTCCGAGATAGATATCGGTGACGATGAGATCGAAAGCCGCCGAGTCTACCGCTTCGCGTGCCTCGTCGGCCGACGAGACAGGATGGACATCGAATCCCTCCTTGCCGAGAGCCAACGCCATCATTTCGCGCATGGCCGTATCGTCGTCAACGACGAGTATCTTCGACCGTGCCATCACACCTCCTCGATTGCCGGTAGACTGACCGTAAACGCGCTCCCGTTGCCGATCTCACTCTCGATTGTTATGCATCCTCCGTGCCAATCAACCACTTCCTTGACCAGCGCCAACCCGAGCCCGGCGCCGGTCTTCTCGCTGCCTGGTACACGGTAGAAACGGTCGAATACGCGAGCCTGACCCTCCGGAGAGATTCCGGGGCCGTGATCGCGTACAACCAAGTGGACCTGATCGGCGGATCGAGAGACCTTGATCTCGATGTTGTCACCGGGGTCGGTGTATTTGATGGCGTTGCCGACGAGGTTGTCGACGACCCGATCGAGCAGGGCCGGGACGGCCTGCAAGCGGCAGCCATCGTCGATTGATGGCATGATGGTGATTTGGCGGGCATTCGCGGCGGCGTCGAGAACTTCAAGGCGAGCGGCCACCTGGTGGCCAAGATTGAGGGCTTCGGTTGCGCCATCCCAGCGGCCACCGCCCAGCTGTTCGAGGTCGAGAAAGACCGTCACCATCTCCTGGAGTCGTTGGGCCTCGCCTCGAATCAGAGACGCGACACGCCGTTGTTCGTCGCCGGAAAGCTCATACCTTTCGAGATTTTCGCCGAATCCGGCGATCGAGGCGAGCGGCGTTTTCAACTCGTGCGAGACGAGTCGCTGCATTTCCTGACGCCGCTTTTCGAGGGTGCGTTCGGCGGACACGTCACGAAGAATCGCGAGGTGGCCGCGGCCGAGGTCGGTCACACCTACTGCAAGGGTACGCGGGCCGCGGACCATTACGAGGGGGTTTGAGTCATCGGAAGTCTGCGTGATTTCAGCCAATTCGGGCATACCGCCCCACAGCCGCCCTGCAGCTGGGTTCGCAAGTACGATTTTGCCATTGACGTCCCATAGAACCACTCCCTCGTCCATGTCGGTGAGCAGGGCCTTGCGAGTGGCGTCCTCATCGAGGACCCGGTCCTGGAGCCGTCTCAGGGCATCGAGACGGCCGGCGGCTGTACGAGGGACCGTAGAGGGTTTCGCGCCAACGTGATCGAGCACCGCTTTCAGCAAATGACCGCTTTCCTTTCGCGCCGACCGCGATTCCGCTGTCTCACGGAGTAGGGCAGACACGACAGCTACCGTCAACAACGATGTTACTGGAATCAAGAGGAGGCTGAATCGGACGGCAACCATCGCCAGCAGAACGAGGCCCGCCGCGACGGTCGCAAAAGCTGCGAGATCGAACGCTCCGCGGCGGTCACGAATCACCTGAATGCCGACGGCCAGAAGGAGGGCCGCAGCGAGTGACCACCATGGACCCGGGACGCGAAGTAGACGCCCCTGGGCGATGGAGATGGTGGCCGAGGCGTGTGCCAGTACACCGGGAACCGGTGCGTGCCGAGGTCCGGTCGGCACGACGAACTGATCGCCGGCGCCGGTGGCTGAAATCCCTACAAATACGACTCGGCCCGCGATCTCATTTGGATCGTATGATCCATCGAGTACCGCGGCAGCGCTGAGGCTGGGAATATTCTGAGGGGCCGGTCGGAACTCTGGCCGCAGACTGGCGCCGGGTTCGATCGCCAGCTCTGGTCTGAGGAACCGGGCCGCTGCGAGCGAGAGGGCGGGGAGTGAGAGCCCATGTCCCTGTTTGGTGGCTGAAATGGTTCGCACAACGCCATCGGGCCCGACCTCGCCGTAGGCATGGGCTGGGATAGCGGCCTCTCCCAGGGTGTCATTCGGCAGCAACCACGTACCATCCCGGTCAAACGCGGCGGCAATCGCCGCCGGGATGCCATCGAGAGCTTCTGCGAACGCCTGGTCGGCCTCCGGGTCGGTTGATCCAGCGAGTATCAGATCGAGCACAATGCCGCGCGTGCCCGAGGCAGCAGAAGCAGCCGCGATCTCCGCCAACCGGGCCCGGGACCAGGGAAGAGGGCCGTAACGCTCGACCGCGTCATCGTCGATCAGGATTGCGACAATCGGCACATCGTGGTCATCTCCGGAGGCCGAGGCACGGAGGAGAAGGTCTCCGGTTGTACGCTCCATCGGTGGCAGCCAGCCGATGGCCCAGAGGAATCCGGTCAGGGCCACGGCGACCGCGCCGAATATTACGGAATTCAGCCGATTTCGGGGGCGGTTCTGGGGTTGGTCTGTGGCCATCTCGGAATAGACTAACCGGGAACATCCTGTTTGTGAGTGACCTGGATGACTCCCAAGGTCATTTTCTGAAAGCAATACTCTACAATCTCTTCCTGTTGCACTCAGCGATGGACACCTCTGACGAGCAAATGATTCTGGTTCGGCTGCGCGGCTGGGCGCCAGCTTTTCAGCCCAACCGGGACCGGCTACACTGGCGGGAGAATCGAGCAAGGGGGAGCTGATGAGCGCTCTGCAAGAGTGCGATCTCGATGTTACGGTACTGATCCTCGGCGGCGGGCGCGGCTCGCGGTTGGCGCCGCTGACGATGCGCCGCAGCAAACCGGCGGTTCCGGTGGCCGGAAAGTACCGACTCATCGACATTCCGATTTCGAATGCGATCAACTCGGGCATGGAGCGCATGTACGTGCTCACCCAGTTCAACTCGGTTTCGCTCCACCGGCACATCGGGCGAACCTATCGTTTTGACGCGTTCTCGCGAGGCTACGTGCAGATCCTCGCCGCCCAGCAGACGCCGACCGTACAGACCTGGTTCCAGGGGACGGCTGATGCGGTGCGCCAGAACCTGCACGTCTTCAGACAGCTTCGCGGCGACCATGTGCTGATCCTTTCCGGTGACCACATGTACCGCATGGATTATCGACAGCTCCTCCGCGACCACGTCGAAAACGGCGCCGACATCACGATCGCTGTCAAACCGTGCTCCCAGGAGGAGATCGCCGATTTCGGGGCGGCCATGGTCGACGAGAGCGGTCGCATCATCGAGTTCCGCGAGAAGCCCTCGACGGCTGAGGAGCGGGCGGGGATGGAGGTGGCACCGAGCTTGCTCGAGGCCAAGGGCGTACCTGCAGATCTGCCGTACATCGCGTCGATGGGCGTTTACATATTCCGCAAGGAGGCGCTCGTCGAAGCCCTCGACAACGACCTCGTCGACTTCGGCGGCGATATCATCCCCGCCGAGATCGCGCGTCGCAGGGTCCAGGCACATTTCTTCAAGGGCTATTGGCGCGACATCGGTACCATTCGCGCCTTCTTCGACGCCCACATGGATCTGGTGCAGACCGAGCCGCCCTTCACCTTCCACGATCTCGAGTGGCCCATTTACACCCGGCCACGGTACCTCCCCGGAGCCCGGCTGCACGGTTGCCGTTTCGACCACGTGCTGCTCGGTGACGGTTCGCGGGTCGAGGATTCTGAGGCCGAGAACTCGGTGATCGGTCTCAGAGCCGTTATCAACCGGTCGAAGATCCGTCGCACCCTGATCATGGGTGTCGATTCCTACTATCCAGATCCGATGCCGGGCGAACCCCCGGTCGGGGTGGGGGAGGGCTGTGAGATCTCTAACGCCATCATCGATAAGAACGCCCGCATTGGTCGCAACGTGCGAATCTGCAACGAGCGGGGCGTGCAGGAGGCGGTCGGCGACGGCTGGGCGATCCGCGATGGAATTGTCGTGGTGGAAAAAAACGGAGTCGTGCCCGACGGCACGGTGATCTGATCGCCTCGGCAGCGCCTGCTCTCGACCTTCCGTAGGGAGCTCGCCAGAGAGAATCTGGGGACTGGAAATCCGTTCAGTCTGTCTCGCAAACTGTATCAACAGTTGTTCAAATATTGATCTACATTATTGCTTGTAAGGGAACTCAGTAGCGCTCATACTGAGCGCGTTCGAAGGGAGGGTGCCGCGTGAGCAAACGCATGATGATTCTGATGGTGGTGTTCGTTTGGTGCCTGGCCCCTGCGGGCGCAACGGAGCCCGAGAGCGTGACGGCACGGGTTGAATCAGTTCAGTTGGCGGCGGTTGCCTCGTCGCCGGCGCTGCAGGCACGACTGCACGAGGCGGCGCTCAAGGGGGCGGAAGCGAGGTCCGAGGCCGCGGCCATCAACCCCTACGTCGAGTGGCAGAGCGAAGGACTGGGCTCGGACCGCACTCTCAACGCCCAGGACAGCCTGCGCGTTGGAACGCCGTTCAATTTCTTCGGTCAAATGGGACCGGCCCGCGACCTCGCGCGAACCACCGAAGAGGGTCTGGTGGTGATCCAACGTGCGGCCGTGTGGTCCACGGCCGTCGAGGCCACTCGCCGTTGGCTCGATCTCGCGGCCGCGATGGATCGGCTACAGGTACGGCAGGCTCGGCTCGAACGTCTTGACACCGCGCTGGCCCTCCTCGAGGCCCGCCATCAGCTGGGTGAGGTGGCGGGCACAGAGGTGGCTCAGCTCGACCTCGAACACACCGACGCGGCGTCGCTGGTGGTGGCGGCCAACGCCCAGGTGGAGGGGCTTCGACAGGCGGTCGCCGAGCTCTGCGGCAGCGGGTATTCGGACCCCCGCCCAGGCGATCTCAAAGCCCTTGCCGCGGCGACGCGATCCCCCGATTCGAGTGAAATCTACCACGAGGCGCTGGCTTTGGGCGTACCGATGCAAGACGCCAATACCGAGGCCGATATCGAGAATGCAAGGGCGCGGATGGCTGCTGCTGCTGCGTGGGGTCGACCGTCGATTGAGGCGGAGTGGGAGCACTTTCCGGACATCGGCCCCGTTCCGGGTTATGACGCCTGGGGTTTCCGAATAGCGGTGCCTCTGCCGTTGGGGAGTACCGGCGCCCGGCGGAGGGCCGCGGCGCGAGAGCGTGAGGCGTTTGCGGCTGCGTCCAGACAGACCGCCGCACGCGGGTCGCTGAGCCGTGCCCGGACGGCATTGGCGGTGGCCGAAGGCGCTGAGGCGCGTCTCATCACGGTCGCCTCGGCCGTGAGGGAGCTGCCCCGTATCGAAGAATCCCTGTTCGCGCAGTTTCGTTTGGGGGCGCTGACCTATCTCGAGTACGTGTACGGCATGGTGCGCCACGATGATCTGCTGTTGACGGCCATCGATGCCCACGCTGATCTGCTGTTTGCACGGTTGCAGCTGAGCTACCAACTGAACGACCCGTCGGTCTTTCCGACCGCGACCATTTCGACCGGGGAGGACTCATGATTCGGTACCTAACCTACATTTTCTTGATGATTGGGCAGACCGTCGGTGCTGCCGACGTCGTGCTCTTGTCCGCCGAACAGCGCACGCGGGCCGGGATCGAGGTGGCGGAGGTGACGGAAGCGGACTTCAGCAGCCGGTTGCAGGCCGTGGGCATGGTGGTGAGGTCTCCGGGCTCGACCCTGACCCTCAAGACCATTGCAGGAGGCCGGGTGGAGTCCCTCATGGTGGCCCCTGGCGAAAGGGTCGTTCGTGGCCAGCCGGTGGTGATGCTCCACTCCCACGAGCTCCTCACCATGCAGAGCGAAACCCTGATGGCGCTGGACCAGGTCAAGCTGACCGAGCAGCGGCTCGAAGCCGGCCAGGAACTGCTGGCGATCGAGGGGATCAGCAAGATCGAGCTCGAGCGCCGCGAGCAGGAGGCCTTGTCGGCGCGCCTCCGCTACAGCACGTTGCGTGAGGAGCTCCTCGATCACGGTGTTCCCGAGCACACCCTCGAACGGGTTCTCCAGGAAAAGCGGCTCGATCCCCATCTTCCCGTGACCTCGCCGGTGGACGGCGTCGTGCTCGAGGTTTACGTGCAGGAGCAGGAGTGGGTGCAACCGTATGCACCGTTGTTGCTGGTGGGAGACCCGGCGCGGATTGAGCTCGAGCTACAGCTGGCTCCGGACCAGGCCCGCTCGGTGGCTGTGGGCGATCCGGTGGAGTTTGCACCGGTCGGAAGGAGCGACGAGCGGGGCCGAGCGACGGTTATTACACGTGTTCCGCAGATCGACCCGGCGACGCGGACCATCCGCATACGGGCCCGCATCAACGACGATGTGGCGTCATGTTTTCCTGGTGCCTTTGTTGAGGCCACTTTGAGCCACGGTGCTGTACGGCGGTCGCTCGTGGTGCCTCGATCGGCTGTTATCAGCGTGGGTGGGGGCGACGCGGTTTTC
>Ga0209013_10002090_pt1 | contig 18261 bp, 15 predicted proteins | sample Cruoilmetagenom2_FD_187291 | JGI IMG/M metagenome (GOLD analysis project Ga0209013, IMG submission 187291) | Oil polluted marine microbial communities from Coal Oil Point, Santa Barbara, California, USA - Sample 2 (SPAdes) (version 2) | ecosystem: Environmental > Aquatic > Marine > Oil seeps ...
TTTGAACTGGAGATCATCCCAGTGATCCAGCCGGAGGGTGAAAACTTTGATGGAAAAACCATGCCGGAAGCTTATATGGGACCCGGCCTGATGATCAATAGTGCTCAATTTGATGGCACTGCTGTGACTGATGAAAAAGGACGCAAGAATCCTGGCCTGGACAAGGTGATCGATTGGCTGGAAAAGGAAGGCTTGGGAGAAGAAGCGATCAGCTACAAATTACGTGATTGGCTGATCTCCCGCCAGCGCTATTGGGGCGCGCCGATTCCTATGGTCTATTGTGAAGAGTGCGGCTGGAACCCAGTCCCGGATGAGGATTTACCGGTGATGCTGCCGGATGATGTTGAGTGGCAGCCCACTGGAGAAAGCCCATTAAAGCTGCATCCTACTTGGAAGGACACAACCTGCCCAAGCTGTGGAAAGGCAGCTACAAGGGAAACGGACACCATGGATACTTTCATGTGTTCTTCCTGGTATCACCTGCGCTATCTGAGCCCGGATTATGATCAGGGACCTTTTGACCCTAAAGAATATGATTACTGGATGCCGGTGGACCTCTACACGGGAGGCATAGAACACGCCACAATGCATTTGATGTACACACGATTTTTCCATAAAGCGTTGCGGGATATGGGTATTACCGAAGGTCATGAACCAATGACCATGCTGCGGAACCAGGGTATGGTACTAGGAGAGGATGGAGAGAAGATGTCCAAGTCCCGGGGGAATACTGTTGCTCCGGATGATTTGGTGAATAAGTATGGTGCTGATACGGTAAGGAGTTACCTGATGTTTTTCGCCCGCTGGGATCTGGGTGGACCCTGGAACAGTCAGGGCATCGGCGGCACTGAGCGTTGGCTGTATCGGGTCTGGAAACTGTACACTGAACCAGTGGAAGGTGAGAAACCAACTGATGAGTTAATCCGGGATATCAAACGCGAACTTCATACTGCGTTAAATAGTATAACCAAGGACTATGAACGAGTAGATTTCAACACCATCATCTCCACTTTGATGGAGTTGCTCAACAACCTGGTGGATGCAAAACGAAATGGTGCGGCGAACTCAAAGGAATGGCGCGAGATACTGGAAATTTATCTGCTGATGATGGCGCCGGCGGTTCCGCATATCACAGAAGAGCTTTGGACCGAGGTGTTGGTCAATGAATATTCGATCCACAACCAAAAATGGCCAGAAGCAGACCCTGAACTGATGGCAGTGGAGGAGATCACCCTCATCGTTCAGGTCAACGGCAAGCTGCGTGATCGTATTGTGGTCCCGGTGGATATCAGCAAGGAAGAAGCTGAAAAGACCGCCCTGGCCAGCCCTGGAGCAGAGCCATACCTGGAAGGAAAAAAGATCAGGAAGGTTATTGTGGTACCGGGCAGGTTGGTGAATATCGTTGTGTAAAGCGTATAGGCTTAGGCATTTTATTGAGTGATATGATAACACTTGACCGTTATGCTTAAACTTATAATAATCTGTCATTAAGAAAGCTGTGAGAGTCCGAAAAACACAGCTTTCTTTGCGTATAGCCAATATCAGATAACCTTTCAGTGTGGGATTTCCGTCAGATAGCGAAAAGGGGAATGGGGTATACTAGGAACGGAATCTCATTATCCATCTATTGAGTTTACATAACAGGAAAAAACCCCATGAAAATAAAGATTGTGAAATCAGATAAAGCTCCAGCAGCACTTGGTCCATATTCAGTTGCTGTAAAAGCCGGACATATGGTATTCACTGCCGGTCAGCTTGGATTAGATCCCGCCACTGGAGATTTTGTGGAAGGTGGCATTGAAGCCCAAACCCGGCAGGCTCTGGAAAATCTGAAAGCTGTCCTGGAAGCCGCTGGAACCAAAATGTCCAAAGTTGTAAAAACTACAGTATTTCTACTTGATATGAATGATTTTGGTGCCATGAATGGGGTCTACGGGGAATATTTTACAAAAAAATATCCTGCCCGCTCTGCTGTTCAGGTTGCCCGTCTTCCAAAAGATGGGTTGGTGGAAATTGAAGCAATTGCTCTGCTAGATTGAGACTATTTAAGAAAATATTATACAATCTATGACTGGCGAATTGATCCTCCTGGTAGACGACGAACCCAATATCATCGAATTGGCCCAGCTCTATCTAGAACGGGAAGGTTACCGTATCATCACTGCGTCAAATGGAAAAGCTGCTCTTAATGCGGTTGAGAAAGAGAGGCCGGCCTTAATGGTGTTGGACCTGATGATGCCTGAAGTTGATGGCTTGGAAGTCTGCCGCACTTTAAGAGGAAAAAAGGATCCGGTGGCAATACTCATGCTCACAGCCCGGGACGAAGATATTGATAAGATCCTGGGATTGGAACTGGGCGCAGATGATTATCTTACCAAACCCTTCAACCCCCGAGAATTGGTTGCTAGAGTTAAATCCGTTCTGCGTCGCAGCTCAACCTTGAGTGAAGTAATAATTGAAAAACAGATCCAGTTTGGGGATATACTGATTGATCCTCGTCGCCGGGAAGTTCGAATCGGTGGGCAGCCGGTCGAAATTAGAACTCAGGAGTTCGATCTACTATATACGCTGGCCCGGCATCCTGGCATTGTCCTCAGCCGGGATCAGCTTTTGGATCAAGCCTGGGGTTATGATTACTATGGAAATACACGCACTGTCGATGTACACATTAGCCACCTCCGAAAGAAATTATCCGGGTCCAATGTAAAAATTGAAACAGTTACCAAGGTAGGATATAAGTTGGTCCAGTAAATATTGTGGACCCGATAATCCATGTATACTTCTCTGCGTGCTCGGTTGTGGTTGACTTATGCCATTCTCATTCTTCTGATCCTCAGCATCCTTGGGACCGGGATTTTTGTTTATATTATTCGCCACCCCCTGATCGACCGCCAAGCATTGGGGAGGTTGGATGCCGCCCTGACTGTAATCCAACGCCAGATCAATGAACGATCGATCATGCCCAGGGATTATCAACAATATCTCAATCGCATCAGTGATTCCCTGGCTATTCGTTTGATACTCTTCAGTCCTGAAAAGGATACCATCCTAGATTCAGAGCCAGAGAGTCCGGCCATCATCTGGACAAATGATGATCTCTCTCTCCAAATGAAAGGCCAGATTGATGACATGGATGGCAAAACCTGGTTGTACAATTCCTGGGTTATGCCTAAGGGAAATCTCCTGGTTTTGGTTCTTCCCCGCCAGGGAGGTTTACAATTATTACGTAGCCCTCAACTCAGGGAGACACTGAGGGAAGATTTTTTGCCCTCTTTCCTTCGAGCTGGATTAGTGGCATTTGTTATGGCTGTGATCTTTGCGGCTTGGATGGGGAATTGGATAGTCAAACCATTAGAGACCATTGAAGAGGCCTCGCGCAATTTGTCCGATGGACAATACCAGCAAATACCGCTGAAAGGTCCGGATGAAGTACAGGCTTTAGCTGGAGCTTATAATGAGATGATTGATCAAGTCCAAGCATCCCAGAAATCCCAGCGCGATTTTGTGGCTAATGTTTCCCACGAATTGAAAACTCCCTTAACCTCCATTCAGGGATTTTCCCAGGCTATGCTGGATGGCACCGTAGATTCTGGACCTGCCCTGACAAAGGCTGCAGGGATAATTAAAACCGAAGCAGACCGAATGTATAGGCTGGTGGTAGATTTGCTTGATCTGGCTCGATTCGATGCCGGTACAATAGTCCTGGATCGTAAGGCACTTGATATAAGTAAATTGCTCACTCATGTGGTCAATCAGTTAATTCCTCAAGCCGCAGAAGCCAGAGTGAAGCTCAGCCTGGATGTAGATCCCCTGCCTACTTGCGTAGGTGACGAGGACCGTTTGGCGCAGGTCTTCACTAATTTAGTAGATAATGCCATTAAACACACTCCGGTAAACGGCTTTGTAAAACTTAATGCCAGGAGTGAAGCAGGGCTGATCCGTGTCGAGATCATTGATAGCGGAAAAGGTATTCCTGAGGAACATTTGGCCCGGATTTTTGAGAGATTTTATAAAGTAGATGTTTCTCGTAAAAAAGAAGGCAAACTCGGAACCGGATTAGGATTGGCTATTGCCCAGCAGATCGTCCAGTCCCACGGAGGCGCGATTTCTGTCCGTAGCACTCTGGGCGAAGGTTCAGTATTCGGGGTAACCATCCCGGTGGTAAAAGCTGATGACCAAACTGTTCTAATGGATATATTGGAATAAATCTTTTATGAGAGTATCCTTGATCATCCCCTGTCTGAACGAAGAAAAGACTATCCAGGATCTTCTGGCGGCTATATGTGAGCAGGATTTCCCACTAACAGATCTGGAAGTCATTATCGCTGATGGCATGTCAAAGGATAAGACTCGTGCTAAGATACGGGAGTTTGCTGAAGGTGTACCGGAACTGGAGATCAGAGTAATAGATAATCCAAAAAGAAATAGACCTGCTGCGTTGAACCTGGCGATCAAAGCCGCTATGGGCGATTATATTATCCGTATGGACGCCCATTCGTTTCCACATCCCAGCTATATTAAATATTGCCTGAGAGATTTGGAGGCGGGGCTAGGAGATAATGTGGGCGGGGTGATCCAGATCAAACCTGCCAATCAGCGTTGGATAGCACAATCAATTGCTGTAGCAGCCGGACATCCCCTTGGTGTAGGAGACGCCAGTTACCGGATTGGCTCGAAAGCTCGGGAGGTTGACACGGTTGCTTTTGGCGCCTACCACAAATCCCTGATCGATAAGATCGGTGGATATGATGAGACCTTATTAATTAATGAGGATTACGAATTCAATGTTCGGGTCAGAAAATATGGAGGAAAAATTTGGCTGGATCCTGATATTTCGGCTTCTTATGTTGCTAGATCTAATTTTAAGGACCTGGCCATCCAATATTGGAATTACGGTTACTGGAAATTAATTATGTTACTGCGCTACCCGGATACTTTCCGTTGGCGCCAGCTATCCGGTTTTTTTGTGCTCAGCTGGATTGGCTTGGGGTTTCTGAGCATTTGGTTTTTATGGGCACGTTGGTTGCTTTGCATTGAAGCATTCATCTATGGTGCAGCCTTGATATACGCTGGAACCAAGGCAGCCCTTTCGAAAAATAAGGATTTTCTTGTATTTGGATTGCCACTGGCAATCGCGATAATGCACTTTTCATGGGGAAGTGGGTTTTTATGGAGCCTGATTCGCACTTCTTTTGATAAAATAGTCAAGAAATCAAAAGGTTACATACCTGAGAAATTATGAGTCCAAATTCATTTGATCCTCAAAAAGAACGCCGCTTTCGCTTCCGTTTTGTTGAAAGACGGATCATGTTGTTGAATGGTGATGTCCTAGCGGAAATTTTTGCACTGATTGTAACTTTATGGGTCTGGGGTAATCAATCCCAACCAAATGGTTTAACTCTTTCATTTATATTGGAACGGGTGCCTGGTTGGTTCTACCTTCTGCCATTCATTTGGCTCTTCTTAATGATCGGGCTGCATGATGTGCGAAAGGCCAGCAGTTGGGTCCATACTTTTCAGGGAGTAGCGACAGCAGGCCTAATTGGCTCGGTTCTCTACTTAGGAATTTACTTTTCTTCACCTCCGGAATCTCTCCCCAGGACTGGTGTAGCTGTTTTTATAATTAGTTCTATTATCTTTACCTTGTTATGGAGATTCTTTTATATTCGGGTCCTGAGTATGGAATTGTTCTTGCCGCGGGTTTTGCTTGTCGGTGGTGGAGTATCAGGAAAAATCCTATTAAAGTCTTTTAATAAAATTGACCCCAAACCATATTACATCATTGGTATTATTGATGATGATCCGGGCAAATTAGGTATGGAGATAGAAGGGTACCAAGTATTGGGAGCGGGATCCGACCTTCTGGACGTTATCAAAAAAGAAAAAATCTCAGATATCATCGTAGCTATTACAGGAGCGATCAAAGGTGCTACCTTCCAGGCTGTGCTAGATGCCCAGGAGTTGGGTATAGAAATCACCCGAATGCCAGTAGCCTATGAAGATTTGAATCAAACAGTCCCCATCCGCATCCTGGAAACGGACTGGATGCTGCGGTCATTTGTGGACGATACCGGTGCAAGTGGTACTTATCATGTTGCTAAACGGATCGTGGATCTCTTGGGAGGGTTGATCGGTGTTGGGATATTTCTGATCATATATTTCCCGATTTCTTTTTTGATCTTCATGGACGATGGACTACCAATCTTATACCGCCAAGAAAGGTTGGGCCAGGGCGCAAAACCCTACAAGATCATTAAGTTCAGGACGATGGTCAAGGATGCTGAAGAGGACGGCGAAGCCAAATGGGCCAGTGACGGTGATCAGCGAATCACCAAGATTGGCCGGTTCCTTCGAAGAACCCACCTGGATGAGTTCCCACAATTTATCAATGTCCTGAAAGGTGAAATGAGTCTGGTAGGTCCACGTTCGGAAAGACCCAGCCTGATTAATGAACTTCAAAAAGATGTTCCTTTTTACCGAGCTAGACTGCTGGTGAAACCAGGAGTTACTGGTTGGGCTCAAATAAATTACGGCTATCCAGAAACAGTGGATGAAACCATCGATAAATTAGAATACGACCTGTATTACATCAAGAACAGGACTATCCTACTGGATCTACGCATTATCTTAGGCACACCCGCTACGATCTTTGGTTTAAAAGGAAAATAAATATTATGCCAACCTCTTTAGTTACTGGTGGCGGCGGGTTTATCGGGTCGCATCTGGTTGATGCTTTGCTGGCTCGTGGAGATGTAGTCCGGGTGCTGGATAATTTCTCAACAGGAAAACGAGAAAACCTTCAACATAATATTGAGAAAATACAATTACTCACAGGGGATCTGCGCGAAAGTGAGATCCTTAACGAGGCTGTCCAGGGAGTTGACTATATCTTTCATCAGGCAGCTTTTGTTTCAGTTCCCCAATCTATGGAAGAACCGGATTCCTGTTTTGATATCAACGTCAATGGAACGGGAAAATTACTTGCAGCGGCCAGAGCAGCTGGAGTCAAACGAGTAGTGCTAGCCTCCAGTGCGGCTGTCTATGGTGAGAATGAAGCAGTACCCCTTTCAGAAGATGAAGAACCAGATCCATTATCTCCGTACGCAGCCTCAAAATCAATCAATGAGATCTACGCTCGTTTATTTACCAAACATCTGGGACTGAATGTGGTTGCATTGAGATATTTTAATGTATATGGCCCACGCCAGAACCCGGCTTCGGATTATGCGGCTGTTGTCCCGATATTTATTAAAACCCTGGAAGGTGAGGGTGAGCCAGTAATCTTTGGCGACGGATTGCAAACTCGCGATTTTGTATACATCGCTGATGTTGTACAGGCAAATATACAAGCGTCTGAGTCTGGAAAGGCGCCGGGTAAAGTATTCAATATCTGTTCAGGCCAAGAGATCAGTCTTTTGGATCTGCTCGAAAAGCTGTCAACTATCTATAACAGGAAAATTCAACCCTCGTTCCAGGAAGCCAGACCGGGGGACATCTATCGTTCCCTGGGTGATCCCAATATGGCTCGGGAAATACTCGAGTTTTCATCTGCCACAAGCATTATTGATGGGCTGGATGAAACAGCTGCCTGGATGAGTGGATCCTTTTCCGGGTAAATTCAATCATTATAGTTTGTAATAGTGTAAGCTTATGCCCTCAGTATCCTTTCAGAAATTTTCCGAATTTATAAATGACTGCCCACAAGCTCATATACTGCAAAGTCCTGCTTGGGGAGAACTGAAATCCCAGTTTGGGTGGGAGAGCTCTTGGGTTATTCATGGTAAATTGGGTGCTCAGGTTTTATTCCAGAAGATTCCCCTGGGTTATCAAGTGGCCTATCTTCCTCGTGGGCCAATCTCTCCTGAGGGAGAAGTTTTTGGTCATCCAGATTGGACAGGTTTTCAGAACGACCTGGATAACATTTGTCGTCAGAGAAAGGCTGTTTTCTTGAAAATCGAACCAGATCGCTGGCATGAGGATGATTCCCCGGCTTGTTCAACTCCCGCGGGTTATAAAATCAGTCCCCACAGCATCCAACCACCCCGAACAATTCTGATCAGCTTGGACGGTACCGAAGAAGAGATACTGGCTCGTATGAAGTCCAAGACTCGCTACAATATTCGCCTGGCTGAGAAAAAAGGTATTACTATCCGCCAGCTAGATGATGTGGAACCCTTTTATGGTTTATTAGAAAGTACTTCTGATCGGGCTGCCTTTGGTATCCATACTAAAGAATATTATCGAAGTGCTTTTGAACTTTTCCAGAAGAGTGGGGAATGCCATCTATTCCTTGCTGAATATGAAGGTCTCCCATTAGCCAGCATTATGGTGTTTTTGAAGGGCAACCGGAGTTGGTATTTTTACGGTGCATCATCCAATCAACATCGCGACCGCATGCCCACTTACCTGGTGCAGTGGGAAGCCATGCGTTGGTCCAAAGAGCGGGGCTGCCTGAATTATGATCTATGGGGTGTGCCGGACGAGGATTTTGAAACTTTGGAAAAAGAATTCACTGAACGGAATGATGGCTTATGGGGCGTCTACCGTTTTAAACGTGGATTTGGGGGTGAGCTGAAAAGGGTTTGTGGGCCCTGGGACAGGGTTTACAATCCGGCCTTATATTTTCTGTATACTCTTCGGGCCAGAGTTAAAGCAGGTTAAGAGAATCCGATGGCTCAATATTCCTGGAATCATATCATAAGTGGGTTTGAAAACCCCCATCTACTGCAAACTTCCCAATGGGCAGAAGTAAAAAGCCATACGGGTTGGAAGCCGCATTTCTTGGTCTGGCAAACTACCAATCAAGGACTGGAAATGATCGCATCCGAGACTGGGCAATTCTCTGATGTAAACACGGCAGCAGCAGCTTTGATCCTGGAACGCCAGGTCCTGCCTGGAATATCAGTTATGTATTCTCCCAAGGGACCTTTACTGGCAGATTGGACGAACAGATCTCACAGAGAGAAAGTATTCTTGGATCTGGAGCATTACACGAAGAAGGCAAACGCGATCCAATTGAAGATCGATCCTGATCTTGAAATCGGAAGGGGAGTACCGGGAGAAGAAGGATCCATTGAGGACTCGATTGGGCTGGAAATCCTGGAAGAACTTGGCCAGCGGGGCTGGCTGTTTTCGCAGGATCAGATCCAGTTCCGCAATTCTGTGCTGGTTGATGTGTTGGAAGACGACGATCAGATCCTGGCCAGGATGAAATCTAAAACCCGATACAATATCCGGCTCTCGGATCGCAAAGGGATTACGATCCGCCAGGGGGATGAAAAAGATCTGGCTGACCTCTACCATATGTATGTTAATACATCTGTTCGAGGAGATTTCACGATCCGAAGCGAAGACTATTACCAGACTTTGTGGCGGACCTTTATGGGTGAAAGTTCAGTATCAAAGAAAGATCCTATTGCTCAACCCTTGATAGCGGAATTTGAAGGCCAGCCGGTAGCAGGAGCAGTTATTTTCCGCTTTGGTGATCGTGCCTGGTATTTACATGGGATGTCCCTGCCAGAACACAGCAAAAAAATGGCCCCACATTTGATCCAGTGGGAAGCAATACGCTGGGCTAAATCCCAGGGCTGCAAAGTCTATGATATGTGGGGAGCGCCAGACGTTTTTGATGAATCAGATTCAATGTGGGGCGTTTATCGTTTTAAACGTGGCTATGGGGGAGAGGTTGTCCGGACGATGGGCGCCTGGGATTATCCTGCCAAACCTTTCATCTATCGCTTATATACAAACTGGGTCCCCAGATTGTTAGGTGTTATGCGCTGGTTTGGAAATCGCAGGACGAGGAGAATCAGTACAGAAGATCCAAATTAGTTGATCCTAAGTAAGGCGGGGGTATGTTCCCAAAATTGAGTTTTGCTCATTTACCAACACCAATAGAAAAATTGCCCCGGTTATCCAAACTTTTGGGTGGACCAGAATTGCTGATCAAAAGAGATGATCAAACAGGCTTGGCTTTTGGTGGTAATAAAACCCGCAAACTGGAATACTTGATGGCATCGGCTGTTGAAGAAGGTGCTGACACGGTCTTGTCTACTGGAGCAGCCCAATCCAATCACTGCCGTCAAACTGCCGCCGCTGCCGCCCGCTGTGGATTGACTTGCACCCTGGTGCTGGTTGGCCCAGAACCTGAACAAGCTTCGGCAAACCTCTTCCTCGATAAGATCCTGGGAGCAAATATTATCTGGACAGAAAAAAGCAACAGGGATGAAACACTTCAGAAGGCTTATGATGGTGCGAGGGCTGATGGTAGAAAACCTTATTTGATCCCTTATGGCGGATCCAATGCGGTAGGTGCATATGGTTATTACCAGGCTTATAGAGAATTACATGATCAAATGAAAAATGAAATGCCTGAGTGGATAGTGTTTGCTTCATCTTCAGGTGGCACTCAAGCAGGATTGGTTGTCAGTGCTGGCCTGGATTCTCATTCCAAGATCTTCGGCATCAGTGTGGATGAAACCGATGATCAACTCAAGGAAAACGTGATATCCATCGTCCAGGATCTAGCAGGTCAGATGGGGCAAGGAGTGAAAATATCAGAGAATGATATTTTGGTTAATGCTGAATACACAGGTGAAGGATACGGGATCATGAATGAAAAGGATCGGGAAGCCATTCGCCTTTTTGCTGCGAATGAAGGGGTTTTGCTCGATCCGGTCTATACAGGACGGGCAGGGGCTGGGTTGATCGATCTGGTGAGGAATAGTTTTTTCAAGAAGGGAGAACGGGTTTTATTCTGGCATACAGGAGGAACCCCAGGGTTATTTGCCGACCGGTATCTTCCTCATATTTGATCGATCAAATATAATCAGCAGAACTAATAAAAAATCTATATACCATATATAAGAAAATCTTTTCCAGAAAGGACATCTGTAATAGAAAATCCGATCTGTTCTATGGTAAAATTTTCTGTTGATGTGTTGAGTTTATTGTGAATTCATGAATAGCTTCTGTGCAAGGAGAAGACATGCTTTCTTATTGGGTGTACATCGCAATTTTTTTGGTTGTAGCAGTAGCAGTCCCTATCGTAGCAGTTGGCTTCCCCGCTCTCATCTCCCCTAAAAAATCCAGTAAACGTAAAGAAGAAGTTTACGAATGCGGCATTGAGACGAAAGGTGTTATTCGGGTTCAATTGAAATCCCAATATTATATCTATGCCCTGATCTTCCTGGTCTTTGATATTGAAACGATATTCCTTTTCCCTTGGGCGGTTTCCCTGGGGAAGCTTCCGTTATATGCTGTTATTGAAGGTGTGGTATTTATCGCTATTCTATTTGCAGGCCTGATCTACGCGATGCGAAAAGGCGTGCTGGCCTGGTCCTGATAGAACGCCAGGTATTTGCAGGAGATATTCATGGCTGATTTGATTAACCTGATTGAAAACTGGCTCGAGAACTTGATGTTAGGGTGGGGTGCGTCACAAGAACTTACCCTCTTTATCCTCCAAGTAATTGGGAGCGTCTTGGTAGTCATTATCTGTTTTGCGATTGTAATTGCCCTGATCTGGGTCGAACGAAAATTGGCTGGACGCATCCAGGATCGATTTGGGCCAAACAGAGCTGGACCATTTGGGATTTTCCAGTCCTTTGCAGATATTATCAAGATTTTTACCAAGGAATACATTACTCCGGAAGGCGCTGAAAAGGGTTTTTATAATGTCGCGCCTGTTCTCGCGATTGCCTCCGTCTTGGCGATCTGGGCTGTTTTTCCATTTGCAGTTAACGTTATTGGGGCTGATGTCAATGTCGGTGTTTTATACATCGTCGCTGTGGGTTCATTTGGCATCCTGGCCATCCTGATGGCAGGCTGGTCATCCAACAATCGCTATTCTCTCCTGGGTGCATCCCGCTCTGTTGCCATGTTGATTTCCTATGAGATCCCTATGGTCGTTTCCCTGTTGGTTCCGGTATTGCTGAGCCATTCTATGAAGTTGTCGGATATTATTGGCGCTCAGCAACCCTGGTGGTATTTGATCGTAGCCCCCCTTGCAGCCCTGGTTTTCCTGATCTCCTCCATGGCTGAGATTGGTAAGGCGCCTTTTGACTTATTGGAAGCTGAATCTGAATTAGTAGCTGGTTATCATACCGAGTATTCTGGCATGAAGTTTGGTATGTTCTATGTTGCTGAGTTTCTCCATCAATATACAGTTGGTGCGTTGATCACGATCTTCTTCCTGGGAGGTTGGGGTGGACCTATGGCTATTCAATGGCCGATCCTGGGCTTTATCTATTTCCACATTAAAACCTTCGTGGTTTATTTGGTGATTTCCTGGATCCGGCTCTCACTGCCCCGTATAAGAATTGATGAAATGCTTAATTTGAACTGGAAATTCCTTATTCCAGTTTCTTTTATTAACCTGGTAGTGATAGCAATTGCTGACCGGGTCATGATGGACTTTGACCTTGCCCGATGGATCTATGTAGGGATCATGTTCGGGTTGAATATTTTCATCCTGTTTGTTTCGCTTTTCCTGGCTGGTAAAGCCCAACCAGAAGTCGAACGGGAAACCTTCCCATCCAGGCCCGTTGCCGTCCCGCCTGGCACGGAAAGCAAGTAGGCGTTTAAAGGATAATCCTATGGTACCAGTACTTGTATTCGCGGCAGTCAGCCTTGTGACTCTTGGTGCAGCAATAGCTGTCGTGACCAATAAAAATATTCTCCACAGTGCTTATTTCCTGGTGCTTGCTTTTGTAGGTGTTGCCAGTGTTTATGTACTCCTCGAAGCGCCCTTTATTGCAGTGGTCCAGGTTTTGATATATATCGGCGCTATTGCCATTCTGATCATATTTGCGATTATGTTAACCCGCAGGTTGATGAGCAAGGATATGGAACAACGCAACGCGCAGTGGATCTGGTCCGCTTTGGGTGCCCTGGTTCTTTTTGGAGTCCTTGGTTGGCTCGTATACAGCGCCAATTGGCCTGTAGTCGAAGGGGCAGTTCCACAGGACCCAATCACTCTCATGGGCCAGGAATTACTGACCACATATGTGGTCCCATTTGAGATCGCATCAGTTTTACTGCTGGCTGCCCTGGTTGGATCGATCCTGATCGGACGGGAAAATGATCAAGAGTCAAGGAGTGCAGAATGAGTATTCCTCTTAATTGGTTTTTAGTCCTCGCAGCAGCTTTGTTCAGTATTGGGTTATATGGTGTATTGTCCCGACGTCACGCGATAGGAATTTTGATGGGCATTGAATTGATGCTCAATGCAGTTAATATCAACCTGGTGGCTTTCTGGCGCTATATTGATCCAGCTAAGATAACCGGACAGATCTTCGCGATATTTGTCTTCACTGTGGCAGCTGCAGAGGTTGCAGTGGGTTTGGCCTTGGTGATAGCGATCTACCGCAACCGTGATACCGTGGTTGTGGAAAAGATCGATTTATTGAAAGAATAAAAGAGGAAATATATGAAAGAATTCTTCTTCAGCATAACCTGGATCATTCCAGTTTTCCCCTTCCTGGCTTTTTTGATCATAATCCTGTTCACACAGGGGAATAGAAAACTTAGCCACGGCTTAAGCATTGGCTCGATGGTGCTGGCCTGGCTGGTGGGTTGGGGAGTGGTATTTAGCGCCATTGGGACACCTCATCTGGGTGAGCACCCTATCCATAAATCGGTACCCTGGTTTGAAACAGGGACTACTACTTTTGAGATCGGTTATTGGATCGATCCATTAATGGCAATAGCTCTCTTCATGGTGCCTTTTGTGTGTTTGATGATCTTCATCTACTCAGTGGGGTACATGGGATATGGCACCGACGAAGTTGACCCCAACTACTCCCGTTTCTTTGCTTACATTGCCCTTTTTGCCACTGGCATGCTGGGCCTGGTGATTTCCGAGAACTTGTTGACATTGTTCATGTCGTGGGAGATCATGGGCTTATGTTCTTATCTGTTGATCGGGTTCTGGTTTGAGAAGAATTATGCTGATCCCAATAAGATCACTCCCCGCCAGGCCGGATTGAAAGCCTTCCTGGTAACCAAAATTGGTGATCTTTTCCTGGTACTTGGTATTCTTTACTTGTATTCCCAGGCTGGCACACTCAGCTATGCAGATACATTATTCAATCACGAATTTTTGACTCATCTCGCTAAAACCCCGGCTCTGCCGATCTTCGGCGGCTGGTCAGCCGCATCTGCCATCGCTGTCCTGATCTTTGGAGGCGCGGTTGGTAAATCAGCCCAGTTCCCACTGCATGTCTGGCTACCAGACGCGATGGAAGGCCCCACTCCTGTCAGCGCCCTGATCCATGCAGCGACCATGGTATCTGCGGGTGTGTTCCTGGTTGCCAGGATCTTCCCGCTTCTGAATATCGTTGTGGAGTTGGAACATCATAACCCGACCATGAGCATCATCGCGTTTATCGGAGCTTTTACTGCAATATTTGCGTCTATTATCGCCCTCGCCCAAAATGATATTAAAGGGGTGTTGGCTTTTTCCACGATCAGTCAGTTAGGTTATATGATCGCAGCTCTTGGTATTGGCGCTTACGTGGCTGCCACTTTCCACCTGATCACTCACGCTTTCTTCAAAGCACTACTCTTTATGGGTTCCGGTTCGGTTATCATCGGCTGCCATCATGAACAAGACATGATGGAACTGGGTGGATTGAGAAAGAAGATGCCCAAAACCTTCTGGACTTTCTTGGCGGGAGGGCTGGCGCTGTCTGGCTTCCCGCTTATTACAGCCGGATTCTGGAGTAAGGATGAGATCCTGGCCCATGCTTGGGAAGAGTTCATGCATTACGGCACAGCATCCTGGCCATTTTTCGTTTGGCTCTTGCTAACCATTGCCGCCTTCTTAACGGCATTTTACACAGCCCGCCAAATATCCCTAACTTTCCTGGGCAAGCCACGCAGCCACCATTCTGAGCATGCCCATGAAACACCCAATACCATGACCTTCCCATTGATCATCCTGGCTTTCTTCGCTATCACGCTGGGGTGGGTCGGTATACCGGAGGAGATTGTGGGACATGGCAACAACTGGTTCCACGCTTTTGTAGGTCATGAATATGCCTCAACTCCATTGAGCATTCCGGTAATGTTATTATCATCCGGCCTAGCTGTCGGCGGTTTAGGATTAGGCTGGCTGGTTTATGGCCGTAAACCCCTTGAGGCTGGTCAGATGGATCCTCTACAGAAAGGGATGGAAAAAATTCGCTTAGGTTGGCTGTATAAAGCCATGCAAAAACGTTTTTACTTTGATGAGATCTATCAGGCCATATTTATCAACGGCTCCATAAAGTTGGCCGATATATTCTATAACTTTGATTACAACTGGGTGATTAACCCGATAGTAGATGGTGTTGGCGCGGTCACCCGTGGCATATCCAACATCTTCAATAAATTTGACGAAAAGGTTGTTGATGGCCTGGTTAACTTTACCGGTCTTTCAAGTGTGAAATTGTCAGACCTGGGCGGCATCACTGACCTGAAAGTAGTTGATGGCATAGTCAATGGCATTGCTAATGTCACAGGCTGGATCGGAGAGAAAGTGTTCCGACCAATCCAGACAGGAAAAGTCCAAAACTACTTGTTGATCCTGCTCATATCCATGCTGGCAATTATAGGCATTTACCTGGTCTATTAGACCAAATCGAATTACGAGGAGAATATGATGAATTTTCCAGTTTTAAGCGCAATCACTTTTGTTCCATTGTTGATTTCCCTGATCGTTCTGATCATCCCGAAATCAAAAGAGAACCTGATCCGCTGGGTCGCTACGATACTGAGTTTGATCCCATTGGCATTGGCCATCTATGTATATTTCGTAGTTCAGGCTGATCCGGGAACGATGCAGTTCAGAGAGGAATACTCCTGGATCCCTGCCATCGATGTCTTCTATCGCATGGGCGTGGACGGCCTCAGCGCCGTAATGCTGGTTTTGACAGCTCTCTTATCCACCCTGTGTCTGTACTACTCGATCTATACAGTAAAGGACCGGGTCAAGGAATATTATTTCCTGTTCCTGCTGCTCCAGGTTGGTATGACTGGTGTATTTGTTTCCCTCGATTTCGTTTTCTTCTATGTTTTCTGGGAAATCGGCCTGGTGCCTATGTACTTGCTGATCGGTGTTTGGGGTGGAGAACGAAGGATCTACGCATCCATCAAATTTTTCCTCTTCACTCTGGCAGGAAGTATGGCCATGCTGCTGGCGATCATCGCGGTCTACCTGAATACTGGAACTTTCAATATCCTGGAGGCAGCTGCCGCCAAGCCTTTTGCTGGTAATTTCACTGTGGCCGCTGTTGCATTCTGGGCTTTCTTTATCGGTTTTGCTATCAAGGTTCCGATTTTCCCATTCCACACCTGGCTTCCTGATGCACACACTGAAGCACCGACAACAGGCAGTGTCATTCTGGCTGGTGTTTTGCTTAAGTTGGGCGCTTACGGTTTGATCCGCATTGTTTTACCACTATTCCCAGAGCAATTTGCTTATTATTCATATGATGTGCCCATTATTCCCATCTTGGCGGTGATAAGCATTGTCTATGGTGCTCTGGTCTGTATGGCCCAGTGGGACTTGAAGAGGCTGATCGCCTATTCCTCTGTGAGTCACATGGGATATGTAACACTGGGTGTCAGCGCTGCAGCTGCCAGTTTACACGCACCGGGGGCAGATCCAACCAGCGCAATTATCGCTTTGAACGGCGCTTCCTTGCAGCTCTTCACCCACGGTATCATCACAGGAGGATTGTTTTTCTTGGTCGGTATGCTTTACGATCGGGCCCACACCCGCCAGATCAAGGACTTCGGCGGATTGGGTGCTAAGATGCCTTATTATTACGGCATTATGATGGTGACCGGTTTTGCTTCCCTGGGCCTTCCTGGTTTGGCAGGTTTCTGGAGTGAACTCTTTGTATTCCGGGGAACCTTCGCAGCGATCCCCACCTTTGCCATGATCGGTATCCTGGGGCTCGTTTTCACAGCTGCTTATATCCTCTGGAAAGTTATCCAGCATGTCTTCCTGGGAGAATTTGACCAGGAGAAATGGGATGCTGCTACCCATAACGCCAAGATCACCGATATGGCCACTTTTGAGAAAGTCACCATGTGGCCCCTGGTCATTCTAATGGTTTTGGTTGGTTTATATCCCTCCCTGATCACTCGTTTATTGAACGCTGTTTCGACAGTCTTGATCAATAACTTCTAAATGCGAAAGAAAGAGAGGCGATAACCGTGCAAATTTTCTTATTTCTACTCCCACAGCTGGTTCTCTTCCTGAGCGTTATGCTTGTTTTTGGGATCGATCTGGTGGGATCCAAAGAGAAGAAATGGCTGCCGTACCTGGCATTAACAGGAGCAGTTATTTCTCTGGGAATTTCCATTTATCAGTATGGCTGGATGGAATTTGAAGAGATTACTGTCCTGGGCGGCATGATCGCCATGGATTCTTTTTCCCTCTTTTTCCAGATCTTTGCTTCCCTGGTAGCAGTCTTCATCACACTGCTATCCATGGCATATATGAAAATAAAATCACCATATCAAGGTGAATATTACAGTTTCATCCTTTTAGCCAGTTTCGCCATATCGCTCCTGGCCCTATCCTCTGACCTGGTGATGATCTTCATCGCTTTTGAGCTGCTGAGTATTTCATCCTACATCCTGACCGGTTTCTTCCGGCATGACCCGAGAAGCAGCGAAGCTTCAATCAAATATTTCTTGTACGGCTCGCTGGCTTCTGCCATGATGCTGTACGGTATGTCCCTTTTGTATGGTGCTACTGCTTCAACTAACCTGGTTGAGATTGCACAGGGTTTGGTTGGTATCGATCCATCCCTGAATTGGGTTATGTATTCAGCTATTGTTCTACTGCTTGTTGGTTTCGGTTTTAAAACAGCCACAGCTCCATTCCACCAGTGGTCTCCAGACGCTTATGAAGGAGCCCCAACCCCGGTAACTGCCTTTTTAGCTGTGGGTTCGATCGGAGCCGGTTTTGCTATTTTGATCAGAGTGATGATAACCGCGCTGCCGAATTTCCAGATGAATTGGGTGGCTATACTCACAGGGTTATCAATTATCAGTATGACACTGGGCAATTTGGTGGCAATTAGCCAGAAGAACATCAAACGCATGTTAGCTTACTCAGGGATCGCTCATGCAGGTTATCTCATGATTGGACTAGTCTCCTGGGAAAGCGGTGTCTTAGGGACTGTTTTTGACGGTCTCAGCGGCATTCTGGTCTACCTTTTGGTCTACCTGGCGGCTAATTTGGGCGCTTTTGCTGTTGTCACT
>Ga0209013_10002091_pt1 | contig 18256 bp, 14 predicted proteins | sample Cruoilmetagenom2_FD_187291 | JGI IMG/M metagenome (GOLD analysis project Ga0209013, IMG submission 187291) | Oil polluted marine microbial communities from Coal Oil Point, Santa Barbara, California, USA - Sample 2 (SPAdes) (version 2) | ecosystem: Environmental > Aquatic > Marine > Oil seeps ...
GGATCCATATCAACTGATTTAAATGCACGAACTGGACTATTTACGCCACCTGGCATTAATTCTTTCGCTTCTGCAAAAGCTTGTTTGGATTGCTCATATGATTTTGTCATTATTTCTCCTCCAACCAACGCGCTACATCTTTTGCATGATACGTTAAGATAATATCTGCTCCAGCACGTTTCATCCCTGTTAATGTTTCTAAAACAATTTGTTTTTCATCAATCCAGCCATTGATAGCTGCAGCTTTCACCATGGCATATTCACCGCTTACATTATAAGCAACAATTGGTACATCAAAGTTATTTCGTACATCGCGAATAATATCTAAATAGGATAGGGCTGGTTTCACGATTAAGAAATCTGCTCCTTCTTCAATATCTGATGTTGCTTCACGAATTGCTTCCATGCGATTAGCATAGTCCATTTGATAGGTTTTACGGTCACCAAATTTAGGTGCACCATCTGCAGCATCACGAAATGGTCCGTAGTAAGCAGATGCATATTTCACTGCATACGACATGATTGGTACATCTGAAAATCCAGCTGCATCTAACCCTTGACGAATTGCAGTAACAAATCCATCCATCATGTTAGAAGGTGCGATTATATCCGCCCCTGCTTGTGCTTGACTAATAGCAGTTTTAGCCAATAAATCAAGTGAAGGATCATTTAAAATTTGTTCATTTTCATTTACAACACCACAATGTCCGTGATCCGTATATTCACAAAGACAAGTATCGGCAATCACAACTAGTTCTGGGTGACGATTTTTGATGAAGCGAATGCCTTCTTGGACAATTCCATGGTCATGGAATGCTTGTGTTCCAATTGCGTCTTTTTCAAGTGGAAGACCAAACAGAATTACAGCAGGAATACCAAGTTCAACAACTTCATCCACTTCTGCTCCTAAATGATCAAGTGAAAATTGAAAAACACCAGGCATAGAGGCCACTTCATTTTTAATATTTTCACCTTCTGCAACAAAGATCGGGTAGATTAAATCTTCTTTGTGTAAGTAAGTTTCTCTTACCATGTTACGTAGGCCAGCTGTTTTTCTTAAGCGACGATGACGTTGAAAGTTTAGTTCTGTCATTATTCTCTCCCTTTCCATTCCACTAGCGTATGGATTACTTCTGTTAATGTATATGTATCCGGCATTACTTGTACAGTGGCACCAAATGATTCCAAACATTCCTTAGTAATATGCCCAATTGCACAGACAGTCAATTTATCATAACCAGTTTGGCTGCCAATACTTTTATGGAAAATTTCAATTGCAGAAGGACTAGTGAAAATAATGGAGCAATTTTCGTTATTTTCCATAACCGAACGGACTTGCTCCTTGTTTTCTTCCACTTCAATTGTTTCGTAAATAATCCATTCATCGATCGGATTAACTAGACCATCTGTTATTGTTTTTTTTGCAAGATTCCCTTTAAAAAACAAACACTTTTCATTTGGTGTAGCAATTTCTGGAAACTCTTTTACAAATACATCTGCACTATAAATAGATGGTATAAAATGTACTTCTAAACCAATACTCCTTGCAGCACATGCAGTTTTAGAGCCAACTACAGCAATTTTCACTTTAATACTAGAAGGATTTAATTGATATTTCATTAGTTTTGCATGAAATGCATGAACGCTACTTTGACTTGTGAAGATTAACCAGTCATACGTTTGACATGAAAGTAGCTTTTGTTCATCATCTTCCGAAACTATTTCTTGTGTTGCTATTAATGGAGCTACTACTGGAATTCCACCATATTGAAGAGTCATATCAACTGCCTCTGAAGACCTTAATATGCCGGTGAAAATTACAAGCTCATCTTGTAATGGTAGCACCTTAGTCATTTAAACTTGCCTTCACTTGTTGGATTAAGTCATATGCTCCTTGTTCTGTCAACATACGAGCTACTTCTTTCCCAAGTGCTTCCGGATCTTTACCACTCGCTACTTCTTTGTATACAACAGATGCGTCTGGAGCAGCTACTAAACCAGTCAATGTGATTTCCTCACCATTGATCGTCGCATATCCTGCAATCGGAACTTGACATCCACCATCCATCGCTGCTAAAAATGCACGTTCTGCATGTATTGTTACCCAAGTATCTTCATCTGATAATTTCTTCAGTTCAGCAATTAGTTCTGTATCATCTTCACGGCATTCAATCGCAAGCGCACCTTGTCCAACTGCTGGAATAGAATCTTCAGTAGACAAATATTCTGTTACCACTTCATCTGACCACCCAAGACGTTTTAGCCCAGCTGCTGCTAAGATAATTGCATCGTATTCTCCGTCTTCTAATTTTTGAAGTCTTGTATCGACATTTCCACGAATCCATTTTATCTCTAAATCTGGACGAAGCAACAAAAGTTGAGCACTTCTTCTCAAACTACTTGTTCCAATGATTGCACCTTGCGGAAGATCAGCAAATTTTACATGTCCAGTTGAGATGAAAGCATCGCGCTCATCTACTCGTGTTGGTGTACATCCCATTACTAACCCTGCAGGAAGTACTGACGGCATATCTTTCATACTATGTACAGCAAAGTCGATTTCTTTATCGAATAATGCTTGCTCAATTTCTTTTACAAAAAGACCTTTTCCGCCAACTTTAGATAACGTCACATCTAAAATTTTATCTCCTTTTGTAACTATTTCTTTTACTTCAAATTCAAACGGAGCACCCATATCTTTCATTTGTTGAATAAACCAATTTGTTTGAGTTAACGCTAACTTACTTCTTCTAGAACCTACAATAATTTTACGCATGTTTTCGCTTCCTTTCTTTAATACCAAAAATGGAATTGGGATAATTTACTACCTAATAAAAAGTTAATTAATACAAATAGAAACGCATATATGTGAATCCATGCATAGTTTGTTCCTTTTACTCTTGATTGCTTTCTTAGTAATAGGATTACCACATAGATAACTAACAAAACAAAAGAACTAATAATTTTAAAATCTAAAACAGAAAATACATCTAATGATACATATGCCCACTCTAACCCAAGAACGAGACTAACAAATAATAAAGGAATTCCAGTTAAAATAGATAATGTCATTGCATTTTCAGCTTGCTGCAAAGAGGGTAATCTGGAAAATTGCTTCGTCCATTTTTTCTGTTTCAACACACGATACAATATTAAATATAAGGTCGAAAATACAAAAGAAAGGGAAAAAGCTGCATAAGCTATGATCGCAATCGTAATATGTATAAATAATAACTCAGATACTAATGCATCTCCAACTGAAGACTCTTCTAATTGATTTGGAGCAAATGTATGGATTGTCATAAAGATAAAACCAATAATATTTAAAAAGAACGCTGGTAAATCTAACCGAAAAATCATTTGTAACACCAATGACAAGGCAATGATTAGCCATGCATAGAAATAAATCCCTTCAAATAACGAAAGAATCGGAAAACGTTTGGTTTCTATTATATACATCACTAAAAAAACAGTTTGTAAGAACCATACAATAGATAGTAACCATACTCCAATTCGATGAGCATAGCGGTCCTTATTTAAATAATCGATAAAATAAAAAACAAGGCTAACGGACTGGAGGATTACCATTATCTCGTGTAGCCGGGTCATCGAAAGATCCGTCATAGCAGTCGTCTCCCTTATACAGTAAAAAGACGTTTTACATATCCAGTAATTTACATACAGATAATAAAACGCCTCCTTTTACTTTGTTAATATGATACTTCTTCTTTTAGGTTTTGCGAATTCAATAAAGCTAGTTTTAAATTGATCTTAGCTTTTTCAGCTTGTCCCATTATTTCTTCCTTCACATCTTCTTCGATTCCAAAAATTTGTTGGAATAATTGAAGTTGTTCAGCAGATTTATGGGCACTAGATAATTCTTTTACTTGCAAAATCGGATCTTTTAATAACTGATTAATAATCGATTTAGTATGTTTATTTAATACTTTTCGTTCACGATCTGTTAAATTTGGCATTTTGTTTTCAATTGATAACATTGTTTCCGATTGAATACGACTTGCTTTTTGACGAAATGCTGAAATTATTGGAACGACACCGAGTGTAGTTACCCAGTCGTTAAACTGTTTAATCTCTACGTCAATCATCTTATTGATCTCCACCGCAGCACGTTCACGCTCAGCTAAATTCGCTTCCACAATTCCATGTAAATCATCGATATCGTATAAAAACACGTTTGGTAAATCAACAATACGTGGATCTAAATCACGTGGTACTGCGATATCTACCATAAATAATGGCTTCCCTTTACGTAAACGCTCCACGAATTGCATCAATTCAAAATCAATAACATATTCTGTTGAACCTGTTGAGCTGATTAATATATCCGCTTCTAAAAGTGCACATTGTAGCTCGTCCATTGGCTTAGCATCTCCATCAAACTTAGATGCAAGTTGTTGCGCTTTTTCAAATGTACGGTTAATAACCGTCACTTTCTGAGCTCCACTACCATGTAAGTTTTGAATCGCAAGCTCACCCATTTTACCAGCACCGAGAATTACAACATGTTTATGCTTTAATGTACCAAAAATTTTCTTACCAAGCTCTACAGCTGCATAGGAAACAGATACTGCATTTTCACCAATCGCTGTTTCAGCATGTGCACGTTTAGCAAATGTAACAGCTTGTTTGAATAATTGATTGAAAACTGTCCCAGTTGTACCATTTTCTTGACCTTCTAAAAAGCTCTTCTTCACTTGACCTAATATTTGAGTTTCACCAAGTACCATTGAGTCAATTCCCGCAGTTACACGGAACAAATGATTATTCGCTTGGTCATCTTCGTGAACAAATAAATAGCTAGAAAGGTCCTCTAACGGAATATCAAACCAGTTCGCTAAAAACTGTTTTACATAGTACTTACCTGTATGCAACTGATCGACCGTCGCATAAATCTCCGTACGATTACAAGTAGAAACTATGACATTTTCTAATATACTTTTTTGGTCTTGTAGCGCTTGCATCGCATTCGTAAGCTCTGTTTCTACAAACGACAGTTTTTCACGAATTTCGACAGGAGCAGTACGATAATTGACACCGACCACAATTGTATGCATGGAATCATGTCTCCCCTTTACGTTCATTTCATATGACCCCATTATAACATAGCTTTACAAAAGGTTAACAATCATTTGTGAACAAGCTATGAAATAATGCGCATACAGATTAGAATTATTATAATTTAATTTTAACAAATAACCCAATCCAATACAACCCATCTGTTTTTATTATCAATAGATAGCTAATTCGCAAAAATTGTCGTAAGAACAAATGCGCAAGGGCCTATTACTGCCCCGAGAGGCAAGGCACTGGAGTCTGGATGAAGAAGTTCTTGTAGAAAGTTATACACTTGTCTAAAATTTTATTATTTCCTAAGCACAAAAAAAGAATCACTTAAGAGAATTATCTCCTAAATGATTCGTTTTTATGCCATTTTTGCTTCAATCTCAGCCCAAGCAGCATCATAACCAAGACCAGTTTCTGATGAGAATACGATAAGACTATCGCCTGTTTGTATTTGTAGCTCATCTTTCACAATCTTTTTGTGTTTATCCCATTTACCTTTTGGAATTTTATCAGCTTTTGTTGCTATGATAATACAAGGAATATTATAGTGTTTAAAGAAATCATACATCATACAATCATCTTTTGAGGGTGGATGTCTCAAATCGACAATCATAATAGCAGCTTTCAACGCAGTTCGAGAGGTAAAATACGTCTCTATCATTTTTCCCCAAGCAGCTCGTTCTGATTTTGACACTTTCGCGTACCCATAACCAGGTACATCGACAAACATTAAAGCTTCTTGTAATTGATAAAAGTTTAGTGTTTGTGTTTTACCTGGCTTGGAAGAAATACGCGCCATGCTTTTTCGACCAATCATCTTGTTGATGAAGGAAGATTTACCTACATTGGAACGGCCTGCTAGCGCAAACTCTGGTAAATCTCCTTCTGGATATTGAGCTGGTCTTACAGCACTTATTAATAATTCTACGTTATGGATTTTCATTTTACTGCCTCCTCTAATGCTATTTGAAGCACCTCTTCAGCATCGGAAACAAATTTAAAGGTCAATACTTCACGAACACTTTCTGGTATATCTTCAATATCGCGCTCATTGTCTTTTGGACAAATTATTGTTGTTAAGCCTGCGCGGTGTGCACTTAACGTTTTCTCTTTCAATCCACCAATCGGCAACACTCGACCTCTAAGTGTTACTTCTCCAGTCATCCCAACTTCACGACGAATTGGTCGTTTCGTTAATGCGGAAACTAGTGCCGTAACGATTGTTACACCAGCAGATGGCCCATCTTTTGGAACAGCACCTTCTGGCACATGAATATGAATATCATGCTTTTCATGGAAGTTTGGATCAATGTCTAGTTCTTCTGTTTTAGAACGGACATACGATAATGCCGTTTGAGCAGATTCTTTCATGACATCTCCAAGCTTTCCAGTCAGTTGCAGCTTTCCAGTTCCTGGTGATAAAGAAACTTCAATTTGCAAAGTATCTCCACCTACAGTTGTATATGCAAGTCCAGTTGCAACACCAATTTGGTTTACTGTTTCAGCTTGTCCATAATGGAATTTTCGTTTCCCTATTACATCTTCTAGGTTTTTAACAGTAATAGATACACGTTTCTTATCTTCAGAAACAATTTTCAGTGCAGCTTTACGACAAATATTCGCTAGCACTCGCTCCAAACTACGCACACCTGCTTCACGTGTGTAGTAACGGATAGCATCCATTAACACATCATCTTTCACAGATAGCTGCGACTTAGTCAGTCCATGTTCTTTCAACTGTTTAGGTAATAGATGATTTTTTGCAATCGAAAGTTTTTCAAGTTCTGTATATCCAGCAATTGAAATAATCTCCATACGATCACGTAGTGGCCCTGGAATTGTGCTCAAGTCATTTGCTGTAGCGATGAACAAGACATTGGATAAGTCATATGTCTCTTCAATATAGTGATCGCTAAATGTATTATTTTGCTCTGGGTCTAGAACCTCTAACATTGCTGCAGAAGGATCTCCTCGAAAATCATTAGACATTTTATCGATTTCATCCAATAAGAATAAAGGATTAACCGTGCCTGCTTTTTTCATTCCTTGAATAATTCTACCAGGCATAGAGCCAACATACGTTCTACGATGTCCACGAATTTCAGACTCATCTCTTACTCCACCGAGTGAAATTCGAACAAAATTACGTCCTAATGACTCTGCAATCGATTTAGCAAGAGATGTCTTCCCAACTCCCGGTGGTCCAGCCAAACAAAGAATAGGCCCGCGAAGTGATTTCGTTAATTGACGAACAGCCAAATACTCTAGTACGCGTTCTTTCACTGTTTCTAAACCATCATGATCACGATTTAATATCTTTTCAGATCGTTTAATATCTAATTGATCCGCAGTAGATTTTGTCCAAGGAATAGAAACCATCCATTCCAAATAATTACGAATTACACCACTTTCAGGTGCTTGTGTTGGCAATTTTTCATAACGATCTAGTTCTTTTAGAACGTTTTTTTCAGTTGTTTCTGGCATACCAGCAGCTGCAATTCTTTTTTTCAAATCTGCAACTTCGCCAGTCTTACCTTCTTTATCTCCAAGTTCAGACTGAATTGCTTTCATCTGCTCACGAAGATAGAACTCTTTTTGGGTTCTTTCCATTGCTTGTTTTACACGTGAGTTTATCTTCTTTTCAAGATTTAATATTTCTTGTTCATTAAATAAACGACTGATTAACCATTCTAAACGTTCTTTTACATCAACAATTTCTAAAACTTCTTGTTTACCTGAAATTTTCAATGGTAAGTGGGAAGCAATAATATCTGCAAGACGTCCTGGTTCTTCTACTTCTAGTACTGATTTGTATGTTTCCTCTGATACACTCTTAGATGACTTTGAATACTTCTCAAAACTATGTACTAAGGTGCGCATAAGAGCTACTTCTTCTAAATCCTTATTTTCAGATACTTCAAATGCTGTAACAGTTACTTCATCATACAGATCTTTTTCTTTGTATTCATCCCAAGTTACTCGTTCTAAACCTTCAACTAAAACACGTATCGTACCATTTGGAAGTTTTACCATCTGTTTGATAAATGCAAGGATCCCTACATTGTATAAATCCTCAGCAGTTGGACGTTCTACAGCCATATCTTTTTGTGCTACTAGAAATACTTTTTCTGCGCGTACCATTGCCTCATTCAAAGCAGAAATGGAACGTTCACGACCAACATCCACATGAAGCACCATTTCAGGAAATACTAGTAAACCTCTAAGTGGAAGCACAGGATAATATGTTTCATTATTTTTCGTCATTTGGGAAGTCACCTCCATATAATTCTGTCCTCTATGCTTACTATTTAAACAGAATACTTTACTACTCAGTTGCTTTTTTTTAACAAAAATAGAGAGAAAAAGCTGACATCCTTGAATGCGCTAAGCATGCGCAGATTGGAAGCCAGCTTATTCATAAGCAAATATTTAAGCCGATGTTTTCTCATTATCATTATCTAATACAGATCCGTCAGCTAAAATAAGCTTTGGATTACCCTGTTCTAAAATCGTTTCTTTTGTAAGCACACATTCAACGATATCCTCACGTGATGGTAATTCAAACATCACATCAAGCATTACGTTTTCAATGATTGAGCGAAGCCCACGTGCTCCTGTTTTACGTTCAATTGCTTGTTTTGCAATTTCAACTAATGCATCATCTTCAAATGTTAGTTTAACATTATCAAGTTCAATCATTTTTTGGTATTGCTTCACTAATGCATTTTTTGGCTCTGTTAATATTTGCACAAGTGCTTTTTCATCTAATTGTTCTAGACTAGCCAATACTGGCAAACGACCGATAAATTCAGGGATTAGACCGAATTTCAACAAATCCTCTGGAATCAGTTGAGACAATACAGAACCTGCTTCAACTGCCACTTTGTTAGGATTCGCTCCAAAACCAATTACTTTATCGCCTAAACGACGTTTAATAATTTGTTCGATTCCATCGAAAGCACCACCAACGATAAACAGTACATTCGTTGTATCGATTTGGATGAATTCTTGATGTGGATGCTTACGTCCTCCTTGAGGTGGAACGCTTGCAACTGTACCTTCTAATATTTTAAGTAACGCTTGTTGAACACCTTCACCTGAAACATCACGAGTAATAGAAGGATTTTCAGATTTACGTGCAACTTTGTCAATTTCATCAATATAAATGATTCCTTTTTCTGCTCGTTCCACATCATAGTCTGCTGATTGGATAAGTTTCAATAGAATATTCTCTACATCTTCCCCAACATAACCAGCCTCTGTAAGTGAAGTTGCATCTGCAATAGCAAATGGTACATTCAGAATACGTGCAAGCGTTTGTGCAAGTAATGTTTTACCGCTTCCAGTAGGACCAATTAACACAATATTAGATTTAGATAATTCGACTTCATCGATTACGCTATTTGAATTGATACGTTTATAGTGGTTATATACAGCTACAGCAAGTGATTTTTTTGCTCGCTCTTGACCAATTACATAGTCATCTAAAATAGATAGAATTTCTTTTGGTTTCGGAACTTCTTTGAATTCTACTTCTTCGTCTGTACCAAGTTCTTCCTCAACAATTTCTGAACACAAGTCGATACATTCATCACAAATATATACGCCTGGTCCTGCAACTAGCTTGCGAACTTGTTCTTGTGGTTTACCACAAAAAGAACATTTTAAGTTTCCTTTTTCATCATTAAATTTGAACAAAATGTTCACCCCTATTCAAGCAATTATCTTACAAGATTCTTTACAAGGAATCAAATAATAAGATTATGTAAAGTTATTTAAATGTTTAAAAAACTATGTATGTGATAAAACAAGGCACAGACAAATCACTGTGCCTTGTTTTATAGTATAACGCTTTTATTTTAAATTATGAAATTTTAGCGTTATCTACTAAAAACTCAACTGTTTTTTGGAAACGAAGATCGTTTTCAAGAACTGAAGTTCCACCAAGAGCTTTTTTGATATCTTCAGCAGCCATGTTGAATTGAGCAGCCATTTTATCTACTTCTGCATTTAGATCTTCTTCTGTTACTGTAATTTCTTCTTTTTCTGCGATTGCTTCAAGTGTTAATGAAACTTTCACACGAGTTTGTGCATCTTCATTCATTTGCGTACGAAGAGCATCTTCGTCTTGACCAGAGAATTGGAAGTATAGTTCAAGCGTCATACCTTGTTGTTGTAAGCGTTGTTCGAACTCTTTTAACATACGGTCAACTTCAGAAGCGATCATTGCTTCTGGAATATCCACTGTTGCATTTGTAGCAGCAGCTTCTACTAATTCATCGCGAAGTGTTTGTGCAGAAGTTTGTTTTTTCTCTTCAGCAGCAGCTTCTTTAAGTTTCGTGCGTAAAGCGTCAATTCCATCAACTTCAGCATCTACTTCTTTAGCGAAGTCATCGTTTAGTTCAGGAAGTTCTTTCCCTTTAACTTCTTTAATAGTTACTTTGAATGTAGATTTTTTACCAGCTAATTCAGCAGCATGATATTCTTCTGGGAATGTTACTTCTACGTCTTTAACATCTCCTGTTTTCATGCCTACTAATTGCTCTTCAAATCCTGGGATGAAAGAATTAGAACCGATTTCTAGTGGATAGTCTTCTCCAGCTCCACCTTCAAAAGCTACTTCATCAACAAATCCTTCGAAGTCAATAACAGCAGTATCACCTTCAACGATTTCATCTTCTTTAACTACTAGTTCAGCTAGACGAGTTTGCTCTGCTGCTAGTTGTTCTGCGATATCTTCATCCGTTACTTCTGTATCTAACTTCGTTGCTTCAAGACCTTTATAATCTCCAAGAGTAACTTCAGGTTTTACAATAACTTTAGCTGTAAATACTAAAGGTTGTCCTTTTTCCATCGTTACGATGTCAATTTCTGGTTGGTCTACAGGGTCGATACCTGCATCTTCAACAGCATGCCCATAAGCATGTGGAAGAATAACATCTAAAGCTTCTTGGTATAATGATTCTACACCGTACATTTTTTCAAACATTTGACGAGGCATTTTCCCTTTACGGAAACCTGGTACGTTAATTTGTTTAACTACTTTTTTAAACGCTTGGTCTAACCCTTTTGTTACTTCTTCTGCAGAAACTTCAATAGTTAATAAACCATTGTTTCCTTCTTGTTTTTCCCATTTTACAACTTGATCCATTGACATATATTCTACCTCCAAAAATAATTTACTATAATTAAGCTGTCCTGATCATAAGTATAGTGGACAGTTCTTGCAATAACTGAATTGACAACTTGTATATTATAGCATAGATGACTAGAGTTTCAACATTAAACGTTGTCTATCAAATCATACATTGCTTCTAATGAATTTATCAAATAATATAACTCATTTTCATCCATTTGTTCATTATCAAACAAATGATTTATATATTTCACGTACATATCTGTAATCTCTTCTACTCCGAACTTTCCAAAGTCAAAAGGAAATAGTGCAAACGCATGTCTAGTAATCATTTGATAAGCAAGGTCCAATTTAGTAGGGTCTTGATCTAATCTTAATTCTATTAACGCAAATACCTTTTCTATTTTTTCTGTTTTCGTTGGGTGAGAAAGATTTTCTGGAATTACTTTTTTGCTAAATCCGAATTTTTCGATTAACACTTCTTCCTCAACCTCATCAGCACTCAATAAAAGAATTGCTAACGTTTTAATAATAGGAATCCCTTTTGTATCTTCCACAATTGCAATAAGTTCCGGAATAATTAGTGTAGAATCACCCATAGAAGCCTCATACATCAATTGATGCTGTTGTGCACCATTATTGGATACAAACGTCTCTAGTACATACTTTTCACGTTCTAGCGTAGGGATCTGCTCTAATTCTAAATCTACATCCGTGTCTATTTCTTGATCATTTGATATACGCATACTCAATTCTTTTAATTGCTCAAAGTTTTTCTTTTTTTCTTCTGAAAATATATTCTCTTCAATCAATACATCCAAAAGTTCATCCACTTCTTTAAATTCTTTCATTTCAATTAAAATGGTTAAATATAATTCCATAATTTGTTCGTATAAAGCAAATCCTTCATATAATAATTTTTTACAAACTTCCTTTGCCTCATCATATTTGCGAATTTCAAATAAAGCATATGCATAAACCGTTAATGCCGTTTCATCAAATTCCGTATAGGCCTTTGCTTCATCGAAACAATCTACTGCTTTTTTATAAATTCCATTTTCTGCAAATTCGATGCCATCTGCAATCAGCTTTTCAGCAGTACCTGGGAACACAATTAGGTTCTCTTTTGTTTGAAGCTTTCCATACTTCTTCTTTTTCATGGAGAATCCCCCATTTCAGATTGTTTTCTATTATAGTATGTACGAATTTAGAAAAAAACCTTCTTTCTCATATTGAAAAAGAAGGTTTTTCTTATGTATCTATATAGCACTTCTATATCAATTAATAGCATATTATTTCAGTTTTAAATCTGATCAATACCTCGCGTCTGCCTCTTTTGAAGGAAATACGTTACTTTCATCATAAATGTTCCATTTAAAATAAGCAATATTGAAGAAAGTTTAGAATATAATAATAATAATAATAGTAATAAGAGGATACTGTTTCCCCTATCTAAAAAGCAATTTCATACCCGATTACAACTGTTATCATTAAATCTTTACCCATATTATTTCCCAATTATCTGTCATTACTGAAAATTTTCCTTTCTTAATAAACCTCAAAATTCAAATTTCTAAAATTAGTAACCCTAGACTATTGACTCTTATAATAAGATTTATCTATTCTATTCATATATGTAGTGATAAAGTTTGCTATTCTCTCTTTGTTTATTGCAAAAAACAATAAGCTGACGCAACGCCAAAGAGATTTGGCATTGCGTCAGACTAATTAGGTATTTAATGGGAATCTTATTCACTAGGTAAGTTTTTCTATTTTCTATTAAGTCTGTAGAGTTTCAAATATAAATATTCTGCTGTGAATAATATACATGATTTTTTGTTGTACATCGAGTAAAGTAAGCTAATTTATTTAAAATGGCTCATATATCATATTTAGTTTACTAGAAATTTCTTCAGCTGAGCTTTTAACTAAGTCTATTAATGGTTGAAGGTCTTCTATTTTATACTGTGCTGACACCCCAGCGAACGCTATGGACATCTCGACTTGATTATTAAAATTTATAATCGGAGCAGCTACCCCAAAGATTCCATTGATTGTTTCATTAATAGAGATCGCATATCCATTTTTCTTCACTTCATCTAGTTCTTTTTTTAAATCTTCAAGTTTTTTTTGCTCGTAATCCCTAACTCCTGCATTAGATTGCAAACAATAATTCAAGTCAGCTTGATTGGCATAGGCAATAATGCATTTTCCATATGCTCCATCTAATAAGTCAAAATGTCGTCCAACAGAAACCCTGACTCCAAAGTTGTCACCCTCCACTTTAGAGACAATTGTGGAACGATTTCTACCCACTCTAGAAACAAGAAAGCTAGTAATGCCAGTTTTAGTTGTCATCATTTCAAGGTATGAATTAATCAGTGACAAATCATTCATGTGTTCTTTAGCTCTTTCTCCCAATACAACTAGATATGGTCCTAATGCATATCGCTTTGTTCGTGGTTCATATTTAACAACAGACAATTGCTGTAGTTCATATAATATCCGAAAACAAGTTGTTGGATTTAAATCTAAAGCATTTGCAATTTCAGTAAGCGTACTACTTTTGTACTTCTTTCTACTTAATAATGTAATCAGCTTAAAAGCTGTATCTACAGCAGGAACTGAATACTTCTTTTTCGAGTTTTCTTCTAAGTTCATATTTATTCACCTCAGTTCATTCATTCCAATATATAAAGTTATATTCACCAGAAACTATTATTACATTAAAATGGCTGTAAGGAAATTTAAAGTTACTTTAGTTTTGAAGATTTTCAATGATTGTCGTAATTCCTTGTCCTCCACCAATACATAAAGTAACTAGACCATATTTCGCTTCTCTCCGTCCCATCTCATGCAGTAATTTTGTCATTAAAATTGCCCCTGTAGCCCCAATCGGGTGCCCAAGTGCTATAGCCCCACCGTTGACATTTACCTTTTCAATGTCCATTCTAGCTCCTTTAATTACCGACAATGCTTGTGCAGAAAATGCTTCGTTCAATTCAATTAAGTCAATGTCTTCAATTGTTAAACCGCATTGATCTAATGCTTTCTGTGTTGAAGTAACTGGACCAATCCCCATAATTTCTGGAGAAACACCACTTACTGCTTGAGCTATAATTTTCGCTTGCGGTTTTAATCCATATTCGTTCATTTTATCTCCCGACATCATGAGAACGACGGACGCACCATCATTTCTTCCACTAGCATTCCCAGCAGTAACAGAGCCGCCATCTTTAAATACTGCACGAAGTTTTGTCAACTGTTCTCTCGTGGATTTTCGTGGGTGCTCATCAACTTCAAATATAGAGCTATTCTTTCTCCCCTTCACTTCAATTGGAATGATTTCATCTTTAAAACGACCTTCATTAATTGCATTTTCCGCGAGAAGTTGACTTCTCATTGCGAATTCATCTTGTTCTTCCCGTGTAATGTTATATTCTTCAGCCAAATTTTCAGCCGTGTACCCCATCGTCAAATTCCCATACTTTTCAGCAGGTTGTGCAGATGGTTGGCTTTCTGTATTCGGATCCAATAATAGTCCGTTTCCTACTCCAAAACCATACCGCGCATTTCGAATATAATAGGGTGCAGTACTCATACTTTCCGCTCCACCAGCAATAATGACATCAGATAGTCCAAGTTTTATTTGCTGATCTGCATTATTAATTGCTTGCAAACCTGATCCACATTGACGATGCACAGTATAGCCTGCAACCGTCACTGGTAAATCCGCTCTAAGAGCCGCTAAACGCGCCAAGTTAGATGTATCCGCACTTTGTTTTGCCTGACCTAAAATTACTTCATCCACTTCGATGTCCTTATTGGCTCTTTCCATTATTTCTCTTATGACCTTTTCTGCCAGATGGTCAACAGGAACATCTTTTAAAGACCCACCCATTCTACCAATAGCAGTCCTTACCGATCCAACAATATAAGATTCACGCATTTTCACAGTTCCTCCTTTGCATAGTCACATTTTAATTCACTTGTAATATTTTTTTGAATTTCGGAAGTACGGCATAAACTTTTGGAATCGGAAATATCAGTATTATCTTTCAACTAAATAAATGTTCCATAAAACCAATCTCACCATGAATTTAAAATACAAAATCCACATCGATGATTTTTGGAGATTAACTCTACTTATTTTTCACTAAGAATATTTTAATTAATTGACTTTTAAAAAATATAGAAGAAAGAATAAATCCAAATATAGATATAACGAAAAGGATACTAAATACGATAATATATTCATTATTACTTGGAGAGATATCATTGATAAATGTAATCAATTTTCCCGAAACCGTAACACCGATTCCGCCACCGATATATTGAAATAATTGAAGAGTTCCAATTCCTGTCGTCAATTGACTAATTGGTAGTTTTTCAGTTAATATATTCGGCAAACTAGTTGTAATACAAACGAAACTACTACTTGAAACACTAAACGCTAGAATAATAAAGATAATAGATGTATTTCCAAACAAACTCCCAATTATGCATGCTATTGGCATAAAAAGAGTGCCAAAGAACATTACCTTTTTAGGACCGAACTGATCGGCAGCCCTTCCTACAAAAATTGATACAACTGAGGCAATAAATGCCCCCGGAAATAATATAAGGCCAATTAATGCTGTATTTCCAACCTCATAAGATCTAGCCAAGATAAGTGGTAGCATAAATAAAATGGAGAAGTTAATGAAAAAGATAATAAATCCAATTCCTATGATTCTTAAAAATGATTTATCTTTCAACAATGAAGGTTGCATAAATGGATACTCATGACGATTAATATGAAGAATGTAAAAAAACATCACTAAAAATGATAGCGGAATAAATATCCATGAGTAAGAAATACCACTTAATAACAACACGATAGCCGCAAAGAAAAGAAGCATGCCACTGTAATCAAATACTTCTTTAACTCCCATTTCAAATGGCAACAATGTTAGATAGAATGGAATACCAATCAACGCAATTAAGGAAACACCAAATAAGTATTCCCACCCTAGAAACTGGGTCAAGAGGCCTCCTGCAAGCGGGCCAAAACCAAAACCTAATGTCACGGCAGAAGCCACTAGTCCTAAACGTTTCCCCCTTCTGTGAGGGGGGATATATTTAGTTGTTATAATAATGCTTAGTGCAGAAATTGCTGAAGCACCTAAAGCTTGAATTACACGAGCAGCTATTAACAAGGGAAAAGATACTGCCAACATCCCGATCAAAGAACCTACACTTAGTAAAACGACTCCAACTGTAAGTAGTATTTTAATTGGAATTAAAGATGAAAATTTACTAAACAAAATAGCACTTAGAGCAAATACAATCGAATAACTACTTACAATTAACGAGGCAGACCCAGCATTAATTTGAAATTGATTGGAAATATCAGGAAGTGCTACATTAAACATAGAAGTATTCATCACTGTAATTAAAGTATTTAAAAAGATTACTCCATATAAGATATTTTCATGTTTAATAAGCGAGGAGTCTTCTTTTAATTCTCTTGATGAATAAGATGAAGTTTTGATTTACTTTTCACCTCCCCTTTACTAATTAGCAATATACTTAAGGGATAACCAATTCCTTATGATAGTTTTTATATCGAAAAAAGATATTTCGTCAGTACTATTGGTATATATGGTTGATTTTTTTTATAGTCATATCAATTAAAAGAAAAAAATGATTTATTATATACGTTATCCTTTACGATACATCGTGACCACACATGCACCACCAAGACCAAGATTATGCTGAAGTGCAATTTTTGCTCCTTCTACTTGGCGTTTACCTGCCTGACCACGTAATTGCCAGACAAGCTCTGTGCATTGAGCCAACCCGGTCGCTCCAAGCGGATGACCCTTTGACATTAACCCGCCAGATGGATTCACTACATACTTACCACCGTACGTATTGTCCTGATCGTTTATAAACTTCTCAGCTTCCCCAAATCCACAAAGCCCCAAACCCTCATACGTAATAACTTCATTTGGTGTAAAACAATCATGAAGTTCTAATACATTAACATCTTCGGGACCAATACCTGCTTTTTCATATACTTGTTGTGCAGCACGCCAAGTCATATCTGCACCTACCAAATTTATTGGACTATCGTAACTTTCAACTGTGTCGGTTGTCATCGATTGCGCAACTATTTCTACTGCATCTTTAATGCCATGCTCGCGAGCAAATTCCTCGGAACAAACAATTGCTGCAGCAGCACCACAAGTTGGTGGACAAGCCATAAAACGAGTTAGATTTGGAAAAATAATTGGTGCATTCATTACTTCTTCAACTGTTAGCGGATTATCAAAAAGTGAATAAGGATTATGAATTGCATGACTACGGGACTTTACTGCTACTTTTGCAAATATATCTGCATTTGCACCGTACTTATCTAAATATTCCTTTCCAGCCGCTCCAAACATTGTTATAGCTCTTGGACCTTCTGGTAAATCGGGTTTTAATTCATTTAATCGATCTTGAGCCCAACCCAAAGGAGAGGTACGGTCATTCCAATTACTACTCAAAGCACCCGGTTTCATTTCTTCAAAACCAAAGGCTAAAACACAATCTAATGCACCTGACTCTACTGCTTGTCGCGCTAGAAATAATGCAGTGGATCCTGAGGAACAATTATTATTAACATTAATAACAGGAATTCCAGACATGCCAACTCGATAGAGGGCTGTTTGACCGCTAGTACTATCACCGTATACATAACTTGCATATGCCTGTTGGATTTCTTTATAATCAATTCCTGCGTCTTCTAAAGCACCCTTAATAGCCTTAGATGCCATCACTTCATAGGGTTCATGCGTTCCTGGCTTTCTGAATTTCACCATATTAACACCAATTACTTTTGCATTTCTACTCATTTCTATTCCCCCTTTTGTTGTATTAGCTTATAAAAGAAAAGCGCAAGCGCCTATCACTGCGTAAGGCAGCAAATGGGGAATCGCGAGGAGGCAGCTCCTCAGCCACCAAAGTCGATTACCCATTTGACCCCGAGGGGCAACGTTTTTCTGCGAC
>Ga0209013_10002092_pt1 | contig 18247 bp, 19 predicted proteins | sample Cruoilmetagenom2_FD_187291 | JGI IMG/M metagenome (GOLD analysis project Ga0209013, IMG submission 187291) | Oil polluted marine microbial communities from Coal Oil Point, Santa Barbara, California, USA - Sample 2 (SPAdes) (version 2) | ecosystem: Environmental > Aquatic > Marine > Oil seeps ...
CTGAGATTATATTACCGGAATGCCACAGAAACAGGAATAAACTGCTGCCCGATACAGAAAGGGTTATGAGATGCGCAAGCGTGTATGAAGGGAAACTTTTTCGTACCGTTGTGAGACGAGGAGAGGCGGGTAACCGCCTCGTCCTTAGTCGGCGTTTTTTTGCCGCAGCTAAACACATACCCGGAAAATAATAAAGTGCCGTCGCATTCAGAAAGACTTATGCCTGCTCTGCCCGCAATAAAGAATAATATCTCTCGCATCTGACTAAAAATCGCTCAACGTCACTCTAATCATGGATTACGATGTCGTCGTGGTCGGAGCCGGTCCTGCTGGCTGTCTGGCAGCGAAATACGCCGCAAAAAACGGGGCGAAGACGCTCATAATTGAAGAGCATGCATCCATTGGGTCGCCTGTGCAGTGTGCAGGACTGCTGAGCACAAAAGCGATCGATGCATGCGAGGTCAGTTTTGACAAGGGTTTTCATCCAATATCAGGTGCGTTCGTCTATGCGCCTGACGGGCGGCGGATTTGCATATCAGGAGGCGAGATCAAGGCGTACGTGGTCGATCGCAGACTATTTGACCGCACGCTCGCAGAGAATGCGCTCAGGTCGGGTGCAGAGATTCTCATGCGGACGCGGGCGTGCGGCATCGCGACTCGTGGCAACAGGAGAATTCTTCACGTCACAATCGAGGGCGAGCCCGATGTGATTGAGGCGGACGTTGTAATCGGCGCAGACGGGATTCAGAGCAGCATTGCACGCTGGACCGGTCTTGGAACCTCTGAGAATGTCCTCTGCGGCGCGCAGGTGAATACGGTCTACGACTTCGATTGTTGCGACTGTGTGGAGATATTTCCGGGATCGTGTGCGCCCGGGTTCTTTGCGTGGGCTATCCCGTATCATGAGAGTGCACGCATCGGGCTTGCGGTCAGACCGACAGTGACGCCGGGACCAAAATCGCGGTCAATATCTCAATCGCAACCAGGGTCTGCGTGCTGGCACCTGAAGTGGCTACTCTCTGAGCACCGGGTCGTCGCCCGGAAGTGCCGATCGGGCATGACCGGTCTTGTGGTGGGCGGGATTCCGATCGGCGTTTTGCAGAGAACGGCGGCAGATTCCGTGCTGATTGCGGGTGATGCGGCAGGGCAGGTCAAGCCGACATCGGGCGGAGGCGTGTATCCGGGGGCGGTCTGTGCGAAGATTGCGGGGCGAGTTGCCGCAGATGCAGTTAGAGAAGGGGATACATCCGCAAGGCGGCTTTCCGAGTATGATAGACTATGGCGAGCTGAGATCGGGCGAGAACTTGCGATTGGAAAGCGGATCAACGAGTGGGTGGCACGCCTTGGTGACTCCGGGCTCAACCGGCTGATCAAGGTGCTGGACGACGACGAGCTGCTGGACCTGATCACGAGGTACGGGGATATGGATTACCCGTCAGTTGTTCTGCGGAAGCTTCTGATGAATACGAAGAGCGTCGGCGCTCTTTTGAAGCTGGCTCCAATCTGTCTTCGGTGAGCTTGTGCGGGTGACTTTCGCCCACCACACGTACCGGGCTTCCTGATTCACAGCGGTTGCTCATGCAACCATTGCAACAGGCGTTAATTCCCCACAGTCCGTGAGTATATATCTGTTCAAGATAATGGGCGCCTCAGAAGGCAGCATTTCGTAGAATTTTATATCGCAACAAGTCAAATCTTTAATAATTGCAGGTACCCGTATTGCAGGTACCCGTATTCTCAGAGCAGCCTCCACTGCACGCACAGGATGTCAGGATATTGAACTGGCTCGGCTGTACAATCGTCCAGTCGACCTTCGTTCCGTCCTTGTTATACAGCGTCACACGCAGCGGTGTTTCGGAGAGCTCGGACTGCATGGCATCTACCATAAGGTATGCCGGGTCTCCGACATTTATATCCATATCCTTTTTTGTCTTGCCAAAGAAGAGCCGCTTCTTTGACGCCTTCTGCTCTACCACTATGTTATTCCAAGTCTTGCCTTCGTTGATCGCTATGATCTCACATGGGATTCTTTCTTCAGTCATGATCGGGATGTTTTAACACATTTTATTTGGTCAGTCTCACGGCACTCGTCCGCCTGAGAGCTGCAATATCTACTGTTTCATGGGTTTCTGGTTCATCACAAAGCACCATCCTTTTGATATTACTTAAGATTGTTTGCCAAAACCAGCGGTTCTGCTGCCAAAAGAGCCGGATATTCCGGAACGCGTTACTTAAACCAAAACTACCACAAATGCCCACTCTGAATCGCCACCACCTCTAAGCTGTCCCGCGCATGCACACACTCGTCAGGCAATTCGCGGTTCGGTTCGTGGAACGTGTGCCCCCAGTCGAACTTTTCGAGGACCCGCCCGGATTGCTTGGGTTCGCATAAGATGTAGAGCGCAGCAGCGAATGCCTCATCAGTTGTGAGCTTGAACGGCTTTCCGAAGTTAACAGTGTCCGCAGTTACCAGATGCGGAAGCGCTCTCTGTTTTACGTGGTACCGGTAGAGTGGGCGCATGTTTTTTGGTACTTACTCCATATTGTGTGGATATCCGCATATAAAACCATAAGATTGTACAAAATTGACACCGAACTCCTGTAAATCTTGTGGTTCCTAACATACGGTACCGAACATGTTTATTTTCGCCACTTATCACCCGCTATTCGCAAATTCTCTGGTATATCATCAGGTAAACGTCAGAGAGATCCCCCTTTGTCGTATCTGTAAACGTCCTTGTCAGGACTCACGATCTCGCTATTCTCGTATGAATCCATGTCCCGGAACCGGCAGCCATCCGGAGTTCCGAGTTCATCGGCGAACTATCTCGCCCTGGAGTTCTTGTCAAACTTGATCTTAAAATCTGCAAGGATGATCCCCCATCAGAGAAGCCTATAAAGGAGTGCACGACCAAGTATGGGGCAATGGTGATTCCATGATCGAACTGAGAAGCGAGCCATACACCCTTGTCTCACGTCCGGATATCCAGGAGACCGAGAAGCGATTCCGAGCCCTCCTCCATGCAGAATGGTGCAGCGGGATCATGTTCAATGTGCTGGTGCATCGGAAGTTTGCACAGCCCATCGAATACGATGGCATGCTCTGGAATCATGAATCAATGCTCTTTATCGAGTACAAGGACTCGGTCACCGCATACAGGCGAATGAACGCAAAACGAGCACAGCAAGTGGATGATTCCTCCGGAAATATTGCGAGGAGGTTCGGGTTCGACGGATATTCATATATCCTGGTGGTAAATGGAATTCCCGAGGAGACCAAAAAAGGCGATGTCGTGGTGATCCCGCTCGAAAGATTACCTGATTATAAACCGAATTTCCAGTCAACGAGACCGGAACTCGATTATGTGCATAAACTGATCGCACAGTATGGGCGGGAGGAGAATCCGGCAGATGTGACGCGAGATAAGGCGGTTCACGAGCTCTCTGTGCTTAGGGATATGATCGAGCAGCGGAAATGACTGTCACGCAATATACCGGATAGCCACCTTTTTATGGTTCACACCTTTAATGACACTATACCACGAATACGTAACGTTGTGGTGCGAAAATCGTCCGCACTGTTTCCGAAGAATTACGAAAACTGGTATGGTGGCACAGAATGATTGACGAAAAAGACCTGAAGATACTGGAGATACTTCGCGAAAATGCTCGCATACCGCTCACTGATATTGCGGAGAAACTCGGTGTCAGCGAATCCATGATACGGAAGCGCGTGAAATTGCTTGAGAATGGGGGTATCATAAAACGATACACCGTCATCGTCGATCCTGCAAAACTTGGATACAACTCGGTCTCATTTGTCGGTCTCGATGTTGAACCCACGCATTTTCTCGATGTTGCACTCAAGATGACCGAGTTTCCTGAGGTGAAATTCGTTGCAACCTCAACAGGCGATCACATGATCATGACCGAAATCTGGCTCAAGGACGGGAGGGCGCTCGGGAGCTTCATCGCTGAGAAGATCGGGAGACTTGAGGGCGTGCGAAGGGTGTGCCCGGCTGTTATCATGGAGAAGCTGAAGGATAGTTGCGGATGATTTAGTGGTGAAATCGAAGGTGGGGTCCTCGAATGATGCTTGTGCTATCCATTAGCAGAGATTCATTCGTGTTCTACTGCTCTCTGATTCTAAACAAAATATGTAATGCGAATTTCTTGGATGGGCGAATGCCACGAGTGGGAGTGTCGTCGCATCAACTTAATTTTCTGTATGTAAATTAAATTGTTGAGACATATATGGCTTTGCAGGTTATTGTAGATGAGTTTGGTTTTCATGCGGTCTCTAAGTTTACGAGAATGGGTGGACCAGATCCGATCAGTCCTCAGTCACGGCAGAAACCGCTTCCCACTCTTTGAGGAACCGTTTGTGATCTTCTCTTACGACATCATCTGACCCGAGCATGCTGTGTCGGGACATGTCAGGGGAATATCTGCTTGCAGGCACTCTTCTTCCCAGAGCCTCCGCCATCGAACGCACGTGATGTGGAGCTCCACCACAACAGATGCCGATGTAATTTATCCCAATTTTTTGCGCTCGAAGGGCAAAATCCGCCATCTCGCTTCTCGTGCATAAAAAATGCTCGAGATTCAGCGGGAATGCACAGTCATGCCCCTTCTCTTTCAGGGATTGGAAGATTGGTTGCCGGGTTGTTGTGCGGTAAGGGACCGGTAAAGCCGCTACATATCCTTTAACCGATTTTCGTATCTTTTTGAGGAGCGGAATCATGGTAGCCGGGCCTCTTGTGCAGTTGAGACCGACAACATCAGCCCCATCCTCTTCCAGTATACGGCACGCCGCCTCCCACGAATACCCATCCTTTGTGGTATCGCAGCATGCCGCAAGCGTAACCACTGCCGGAAGCCCCGCTGATTTGATCACATCCAGAGCTATCAACGCCTCTCCAAGATATCCCATCGTTTCAGCAACGATGAAATCCGCACCCTCCTCCTTAGCCCAGCCAACCTGCTCTTGATACATCGATCGTACAACTTCAGAGGTCTCCTCATGATTTTCCGGACTGTAAACCCAGGTATTACAGATATTTCCAGCAAAAAGGGCATTTCCCTCCGCGGCAGCTTCTTTAGCAAGCCTTAGAGCCTGGCGGTTCAATTTTTCCAGATCGTTCTCCCTGCCGACCACTCTGAGTTTGTCCCGGTGGGCATAATACGTAAGCGCCACCATGACCTCAGAACCCGCTCGCAAGAACTCCCTGTGAAGCTCCTTGACCGCTTCGGGATGATCCAGAACAACTTCCGGCACGAATGCTCCTGCTTGTAGGTATCCTCTCCTCTCAAGTTCGAAAACATAACCTTCTGCGCATAAGACCGTGCTTCTTTCCAATCGCGCCAACAAATCCATTTTATTTGATGCCATTGTCTGTCCTCGTCATTTTTTCCGATCTATTTCTCCACCACTTCAGGGGCACGATCCACGCAGGTATGATACTATCTGAAAGCTCATGAATGATTCCTGTGTGACGCTCCATGCTCCACTCCGTCTCTCTTTTATCTTTAGTGCATATTAAGGTTTACGAAGTGTTTTTTTTGAGACTTTTTAATTTTTTCTGGCTACAATGATTCCTTTTAATTCTGTCATCCGCAGATGCACGCGGGATTTACGCAGATACTTGGTGAACAAATCTGCGTCCGATCCGCGTTAATCTGCGGTTCATTATATTTTCAACCTACCAGAATAAATTAAAAAGTCTCTGGCTTCTATGATTAGGAAAATATTGCGGCATTGAGTAATGTGACCAGACCGTCGTCGTTGATATTCACATCACCGTTGTATTCGCCGCGGGAAGTGTCTGCGAGCGCAATCACATAATCAACTGATGTGACTGCTCCATCAATACCCCACGCCCCTGAATCATCTTCTTGAGGTTGTGCGGCTGGCAACAACGACAAAAGCAAATGCAAGCATGCCTGTCGCAAGCAGCCCTGAGAATCCGGGAATTGTGATGCCGAATGGCAGCGCTTCGCGCTTCGCAACAGTATCCGCATACAGCGTCTCCCCGATGAATATTCCGGTAGCCGTAATCTCGGTTCCAGCCTCAAGCAGGGTTCTGCCATAGAACTTGATATCGAGATACCGTCCACCATCCTCGACATTCATCCGGTAGCCCATACCGGACTCCCTGACGTCGGTGAGGTTACCGATTACAGTTATCTTCCTGCCACTGTATGCTTGTGGGTTTTCCATCAGTTCCGGAATCGAGACCGTTTCGGAGTCGGCGATGGGCCAGTGAATGACACATTCCGGGTCGAATACGCTTCCTCTGGACCTTTTGTAATAGAAAATCCCGATCATCTTCACGGTATCGCCCTCCTCGAACCCTTCGAACATCGACCGGTCCCGTGTGTCAACTGCGATACTCTGTTCTCCTTCGCTGATGCGCACATCGCAAGAGATGTTTGTGAGCGTTCCAACGATAGCAATCGTTCCGATCGTGATCGTGCCGTCGTAATACTCCGGATCTGCCATAATCTCTGCCACGGTTGATTCCGGTGTGTTAAAATTGATTGCGGATGCCGGAACCGCCAGAACGCAAATGACCAATATCGATAGCATCATCACTGTTGATGATCCATATCCTCTTGAGTGCCCCGGTTCTACCGGCGTTGCAATTTGTCTGTTTATAATGACCAAGTCATATCCCCCCCATCATCAATTATGTATGTGACAGTATTTTACCTTTGCGACTGCCTGTTCGAGTCTTTTTAAGGAGTCCCCTCCTGCCCTGTATAAATTTGGGACCTGCTTTTGTTATGGCGCAGTATTCACTCTCCGACCATCACTGTTCCGCACCTCGGGCACGCCTGACTGAAGCACGGCTTGCCTGGCTGGTGCGGCTTCGTGTACCCACAGTTCGGGCATCTGCACGTCCGAACCAAACCAAAACCTCGCCTTCCGCTGCCTTTTCCTGTGCCCTGTCCTCTTTCATCCACTCGATTCATCTGCAATCGCCCCTACTAACATACGCTCCGCATCCGGCGCAGAACGATTCATCGATCTGATATTTCACGATCCATTCTCTGGCATCCGAACGCTAAACACGCTCAATGCAGTAATGGTAGGAACCACGAGATTACACCGATTTCCACAAGATTCCCGTGTCAATCTTGTGTAATCTCGTGGTGTACATGCGAATGCCCACACAATATTGGGCATGTGCTGAACGTTCACGCCATACCTGCTTCCGAAAGCTCGCCGCTCCTGTACTGTTGGGCAGCATCGCGGACCGTGCCGCTTGCACCGGTCATCATCTTGATCCCCGCGGCGGTGAGTGTCTGAACAGCGCTCGGTCCCAACTGCCCGGTTATGACAACGTCTGCGCCCTTGCCGGAGACGGTCTGTGCTGCCCTAATCCCTGCGCCGCTTGATGCATTCATGCCCGAATTCTGCACCGCCTCGTATTCCATTGTCTCCGGGTCCACGATCACGAAATACGGGCATCTCCCGAATTTTGGATCAATTGCGGAATCCGGATCAGGTCCTGCCGCGGTCACGCATATCTTCATGATCAATCACCTTTCACGAATTGCTCGATCGCATCAACGATCGCCTCGAAGGCGCTGGCAGCCTCGGAGTCATGCGCAAGCACGAAGGGAATTCCGCTGTCGCCAGATTCAACGATCGTAGCTTCGATCGGGATTCTGCCCAGGAACGGAACATTCATGTCGGAGGCGGCACGCTCTCCACCGCCGATCTTGAATAGATCGATTGTCTCGCCGCATTTCGGGCACTTGAACCCGCTCATGTTCTCCACGATCCCGATAACCGGCATGCCAAGCTCTTTTGCGAAGCTGACCGACTTCCTGGAATCCAGGAGAGCAACATCCTGCGGCGTGGTGACAACGATCGCCCCATCGAGATTCGGAATCAACTGGGCAACGCTCAGTGGCTCGTCGCCGGTTCCGGGTGGAAGGTCGACTATGAGACAATCCAGTTCGCCCCAGAAGACATCCGAGAGGAACTGCTTGATCGCACCCATCTTGAGCGGACCCCTCCACACCACTGGCGTGTCTTTGCTGGCAAGCAGGAATGCAAGCGACATAACCTTCACCCGCGGAGGCACTATGACTGGCGCGATGCCGTCTTCAGAGACATCAGGGCGCACATCCTCGATTCCGAGCATTTTAGGGACGTTCGGACCGTGAATGTCTGCGTCCAGAATCCCAACCTCATACCCCTTTGCTGCAAGGGTTAGCGCGAGGTTCACAGACACAGTGGTCTTTCCAACGCCTCCTTTCCCACTCATAACCATTATTTTATGCTTCACTTTACTCATACGCTCGTCCAAGCGTTTTTCCTGATCCACATCTTCTTCGGTTTTCATGATTTCACCATCGTATTGTGTGCGTGATTCTTATTGTATGTGATGTTGCCCCCGCTGATCAATCCTCTGATACCCTTTCCGGCGCATGCCGCCTATCGCTTGTATCGTTATAACCACTTCGCCAGTCTCCTCAAGAGACGCTGCGCACGGCATGATCGTGATCGTGATTAGATGGCGAGCTGCGCGCGCCGGCGCCGTCCCGGTATTTTTGAATAGATAGTCACAACCAGCTTAAAGCACTCGGTCATGGGGGGGACTTCTTACCCACTCCACTCATCGATGAGGCGGTTGTAACGCGGACTACCGGATAAGCAAAATCATCCCGTGATTTAATCCATTTTTACAGGAGATCCTGCCAATGAAACACAGATGGATTACGATTCACGAATCACGGTACGGGATCTCAATCTCCAGAAGATCTCTTGCAACCCGCACCCTGTCAAACACCTTCTCGGCATCCTCTAAAATCGGTGTCGGATCCGCATATCTGGAACTGATGTGAGTCAGTACCAGTTCCCGCACTTCTGCCTCTTTTGCAAGGAGCGCAGCCTCTTGTGCTGTGGAATGCATCGTTTCATGCGCCCAATCAATGAGATCGTGCGTCAGGCTACTGTCATGGATCAGCAGATCTGCGCCACGGCTCGCCTCAAGCACCTCATCGGTTGGTCTGGTGTCCCCGGTATAAACGACGCACCGCCCGGGTCTGGGACTGCCAAGTACATCATCAGGGTGCACCATCCCCCCGTCCACTGCAATGCTCTCACCATGCTGCAATCTGGAGAATAGCGGTCCCGGTAAAACCCCAAGTTCGATTGCTCGCTCGCGGTTGAACCTGCCTATTCGCTGATGCTCAGAGAGCGCATATCCAATCGACGGTATATTGTGCTCGGTTCTGATGGCTATGACATCGTACTCATCCCGCTCAACCACATCGCCAGGCGAGAGCTCCGTAATCCGTACCTCGAACCCGGGTCTGGTGTATCCGATCTGTGTCAGGTATGCGATCTGCTCCTCTGACCTCTCTGGCACATATATGAAGAGCGGCTCCTCCCGCCCGTGAAATGACATGGTCTGAATCAGTCCGGGTATGCCGAGGATATGGTCGGCATGCAGATGTGTGATAAAGATTGATGAGAGCTTCATCATCCCTGTCTTCGCACGCATCATCTGCCGCTGGGTCCCTTCACCACAATCGAAGAGTAAGAGTTCGCCTTCGCGGTTGATTAAAACGGCAGATGGGTTCCTATGCGGCGTCGGAAGTGAGCCACCCGTTCCCAGAAAGATTATGCGGAGCATGCATGCCGTATTTCATGCTTCCCGTATTTAGTTGTTAGGGCAGAACTCACGTTCTGCACCTTTCCCCCTAATCCAGGTCCCCTGCTCCGTTCCCGTCTACATATTAAAGAGCACAAAATCAAGTCGAGCCGTCCCCTTTCGAGTCCAGTAATCGCATCGGTAGCAGATCTGCATATCTGCTACCAGTTTCAGTTCAGAGTTGCATTTCGGACATCTGTTCAGCATTGCCATAGTTGTTACTCCTGTGAATTATGATAACGCAGCCCTAGTTCCGGGCTGCGCCCACGCCTTTGTTACCCCATTGTGTTTGTCCCACGCGAGCGGATTTCTACTGTCAAAATACTCGTGGTAAAAGATAGGTTGGCGTGACACCGATATATAGAGGATTGTGAATGGTGTGCTATTGTGATGTCATGATTGTGTCACAATCGTGCTACTGCTGAGTATCCAGATTCGCATAATCGAGAACAGTGCCACGTGCTTCAGTGATACGCATCGTCTCTACGAGGCTCTCGTAGCGTCCGTGTGTAAGTCCACTTGCAATCAACGCAGCGCCCTGCGCAGATTCCTTCGCAGTCTTTACGCCGTTTAACCCATTCATCAACCGAACCGGTGCAATCATCTCCAGTCGTTCGGTCAAGCCCTCCACAATCTCCGGAATCTTTGACAATCTGCCAGAGAGCAGCACCTCTTCCGGCGCGAGCGTCGCCATGAGTGCGCAAACATTCTTGACTGCGCCCTCTGCGAATGCACGCCACGCATAATCGTGCAGCACAAGTTCTTCCGGCGCAATTTTGCTTCCGGCAAGCGTTCGTGCACCCCTGCTTGTTACAAACTCTTTGGGAAACCCGCGGAGCATGTATGCAAGTTCAGAATCCATCGCGCCCATCGAGAGGAAGCCGATTCCGCCACTGCTCCCGCCAATGCCGTCCACAACCCGCCCCGAATCAACAGCGATTGCAGCGGTGTGCGCAAAACCAATCTCCAGCAATACAAGCGACGTCTGGTCGTAATCGATGTTGCGCCTTGTTGCCTGATCCCGAACTGCGAGCGCACACGAGCAGAGCTTGTCAGGGGTGCCCATGTCGATTTTGTTGATCTTTCGATAAGACGGAACCGTTGGTAGGTGTATGACCCCCGGGATGAAATAGACTGGCAGATTGTGTTTCTTGAGCGTCTCGATTAACCCGCGCATTCCGAGTATCGATTTTTTATCGCCCTTTGAGACGAGCGACATCAGAAAAATGTCCCTGGGCGTTATATCTGCGATTTTCTTGACAGGCATCCCATACCCGGAGGGTCCGACTATGAGATCCGGGTCAAGTCGCTCCAGCTTGTCAATCACCGATTCCGGGTCTGCCGCGATCTGTTTCGTGGGTATCGCTACGTCTAAGACGATCTCGTCACAATCGCAGTCCAGCCCGAGGAGATCAAAGCTCTTTGTGCCGGGATCAATTCCAACAACGCATGACATAAGGATGTGATGGTGGCTTCGGATGTATAAATATATACATACCATAAGCTCGATTACATCACTGTGATTACGCGCGTATCGACAATCGAGGCAATCGCTGCAGAACTGAATGATGAGCTTGTGATCTGCAATATCGGGTATCCGAGCCGGGAACTATACGCATCAAAAGACAAAAGGACGCATTTTTACATGCTCGGCTCAATGGGGCTCGCATCGTCGATCGGGCTTGGGTTGGCGCTGGCGCAGCCGCGCAAGGTCGTGGTTCTCGATGGTGACGGCTCGCTTCTGATGAACCTGGGCTCGCTTGCAACAATCGCAAACCATGCGCCCGAAAACTATCTGCTAATCGTCTTGGATAACCAGTGTTATGGATCGACCGGATGCCAATCGACCGCAACAGCGCAGGAGACCGATCTGGCAGCGATTGCATCCGGGGCAGGTGTGCACAGGGTGCGAACGGTATCGACAATGGATGCACTGCGATCCGGTCTGCACGAATCCGGTGTGATGGTCGTTAGAGTGGCTGTGGGGAATGCGAATGTACCGATCATCGATCTAACGCCCGCTGAGATCAAGAGCCGGTTTATGCGGGAGATCGCAGGTACGTGATTGTCGCGCCAGAACCTGCTCAATACGATATGGTGGGAACCGTAGGAACCACGAGATTACACAGTCTGCGAAACAGCGGCGCAGCCATCTCCACAAGATTTCTGTCTTGATCTTGTGTAATCGTGGTTTTGTATGCGGATACCCGCACATTTTTGAGTACGTACCAGAACCGATGATTTTTCGCTCAATTTTTTGCTCATTGTTTTATGAGAGCGCTTGCGCCGCCGCTGACCATCAGGCACTCAGATATTCGCATCTGCCAGTGCCTCCTCGACTGCTTTTTTGTGAAGCTCTGCTGACCTGTGAATCCCGCCACGCGTACCGCGCACGGCGCGGCACGGGTATTGCTGCACAAGGAGCCCGGCTCTTCCCGGCGCATCCGCAACCGGAGTTCCGATCAGTTGTGAGGCTGCCCACCAGCTTGCGCCGCACGGCGATCCTCTGATGACGCGCACATCCCGGATGACCCCGTCCGCAACCGCTATCCTGAAGCGGGGTCTCCCGAGAACGCTTGCGAATTCATCGATTACCTGATCCCCGCACAGCCGAAGCGAGCAGCATATCTCGTCTGCGTGGACGTGTATCCGGTACCTCTCAGCGATCTTCCGCAGTTCGGCTGTGTCGCTTCCGGAGACGATTACCGCACCCGCTCCTGATTCTGCCGCGCAGGCTGCGAATGCGGGCGTAAGGTCGGGATGGAGCGCGAATATGATCACAAGATCGGGTGGGCTGCTTGAGGCGATGATGGTATTCTCTGTGTATGGTTTCGTATCTTCGATAAACTCCGGCAAAGTTTCCGGGACCGAGATCCGGGTCACCACAAAGTCAGTTTTTTCCTCAATCGTCAGAATCGCACGCTCTCCATACTTACCTCTAGTGACAACTGTGATTGTGAGCATCGGTTGGGTGGTCTGTCCGAATGACTATTAATCTGACCTATGGACCACAACCCCATAGATCCGCATCCGAACCCGGCAGCCACAATCCATACCACACCCCAGGCACAATCCAAACGTTAAATACACGTCCTGCTGACGTAGTGATTTACCACAGATATTACACACATCACATCCGGAGGCTATTGACACACATGACAACAATGTTGGAAATTAAGAATCTCGTAAAGGATTACAGTATCGGATCAGAGACGAAGAGAGCGCTTGATGGAGTCAGTATCAACGTTGAGGCGGGGGAGATCGTTGGTCTGATAGGGCGCAGCGGCGGCGGAAAGAGTACGCTTTTGAATATCATCCGCGGGTTCGAGACGTTCAATGAAGGAGAACTAAGGCTGGATGGGCTCAAGGTCATGCCAGACTCCGGTAAAGAGGCTTCTTCCGAACTCAAAAAGAATACGGCGATACATCTCCAGCGGTCGTTTGCGTTGTGGTCGGATTACGTGGTGAACGACGTTCTCAGGAAGATATATTCGCTCAGAATCGGCTACGAGGGAATTCCTCCAAAAGACCTGCCCGATTATGACTCGCTGGAAGAAGAGGCGATGCGATACGTCAAGATGGTCGGAATGGAGGAGAAGGCGTGGCATGTGGATTACGTCCTGAGTGGGGGCGAGAAACAGCGGGTGATCATAGCGAGGCAGCTTGCAAAGAATCCAAAGATACTCCTGCTTGACGAACCAGCGACGATGGCGTGCCCCAAGACCAAACAGGAGGTTCTTGACACGCTGAAGAACGTGAACAAGGAAACGGGACTGACCATGCTCTGCGCATCACACCTTCCCGAGGTTCACAGGTATCTTGTTGACCGGTTGATATGGCTCGAGGACGGCAAAGTGATCGATGAAGGCGATCCCGAGTATGTACTCGGAGAATTTCTGAAAAATATGCCTGAGCAGATCCCTCTGCCAAAAATAAGCCCCGACAAAGGGGAACCGATCATACAATTGAAGGATGTCTCACACAGGTTCTATCTCATATCAGTCGGGGGGACGACGCTGAGTTTTAACTCGCTCAACTTCGCGATAAACGAGGGAGAGATTACATCGATCGTGGGTCCAAGCGGCGCAGGGAAGACGGTTCTCTGGAAGATGTTGTCCGGTTTCCTGTTTCCAAAGAAGGGGGAGGTGCTTTACCGGCATGAAGGCGAATGGGTGCTCATGAACGCGTACCACAAGAAGCGGATGGAGATTAGAAGGAAGATCGGAATCATGTTCCAGGAGTTTGCATTGAGCCCCCACGAGATAATCCTTGACCAGCTCGCATTCAAACTCGGCGTGAAAGGGCAGCATGTGGTAGAGGCTGCACAGAAACGGGCGGAAAAGCTTGGCATAACAGAGAACGTGCTGGATACGATCTATCAGCTCGTAGATATGCCGGGAACCGATGCAAGGGAGAAACTCGAATCGCTTGGATACTCTCCGGACATCTTCGGCGAGCTCTTCCCGCGTTTTCCACACACTGAAACTGTAAAGTACGCTGAAACGGTATTCGGCACTCTCGATCTCTCGATGGATGTGCTGGACAAGTACCCACAGGAATTGTCAGGCGGCGAAAAGGTGCGGGTGATGCTCGCAATCACGCTTGCACCCCATCCGGATATCCTGCTCCTTGATGAACCGTTCGGCGATCTGGATCCGATCACGCTGCGCGATGTCACAAACTCGCTGAAGCGGATCAATGAGCAGTTCGGGACGACGATCCTTCTGATCAGCCACCATCTTGATTTTGTGAAGGAGGTATCGCACCGCGCAATTCTGATTGATGATGGCGAGTACATAATGGATGGAGAACCGGACGTTGTCTGCGATGAACTGGTCAAGCGGTCGGGCGCACTGTATCTGCAGTGAATATGAGTTTCCGAATGCCAGAGAGCCAAACACTTCCGAACCAAAAAAGTGCAATGATCAGTTGGATGTGCAACAGAACGAAAGACGTGGAGACGTAGGTTAACGATACTTTTCGCGTCTCTCTTGCATTCTCGTTAAATTTGAAAGAGAACGCAAAGAACAAAAATCCATATCCACTTCAAAAAGTATGGTACAACCAAATCTCCGGTATTTCTGAAAGATCTGCATAAAAACCTAAATCTGTGTTCATCAGTGTTAATCTGCGGCTAAAAGCCATTGTCAGCCACAGATTTCGCTGATTTAAAGCAACATCTGCGTGAATTTATGAAATGCAATCTAAGATATTATCATAAATCACCGATTTTTTAGATAGTGTCCCGGTTACCACTTGATTTGAAGAGGATGCAAATAATCCTCCGGTTGGTGACCATGTTTTATGAGCGCCGGTTGCTCTTGTGTTCAGGGTCAGATTGCATTACAAAAAACCACATAGTCCATCAGAATCAGAAAAAAGTGAAGCGCCAGAACATGTTCTGGCGCAGCTAAAATGGTGCGATACTGCTTCAGTAGTACTCAATTCGTGCAGCGAGCTCACGCCGCTTCTTCTCGATATAGCTGTACACCGTGGAGTGTGGTGCACCATTGATCAGCATCCCGATTGCAGTCTTTGCGGCTTGCGTCTGTTCCGGGTATCCGATGATCGCAACAGTCTTCCCGTACACAGAGAGGGCGGTGTAAGTCATGCTCTCGATCATTGCCCGCGTTTTTCCGTTTTTGCCGATGATCCTGCCCCTGATGCGCATCAGTTCCTTCTGGGTGTTCGCTGGCACATCGACCACTTCGAGTATGAAGAGATCGTCGTCGAACAGCCGCATCGCCCGTTCCGGACTGAAACCACGTCCGATTGCCCGGACGACCTCCATAGCCTGCATGCCCTGCACCGGGTCATCGGGTGAGAGAATCTGAACAGTGCCTGATTTACTGTCGATGTCCATTGTTGCGGAAGAGCGTTCCTCAATCATCTGCTTGACGCTGCCTTTCGGACCGATCAGCGCACCTATTCGGTCTTGTGAGATTTTGACGTACATCAGTCGCCTAACTGCCCAACTTCTTGCCGAGTTCGCCGAGTTCGATGTATCTGCTGGTCCCCAGCCTCGTTATGCTCGCTTCAGGAATCGTCTCCGCACCCGATGCCGAAAGCTCCGCGGGAGTGCCCATGTACACGCGCAATCGTGACAGCGCATCACGTCCGCGCATTCGTTTGTGGGGGAGCATGCCACGAATCGTCCGCTTCACGATGTGATCCGCTCTCCTCGGGAAGTACGGACCGCTCTCCGTAGACCCTTTATCCACCATCTCTTTGTATTCCCTGATCGTTGTGACCTTGCTGCCAGAGACCACTGTCCGTTCGGCATTGATGATCGCAATGGTCTCGCCGTTGAGCAACCTCGTTGCGACAATGCTTGCCAGCCTCCCGAGAATTAATCCGTTTGCATCAATAGTAATAGTCGTCATGGTACTGCCTCCTCACCTGATTATCCGCACATTTGACCCGGCGGGATTCCTCGTCGCCAGTTCCTCAATTGTGATGCACTCTCCGCCAGCGTCTACGATCTTTGCCTGTGCACCCTCGCTGAAATCGAAGGCACCCACAACCACCGGGTGGTGAATATCGCCTGCGCCGAGCACTTTACCCGGAACGACGATGGTTTCGCCCTCTCTCGTGTACCTGCTGATGTTGCCGACATTCACTCTCGCATGGCTTCTCTTCGGGCGTTCCATGTACTCTGCAATATCCCTCCAGATCGGAGCGTCGTTCTCGCGTGATCTGGTCTTCAGATCATCCGCAAGAAGTGCAACCCGCGGATTTGTCTTTTTATATCTTGTTTTGCTCATTTTGATTCCTCCAAGACTCACACATTAGTTGTGTTGGTGTGTTCGAACCGTCTCGACGGTTCCTGCGCCATTGGACACCGGAATGTGTATATCTATAGCTGTCGTAGAAAAAGCTTGTGGAGTGTTTGGTTTAAGAGCTTTGCCAGGGTGGGGTCGGTCAGGCACCATGCACGTTGCGCTTCCACAACTGTTAATAACGCCCGGATCAATTGTTGCTAATATACCGGAGATACTGTGATGGACCCGACAAAAGTTACACTCGACGAGAACGAATTACCGAAACAATGGTACAACATTCAGGCAGACCTCCCAACCCCGCTTGATCCACCGCTGAATCCAGGGACAAAAGAACCGATAACGCCGGACGACCTCTCCGCGATCTTCCCGATGTCGCTCATCAAACAGGAGATGAGCACTGACCGATGGATCAAGATCCCTGATGAGGTTCGTGACATTTACACGCTTTGGAGACCGTCTCCGCTCTACCGTGCAATGCGACTTGAACGGGCGCTGAAGACTCCTGCTAAGATATATTACAAGTGGGAGGGGGTAAGCCCGCCAGGGAGCCACAAACCAAACACAGCCGTTCCACAGACGTATTATAATGCAAAAGCCGGAATCGAGCGGATCACAACAGAAACGGGTGCCGGACAGTGGGGGTCTGCGCTTTCATTCGCCACACGCCTCTTTGATCTCGAATGCACGGTTTACATGGTCCGAGTCAGTTACGATCAGAAACCATACCGCAGAGTGATGATGGAGACGTGGGGGGGGCAGGTGTTCCCGAGTCCGAGCAATAAGACCGAATGCGGAAGAAAGCTCCTTATAGAGAAGCCTGATACAATAGGCAGTCGTGGCATGGCAATCTCCGAGGCGGTGGAGGATGCGGCGACACACGACAATACAAATTATGCTCTCGGATCCGTTCTGAACCATGTCATGCTGCACCAGACCGTGATCGGACTCGAGATGCAGAAACAGTTTGAGATAGCAGAGGAGACTCCTGATGTCATGTTCGGATGCGTGGGCGGCGGAAGCAACTTTGCAGGAGCAGTCTTCCCGTACATCGGCGAGGCAATGCGTGGCAAGGGGGATTGCGACCTCCCCAGACTCGTGTCATGCGAGCCCGCATCCTGCCCGACACTCACAAAAGGCGTGTTTGCTTATGATTTCGGAGATACTGCGCAGATGACCCCGCTTTTGAAGATGTACACACTCGGACACGATTACGTTCCTCCGGGCATTCACGCAGGCGGTCTCAGGTATCACGGCAACTCTCCACTCCTCTCGAAACTGACGCATGATGGTTACATGGAAGCGGTTTCGTACCACCAGACCGAGGTATTCAAATCCGCACTCACATTTGCCAGATCCGAAGGGTTTTTGCTTGCGCCCGAGACAGCACACTGTGTCCATGCTGTGATCGAGGAGGCACTGCGATGCAAGCAGACCGGTGAAGAGAAGGTGCTCTTCTTCTGCGGAAGCGGGCACGGAGACTTCGATCTCGCAGCTTATGACGATTATCTAAGAGGGGATATGACAGATCCCGGAGATCCGACCGATGCCATCAGGGAGTCGATCTCAAAATTACCAGAGGTATAAAATATGGGAAAAACCGGAAGCACACAATGGGTGAAGATCAGGAACAGAAAGGGCAAGGTCCGTCTGATAGAGCATAACAGGGCAACACACAAGCGACCAGGTCCGGCTCAGCGTTACACATCATCCGGAGCGAAGCGGAGACGGATAAAGCGATCTGAAAAAGCTATCGTGCGGTGAATGTAGTATACGTGTGAACTCCGTTCAGTGAAT
>Ga0209013_10002093_pt1 | contig 18231 bp, 25 predicted proteins | sample Cruoilmetagenom2_FD_187291 | JGI IMG/M metagenome (GOLD analysis project Ga0209013, IMG submission 187291) | Oil polluted marine microbial communities from Coal Oil Point, Santa Barbara, California, USA - Sample 2 (SPAdes) (version 2) | ecosystem: Environmental > Aquatic > Marine > Oil seeps ...
CACCATACACCAAAAACAGCCGCCCGCAAAAGTTGCTTTTTCCATTGTTTTGCCTCCTATTCTTTCGGTATTACAATCTCAAGCGTAATGATATCCTCCGCTAAATTCAACTCTTTTGCTCGAACTCCAACACCAGAGGCCATTGGAATATCAGATAATTGAATGAGGACCTCTTCTTTAGCAGGATTTACCACCATCCATTTTGGAAGCTCAATTGAATCTCTCAGGAGTTTTAGAATGGTTTCAGGATCCAAACTTAAACGACCAATTTCAACGGAAGATTGCTCTAAACGAATATTTCCATTCTCTTCTACATACGGTTCAAAAAACATTCTTACCGGCAAGTTAATAGAAAAAGCCGTGAACTCTGATGACAAAACAATTTGATCATCTACTGATATTTGAAGGGGAAGAGGTTTCTCCCCCATCGCTTTTTCAAGATAAGTATTCGCAATAGCTTGAAAATCCTCTTTTGTTGCGTTTACAGTTAGCACATTTCCTTCTGCTGATGTGCTCGTTTCCTCTACCCATACGGACTCTACAGGAGCTGTTATCCAATAAACAAAGGCTCCAATACTGCCGATCAATAAAAGTACTAGTAAAAAAAATGCAATTTTCCACTTATTCAATCAATCAACTCCCTAAAACAACAATTCCCTATTATCTTCATCTATTAAACCACAATCTTGCATTGAGCTAACTATTTCATCTATAACAAGTTGATATCCCTTGCTATTTGGGTGGAAAAAGTCCGTATGATAAACTAAATTAGTATTTGTTACGAAAAGATGATCGATCGGTATAAAACAAGCATTACTATCTTCCTCAGCCGTCTCTTCTATCGTTTCATTCCAGTTCTTCAAAATAAAGTCAAACTCACTTTTTTCATCTGTAACAATTGTAATTGGGTTATATAAACCCATAATAATAATTGGGGCAGTACTATTAATCTCTCGAATTTCATGAAGAATCTGATCATAATTCTTATCGAATTTTTTTAATTCCTTTTCAAATGCTTCCACTTTTAAGTTAAATAAATCTTTTTTTATTACCTTCATAATGTCATTTCCACCAATTGTTAAGGTAATTAAGTGGGCTTTCCGAAGTTGATGGTCAATATCTCCATTTTTTAACATCTTTAAAAGTTGATCACTTCTACGACCTCTTTTTGCAGTATTGGTTAAAGGCACAGCTTCTATTCCATTATATTGCGAAAAATGTTGCTGGAGTCGCCCTAAATACCCTTCTCTCTTTAATTCATCTCCTACACCTTGTGTTAGAGAATCTCCAAGCCCAACGACTTCTATTGTTCTTGGAAAAAATTGAAACGGAATAACATAATTTTCAAAAAGGACATCCTGTTTTTCCGAAAAACTGACTTCCACCATCTCGTTGGAACTACATCCTATTAGAAAGATAACACTAATAAAAATTATTATATATTTCATACTTTGAACCCCTTTTGGTAAAACAAAAGCAGGGAAAAGTATTTCTCCCTGCCTTTTACCTATTCAGTCATGTACATAAATCCAATTGCTCCAGGTCCTGTATGTGTACTAATAACAGGAGAGGTAAATGAAACTTGAATATCTATAAAACCCGATTCCTTTATTAATTTCATTAAAGGACTTGCCATAGAAAAACCATTTGCATGAGAAATACCAACGGCTTTGACTACCTTACCTTTTGTATCGGCTATATACCGGTCAAATAAGTAATTTACCACTTGTTTATGACTTCTTACTTTTGCAATTGGCGTATATTCTCCACCCGCTAAGCTCGCGATCGGCTTAATAGAAAGTAATGATCCTAGCATTGCCTTCCCTTTTCCAATTCGACCACCTTTAACAAGGTTATCCAAAGTATCTACCACTACAAACAAATCAGACTTTTTGCGAATATCTTCAACTTTTTGTATGATAGCCTCTTTTGTTTCACCGTTCGATGCCATTTTAGCGGCTTCTTCCACTTGGAATAATAATGCAAATGAAATAAATTTCGAATCGATTACAGTAACATCTGTTCCTGACATTTCAGCAGCTGCTTGTGCTGATTTGACAGTTCCACTCATGCCACCCGTCATATGTATAGAGATAACTTGATCACCATTTTTACCTAGTTGGTCGTATAATTCCTTAAAGACCCCGGATGATGGTTGAGATGATTTTGGCAACTCTTTTGATGTCGCCATTTTTTCAAGAAATTCCTCTGGTTTTATATCTACCCCATCGATAAATGATTCACCATCAATTTGAATAGTTAAAGGTACGACATGTATATTATATTGTTCTATCAGTGCTGGTGTTAAATCCGCTGTAGAATCAGTTACGATATGTACTTTCGGCATATGTTATCCCTTCCCTTCCTACTTATTACTATTATAAGAAGAATACTAGTGTTCTGTAAACTTATTTGGTAGCGGACCTTAATAAATCAACTTCGTTTGCTATAGATGTATGTAAATCCAGCAAAATTTCCTTTGGTTCATTTTGGAGGATATTCTCTATAGTGTATGTAGGTAAAATGCTAATTTGAACGTTGGCAGCACAAATTTTATTTTTATTTTTTTCCATAATATCTGATGTACCATTTATCGCTATAGGTACAATTGGCACATTTGCCATTTTTGCTATTCGTACGAAACCACTTTTAAATTCCCCTATTTTTTCACCCTTGCTTCTTGTACCCTCTGGGAAGATTAAAATAGAGTGCCCATTTTCTAAAATGCGAACCGTATCTTCAATAGATTGATAAGAGCTTTTTCGATTGGACCTATCTAAAAACACACAATTCATTTCTTCCATCCACTGTGAAATAATGGGTAGTTTTTTTACTTCCACTTTTGATATAAAACCAAATGGTTTAGGAATATATGCTAATAATGCGGGGATATCAAAATTCCCTTCATGGTTGCAAATAAACAGCACAGGTCCACTTGGAAGATTTTCTTCACCGACCAATGTGAAAGTACTTTTCGTTCTTTGTATAATTCCACTGGCCCATAATTGTGGTACCTGATGGACAAGTTGATCATATTGCTCTGTAGTAAGAACATTCTTTTGCTTTTTTATATATGTTAATTTAGATAACGAAACTGGCAAATATCCAAACAAAAATCCAAACGTTTTAATAGAAGAAAACAAACTTATTCACTAACCTTTCGTTCATATACCAAATAAACATACGTTATACCATCTGGCGTACTCATATCTTCCGTTGTTTCAACTAACACCCAATCATCACCGTATGGAGGAAAATAAGTATCTCCATCATAAGATTGTTGGATAAATGTTATATACATTCTATGCGCTTTAGGTAAAATTGCACGAAAGATCTGTTCCCCACCAATTACCATTACTTCCTCATGATGAGCAGAAGCGATTTCAACTGCTTTAACCAGATCAGTCACAACTTCTGCCCCTTCTACTTGATAATTGGGATTTCGCGTGACAATAATATTTTTACGTCCAGGTAATACTCGTCCGATAGATTCAAATGTTTTTCTTCCCATTACCATTGCTTTACCCATCGTAACCTTTTTAAAGTAAGCAAGGTCACCTGGAATATGCCAAGGCATTGTGTTCTCAAATCCAATAACTCTGTTTGGATCATGTGCGACAATTAGTGAAATCATTAGCTTCCCCCTATAATTTTATACGGCAATCGGCGCCTTAATTCGTGGATGTGGATCATAACCGTCTAACTGAATATCTTCCACTTCAAAGTCGAATATAGACTCTTTCTCATCATTTAATATTAGCTGCGGCAGTGCACGGGGCTTTCTTTCTAATTGAGTGGTGACCTGTTCCATATGGTTTATATATAAATGAGCGTCTCCTAGAGTATGTACAAATTCTCCTACTTCTAAAAGACATTCTTTTGCTAATAAATGAGTTAATAATGCATAGGAGGCAATATTAAAGGGAACTCCTAAAAACACATCAGCACTTCGCTGATAAAGCTGGCACGATAATTTGCCATTTGCTACATAGAATTGCATAAAGGCGTGACATGGAGGTAATGCCATTTCATCTACTTCTGCTGGGTTCCATGCAGTAATTATATGTCTTCTAGAATTTGGATTCACTTTAATCTGTTCTATTACATTACGTAATTGGTCGATTGTTTGCCCGTCCATTGTCGGCCACGATCTCCATTGTCGACCGTAGACGGGACCTAAGTCACCAAATTCATCCGCAAAAGCATCATCTGATAAGATTTTTTCACAGAATATATCCATTTGCTGCTGTACAACAATTTTAAAATCTGAATCCTGTGCGGCCCGGGTACCAAAATTAGTCATGTCTGGTCCAATATATTGCTCACTTTTTACCCATTTTTCAAATGCCCACTCATCCCAAATATGATTATTTGCTTGAATAAGTGTCTTCACATTAGTATCACCTTTTAAAAACCAAAGTAGTTCTGTTACTACTAAACGAAATGCAGTCTTTTTTGTTGTAAGAAGTGGGAACCCTTCTGACAGATCAAATCTCATTTGGTGGCCGAATACACTCTTCGTACCAGTTCCTGTTCGATCTCCTTTTTCCACGCCGCTATTCATAATATGTTTACACAAATTAAGGTACTGCTCCATGTTATATTCCTCTTTTCCTATTCATGCAAAAAAAGCTCTCACTAAGAGAGCCATTTTGGTGGTGTGTTTTTTGACCAATAGATGTCACCTAGCACATAATGTTTAGCATATTTATCTTCCGACAAGTGATAATGGAAATTGAAATAATATCCTTCTTGTGGTTTTTTATCGGTTCTAACATGAAAACGAATCAAATCTTTTTTAGTAGTTTCATTATAGATATTAAAAATCTTTTCGTGATAATCTCCAGATGGCTTCTCCGAAATAGATAAACGAGTTACTTCTGTATTGGAGGCCTTAGCAATTGTTATATCAATGGCTTCTTGCATCTTTGGAAAAATAATGTCATCAAATTCATTTTGAATGACAGGTCCTATACGACTACCAAACTTTATGTATGCTTGTTCCTTGGCAGCATCTGCCAGGTTTTCATAGAGCGAAGATTCATCTGTTATTGTTACTTGTTCATAATCAAGCACATTTGATGAAATAGCCCTCGAAGGACTTTTGTTATCTAATATTTGCTCCCATATAAAATGACTCGGAGATATCAGACCAAAAGTAAGCAATGCAACTGTAATAATTATTGACTTCTGAAACCACTTTTTCATCCTAATCACCTTCAATATTGGACAATTTTAGTAAAACTCTACACTCTATTAAACGTTTTAACGAACTAAAGGTTTCATCTTCTTACTATTCATTGTACAATAAAATGTGTAAACTTACTATAGAGCTTTTTCAACAAAGGAGGAAAATCACGATGGACTCAGGATTAATTATTGGTATCGGATTTTTATTATTATTAGCATATTTAACATCACTTAACTTTACTGATTGATCTAAAAGTTAGTTGCATATTATCATTAAAAGTTAGATGGAGAGTCTCGGCTACCGCCGTGACTCTCTTTACTTTACACTAATACGTTGGCGTTTATCGATTCCCTTTTAAATCAATCACTCCATAATGGAATTTGGAAGACAATCTTATATCTCGTTCAAAACCAAATTGTTCAAACAAATTAGAGCGGAAATGCGCTTTTAAAACAACTCTTTTTTTAGCAATCCTCTTTGCCTCTTCCAACCATTTATCACTCAATGAGTCATGAAGACCAATAGATCTTAAAACATGAAAATTGGAAGATTCATCAATTATTTCATCAAACATTGGATCTAGATAAACTACATCATAGAAATTAGAAGCTACTGTCTTCATATAGTCTATTGCATCTTGATGATATAAATGAATTCTCCGCAAACTTTTTTCTAATATTTCATTTTTAGGTTCGTAATTTTTCAAGCCTTCTCCTACTACATATGCAATTATTGGTTCCTTTTCACATGCATGTACTGCCCCAGCATCTCCTGTCGCATAAGCAGCAATTATGCTATCGGAACACAAACCAGCGGTAGTATCTAAAAAAAAGTCTCCCTCTTCTAAGCGTGTTGCTTGTAAAAAGGAATCTTGCTCACCATTTACCAACCTTTTCATACGAAAAGCAGCAGAATTAGGATGAAAGAAAAAAGGAGAAATGGAACCGTATGTATACAGTTCCAATCTCTCTTTGCTCACTACGAGCACATTTGCGTGCTGCTCTATCTGTATGGTAGAAACGGATTTTTTTTGACGTTTAATATAGAGTAAATTTAAATCTTTAGAAATCTCTTTTGCTTTTAGAATATATTCTTCATTTGTTCTCCCTGCTGTAGTTACTACGGTGTTCATGAAGAAACGACTTGAGAAAGTACACCAGATAGATGATCTTTAATAGTCTCCATGGAGTTACTTTCAATTTGCTCACGTGGGATGAAATAAGCTAACTGATCGTCTTTCCAAATGGCAATAGAAGGTGAGCTTGGAGGTACATCCTCAAAGTATCCACGCATCACCGCAGTAGCCTCTTGATCTTGTCCAGCAAATACAGTAACTAAGTTTTCTGGCTTTACTTCTAACTCATTTAATGCATTAACAACTGCAGGTCGAGCAAGTCCAGCAGCACAACCACATACTGAATTTATCACGATTAAAGAAACACCACTTGCAGTAGACATATGTTCTTGTACATCCTCAGGTGATGTAAGTTCTTTAAATCCAGCTCCCGTCAATTCACTACGCATTGGTCCAACAATACCCTTCATATACTCATCGTATGCATTCATGTAATCTCCTACTTTCTTATATGTTCAGTTCCCACTAATTCAAAGGGTTTCTATATTCATTCTACTAATGTTCTGTTATTAATTCATCTTTTTTAACTTGCAGATTTGAATATCGGCTGTAAAATAGTTATTGTGTGTTTATCTACTTAATTCTTATTCAACTGAATAAGTTTCATCTGTAAGGTTCATACTTCTTAAAAAGAAAAAGAAGGTGAGCATTATGGTTAAATATGAACTAACTCTAAACAATTTTTATGTTGAAACTTTAAATGATATCGTAAGACAATACAATGAACTAGTTCCAGAGCACGCTTCTTATTCCTATTCGGCGCAAGATGTCATAGAATTACTTCTTGTTCGAGAGCATCTGAACAGTGAGCTGAGAATGTATAGATATTAAGTAATTAGTTTCGTCTACTATCAGCCTAATTTCTTTAGACACAAAAAGCCCCACTTCTTCAACAGTGGGGCAACAATCTATCTATATGAAGATTGTATGAGATATCCGAAGGGAGATCTTCTACTTCTCATACTTATATTTTACCCTGAAATTTTAGCAAGTAACCTGGTATTTATAGCTATATAATATTATTCTAGTTCAATGCACCATATATATCCAAAAGTTCATCCATTAACTAGAAATATTGTTAAATTATTTGTACTACTCTTACTATTCAACGCATTATAAAGAGAGATTACTTAATAACAAATGACTGTATTAAGCAATGTTCATCATCCACTACATCTTGTTTTTCTTCAAACTGAATATTTAATTCAATATAAATTCTTTTCCAAAATAAAACAGCTGGTCTATTTTCCAATAATTCTATTACAAAATATTTCCCTTTTTTAACTTGGAACAATTTCTTTACCGCTTTACTTCCTAAACCTTGTCCTTTGTAATTATTTAGTATAAATAGGTCATTTACACCAAAGTCAAAATCTTTTTTCAAGAATGGTCGTTCTACTAGTAGTATAAAACCAATAATGTTTTCATCTATTAAGATAAAATACGGAGAAAGTCCATCTATCTCCCAAAATGCTTCTAATTCTTCATATTCGAAACTACCATCTACTCCAAGTTCTATTTGGGAAGTAAATTTTGAAAGGTCATGTAAATATAAAGAAAAGAGATTTTTCAAGATGAGTTTCTCTGTTAGCAAAACTTCCTTCAGTATGAGTTTCATTTGAAATACTCCTTCCTCATTTCTCATTTATATAATTCCTTGTACGCTAATACTTTCAAAGCTAGCATTTCTTCCTCTGTCAAGTTACTTTCTAATTGATTAAAAATATCTTGTTTTTCATCCTCAGTCATTCCATTTTGCGCTTTTGACTGAATTTCTTGTATTTCGCTAATGCCAAATTTTTTGATTAAAACTCTTGTAGCTTCTTCTGACGTTTGAAAAGGTAGTTTACTCGTATCTACATCCTTACCCTCTGCCAAAAATTCACGAAGCTCAGGATCATTTTCTATTTCTTGTTTGATTGTTTCAAGCTGACCGCTATCCTGTAATTCTAAAGATACCTTTTCCATCACTTGGTCGGCAACTAGTTTTGGACCTATATAATAAGCCGCTACCACCATAATACCTAAAAAAATGATAATACCTAAAAGTATTTTGATAAATTTCACTTTTATTCCTCCCGATGTATAATTACTACATATCATACTACAATTAGATGAAGAAAAAACCTTTTACATATCTAGCACAAAGCAATTCTGCGCTAAAGTAAAAGGTTTTCTTTCAGGTAAAATATTTCTTATGAAGCGATCCAATCGATATGATTAAGAAATTCGTAAACATCTTCACATACTTTTTCTTTCTCTTTTCCAACGGTTATTATATGGCCGGATTCCCTATACCAAATAATTTCTTTTTCATCTGTTTTTACTGTCTCATGAATATAAGAAGCACTTTGTTGATATAAATCATCATCTAATGAGCCTTGAAGTATTAGAGTTGGCGAATGGATATGTTGTAATGCATCACATGTCATCTCTGTCATTTCATAAACACCATTAAAAGATTCACTGTTTGTCTTTTTCAATGTTTCTAATTCTTCTATTATTTCATCTTTCGATTTACCTTCAAATGATTTGTACATTTTAGCATATTTATATAACCGTTCAAATAACCCATCAGTGCTATTCCGCTTAATAGGGGCGCACATAGAAACAACTGCCTTGACAGGGAACTCTTCGGCGACTTTCAAAGAGAAAACTCCTCCTAAAGAAATACCTGCTACAGCAATCTCTTCATAACCAAGATTTTTTAAATGATTGTATCCATCCACTACATCCTGCCACCACTCTGCTGGACTACTTAATAATAACTCTTCTGGGGTAACACCATGGCCTGTGTACATTGGTGCGTGACATGTATAACCTCTTTTATGTAAGTATAGTCCTAATTTCTTTACATCCTTCGTACTTCCTGTAAAACCATGAAGCAATAAAACTGCTCTTTTTCCGCCTTCTAATGTAAAAGCCTTAGGTGCTACAACTTTCATCTTGAATATCCCCTTTATCCCGTTAACTATTAATCTGTTGAATTAATAGTAGCATTGACTATTCATAATGTATAATTTATAATTCTCATCAATACGATACCTTTTATGCATGATAAATTTATAAGGAATGATTCGATGGAATGGCAACGATTAGAATACTTTCAAGTGCTAGCAAAGATTCAACATATGACGAAAGCTGCAGAAATACTTTCTATTTCTCAGCCTGCTTTAAGTAGATCCATCGCAAGTTTAGAACAAGAAATCGGTGTTCCATTATTTGATCGACAAGGTCGCTCTATTATATTGAACAAATATGGACAGCTATTTTTATTTAGGATCAATAATATTATGAAAGAAATGGAGCAAGGTTTAGAGGAAATCCAATATATTATAAATCCTGAACATGGAGAAGTTTCTCTTGGATTTTTACATACATTAGGTACAAGTACTGTTCCTAATATTATCCGTGCCTTTCATGAAGAGTACCCTAATATTACTTTTAAATTTCAACAAAATCATACACATACACAGTTGAAAGAACTTAAACATGGCAACTTAGATTTATGTCTCCTTGCATCTATGGAACACGAAAATTCAATTGAATGGACAGAGCTTTGGCGAGATGAATTATTTGTCATCGTGCAAGCAAATCACCCGCTCGCTAAACGTAAGAGCATTCAATTAAGAGAAATAGCGCATGAATCCTTTATAGGGCTAAAAAAAGGCTATGCTCTTCGAAATACAACAGATGAAATCTTTGATAATGAAGGATTAAAACCCATTATCGCGTTCGAAGGAGATGAAGTCGCAACTGTTGCAGGCTTCATCGCTGCTGGACTGGGATATTCCATCTTACCTTACGGGGAAGAAATGGATAAAATGACTAAATTGAGAATTGATGATGCTTCCAATGAACGTGTTATAGGAATGGCAGTAGCAAAAGATCGCTATCTTTCTCCAGCTGCTAAACTGTTTCACCAATTTGTTTTGGACTATTTTCTAACAAGATAGTAGTTCTAATTTACTGAAACTTTCTTTTTTTAAGCATGTTGAAAGGTAGGGCTGGTTTTTCGGTAAAATGTTATTGGGTGAGCAATATTACACTTAAACTTATGCACCCATATTCAACAAGGAGAAGAGAAATAGACAACCTCTTTATTGAGATAATTATTACAGCAAATAATTCATTAGTGGAGGAGATTAAATGAAGGTTGAGAATATATATGGTGATCTACCAATATTAGAAACAGAACGTCTTATTCTTAGAAAAGTCACTTTAGAAGATATTGAAGATATGTATCTATACGGTTCAGATGAAGAAGTATCTAAATACGTAACTTGGAATACCCACCAAACAATGTCTGATACAAAAGATTTTGTTGATTTTGTATTAAACAAATATGAACATAAACAGGTTTCACCGTGGGGAATTGAATACAAGGAAAACGGGAAATTTATCGGAACTATCGATTTTGTTTGGTGGCAACCAAATCATAAAATTGCTGAAATGGGATATGTTATTTCTAAAGACTATTGGGGAAAAGGTTTAACTACTGAAGTAGCGAAGGAAATAATAAAATTTGGTTTTGAAGATATGGATTTAGTTCGCATTCAAGCAAGGTGTGATGTAGAAAATATCGGTTCAGCACGTGTCATGGAAAAAGCAGGTCTTTCTTTTGAAGGTATAATTAGAAAGGGTATATTTGTGAAAGGAAAACATCGAGATTTAAAAATGTATTCTATCTTAAAAGAAGAGGTATAATTATTCTACTGAAATTCTTCTATCCATTATATTGATGACGTATCCATACTTACACACTAAATTAAAAACGCGAGAAAGTTGTTATTTATGAACAACTTTCTCGCGTTTTATTTATATGCTATTTTCTAGCTTCACTCATTTGTTTCCAAACAGAACCTTTAGCTTCTTCTCCACCTTCAATACGAGCAATAGCCATTAGAACTTGAAGTTTAACCTCATATTCTTTATCGTCCATCGCGTCCTTGAGAGCTGGAAGTGCCTCAATATCGCCGACCTCATAGAAATACATTGCTGCTCTCCAGCGAACTAATTTGTTTTTATCAAAGAGAGCAATCTTCATCGCATCTGCAAATTGGTCAAATCCTAAGTCACTCATCGCATCTCCAGCTGTTCGTCTAACTGCTGAACTTTTGTCTTTGAGTGCCATTTCCAAATAAGGTACTACGGCTTCATCTTCTATCAACCCGAGATAAACTGTAGCCAAACGTCTAATAGACACTTGGTCATCCTGTATGGCTCTTTCCAGAATAAGCAGGTCTTCTCTTTCAGGATTGATTAAATTGTTTAGTAATTGAAAACGTTGCTCCCACTCACTCACTTCAAACTGCTCTAATGTAAATGGTACTCTTATTGGTTTTTTATCTTCTTCGTTTATATCTTTGTCTGCAATCAGCTGCTCGAGCTTACTTTGTGGGAAAGATGCTTCCAGTTCTTTTACTAACTGTTCCCCTATCTCTTTCTGATCGCCATAACGGACACCGTAATCTACCCATTTACGAAGCAGAATATAGTTTTCTTTATCGCCTTCCATCGCTTCATCTAATGCTTTAATGAAACGTTCAGAAAGTCCATATCTAGATTCAGATTCACTATCGAACACTTTCACCTGAAGAGGGATGCCTTTATATTGCTGGACATGTACATATATTTCCCCGTAATGGTCTAACGGTTTATCTGCATCGGTCACTTCTTCATTTTCAGCGCCGAAGACATTTTCCACATTAGCTAAAATTGCTTCCCAAGTAAACTTCGCAATACGCTCGATTGCAAGAAAGTCTGCCACATGATATATACCCTTAACGCCTTCGATTCCAAAAATAGCTTGAATTTCCTTTGGAGCATCAGCTATATTATCTTTTTTATAGTTATGGCTTTTACCAAAAGGTAGCTCTTGATCGATGACCACTTTCATCGTATTTGGACTTGGTGTAGGTTCAATTGTTACTATTTTCATACTTATATACCTCCAGTAAATTAAGTTAAGAAGATGCTATTTCTTCCAAATAGGACCATCTTTCAATTAATTTCTCATATTTGGCGTTTGCTTCGGCTAACTCATTTGTTACATCTTGCAGTAAAGTGAAATCAGAACCAGCAATTTGCATTTTGCCTTCTAATTGCTCGATTAACTTTTCTGTTTTCTCAATGTCGTGGCCAATAGCTTCCCATTCTCTTTGCTCTTTATAAGAAAATTTTCTCTTTTCTTTCGGAAGTTCCACTTTTGTCTCTTCTACTATTTCTTTTGGAGTTGCTTTTAGTGTTACTTTCGGTGCATCTAACATATCGGAATATACCCCAAGCCATTCCGTTACTGTTCCATCACCATTTAATAGCCATAGCTTTTTAGCAATGCGGTCTAAGAAGAAACGATCATGTGAAATCGTGATAATAACACCTGGAAAAGATTCCATAAAATCTTCTAATACGGATAATGTTTGGATATCTAAATCATTGGTAGGCTCATCTAAGAATAGAACGTTAGGTTGCTCCATTAACATTTTCAAGAGAACTAATCGTTTCTTTTCTCCACCAGAAAGTTTACCAATCTGAGTACCATGTGTGTTTAATGGGAATAAGAATCGTTCCAGCATTTGAGCAGCAGAGAATTTTTCACCGGAACCAGTTTCAATCAGATCAGATGATTCCCGAACATATTCAATCATTCTTGATTGAGGATCTAGTTCAGGTAACTGTTGAGTGAAATGCATTAGCTTAACTGTAGATCCCTTTATAATTTCACCAGAATCCATTGGAATTTCACCGGCAAGCATTTTAAGAAGTGTACTTTTCCCTACACCATTTGGACCTACAATACCAATGCGATCTCCCGCTTGTAACAAGAACGAAAAATCCTCTACGATGTTTTTTGTGTCGAATCTTTTAGATATATCCTTTCCTTCTAATACTTGTTTGCCTAGTCTAGTTGTAACCATTTCCAGTTCTAAATTCAGGGATGAATTGTCACGGTCTAAACTTGCATCTATCTCTTCAAATCGATCTTTTCTCGCTTTTTGTTTGGTGGATCTCGCTTTTGCACCTCTACGAATCCATTTTAATTCATTACGATATAAATTTTGAAGTTTCTGCTGAGATGAAGCATTCATTTCTTCTCGTAATGCTTTTGACTCTAAATAGTCTGCATAATTTCCTGTATGTGTATATAAGGTTTTATCTGCAAGTTCATAAATATGGGTTGCCACAGTATCTAAAAAGTATCTATCATGCGTTACAAAAATAATAGAGCCATCTACTTTTTGTAGCATGTCTTGTAGCCAATCCGTTGATTCTTTGTCTAAATGGTTAGTAGGCTCATCCAATAGCAATAGGTCTGCTGGTTCGATTAACACTTTCGCTAGGGCTACTCTTTTTTGCTGACCACCAGATAGGTGTAAAATAGATTCTTCAAATTGAGTTATTCCTAACTTAGTTAAGGCAGTCTTAGCCAAGGAATTGACATCCCATGCTTGATAGTCATCCATTTTCTGCTGTAGATCCATTAATTTATTTTGAAGATCTGTTGAATCAGAATCTTCCATTAATAACAATAAAGCTTCCTCGTATTCTCGATTAATCTTTAATATAGGAGAATCTCCACCAAATACAGTTTGAATTACTGTTTCATCTTTTTCAAATGTTGGCTGTTGCTCTAAATAGGCAACACGATATTTGTTCGGGTGGTCGCGATCAATAGAATCTGCTTCTAATTCTCCCGCTATGATAGATAGGAAAGTCGATTTACCTGTTCCATTAATACCTATTAGTCCCGCCCTATTTTGGTTGTTAATAGTAAAGGAAATATCTTTAAATAAAGTTTTTTCCCCAACTGTTTTTGTTAAATTAGAAATGATTAAATGACTCATAGTTGTTCACCTGTCTCTTTACGTAAGTTTTCTAAAAATAATTCCATGAAGGCATGTCGCTCGAATGCAAGTTCTTTTCCTTTTTGGGTTTGCATTCCTTCAGATAGCTTTAATAATTTTTCATAAAAATGTGTAACCGAGGCCGTTTTTTTTGCGCGATAATCCTCAACTGACATATTTTCTCTTGGAATTTCAGAAGCGTCGTAAAGTAGTCTTCCTTTTGCACCACCATAAGAAAACGTGCGTGCAATACCAATCGCACCTATAGCATCTAATCTATCTGCATCTCGCACAATCTTTGCCTCTATTGTTCCAGCCTCTACTTCATGACCCCCATTGAATGATATAGCTGTAATCACGGCTTTTAATTGAGCTACTTTTTCTTCCGGTAAGTTCAGTGTTTTAATGATTCTTTCTTCCTCTAACTTTTCCGCTGTAGAATATTTCGGATCACTCACGTCATGAAGCAATACAGCCAACTCAATAATCTCTCTATTGGCAGTAGGTTCAGTATCCGCAATATCAAAAGCATTCTTACGTACTCTCTCTATATGTTGAAAGTCGTGACTAGCATCAAAATGTATATACACTTCTTTGACTAAATTCTCACATTGCTCAATGGAATTCATCTATTAATTCACCTCAGGTTTGATTCATCTACTCTATTATATACAATAAAGCTCCCCGACTGTAATATTTGCATTTATTTTACTAACATCCAGTTAAAATTAGTTTTATTATTCTAGTCAAATAGACTAAACCCTTCTTTCAAAAGCTCATATATTATATAAAACCAGTTGTAAACTTATTGCAACCTGGAAAAAAATAAGAGAGGAGATTATAAAATGAGTCATTGGAAATGCACACATTGTAAGTATGTATGTGAAGAGCCTCCTAAGAAATGTAAACGATGCAATAATCATCGTTGGGAGCAAGGGGAAGAAAAAAATAGCTGGGATTCCACTGGAAATAATGAGGATACAACCGTTTTTCAAGGTGGCGGTCAGTTTTCTTCTGTCGACCAAGAATCAGACGAATTGATCTGGATAAAAGATTCTTGTAACGTCACTGTTCAATCCACTGATACACAAGCAGCGGTTTCATTGCAAGTAGGTTTGCAGCTTGCTATAGCGCTAGTGATTAGTATAGCAATTGGCGACACTGTACAAGGTCAATCTGTATCACAGGAATTATTCCAACAGTTTAACGATGAGCAAACGAACAAACAAAAAATTTATGTAGATAACTCAAAAGACGTAAATATTGTAACAACTGATACGGACTTATCAGTTAATATCGAAGCAATGTTACAAATACTTGTGGCAATAGTTGCAAGATTGGATATTCTTTAAACAAAACTACTAAAAAAGAGAGGTGAAATAATATTATGGAGAAAAAAAAGTGGAGAGCATTAGATCATTGTGATGATCCAAATGGGAATGATAGTGATGTTCAACAAAATGGGAAACAAGTAACATCTACAACACAACAATCGTATGAACGAATTATCGTAAAGGATTCGGAAGGCGTAGATATTCAAACTACTGACACACAAGCTGCCATCTCACTACAACTAGGAATACAAGCAGCTATTGCAGCAGTAATTAGTGTTACTATCGGCGATTCAGACCAAGGCAGAGCAGTCACTCAAGATTTAAACCAGTTTATCAAAACGAAACAAAGAAATGTACAAACAACTATTGTTGAAGGCTCGAGAAATATTACCGTGACCACGACGGATACCGATTTGGCAGTTAATATCCAAGCTATGCTTCAAATTCTAGTAGCAATCGTCGCAAAATTAGATATTCTTTAGTTTTAACACCAAATAACAGCATACTGTTCAATTTCCCTTTAGCTGCATATGCTAATATGCAGCTAATTTTAAATGAAGGAGTGAACAAATTGAGTAAATTACCTGAAAAACCGATAAATATTTCTAACAAAGTGATCGATCTACTAGTTGATGATACCCTAAGAAGAAATGGTATTAATCCAGATAACATCAAAGGAAAGTTATCAGATCATCAAAAGAAGCAGTTAAAGGATTTAGTAGAAGATTTGACTAAACAAGTTAATAATTTTACAGAACAACCTACGGATAAAAAGAATTCACAATAGATTGTTAGTAGATTTCCATTTATCCCGAAACTCTGGCAATACTACCTACAAAAACTAATAAAAATAATAATTTTCATAAATTAAGCGAATATTCGACATATTATTGACGGAGACTGACAATTCAAGTATAGTTTATGTATCCATTTATAGAATTCTCAGTGGATTAAGGGAGGAACGTTTATGCAACAGGGGAAAGTAAAATGGTTTAATAATGAAAAAGGGTATGGTTTCATCGAATACAACGATGGAGAAGATGTATTTGTCCATTTTACGGGAATTCAAGGTGATGGATTTCGAGCATTAGATGAAGGGCAACAAGTAACGTTCGAAATAATTGAAGGAAACCGTGGACCTCAAGCTGCAAACGTGATAAAAAACGAATAGAAACGCTTCTTCCCGCGGCATATTAGTCGTGGGACTTTTTTTATTTTGATCCCTTTAATTTACTACCAATTTGTTTAATACTTTCACCGACCGTGCAATGTTCTATACAAAATCTATAGGCAATTGTTTTGCCGCTATCTTTTCGTAATTGCGTTCTAATGAAGCATCCATCACAATAAGTATCGGATAAATAATCAATTTCATTTATTAGTTGCGTATTTTTCATACTTTTTCTACTCCTAACTATTTCACAATTGTATTATTATGTTTATTTTTTTTGTAACTATTCCTACCATCATTCAAACTAGATTTATCAATAACTTTATAAAAAGGTGATTATATGATAGAAGTATATGTTGACGGCTCTACAACAGGTAATCCTGGTCCAAGTGGTATCGGTGTGTTCATAAAAGGTGAGGGACATCATCTTAGAGTTAGTGAATTTATTGGAGCCTACTCCAATCATACAACTGAATTTATTGCATTACTAAGGGGGTTAGAAGAGGCCCAAAAACTATCACCCTCCATCGTCTCTGCACGTTCTGATTCGCAAATCGTTTGTGCCGCAGTTGAAAAAAGATACGCGAAAAATCTTGAATTTGCTGCTATCTTAGAAAAGATCTTAACCATTATAGATACATTCGACCTATTTTTTATAAAATGGATTCCAGACGATCAAAACAAAGCAGCCCATGCACTTGCTAGAGATGCTGTATTAAAACAACTGCCTAAAATGTAAAAGGCAGTTGTCTTTTACTATATGCAATTAATACTCACGTTTTACTTAATATTATAGTAAGTCTTCGTGTAGATTTTGCTCAAAATCTGATTCGATTGCCGTCTTAGCTTTGTTCAAAAAGTTCACGATAACCTCATCACTACCAAACAATTGAAAAATAGACAGTAGTGGATTTTTCGGTTTATTTATAGAAGTATAAATGAATTTTGTCACTTTGTCACTTTGTCTTTCCAATTCATATTCCGTCGTTATTCTAAAGCGTTTATTTAGAACAAAGCTTTCTTGAAATGCTTTATAGTTTGCTTCATTCTTATACTTTTTAATCGTAACCTCAAATTCTTCCGTCAAAGAACCATTTTGATAGCCTTGTTTTATAATTGTACCTACAATTGTTTCTTTTTGCTCAATGATAACCTCATCTACTACTTTCGGGAAAATCTTTTTCTTTTTGGCTAAGTCCCCAAAGAAGTACGGCCATGCAAATTCTATAGGGACATTTAATAGAATTTCTTTTTTCCACTTTTTCATTTTTTTCATCCTATTCTTATGGATACACATCATTTCTATTTTGTAAATGATTTAATTAGAAAAGTTATATCCAGTCTATTATAAGTTCGATTCCTTTTAATCTACAAAACACTCCAAATTATTACTATAATCATAGCATATAAACTAAAATAATAGCTTGTTATCCATTAGACTAAATCAATAAAGCACAAAAAAACAGACTCTCTAATGAGAGCCTGTAAAGTTAAGTTTTAGGTTTAGTTTTTAAATTAAGCTTTAACTACGTTAGTAGCTTGAAGGCCACGTT